>Ga0209148_1000805_pt1 | contig 22892 bp, 19 predicted proteins | sample AraplaCol_mMF_r2_2_FD_184288 | JGI IMG/M metagenome (GOLD analysis project Ga0209148, IMG submission 184288) | Arabidopsis root microbial communities from North Carolina, USA - plate scrape CL_Col_mMF_r2 (SPAdes) (version 2) | ecosystem: Host-associated > Plants > Roots > Endosphere | place... | reverse complement strand
ACGGGCGGTCTGGGTCACGCCCGCGGCATCGGTCGCGCGCACCTCGAGCTGGTGCTGGCCGGTCGGCGCATCCCACTCCCAGTGCCACTGCACCCAGGTGTCTGCCGAGATCGCGGCGGCGAGCTCAGCCTCGTTCCAGTCGCCGCCATCCACGCGCACCTCGACCTTCTGGATGCCGGTGTGCTGATGCCACGCGACACCGGCGACGACGACGCGCCCGGCCTTCACGGTGGTGCCGGCGCGCGGCACGTCGATGCGGGATTCGAGCTTGACCGGGCCCAGGGGGCTCCAGCCGCGGTCCGTCCAGTAGGCGGTGTGGTCGGCGAAGCGGGTCACCTGCAGTTCGACGACCCACTTGGTGGCCGACACGTAGCCGTACAGCCCCGGGACCACCATGCGCACCGGGTAGCCGTGCTCGGGAGGCAGCGGGTCGCCGTTCATGCCCACCGCGAGGATCGCGTTGCGATCGTCCTCCTGGAGCACCGAGAGCGGCGTGCTGGCCGTGAACCCGTCAGAGCTGTGCGACAGCACCATGTCGGCGGAGGCGCTCGGCCGAGCCCGGGCGAGCAGGTGACGGATCGGGTAGCCGAGCCACTTGGCGTTGCCGATCAGGTTGCCGCCGACTTCGTTCGAGACGCACATCAGCGTCGTGTAGCTCTCTTCGAGCGGCAGCGCGAGCAGCTCGGCGAAGGTCAGGGTGACCGGTTTCTCGACCATGCCGGTGATCTTCAGCTCCCACGCGGTCGGGTCGAGCTGCGGGACCTGCAGAGCCGTGTCGATCCGGTAGAACTCGGCGTTCGGCGACACGACCTTCGCCAGGCCCGGAATGTCGAGCTCGGCTCCCGCGGGGACGGCGGGCGCCTTCACGGCGGGTGTGGGCAGCTTGAGAGCGTTGCGGGCCGCGGTGGCGGCGCGAGCGCCGGCTTGCAGGGCGTAACCGCCGACGGCGGTGAGCGCGCCGACGATGACGGCGCCCGAGGTGAGCGCGAGGAAGCGCCGCCGGCTCAATCGTGCCGCCGCGGCGCGCTGGGCGGCCGCGGCCTCGGCGATGGCCGTGCTGGGAGGTCGGCTCGACCCGGAGGCACGCAGGCTGGCGGGGTTGACGGGTTGGGCGCGGGGCGTTTCGTCCAGCTTGCGCAGGAGATACCCGAGAGCGATCAGCGCGACGATCGTGGCGGCGCCCGCCGGGATGATGTCGGCGGGCGACGAGCCGGATCGCGCGATCGCAGCACCCACCCCGAAGACGCCGGCCGCGCCGATGACGATCCGGCCGATCGGGGGCTTCCACCGCTCCAGCACCCCGGCAGCGCCTGACACGACGACGAGGGCGATGGCGATCCCGGTGAGCAGCGCGGTCTTGTCGCCGGTGCCGAACAGGGCGATCGCGGTCTGCTTGGCCCAGGCGGGCGCCCAGTCGATGAGCTGCGATCCGACGACGAGCACGGGGCTGGCCGCCGGGGCGACGAACGCCGCGACCAACTCGGCGACGCCGAGACCGAGCACGACCGACGCGATCCCGGCGAATGCCGGCAGCAGCCAGCCCGGTAGGCGGCGTCGCGCTGAGGGATCGGAGGCGGGATCCGGGACGGGATCCGGCCCCGTGATGGGCGCGGAGTCGGGCACGTTCGTCAGCCTAGAGTCGAGGAGGGCTTCGATGCTGGCAGCGGACCGTGATGCGATCCGCGTCCTAAGGGGAGGGGTGCTGCGCGTCGTAGTGGCGGAATCCGCTCTGCACCCGCAGGATCAGCCCGACGGCGGCGACGATGAGCAGTCCCCCGAGCACCGGCGGGAACCACAGCGCGACCAGGGTCGCGAGCGTCCCCATGTAGAGGTCGCCGATCCGTGGCCCGCCGTAGACGATCACGGTGAAGATGCCCTGGAGCCGTCCTCGCATCCCGTCCGGTGCCGCGGTCAGCATCATCGTCGACCGGAAGATCGCGCTCACCTCGTCCGAGCCGCCCGTGCCCGCCAGCGCGACTGCGGCGAGCACCAAGGCGACCGGATTGGCCTGCGAGATGGCGGGCCCGACCTGGCCGAACCAGCCGGTCTGCATCGCCCCGATGATCACGCCGAACAGCAGGACGCACCCGCCGTAGACCATCACCGCGCCTCCGATGGCGACACCGTAGCGACGCACGTGGCCGACCGGTCCGCTGAACAGGCTGGTCAAGAAGGTGCCGACCGCCGCCGCCGCGGTGAGGATTCCGACCGTCACCGGGCCGCCGCCGATCACCAGCGCCCCGACAGCAGGCAGGACGACGAAGGGGCGCCCGAGTCCCATGGCGAGCAGATCGATGAGGAAGCCGGCGCGGATGTTGGGCGCCTTGACCAGGAACGCCACGCCATCCTTCAGCGACCGCCATCCCGCGCCGCTCGACTTCTCGAGCGGGGGGAGCTTGGGCAGGGCAAGGATCCCGAGGAACCCGACCGCGAACAGCACCGCGTCGACGGTGTACGTCCAGGTGAATCCGGTGGTCGCGACCAGCACGCCGGCCAGTGCGGGGCCGACCGTCAGCTGCACGCCGTAGGCGATCCCGTTCAGCGCGCTCGCCGGGGCGATCAGGCGCTGCGGCAGGATCCGCGGGTAGACCGAGCTGCGCGTCGCGATCGTGATGGTCGCCGCGACCGCGTTCGTCGTGGTGAGCACGTAGAAGGGCCAGATCGGCGTGTGCTGGTGCGAGGCGAGCTCGACCCAGGCGAGCGCGATCAGCCCGAGCGTGGTGAGCCAGCCCGTGATCGCGCTGATGATCAGCACGAGGCGCCGGTCGAAGGCATCGGCCAGGACGCCGCCCCACAGGCCGGCGATCACCATGGGCAGCAAGGAGATGCCTCCGACGAGGGCGACCGCGAACGTGGAGGCCGTGATGTCGTAGAGCTGCAGGCCGACCGCGACGATGGTGAGTTGCGCCCCGATCCCCGAGATCGCGGCGCCGATCCAGAGCCGTGCGAAAGCCGGCGATTCGCGCAGCGGCGTGATGTCGACGAGGCGGCGCTTCTTCGGATCCTCGGGCTGCTCGCTCACCGTTCCGAGCGTATCGTCCGGAATGGCAGCTTCTCGGCGACGCGTGACCGTCGAGAAGGAGGGCTCAGCGCATCGGCGTCGCTAGCGTCGAACCATGACGAACACTGCCATCGACACCGAGGCCGCGATCGAGCACTTCGCCGCCAAGCTGCGCTACGAGACCGACCCCTCGGATGTCGCTGCGGCCCAGTCCGCCGGCGGGCGCTTCGTCTTCGTCGACACCCGCGGTCACGCCGCCTGGCACCAGGGGCGCGCGGTCGGCGCGATCCACCTGCCGACCGCCGAGATCGTCGAGCGCGCCGCATCCGAGATCCCGCTCGACACCCCGGTGGTCGTCTACTGCTGGGGGCCGGGGTGCAATGGCTCGACGAAGGCGGCGCTCCAATTCAGCCGGCTCGGCTACGAGGTGCGCGAGATGATCGGCGGTTTCGAGTACTGGGCGCGCGAGGGGCTGCCGGTGGTCGACGATCACGGGCCCGTCGTCCGCGGCGTCGACGAGCTGACCAGCCCGCGCAACGCGATCGATTGCGACTGCTGAATACAGAAGCACCCGTTTTGGCGGTATGCATGCCCCGATTTGCTGGTTCTGTATACAAAACGATCACCGCGGCGTAGTCTGCTGGAGTGCTCGCCAGCGACCTCGCCTATGAAACGCTGCGCGACGACATCCTGAACTGGCGCATCGCACCCGGCACCGCCCTGAGCGAGACCGAGCTGGCGCTGCGGCTCGGCGTCTCGCGCACGCCGCTCCGCGCGGCCCTGGTCCGGCTCGCCCTCGAGGGCCTGGTCGACACCAGTCGCGGTCGCACCGGCATCGTGCCCGACGTGTCGGTGGAGAGCATCGCGCAGCAGTTCGAGGTGCGCGAAGCCCTCGAGCTGCAGGCCGCACGACTGGCGGCACGGCGGCGCGATCCCGTCGTCTTCGCCGAGCTGGCAGACAGCTTCGCGCACGCCACAGAGACCCTCGCGTCGGGGGGCACCGAGGCGTACTACGCCGTGGTCGCCCGCTTCGATGCGGCGATGGACGACGCGGTCGGCAATCCCGCCATGCGTCAAGCCCTCGAGAGCGTCCGCGTTCACCTGGTGCGCGCGCGACGGCTCGCTCAAGACAACCCGGAGCGCCTCGTGCAGGCCGCCGCCGAGCACCGGCTGATCTGCGAGGCGGTGCGCGACGGGGATGCCGAACTCGCCGCATCCGCCACCGCCGTGCACCTGCGCGGCTCGCTCACCACCATCACCGCCACTCTGCAGCAGCGTGCGAGTGACGCCACCCTTGGCCCCGACCGGCCGACCCCCGACCACCCGACCCAGGAAGGCGCCTGAATGAAGAACCACCCCGTGCGGATGTACCGCAGCGACGAGAGCCTGCCTCGCGAGCAGCAGCTGGCCTGGAAGATCGCCGAGGTCGCGGCCGACCCGGTCGAGGTCGCGCCCGAGGTGACCGAGATGATCATCAACCGGGTGATCGACAACGCGGCGGTCGCGACGGCGTCGCTCGGTCGCGCCCCCGTGGTGGCCGCGCGGGGTCAGGCCGAGGCGCATCCCTTCACGCCCGGGTCGACGGTGTTCGGCTCGCAGGTGCACGCCAGCCCCGAGTGGGCGGCGTTCGCCGACGGGGTCGCGGTGCGCGAGCTCGACTTCCACGACACCTTCCTCGCGGCCGAGTACTCGCATCCGGGCGACAACATCCCGCCGATCCTCGCCGTGGCGCAGCACCGGCGGATGGATGGCGCCGCCCTGGTGCGCGGCATCGCGACCGGCTACGAGATCCAGGTCGATCTCGTGAAGGCGATCAGCCTGCACGCCCACAAGATCGACCACGTCGCTCACCTCGGGCCCAGCGCGGCGGCCGGGATCGGCACCTTGCTCGGTCTTCCGGTCGAGGTGATCTACCAGGCGATCGGCCAGGCGCTGCACACCACGACCGCGACGCGGCAGTCGCGCAAGGGCGAGATCTCGACCTGGAAGGCCTACGCGCCGGCCTTCGCCGGCAAGATGGCGGTCGAAGCGGTCGACCGGGCGATGCGCGGACAGACCAGCCCGAGCCCGATTTGGGAGGGCGAGGACGGCGTCATCGCCTGGTTGCTCGACGGGCCGGAGGGCCGCTACGAGGTCCCGCTGCCCGAGCGCGGGGAGGCCAAGCGCGCGATCCTCGACACCTATACGAAGGAGCACTCGGCCGAGTACCAGGCGCAGGCCTGGATCGATCTGGCGCGCAAGCTGGGTGCGCAGCATCCGGAGCTCAAGGACCCCGCGAACATCGACAAGATCGTGCTGGCGACCAGTCACCACACCCACTACGTGATCGGGTCGGGATCCGGCGACCCGCAGAAATACGACCCGGCCGCGAGCCGCGAGACCCTCGACCACTCGGTGCCGTACATCTTCGCGGTGGCCCTGCAGGACGGGATCTGGAACCACGAGACCTCCTACGCGCCCGAGCGCGCGGCACGGCCCGACACCGTCGCCCTCTGGAAGAAGATCACCACGGTCGAAGACCCGGAGTGGACGCGCCGCTATCACTCGAACGACCCGGCCGAGAAGGCCTTCGGCGGTCGCGTCGAGATCACGTTGACCACGGGCGAGCGCATCGTCGACGAGATCGCCGTGGCCGACGCGCACCCGCTCGGCGCCCGCCCGTTCGCGCGCGAGAACTACGTGGCGAAGTTCCGTTCGCTGGCCGACGGCGTGCTGCCCGACGCCGAGATCGAGCGCTTCCTCGACGTGGCCCAGCGGCTGCCTGAGCTGACCGCCGCCGAGCTCGACGGGCTCACCGTCTTCACCCCGGGTCTGCCGACCCCGCCGAAGGGACTGTTCTGATGCTCGAGACGATCATCCCCGCGCACGAGAAGCGCGCGAACTTCCGCGCCGCGCTGGCGAGCGGGAAGCTGCTGCGCATGCCCGGCGCCTTCAACCCGCTCAGCGCCCAGTTGATCCAGAGCAAGGGCTTCGAGGGCGTCTACGTCAGCGGTGCCGTGCTCTCGGCGGATCTGGGGCTGCCCGACATCGGGCTCACCACGCTCACCGAGGTCGCCCAGCGCGCCGGCCAGATCGCGCGGGTGACCGACCTGCCGGCGCTGGTCGACGCGGACACCGGATTCGGCGAGCCGATGAACGTGGCACGTACCGTCCAGGTGCTCGAAGACGCCGGACTCGCCGGCCTGCACATCGAAGACCAGGTCAACCCCAAGCGCTGCGGCCACCTCGACGGCAAGGAGGTGGTCGACGAGAGCACCGCGCTGAAGCGGATCCGGGCCGCGGTCTCCGGGCGCCGCGACCCGGACTTCCTGATCATGGCCCGCACCGACATCCGCGGGGTCGAGGGGCTGGCGGCAGCGGTGGAGCGCGCCAAGAAGCTCGTCGATGCCGGGGCCGACGCCATCTTCCCGGAGGCGATGGCATCCCTCGAGGAGTTCGCCGCCATCCGGGCCGCGGTCGACGTGCCGATCCTGGCCAACATGACCGAATTCGGAAAGAGCGAGCTGTTCACCACTCAGCAGCTGGCCGATGTCGGCGTCAACATCGTGATCTTCCCGGTCTCGCTGCTCCGGCTGGCGATGGGTGCGGCCGAGCGCGGTCTCGACACGATCATCGCCGAGGGCTCGCTGACCTCGAAGGTGCCCGAGATGCAGACCCGGGCGCGGCTCTACGAACTGATCGACTACGAAGGATATTCGCGCTTCGACGAGGGCATCTTCACCTTCGACCTGAGCAACAATCGAAGCAGCTGACACGAGGAGCGGGGACTGCGCATGACCGACATCAAGAAGGGCCTGGCCGGGGTGGTCGTCGACACGACGGCGATCTCGAAGGTCAACCCCGACACGAACTCGCTGCTCTACCGCGGGTACCCGGTGCAGGAGCTCGCGGCGAAATGCTCGTTCGAGCAGGTGGCCTGGTTGCTGTGGCACGGCGAGCTGCCGACGGATGCCGAGCTGGCCGCCTTCGAGAAGACCGAGCGAGCGGGGCGCGCGCTCGCCCCCGAGGTGAAGGCCGCCATCGACCTGACCTCGCTGCACTCGCATCCGATGGATGTCGTGCGCACCGCCGTCAGCGTGCTGGGCGCCAACGACCCGCGGGCCGAGGACTCGAGCCCGGAGGCCAACCTCGCCAAGTCGGTCCGGCTGTTCGCCGCCGTTCCGGCCATGGTCGCCTACGACCAGCGCCGCCGCCGTGGCCAGCAGGCGATCGACCCGCGCGACGACCTCGACTACTCGCGCAACTTCCTCTGGATGACCTTCGGCGAGGAGCCGAGCGAGGTGGCCGCCGACGTCTTCCGCATCTCGATGGTGCTCTACGCCGAGCACTCCTTCAACGCCTCGACCTTCACCGCGCGTGTGATCACGAGCACGCTGGCCGACCTGCATTCGGCGGTGGTGGGCGCGATCGGCGCGCTCAAGGGACCGCTGCACGGCGGCGCCAATGAGGCCGTCATGCACATCTTCGACGAGATCGGCAGCGCCGATCGCGCGGAGGCGTGGCTCGACGACGCGCTCGCGAACAAGCGCAAGATCATGGGCTTCGGGCACCGCGTCTACAAGAACGGCGACTCGCGGGTGCCGACGATGGAGGCCGCGATGAAGCGGTTGATCGCCGAGCACGACGCGCAGGACATGCTCGCGCTCTACGAGACCCTGCAGTCGGCGATGGATGACCGCAAGGGGATCAAACCGAACCTCGACTACCCGAGCGGCCCGGCATACCGCCTGCTCGGCTTCGACACCCCGACCTTCACGCCGCTGTTCGTGGCGTCGCGCGTCACGGGCTGGACCGCGCACATCATGGAGCAGCTGTCGGCCAACGCGCTGATCCGTCCGCTCTCCGAATACGTCGGGGTGGACGAGCGCCACCTGCCGTAGGGCTGAACGTTGGCCGCCCGCCCGACGTTGTTCTCGCGAAGGGTGGTACGTTCCGCACATGTCCCGGATTCTGGCGGTGGCGCCGGCTTTGCCGGAGAACGTCTACGCCCAGTCGGCGATCACGGCCGAGCTGTCGGACATCATCACGGATGACCACAGCAAGCGAGCGGTGATGTCCCGCTTTCATGCCGCTGCCGGCATCGGCCATCGGCACACCGTTCTGCCTCTCGAGGAGTACCGCGAGCTGCGCACCTTTCAGCAGGCGAACGACCTGTGGATCCGCGAAGGCACGGCGCTTGCCGCCCGAGCCGTGCGCGCCGCGCTCGCGACCGCGGGCCTGGACGCCGACCAGGTCGACTACCTGCTCTTCACCTCGGTCACCGGGATGTCGGCACCCTCGATCGACGCGCGGCTGGTGCCGATCCTCGGCCTCCGCCCCGACATCAAGCGGATGCCGTCGTTCGGTCTGGGGTGCGTTGCGGGCGCGGCCGGACTGGCCAGGGTGCACGACTATCTGCTCGGGCATCCCGATGACATCGCCGTGCTGGTCTCGGTCGAGCTCTGCTCGCTGACCCTGCAGCGCGACGACGACTCGGTCGCGAACTTCGTGGCGAGCGGGCTGTTCGGTGACGGCGCGGCCGCGGTGATCGTGGCGGGCGAGCGCCGCGCGGCCGAGCTCGGCCTGCCCGGTCCGGATATCGTCGGCACCCGCAGCGCGCTCTACCCCGACAGCGAGAGCGTCATCGGCTGGGATATCGGCGGCACCGGGTTCCGCATCGTGCTGAGCGCGGCCGTCTCGGACACCATCGACGCCAACGTCGGCAACGACGTGCGCGGGCTGCTGGCGGAGCACGCGCTGGGGATGGATGACGTGGGGGCCTGGGTCGCGCATCCCGGCGGCCCGCGCGTGCTCGAGGCCTTCGAACACGGCCTGGACCTCGACCGCGACGACCTGGCCGCCAGTTGGAACTCGCTCGACTCGGTGGGCAACCTCTCGTCGTCGTCGGTGCTGCACGTGCTCTCGGACATGCTCGACCAACCCGTCGGCACTCATGGTGTGCTGTTCGCGCTCGGGCCGGGGGTCGCGAGCGAGTACGTGCTGCTGAAGTGGGCGGCCTGATGTCGTTGCCGGCTCACGGGGTGCCGCTCTCGGTCATCCTGTTCACGGTGCTCGTGCTGGTCACCGGGGTCGAGCGCATCGTCGAGCTGGTGATCTCGACCCGGAACGCGCGGTGGGCGTTCGAGCGGGGCGGCATCGAGTCCAACCGGCGCCAGCTGCCCTGGATGATCTCGCTGCACGTCGGCATGCTGCTCGGCGCGCTCGCCGAGGTGTGGCTGCTCGGCCGGCCGTTCCTGCCGTGGCTCGGGTGGCCGATGCTGGTGATCACCGTGCTGAGTCAGGCGGCTCGTTATTGGATCATCGGGACGCTCGGCCGACGCTGGAACACCCGCGTGATCGTGGTGCCGGGCCTGCCCCTCGTGGCGGCGGGGCCGTACCGCTGGTCGTGGCTGCGGCATCCGAACTACGTCGTGGTGGCGATCGAGGGGATCTCGCTGCCGCTGGTGCACACGGCGTGGATCACGGCGCTCGTGTTCACGGTGCTCAACGCGGTGCTGCTGCTCGGGTTCCGGATCCCGGCGGAGGATCGCGCGCTGGCCGCTGCGGCCGCTGCGCCCGCGGCTGACGCGCCCGGGCGGCGGACTCCGCGGTGAGTGAGCCGATCGAGACCGAGGTGCTGGTCGCCGGCGGCGGACCGGTCGGACTGGCCGCCGCCATCGAGGCGCGGCTGGCGGGATACGACGTGATCGTCGTCGAGCCCCGCGTCGGGGTGATTGACAAGGCGTGCGGCGAGGGACTCATGCCCGGAGCGCTCCCCGCGCTGGCCCGGCTCGGCGTCTCACCGCGCGGGTTTCCGCTGCGCGGCATCGACTACCGCGACGGGCGCCGCAGCGCTCAGCACCGTTTCGTGGCGGGCAACGCGCTCGGGGTGCGGAGGACGACCCTGCACGCCGCGCTCCGCGATCGGGCCGAGGGGCTCGGCGTGCGCACGATCGCGCAGCGGGTCGATGCGGTCGAGCAGGATGCGACGGGAGTGACGGCCGCCGGCATCCGGGCATCCTGGTTGCTCGCGGCCGACGGATTGCACTCGACCGTCGCGCGCGTCACCGGGCTGCATGCCGACACCCCGACGGCGCGCCGGCGCTACGGGCTGCGGCGTCATTATGCGGTCGAGCCCTGGTCGGAGTTGATCGAGGTGCACTGGACCCCGCTGGGCGAGCTCTACATCACGCCGACGGCCGACGGGATGGTGGGCGTTGCGTTGTTGGCGCGCCAGGGCGTCCGTTTCGAGGAGGCCCTTGCGGCGAGCCCGGAGCTCTCGGCGCGGCTGCGCGCGCGCGAACCGGTGACCGAACTGCGAGGCGCCGGCCCGTTCCGTCAGACGACTCGGGCGCGCACCCGGGGCCGCGTGCTGCTGGTCGGCGACGCCTCGGGCTACGTGGATGCGCTGACCGGCGAGGGCATCCGGATCGGCGTTGCTCAGGCCCGTGCGGCGGTCGAGGCGCTGATCGTCGGCGACGCCGCACCGTACGAGCGCGCCTGGTTGGACGTGACCCGCGACTTCCGCCGCCTCACCGGCACGCTGGTGCGCGCCGCGACCTCGCCCGCGCGGCGCCTCATCGTGCCGGTGGCGCATGCCGCCCCCGGCATCTTCGCGTCGGCGGTGGAACGACTCGCGCGCTGACTCAATCGTCGGCGGGCAGGCCGAGCAGGGGAAGCAGTTCGGCAGGCTCGTCTACGACAGCGATCGCGCCCGCCGCCTCGTCCGGCGCGCCGTAGCCCCAGGTGACGAAGATCGTCGGGACGTCGTGGTGCGCCGCCCCCTCCACGTCGTGCTCGCGATCGCCGATCAGCACCGGACGGCGGAGGTCGGCCCCGCCCTCGCGCAGGCGGCGCAGGGCCTCTTCGACGACATCCTTCTTGGCGCTGCGCACCTCGTCGTCGCTAGCGCCGGTGAGCTCGTCGAAGGCGTCGGTCAACGAGAAGTGCTCGAGCACGGCACGCGCCGGCGTCTCGGGTTTCGAGGTCGCCAGCGAGAGCGGGATGCCGGCCCGCCCGATCGCGTGCAGCACCTCGGCCATTCCCGGGTAGAGCGATGCGTGATACACGCCGGTGGACAGATAGCGCGGCCGGTAGATGTCGAGCGCGCGCCGCGACTGCTCGAGGTCGAAGCCGGCGAGGTCGCGGAACGAGTCCAGGATGGGCGGCCCGACCCACGCCAGCAGCTCCGCCGGAGTGGGCACCGGCAGCCCGAGGGTCTCGAAGGTGTACGCCAGCGTGGCGGTGATGCCCGGCGCCGAGTCGACGATCGTGCCGTCGAGGTCGCAGAGGATCGCGGTGTAGGGGAGCTCCGGGTCTGCCATCAGAACAACCGCGCGTGCCCGGTCTCGAGCCCGCGCATCGCGTCGTAGTCGAGCAGCAAGCAGCGAATGCCGCGGTCCTCGGCCAGGGTGCGCGCCTGCGGCTTGATCTCCTGCGCCGCGAAGACGCCGCTGACCGGTGCGAGCAGTGGATCGCGATTCATCAGCTCGAGGTACCGGGTCAATTGCTCGACCCCGTCGATGTCGCCGCGCCGCTTGATCTCGACGGCGACGCTGGCCCCGGCGGCATCCCGCGCCAGGATGTCGACCGGACCGATCGCGGTCATGTACTCGCGGCGCACCAGCGTGAACCCGTCACCCAACAGCTCGATCTGCTCGGCCAGGAGCCGCTGCAGGTCGGCCTCGACGCCGTCCTTCTGCAGGCCCGGGTCGACGCCGAGTTCGTGCGAGGAGTCGTGCAGCACCTCGTGGATCGAGATGACGAGCATGTCGGCGGTCTTCGGGTTGGTGACGCGCCAGAGCTGCGTCACTCCTGCGGAGGCGCGTTCCTCGTCGACCTCGTCGACGGTGAAGGTGGCAGGCGGACTCATCCAGTTGAGCGGCTTGTAACTGAGCGAGTCGGAGTGCACCAGCACGCTGCCGTCGGCTTTGACCACCAGCAGCCGGGTGGCCAACGGAAGATGGGCGCTCAGCCGGCCTGCGTAATCGACGGAGCAGCGGGCAACAACAAGACGCACGCAGCGAGCCTAGGTCAGCGGGGCGTCGCCGCTCCGCGCTCGCGCGAATCGGCCGGCCCGCTCCCGCGCCGCCGGGGCCGCCAGCACCGCGATGATGATGAGCACCAGGACGATCCAGAGCGCGTTGAGCAGTCCGATGCGGTCGCCGACGAAACCGATGACGGGCGGTCCGACCAGGAACGCCACGTAGCCGATGGTGGCGACCGCGCTGACTCGCGCGGCGGCGCGGGTCGGGTCGTCGCCGGCCGCCGACATCCCCATCGGGAAGCCGAGCGAGGCGCCCAGGCCCCAGAGCACGATGCCCACCACCCCGACCGGCACCGACGGGACCAGGATCACGATGGCCAGCCCCACGGCCGCCGCGGCACCGGAAAGGCGCAGCGACACCACGCGCCCGAGCCGGTCGATCAGCGGTCCGCCGACCACCCGACCGATCGTCATCGAGACCGTGAACACGCCGAACAGCAGCGCGCCCTGACCGTTGTCGACATGACGGTCGTCGACCATCGCCAGGGCGAGCCAGTCATTGGCCGAGCCCTCGGTGAAGGCCATTCCGAGCACGATGAGTCCGATCAGAAGAGTGCGCGGCTCGAGCCAGATCGCCATGCGCTGACCGAAGGTGAGGGGCGCCGTCGGGGCGCCGACCGCGTCGACGTGTTCGGCATCCGGGATGAAGCGGGCGACGATCGGCACGGCGACGATGAGCAACACGCCGACGGCGCCGAGGTGCCAGACCGGGTCGATTCCGGCGAAGGCGGCGGCCGAGCCGATGCCGGCGCCGATGACGGTTCCGAGACTCCAGCAGGCGTGGAACAGGGGCATGATCGTCCGCCCGGACTTCTGCTCGACCGCGGCCCCTTCGACGTTCATCGCCACGTCGCAGATCGCGCTGCAGAAGCCGTAGAGGGTCAGCGCGACGAGGACGACGACGAAGTTGCTCAACACCGTGGTGCCGAATCCGATGCCGACCAGCGCGACGCCGGCGACGATCAGCGAGAGGCGGATCGACTGCCGACCGCCCAGCCAGTGCACGATGTGGCCGGCGAGCATCAGGCCGACGACCGACCCGAGGGCCAGGCCGAAGATGAGAATGCCGACCTCGGCGACCGTGATGTGCAGATGGTCGCGCACGCTCGGAATGCGAGACACCCAGGCCGAGATGCCGAAGCCGTTGAGGGCGAAGGCGGCGAACACCGCGTTGCGCCAGGCGGTCGGGCGCGCCGGGCGCGAGGTGGTCGTCATTGGCCCCACGCTAGCAAGGCGAGCGCTGCGCGCCGTCAGGATATCGTTTGGAGTATTCACAAAGTTGTGAAACACGTGTACGGTCACGCTCATGACGACAGTGATCCAGGCCTCAGGCCTCGTGAAGAAGTTCGGCCCGACGCGCGCGCTCGATGGTCTCGACCTGAGTGTCGACGAGGGCGAGGTGCACGGATTCCTCGGCCCGAACGGCGCGGGCAAGTCGACGACGATCCGCGTGCTGCTCGGCATGCTGCGCGGCAGCGGCGGCACGGCGAGCGTGTTCGGGCGCGACCCGTGGCGGGATGCGGTGAGCATCCACCGCGATGTGGCGTACGTTCCCGGCGACGTGAATCTCTGGCCCAACCTCTCGGGCGGAGAGACGATCGACTACCTCACCCGGTTGCGTGGCGGGGCCGACCCCGCGCTGCGGTCGCGACTGCTGACCGCGTTCGAGCTCGATCCCAAGAAGCGCGGTCGCAGCTACTCGAAGGGCAACCGCCAGAAGGTCGCCCTGGTCGCGGCCTTCGCCCGCCCGGCCAAGTTGTACATCTTCGACGAGCCGACGAGCGGTCTCGACCCGCTCATGGAATCCGTGTTCCGGCGCGAGGTCGCCCGTGTGCAGGGCGAGGGGGCGACCGTGCTGCTGTCGAGCCACATCCTGAGCGAGGTCGAGCAGCTCTGCAATCGGGTCACGATCGTGCGTGCGGGCAAGGCCGTCGAGACCGGAGCGCTCGACGAGTTGCGGCACCTCACCCGCACCAGCTTCCGGGTCGCGACCTCGGCGACGCTGGACGACGTCGCCAAGCTGAGAGGTGTGCACGACGCGCGCCAGGAGGCGGAGTACCTCGCCTTCGATGTGGATTCGGATGCCATCCAGGGCGTGCTCGCCGCCCTCACCAAGGCGGGGGTCACCTCGCTGACCGTGACGCCCCCGTCGCTCGAGGAGCTGTTCCTTCGCCACTACGGCGACCGGCTCGAGGCGGAGCCGGCGGCGTGAACACCCTGCGCATCTTCCTTCAGCAGGTGCGGCGCGATCGCGTCAATCTGCCGATCTGGATCCTCGGCACCGCAGCACTGCTCGCCGTCGCGGCGCAGTCCGTCGGGCAGGAGTACGGCGACGAGAAGGGTCGTGCGAGCATTCTCGCGGTCGCCCTGGCGACGCCGGCGCTGCTGGCCCTGCGCGGCATCCCGAACGGCCCCAGTCTCGGGTCGGCGGTCCACTTCCAGTCGTTCGCGTTCCTCGCGGTGACGATCGGGCTGATGAACGTCTTCCTGGCTACTCGGCACGGACGTCAGGATGAGGAGCGAGGCCGCCGCGAGCTGGTGCTCGCCGGGCCGGTCGCTCGTCTGTCGCCTCCCGTGGCGACGTTGATCCTCGGCGTGGTGGCGAACGCGCTCTTCGTGGTGCTGGCCATCGGCGGCTATGTCTCGGCGGGAGTGTCATCACAGGGCGCCGTTCTCAGCAGCGTCGCGCTCGGGATGACCGGGCTCGCCTTCCTTGCCCTGAGCATGATCGCCGGCGAGCTGATGCAGACCTCGCGCGGGGCCAATGGCGTCGGTGTGGTCCTGGTGCTGGGCTCGTACGCGCTGCGCGCCGCCGGCGACGCGACAGGCAGCGTCGACATCACCAAGCTGACCCTGCAGCCCGGCTGGCCCAGTTGGATCTCACCGATCGGCTGGGGTCAGCAGACCCTGGCGTTCACCGACAACCACTGGTGGCCGGTTGCCGCGCTTGCCGCCCCGTTCGTGGTGGCTGCCGCCGTCGCGCTCGTGATCCATTCGCGGCGCGAACTCGGCGCCAGCATCTTCGTCGAGCGCTCGGGCCGGGCGACGGCGCTTCCCATCCTGAACTCGCCGTTCGCGCTGGCCTGGCGGCTGCAGTGGCCGACGATCATTCCGTGGGCGACGGGGTCCGCGTTGCTCGGGCTCGCGCTCGGTTCTCTCGTGACGGCGATCGCTCACGCGAACTTCGATTCCCCCGGGCTGGCCGCCCTGATCCAGAGTCTCGGGCACACCTCATCGACCAGCCTGGGCACCGCGCTCATCCCGGTCGTCATGGTGTTCGTCGGTGCGGTCGCCGCGGCCGCCGGCGTGCAGGCCGTCCTCCGGCTGCGCGAGGAGGAGGCGGAGGGCCGCCTCGAGAACCTGTTGGCCGAGCCGCGGTCGCGGGTCAGCTGGATGCTCTCCTTCGCGGCCGTTGCCGCCCTCACCGTCATCATCACCCTCGGGGCCACGGCCGTGACCAGTGGGCTCAGCTTCATCGGGACGGCGAATCCGGATGCAGGATGGAACGCGGCAGGCAGCGCGCTCGTCCAGATCCCGGCGGCGCTCGTGTTCGTCGGCGTGACCACGCTGCTGGTGGGGCTGCTGCCGCAAGCCGCGATCGGTCTCGGCTGGGGCGTGTACGGCGTGCTGCTGGTGATCGGGCTCTTCGCGAAGCTGCTGAACTTGCCCGACTGGCTCGCCAAGGTCAGTCCGATCAGCGACGTTCCGTCCGTGCCGACGCACGACTGGGTTCCGACGATCATCGTGGCCGCGGTCGCGGTGGCCGCGACGCTGATCGGCGCGGCGGCCTTCCGTCGGCGAGACTTGTCGACATGAGCGCTGCCGACCCCACCGCCGATCCGGTCGGCGAGTTCGTGGAGCTCACCGCCAGCGATCTCGCCGCGCAGGGATTTCCGCGGATGCCGGCCTACGTGCTCATGGCCCTCACCGCGACCGACTCCGGGCGCCTCACGGCGACGGAGCTCGCCGAGCGGATCGGGGTCAGTGCTGCGGCGATCTCGGGGGCCGTGCGCTACCTGATCCAGCTCGGATTCGTGCGCAACACGACGCAGCCCGGCACCCGGCGTCACGTCTACGCCCTGTCCGATGGCCCCTGGTACACCTACTCACTCAGCCATCCGGACCTCTACCTCCGGGCTGAGCGATTGCTGCGGGGCGGCGTCACGCAGCTGCCGCCCGGTCCGGCGCGCGAGCGCATCCAGGAGATGGCGGACTTCTACTCCTTCTTGTCGGAGCGCATGCCGAAGTTGCTCGTCGAGTGGCACGAGCACCAGCAGGGATCGGCCTAGCCGGAGTGCGCTGCGACCAGCCGGTCGTATGCCGCGTCGAGGTCGGCGTCGACCTCCTGTCGCCCCGGATCGGCCAGGTGCCAGTCGACGATCTCGTGGACGCCCTCGGCGAAGGGGATCGTTGCCTGCCAGCCCGGGACGAGCGACTTCACCCGGGCGTTGTCGAACACGACGCTGTGCGCCTTGTCGCCGAGCAGGCCGTCGCCGTACGGCAGCTCCCGCGCGAGCGTGTCGCTCGCCACGTGCACGATGCGCGACTCCACGCCCAGGGCATCGGCGAACAGTTCGGCGATGGCGTTCCACGTGAGCGTCTCGTCGGAGGTGATCTGCACCGGAGCACCGAGTGCATGCGGGTTGCCGAGCAGCCCGACGAAGGCGCGCGCGAAGTCGCGGGCGTGGGTCAGGGTCCAGAGCGAGGTGCCGTCGCCGTGGAGCACGATGGGCGCCCCGCGGCGCATCCGGTCGAGCACGGTCCAGCCGCCATCCAGGGGGATCAGCGTCGGGTCGTAGGTGTGCGAGGGCCGCACGATGGTCATCGGGAATCCGCGCTCGCGGTAGGCGGCGACGAGCACGTCTTCGCATGCGATCTTGTTGCGCGAGTACTCCCAGAACGGATTATGCAGCGGCGTCGACTCGATGATCGGCAGGTGGGCGACCGGCTTCTGGTACGCCGACGCCGACGAGATGAAGACGTACTGACCGGTGCGGTCGGCGAACAGCTCGATGTCGGCCGCAACCTGCTGCGGGTGGAAGGCACGGAAGTTGGCGACGACGTCGAAGTCGCGGCCGCCGATGGCGGAGCGGATCGAGGCCGCGTCGTCGGCATCGCCGATGACGGTCTCGACGCCCTCGATGGCCGGCCGCACGGTGCTCGTGCCGCGGTTGAGCAGGGTGACGGCGGCCCCGCGCTCAACCAGCAGCCGGGTCACCGATCCGCTGATGATCCCGTTGCCACCGATGATCAGAACACGTTGAGCCGCCATGGTCTTCAGACTGTCACGTCTAGGCTCGATGCATGACTGAGCCGCTGGCATCCGGGATCACGACCGACGAACTCGACCCGGCGATCCGGCCCCAGGACGACCTGTTCCGGCACGTCAACGGCAAGTGGATCGCGCGCACCGAGATCCCGAGCGACAAGGCCAGGTGGGGCTCGTTCTACCTTCTCGCCGAGGCCGCCGAGAAGGCGGTGCACGAGATCATCGAGGAGTCGCAGACGGCCGAGCCCGGCACCGAGGCGCGCAAGGTCGGCGACCTCTACTCGAGCTTCATGGACGAGGCGCGCATCGAGGAGGTCGGCCTGAGCGCCCTCGCGGGCGACCTGGATGCCGTGCAGAGGATCGACTCGATCGACGCGCTGGTGAGCGAACTCGGCCGCTTCGAGCGCCTCGGCACCAGCGGTTTCCTGCAGGCCTTCGTCGACAACGACCCGGGCAACCCGGAGCGCTACCTCGTCTTCCTCGAGCAGGGCGGCATCGGGCTGCCCGACGAGTCGTATTTCCGCGAGGAGAAGTTCGCCGAGATCCGAACCGGGTATCAGCTGTTCCTCGAGCGGATGTTCTCGCTCGCAGGCCTCTCTGACCCCGCCGACCGCGCGGCCCGGGTCTTCGCGCTCGAGACCGAGATCGCGGCGCAGCACTGGGACAACGTGCGCACCCGCGACAGCCAGGCCACGTACAACCTGATGCCGTGGAGCGAGGTAGAGGCGCTGGCGGGCACCGCGCCGCTGGCCGGCTGGCTCGCCGGCCTCGACGTCCCGGCCGGATCGTTCGACGAGGTCGTGGTGCGCGAGCCGAGCTTCGTCACCGGGCTCGGCAGCCTGTTGACGGCCGACCGCCTCGAGAGCTGGACGGACTGGCTGCGCTGGCAGCTCATCCGCTCGTCCGCCCCGTATCTGACCCAGGAGGTCGTCGAGGCGAACTTCGAGTTCTACGGCAAGACGCTCACCGGCACTCCCGAGTTGCGCGCCAGGTGGAAGCGCGGCGTCTCGGTCGTCGAGGGCGCGATGGGCGAAGCCGTGGGACGCATCTACGTCGAGCGCCACTTCAGCCCGGCGGCCAAGGTCGCGATGGATGCCCTGGTCGGCCATCTGATCGAGGCCTACCGCGAGAGCATCACCCACCTCGACTGGATGACGGAAGCCACCCGCCAACGCGCGCTCGAGAAGCTGAGCAAGTTCACCCCCAAGATCGGCTACCCCGACACGTGGCGCGACTACTCGAAGCTCGTGATCGTGCCCGACGACCTGTTGGCCAACGTGCGCGCCACCACCGAGTTCGAGTTCCAGCGCGAACTCGGCAAGATCGGCAAGCCGCTCGACCGCGGCGAGTGGTTCATGACGCCGCAGACCATCAACGCGTACTACAACCCGGGGTTCAACGAGATCGTGTTCCCGGCGGCCATCCTGCAGTACCCCTTCTTCGACGAGGCGCGCGATGCCGCGGCCAACTTCGGCGCGATCGGCGGCGTGATCGGCCACGAGATCGGGCACGGCTTCGACGACCAGGGCTCGCAGTACGACGGGGACGGCCGGCTCACCAACTGGTGGACCGACGAGGACCGCGCCGCCTTCGAGCAACGCACGGCCGCGCTGATCGCGCAGTACGACGCCCTCGAGCCGAAACAGCTGCCCGGCCATCACGTCAACGGCGCCCTGACCATCGGCGAGAACATCGGAGACCTCGGTGGCCTGGCGATCGCGTGGAAGGCGTACCTGCTCTCGCTCGGCGGCCAGGAGCCGCCGGTGATCGACGGAATGACGGGCGCCGAGCGGTTCTTCTTGAGCTGGGCGCAGGCTTGGCAGATCAAGGTGCGCGACGAGGAGGCGCTGCGGCTGCTGTCGATCGATCCGCACTCGCCGAACGAGTTCCGCTGCAACCAGATCGTGCGCAACATCGACGAGTTCGCCGAGACGTTCGGGTTGACCGAATCGGACGCCCTGTGGCTGGCGCCCGAGCAGAGGGTGCGCATCTGGTAGGGGCCGGTACCATGGGCGGCGACCCTCGTGCACCGAGAAGGCCAGCGATCCCGAGAAGGTTGCCCCGTGACCGAAGTCGCGTACACCCGTGAACGGCGCGATCGCGTGCGCGCTCCGCGGGAACCGCGCCACCGAGCACCGCATCCTGTCGAGAACTTCTCGAGCAGCTTCACCGCGCTCGGCGAACTCGGATACGAGGGCGCGCAGGTGTCGGCGTCGGTCACCGATCTCGACTCCGGGCGGTCGCTGCTGGGCATCGACGACCGGATCGTGCTTCCCACTGCGAGCATCGGCAAGATCCTGCTGCTCATCGAGGTGTCGGCCCGCCTGACCGCTCGCGACTTCTCGGGCTACGGCATCCTGGACAAGACGCCACGGGATGCGGTGGGCGAATCCGGCATCTGGCAGCACCTGCAGGCGCCATCGCTTCCGGTCGCGGACCTGGCGACCCTGGTCGGCGCGACGAGCGACAACCTGGCGACGAATGTGCTGCTGCGCCAGGTCGGACTGGATTCGGTGCGAGCACGGACGGAGTCGCTCGGCCTGCTGCGCACCGCCCTGCTCGACCTGGTGCGCGACAGCCGTGGTCCGGACGACGCCCCTCAGCTCTCGGTCGGATCGACCGCCGAGCTCAGCTGGCTGTTCGGCGCGCTCGCCCGAGGCGAGGTCGTCGACACCCTCACCAGCAGCCGGGTGCTGGGCTGGCTGTCGCTCAACTCCGATCTCTCCATGGTGGCGAGCGCCTTCGGGCTCGACCCGCTGTCGCACCGCGGGGTCGACCACGGCGTGCTCCTGGTCAACAAGACCGGCGCCGACTCGGGCGTGCGCTCCGAAGCCGGCGTCATGCGTGGGCCACGTGCCGCGATCTCGTACGCCGTGTCCGTGCAATTCAACGACAGCGGCATCGCGGCGCGGCTGCGGGTGCTCGACGCCATGCGCACCATCGGATTCGACCTGCTGGAGTACGTGCACTGAGCCTGCGGACCGGGCCGATGCCGGATCCGTGAGAATTCAACCTTGTCCCCCCAAGGGGGGACCTGCTACGTTGAGCGCAGTCGCGCGAGCGCCGTGTCCCCCGCACGGTAGCTGACCCCCCGCCACGCGGCAGAATGCGGTGCCCCTCACCAGATTTTGATCCGATCCCCCTCGCCCCCTATCGAGCGTTGCGCACCCGAAGTTCGCGCGTTCGAGCTTGCCCCCAGCCCCGGCTCATCCCCCGTTCCGGGCCTCTCTGCGTGACGTGCGCTGCTGCGCACTTTCCTGACCTCAGCTGAAGGAAATCCCCCCCGTGTTGAAGAAAATCCTTGCCGCTTTGGGCACCCTCGCCCTCGTTGCCGGTTTCGTGGCGCTCGTCGCCGGTCCGGCCAGCGCGCACAATCACACCGTCTCGGCCAGTTGCGACGCCGGCGTCTCGGTCAACCTGAGCTACTACGCGACCGGCGACGCGAGCAAGCACAACACCGTCAAGGTGTGGATCGACGGCGCGGTCGTCACCGACAATCCGAGCTTCGGTGCCTCGTTCTCGCAGACCTACCCGTTCTCGACCGGTCAGGCGAGCCACACCTATCGGGTGCTCGTCACGGCTTACGACAACAACGCGGCATACGGCTTCGACACCGGCGTCGTGACCGTCAACGGCTGCGAGACGGCCGTCACCCCGGCCGCTGCCACGTCGACGAACCCGTACTGCACGGCGGCGAGCACCGTCGGCGGAGGCGGGTACACCATTCCGACGCAGCAGAGCGGCGTGCAGTACCAGCTGTGGAACGGCTCCGCGTGGGTCAACATCGCCGCGGGCACCTACGGCGCCAACCCCGGGGCGGTGATCAAGATCCAGGCGATCGCTACGACCGGCTACAAGTTGAAGCAAGGCTCCACCACGTCGTGGACCTTCACGTTGAGCAGCCCCGACGCGTCCAAGTGCGTCGTCCCCGTCACGCCGACCTCTGAAGACTCGCGGTGCACGGCGACCCCCGGTTCTTCGACCACGGCCAGCTACACGATCCCGAACGCGCCGGCCGGGTACAGCTACTTCCTGCAGGGCAGCGCGACCCCGTTGACCGGTGGAACGGTGGATGTCACCAGCTTCCCGACCACGATCGTGATCGTCGCGGAGACCAACGCCGGCTACACCTTCCCGGCAGGCACCACCACGACCTGGACCTTCACGTTCTCGTCGCCCGGTGACTGCCATGTCAACGTCACCCCGGCTGCGGTCGTGTCGAACCCGGCCACGTGCACCGCGCCCGGCGTCTCGTCGGACAACGGCTTCACGATCACCGCGACCCCCGGCGTGATCTACCACCTGTCGACCGATAACACGCCGCTCGCGGCGGGCTTCCACAGCCTCGGATCCGGTGCGGGCAGCGTGGAGATCGTCGCGACCGCCGAGGCGCACTACGTGCTGACCGGCACCGTCGATTGGAAGTTCACCTTCGTCGCGGCCACGGACTGCCTCGTGCCGGTGCCCGCGGGTGACCCGGTCTTCGTCGACGGGGGATGCGACGTGTCGGGCAACGCGGTCAGCGGCACGTACACCGTCCTCGAGGCCGACCACGTGCACTACGTCGCCAGCGTGAACGGCGGTGCTCCGATGCCCCTGGTCGTCGATGTGAAGAACCCGGCGCAGCCGGGCGACTCGGTCGTCATCACGCCGATCGTCGACGCCGGCTACGTCATCACCCCCGCGATCCTGACCGAGCACCTGAGTCACGTCTTCGCCACGCCGGGTCTCTGCAAAGCCGACTTCATCAAGCCGGCGGCGACCTCGCAGTCGTGCATCGTGACGGGCGGCGACGGGCAACTCGCCAGCGACGTCGTCAAGGCCGCGGTGACGCACACACTCACGGATGCCTTCATCACGATCCCGAGCCTCGCCGACTCGCCGCACGTGACGTACTTCATCGACAACGTGATCGCCGCTCCCGGCAAGCATGTGCTGAAGCCGGGAACGTACGTGGTGTCGGCCGTGGCGAACACCGGCTACATCCTCCAGGGCTACAACGGCCCCTGGACGGAGGTGCTCACCTCGGCGGAGCCCTGCAGCGATCTGATCACGCACCCCTTGGTGTCGCCCCTGGCCTCGCAGCACCAGCTCGGATGCTTCGCCAACGGCTCATACACGCTGTCGAACAGCATCAACGATGCGGCGGCTCTCACCTGGACGGTCAACGGTTCCGTCGTCTCGCCGGGGACCTACTCGGTGAACTCGGCGGGCACGGTCACCGTGCATGCCGCCGCCAATGGTCCCGCCTACGGCTTGGAGGACGGCGCGATCACCGACTGGACGTTCCACTTCGTGCGGCCGACGAGTTGCGATCTGACCACGTTGGCCCTCACCGGGTCGACGCCCACGGGCTGGATCGTGTTCGGCTACTTGCTCCTGATCTCCGGCCTGACCCTGGTCGCGGTGCGCTTCGCGCGGCGCCGGGAGGGTCAGATGTAGCCCCCCAGACGGCGTCGCTCCGCCTCGTGAGCTGAGACGCGGGGCGGGCGACGCTCCCCTTGTCCCCCGAAAGGCGGACATGGTACGTTGTCGGCCAGTCGCCGGGCAACGTAAGCCCACCCCCCGTATGGCGACAGAAGGTGACACCCCCACAC
>Ga0209148_1000803_pt1 | contig 22974 bp, 21 predicted proteins | sample AraplaCol_mMF_r2_2_FD_184288 | JGI IMG/M metagenome (GOLD analysis project Ga0209148, IMG submission 184288) | Arabidopsis root microbial communities from North Carolina, USA - plate scrape CL_Col_mMF_r2 (SPAdes) (version 2) | ecosystem: Host-associated > Plants > Roots > Endosphere | place... | reverse complement strand
GAGAACCTTGACCTCGTCGGCCTCGGTTGCGTCCAGCTCGATGATGGCGCCGCGGGAAAGACGTAATACTTGATGGATCGGCATGGTGGTCGTCCCGAGGACGACCATGAGATCCACGGTGACTTTATCGAGTGTGGGCACTGTCAGGACCGCCGCAACTGGAGACTCACACCAAGGGACTTGGCATTTAAGGGACTTGGCATTTGCACCTGCAATCATCACCACGTTATGGTTAGCCAATGGTTAATTCGCCTCAAAACCCCCGCCAGGAACTGGATTTGACGTCGTTTTCCGCCGCCGGCGGCGATCCCGTCGAATGGCGAATCTCCGACGCGCCGGTGCCCTATCCGGAGGCCGTGGCCGCCATGGAGACGCGGGTCGCCGCGATCGCGGCGGGCGAGGCGCCCGAGCTGGTCTGGCTGCTCGAGCACCCCCCGCTCTACACGTCGGGGACCTCAGGCAAGGAGACCGACCTGCTCGATCCACGATTTCCGACCTTCGCGACCGGACGCGGCGGCCAGCTGACCTATCACGGGCCCGGCCAGCGCGTGGCCTACATCATGCTCGACCTCAAGCGCCGCCGGCCTGACGTCCGTGCCTATGTGGCGAGCCTTGAGGAACTGATCCTGAAGACGCTTGCCGCCTTCAACGTCCGCGGCGAGCGGCGCGAGGACCGGGTCGGTGTCTGGGTGGAGCGGCCGGACAAGGGACCCGAGCACGAGGACAAAATCGCGGCGATCGGCGTGCGGCTGAAGCGCTGGGTCTCGTTCCACGGCATCGCCATCAATGTCGAGCCGGAGCTGGAGCACTTTGCGGGCATTGTCCCATGCGGCGTCGCCGATCCCCGCTATGGCGTCACCTCGCTGGTCGATCTCGGCCAGCTCGTGACCATGGCGGATGTCGACATCGCGCTCCGGCAGGCCTTTGAGGAGCTGTTCGGGCCGACCCGCGCACTGCTGCCGGAAGCCGCCGCCTGACGCTTTCCTGTTGGCGAGGCGCTGTGCGCGTTCTCCAGAAACGTGGAATCGGTTAGGTTTGGCTCAGGTGCCGCCCACGCCTCCCCCCTCCGCCGGGAAAGTACAGATCATGCCGGGCGACTAAGCCATCGGACCGACTGTTCGAGCATCTCGCATAAGGAGGGATTGCGCTTACCGCTCGCATCAGGAGGTTCTGACGATGAAACTGTCTGCACCGATCTATCATCTGAAGCGCAAGGCAAAACGCCTGTCCCGCGAAGAAGGCATTCCGCTGCACGATGCGCTTGACCGCGTCGCCACGACGGAAGGGTTTTCCGCCTGGAGCCTGCTCGCGGCGAAAGCTGCGGCATTGACACCGGCCAATCGCCTGTTTCCGCAGTTCCAACCGGGCGACCTGGTGCTGGTCGGGGCACGTCCCGGCCAGGGCAAGACGTTGATGAGCCTCGAACTCGCCGTGGAGGCCATGAAATGCGGCCATCGCGCCGCGTTCTTCTCGCTCGAATACACCGAGAAAGACGTGCTGGACCGCATGCACGCGATCGGCGTGGAGCCCGCGCAATTCCGTGAGCTCTTCGAGGTCGATTGCTCCGACACCATCAGCGCCGACTACATCGTGAAGCAGATGGCCACAGCGCCGCGCGGAACGGTCGTGGTGATCGACTATCTGCAACTGCTCGACCAGCGGCGGGAAAACCCTGATCTCACCGTTCAGGTGCGCGCGCTGAAATCCTTTGCGCGCGACAAGGGGCTGATCGTCATCTTCATCTCGCAGATCGACCGATCCTATGACCCGATGGCCAAGCCCTGCCCTGACATCAGCGATGTCAGGCTGCCGAACCCGCTCGACCTGAAGCTGTTCGACAAGACCTGTTTCATCAACAATGCCGAGGTCGAATTCCGGGCAGCAAGCTGACCAGCGAGCCGCGGGAGGGATCACTCACCCGCGACTCAAAGGCCTTACGCCGCCTTCAGCGACACCTCGAGCTTGCCGGCAATGTAGCGCCGCTCCTGGGTCAGGCCGCCGAAGCCGTAGGCGTCGCCCTTGACCTCGTCGACGTGCAGATAGGTCTCGGGATGCAGCGGGCCCAAAATCTCGGCCATGCGCTTGAACATGGCGGCGAGATAGGCCGCCTTCTCGTCCTTGGTGTTGGTGCCCTCGCTGACGTGGATGTCGATCCAGTAGCTGGCGAGCTTTTGCTCGGCGAGCGACCTGCCGCCGGCGAACCAGTCGTGCGCGTCGACCGACTTCACGATGATGGCGGTGACCTTGGGGTCCTTGTGCAGGATCTCAGCGGTGAGTTCGGAGACGGCGCTCGCGATGTCGGCCTTCAGCGAGGCCGAATGGCGGGATGACGTGTAGGACACTGTGATCAGGGGCATTGTCGTTCTCCTCAAGATGCCAGCGCTGTTTGCGCGGCGTTGGAGAGAAGCTAGACCTTCCGGCATCATTTTGGTATCTTATCTCTGAGGATACCAGTGATAAGAACTCATAATGACAGCCACACTCGACATCGCGACGGTCCAGGCCTTTCTGCTGGTCGCTGATCTCCAGAGCTTTACCCGCGCCGCCGAGGCGCTCGGCACGACGCAGGCGGCGGTCAGCCTCAAGCTGCAGCGGCTGGAGACATTGCTGGGCAAACGCCTCGTCGAGCGTTCGCCGCGCGCGGTCCGGCTCACCGCCGACGGCGCCAGCTTCCTCGATCGCGCCCGCGCGCTGATGGCGGCGCATGATCGCGCGCTGTCGGGCGAGGCACCGGCCGCGCAATCGCTCTCTCTCGGCATCTCCGATCATGCCGCAGGCCCCGAGCTGGTGCCCTTGCTCGAACGGCTGCATGCGATGTCGGCAAACCTCACCCTCGCCGTCACCATCGGCTTCTCGCGCGAGATGCAGGATGCCTATGATTCGGGCGAGCTCGATGCGGTGATCGTGCGCCAGGAAGGCAGCCGCCGCGGTGGTGAGAAGCTGACCGAGGACGAATTCGGCTGGTTCGCCGCGCGGCGCCTCACCCTGCCAAAGGGCGAGCCGTTGCCGCTCGCAACGCTCGCCCCGCCCTGCGGTGTTCGCGCGATCGCCGTGCGCGCGCTCGACAAGGCCGGAATCGGCTGGCGTGAACGCTTTGTCGGCGGCGGCGTGACGGCGGTCGTCGCGGCAGCGCTTGCCGGGCTTGCGATTGCTCCGCTGGCGCGGCGGATCGCGCCTCCCGGGCTGGTCGACATCGGGCCTGCGCACAAGCTGCCGAAGCTTGGCAGCTCGAAGGTGATGCTACATTCGAAGGTCAGCGATCCCACGAAACTCGCGGCGCTGCGTGCGGTGGCGGCGACGTTCCGAAGCGTGGCCGACGCACGCCCTTAGCTCGTCTGGCCGGCAGGATGATTGCGACCGGCATGGCGTCCGGCCACATACCAATAGCTCAGTCCTGCAGTGCATCCGGCCAGAACGAACAGCCAGACGCGAGAGAGCGAACGTTCGAACAGGATCTGGCTGAGGCCGCCGGTCACGCCACCGGAGCAAACATAGAAGAGCAGCGACCGGACCCGAAAACGCTCGGTCAAGGCGATGACGACAACAGCCGGAATCGCGGTGAGCATTCCGATCGCGAACAGGATGATTGGCGCAGTAAGTCCGAAGCCCATCAGGTAGTCGGACGCCGCCACAGATACATGGGCGCGATAGTTTTCCCAAATGGCCGCAGCGACGAGGCAAAGCTCAGCCGCGAGCGTCGCCACCACGCATCCGCTGAGCCAGCCCTTGAAAACGCGCCACCAGGCTCCACTCACAGGATCGCCTCGAACGCGCTGCGCAGCGTCTCATGCCGGAACACAAAGCCGCGGCTCAGAGCCTTGTTCGGCAGCACGCGCTGGCCGCCGAGCAGGAGCTCGTCGGCAAAGCCGCCGCCGATCCGGCGGAGCACGCCGCCGGGAATGCGGAACACCGCGGGTCGATGCAAACGGCGGCCGAGCTCCTCGGTGAACTTGGCGTTGGTGACCGGGATTGGCGCGGTCGCATTCACAGGGCCGGTGAGATCGAGCGTCGCGATCACATAGGCGATCAGACGGATCAGGTCGTCGCGCTCGATCCAGGACATCCACTGCCGCCCGGTGCCGAGGGGACCGCCGAGCCCGAACTCGAACGGCGTCAGCATGCGCGTGATGAAGCCGCCTTCGGTGCCAAGCACGAGGCCGATCCGCAAATTGACGACGCGTACGCCCAGCTCTTCCGCCGGCCGCGCCGCCTTCTCCCAAGCCGCGCACAGCTCGTGGCTGAAGCAGGCGTGCGACTTGGCAGACTCCGTCAGCACCTGATCCGCCCACAATCCATACCAGCCGATCGCGGAACCGCTGACGAGCACCTCCGGCTTGCAGTCGAGCCGCGCGATCAGCTTGACGACCTCGCCGGTCATGTCGACGCGCGAGCCGATGATCTTTGCGCGCTTGGCCTCAGTCCACAAGCCGTTGCCGATCGGCTCGCCGGCGAGATTGACGATGGCATCGATTGGCGTGTCGGCTGCGAGCTGATCGAGGCTGGTGATCAACGTCACCGGCGGCGGCAGCATCTCGGCCTTGGCGGGGTTGCGGATCAGTGCGATGACGTTGTGCCCTGCTCCGCTGAGGCTCGCTGCGAGCCGGCTACCGATGAAGCCGGTGGCGCCCGTGATCAGCACGGTCTTCCGGCCGGGGATTTTCTCGACGAGCCCGTTCGCCGGCACGCTCTTCATGCGGCCGAGCCGGCGCATCGCCGCAAAATCCCTGAGGCCGCAGAGCGCAGCGCCAACCGCGCAGGCGCTCGCGGCGATGCTGAGCAAGCCCTGATACACGACCGCGACACCGAACGGCTGCGTCGCCCAATCGATCAGCACCGGGAGCAGCAGCACCAGGATGGCGCCGTAATTGATCGCCAGCAGCGTGTGGTTGATCCGCTCGCTCGGCGGCAGCTTGCGGCTCAAATCCTCCTCGACGAAATCCATCAGCGTGATGACGATCTCGGCGACCAGCACCGCGACGACCAGCAGCGCCAGCACGCCATAAACCTCGAGCCAGCCGAGCAGCAGGAACAGCAGCGCATAAAACATGTTGCGGATGCCGTGCAGCTTCAGCTCGAAACGCTGCGACGGGCGCCAGGCCAGCCGCTCGGTGAATTCGTGATGATAGAAGGTATCGAACACGCCCATCACGATCTGGATGGCGATGAGCGTCCACAACAGCGGCGTCATGACACGGCCTCCCTGAACAATGCTGACTGGTGGATCAGCGCGCCGTAACGCGGATGAATGACATCGAGGGTGAAGCGAAAGGCGCCCTCGCCGAGATCGCTGTGCGTCACGGCGAGGTCTCCCGGCGTGAGCCATTGCGGCAGCGGGATCCAGAGGCGTCCGAGCTGGAGGCCATAACCGGCGCTGCGGAAGGTCAGCGTCTCGCCTTCGACCGCAATGCGCAGTGCCATCGAGACACCGAAGCCGACATATTCCTCCAGCCCGGTGGGACCTGCGAAGCGCTTGGCCGAATGAATCACCTGCGGAAAGCCGCGCTTGCGCGCGCAGATGCGGGTCCAGGTCTGGCCACCCGTCGCACCGTCCTCTGTCACGGTCACGATCATGGGCACGCCGGTGTCGCGCCCCGTCGGAAGCGGCCCGCCGATCAGGCGCGCGATTTGCGCAAACCACCAGCCGATGTCGCTGAAGGCGACCTCGTCGACCACGCCGACATAGACGACGCTGTCACCGTCGGCGACGCGTTTTGAAAAGCGTCGCCAGGTTGCCAGCGGAAGGCGGCCCCAATCCTCGTCCGACAGCAACGAGCGGAAGCGGCGGTCGTCGAGCAGCTTGATGTGAGCGGTGGTTGGTGCGTTGGAGCCTGATAATCGAGCCGACGTCATCGCAACCTCCTCGAACTTATTTGGCCTTGCCCAGCGGCAGCAGGTTGGCGATCTTCTCGCCAAGCCGCATCAAGGCGACCACACGCGGCCGCGGCACTTTCAGCATCTGCATGAACCAGTGGTCGGCGAGCTCGGTGAACGCGAGCATCTCCTTCAGCCGTTTGCTCGCGACCGGATTGATGGTCGGATCGTCGGCGGCATCGGTCACGCAGGCGCGCAGCGCGGTGATCGCCGGATCGAGCTCCCGCTCCTTGCGCCGCGCCGCGATGCGCGCCGCGACCTCCCAGATGTCGGTCTCCGCCTCGTAATGATCGCGGCGGTCGCCGAGGATCGGCACCCGCCGGATCAGGTTCCAGGCGAGCAGCTCCTTCAGCGAATTGGAGACGTTGGACCTGGCCATGCCGAGCGTGTCGGCGATGTCCTCCGACGTCATTGGCGCATCGGCCAGATAGAGCAATCCGTGGATCTGGCTGACCGAGCGGTTGACGCCCCACTGATCGCCCATGTCGCCCCAGTGCAGGACGAAGCGCTCAACGGCGGCGGGGAGTTTCTTTTTTCCGGTTATTTCTGTCATAACAGAAATATCTGACACCTACGATTGCGTGTCAAGTGCCGTTGGAAGCCTTGCTTCCTGCATACCGTCCGCAATATTTGCCTAAAAACGTCCCAGAAATCGGGAACCAAACGTCCTCTAAGGCGTTTGCCCCCGTCGAGGCGGGGTCCGTAATGGTCAAAAAGTCCAGTCAACAGAGAGACTTGTTCGAAAGCGAACGGAGTTTCCGGCTGTTGGTTGAAGGAGTCGCGGATTACGCGCTCTACATGCTCGATCCCAACGGGATCATCACGAGCTGGAACATCGGCGGCGAGCGGATCAAGGGCTATTCGCCCGAGGAGATTCTCGGCCAGCATTTTTCCCGCTTCTATACCGAGACCGACCGGGCCAATGGCAGGCCTGCCCGCGCGCTCGGAATCGCGCGGGACCAGGGTCGATACGAGGAGGAAGGCTGGCGCGTCCGCAAGGACGGCAGCTTCTTCTGGGCGAGCGTCATCATCGATCCGATCTACGAAGATGGCAGCCTCGTCGGGTTCGCCAAGATCACGCGCGACATCACCGAGCGCCGCAACACGCAACTGAAGCTCGAGGCGATGCAGACACAGCTCGCGGAGTCGCAGAAGTTCGATGCGCTCGGCCAGCTCACCGGCGGCGTCGCGCACGACTTCAACAATTTGCTGATGATCATCACAGGCAGCCTTCACATCCTCAAGAAGGGCGACGTCGACGATTCCAGGTTCCAGCGCGCAATCTCGGCGATCGAGACCGCCGCCAAGCGCGGCGCCGCGCTGACGGGGCAACTCCTGACCTTCGCGCGGCGGCAAAGCGTCAATCCGCAGGCGATCCATTTGGCTGACCGGATCGAGGCGATCCGCGAAGTGCTTTACGCCGGAGTCGGCAGCGCGGTCCGTCTCGCCTTCGACATCGAGCGCGAGGTCTGGCCCGTCAAGGCCGACGTCTCCGAATTCGAGACCGGACTGCTCAATCTCGTCATCAACGCACGCGATGCCATGCCCGACGGCGGCACGGTGACGATCGGCGCGCACAACATCGTCCTGAACGATCCGCTCCATAGCGGCGAATACGTCGCCATCACCGTCGCTGACACCGGGCTCGGCATCCCCTCCGACGTCGTCGACAAGATCTTCGAGCCGTTCTTCACGACGAAGCCGGTCGGAAAGGGCACCGGCCTCGGCCTGTCGCAGGTGCACGGCTTCGCCCATCAGGCCGGCGGCACGATCAAGGTCGCAAGCGAGCTCGGCAAGGGCACGACCTTCACCATCCTGCTGCCGCGCGAAACAGGGGCAACGCCGAGCAGTGAGATTCCTGACGCTGCGCCAGTGCGCGGCAGCGGCACAGTGCTGCTGGTGGAAGACAACCCTGATGTCGCCATCGTCAGCATCGGCCTGCTGGAGCAGCTCGGCTACCGTGTACGCCGGGTCGCGGATGCGGAGGCCGCGCTGCGTGAGCTCGAGAGCAACGGCGTCGACTTCGTCTTCTCGGACATCGTCATGCCCGGCAAGATGGACGGGCTGGGCCTTGCCCACCTCCTGCGCCAGACCCGCCCCGATTTGCCGATCCTGCTCGCCAGCGGCTACAGCGAAGCCGCCGCCGGTGTGCGCGGCGACTTCCCGATCCTGCGCAAGCCGTATGAGATCCACGAGCTCAGCGAGGCGATTTCGAAGCTGCCAAGGTGATGTTTCACCTCTCCCATAGGGAGAGGTGAAGACCGCCGGTGGACGCACAGAGTTCAGCTACACCGTCGGCAACACCGAGAACGCTTCCCCTGCCCTGCGCAGGTTCAGCTCATCGACGCTGGCCGTCTCGCTCGTGACATTGTCCACCCGCGATGACGGCGGACCATGACGGCACAGCGCGACCATGTCGGCGACATGCTTCGGCGTCCCCGCGAACAGCGCTTCGACGCTGCCGTCGCGGCGATTGCGGACCCAGCCTTCGAGGCCGCTCGCGGTGGCCTGGTATTCGACCCAGGCCCGATAGCCGACGCCCTGAACGCGCCCACGGATCATCACCTGGAGGATCGCCCGGCTCATTTTTTCAGCCCAAGAAGATCGGCGCTGCGCGCTTTGACCTCGGCCTCACGCATCACGCGATTGGTCAGCTCCGCCGACGGCAATCCTTTCAGCGCCTTCGGCGGCGTGCCCTCACGCAACGCCTTCTGGACGTCGTAGATGGCTTGCGTGGCGGCTGCGATCGGCGCGTGGCCCTGAAGCGCGATGCGGACACGCTGGCCCGTGAGATAGTCGATCGCGTTCAATTCGTCGGGCGCGCCACCCAGCACGATCGGCAGCCGCGTCGCAGCGACGATGGCTTCCAGATCCGCGCGCGACTTGATTCCGGTGAAGAACAGTGCATCGACGCCAACAGCCTCATAGGCCTTGGCGCGGCGGATGGCGTCCTCGATCGAGGTGATCAAGGCAGCTCCGGTGCGCCCCATGATGACCAGCGAGGAATCGCCGCGCGCACCGAGCGCGGCCTTCATCTTGCCGACGCCCTCTTCCAGCGAGATCAGCTGCGTCTTGGTTTCGCCAAAGGCCGCCGGCAACAGCGTGTCCTCGATGGTGAGGCCGGCGGCGCCTGCCGTCTCCAGCTCCTGCACGGCGCGGCGCACGTTGAGCGCATTGCCATAGCCGTGATCGGCATCGACCAGCACCGGCAGGCTTGCGGCACGCGACATCCGCCGCATCTGCTCGGCAAGCTCGGTGAGCGTGATCAACGTGACATCGGGATCGCCGAGCACGGCGAGCGAGGCGACCGAGCCGCCGAACATGCCGAGCGGAAAGCCGAGGTCCTCGGCAATGCGGATCGAGATCGCGTCATAGACCGAGCCGGGATGGACGCAGGCCGACCCCGACAGGATGGAGCGCAGTTTCTCGCGGCGGGAACGAAAGGCCATGGGATGTCTCGGTTAGGTCACGGAGGCCACAGCATACTCCGTCCTTGCGAGCATGGCGACTTGTCCGCCGGAGCCTTGGCGAAGGCGGAAGCAATCCAGAATCATTCCGCAGAGGCAGTCTGGATTGCTTCGCTGCGCTCGCAATGACGGTGTTGGTGGGACGACCCCACTCACACCCTTACGCAAACTCCAAAATCATCGCGTCGACCGCGAGTGTCGCGCCGGCGCTGGCGTGGATCTTCTTCACGGTGCCGTCCTGCTCGGCACGCAGCACGTTCTGCATCTTCATGGCCTCGACCACCGCCAGCGTCTCGCCGGCCTTGACCTCCTGCCCTTCGGTCACCGCGATCGAGACGATGAGGCCGGGCATCGGGCAGAGCAGCTTCTTGCCGGTGTCGGAGGCTGTCATCACCGGCATCAGCCGGGCGGACGCGGCTTCCGCTTCAGTCCAGACATAGACCGGCACCTCGACGCCCTGATGCGCGAGGCGAATGCCGTTGGCGATCGGGCGCGCCTGCACCGCAACGAAATGGCCGTCGATGGTGCCCTGCCAGACCGGGTCGCCCGGCTTCCACGACGACTGCAACAGATGCGCCTTGCCGGTCTTGCCGTCGGCATCGACGAAGCGGATCGCGATCGCATCGCCCTCGCGGGCAACCTCGAGCGGGATCTCCTGGCGGTCGAGCCAGACTGCGCGGCGGCGTTCGCGCTGCACGACGCGCCCGCCCATCTGGCCGGAGATCTGCCGCTTGCGCTCACCCAGCACGTGATCGATGGCGGCGCCAACCGCAGCGATGCGGCGCGCGACCTCGCCCTCGGGCACGCGCACGGAAAAGCCCTTGGGGAATTCTTCCGCGATGAAGCCGGTCGACAGATTGCCCTCGCGCCAGCGCGGATGATGCATCAGCGCCGACAGGAACGGGATGTTGTGCCTGATGCCGTCGACATAGAACGAGTCGAGCGCGGTCGCCTGCGCCTCGATCGCGGCCGCGCGCGACGGCGCATGGGTAACGAGCTTTGCGATCATCGGATCGTAATGGATCGAGATCTCGCCGCCTTCCTGCACGCCGGTGTCGTTGCGCACGGTGATGCCGTCCTTGCTCAACTCTGCCGGCGGGCGATACTTCACCAGTCGCCCGATCGAGGGCAGGAAGTTGCGGAACGGGTCTTCGGCGTAGAGGCGCGATTCCACGGCCCACCCCGTGAGCGTGACGTCCTTCTGCGCGAGCGCGAGCTTCTCGCCGGCGGCGACGCGGATCATCTGCTCGACGAGGTCGACGCCGGTGACGAGCTCGGTGACGGGATGCTCGACCTGGAGGCGCGTGTTCATCTCCAGGAAGTAGAAGCTCTTGTCCTGCCCTGCGACGAACTCAACGGTGCCGGCGGAATCATAGTTCACGGCCTTGGCCAGCGCGACCGCCTGCTCGCCCATCTTGCGGCGGGTGGCATCGTCGAGCAGCGGCGACGGCGCCTCCTCGATGACCTTCTGGTTGCGGCGCTGGATCGAGCATTCGCGCTCGCCCAGATAAATGACGTTGCCGTGCTTGTCGCCCAGCACCTGGATCTCGATATGGCGAGGATCGACGATGAATTTTTCGACGAAGACGCGGTCGTCGCCGAACGAGGCTTTGGCCTCGGCCTTGGCGAGATTGAAGCCTTCCGCGACCTCGGCCTTCGAATGCGCGATGCGCATGCCCTTGCCGCCGCCGCCGGCGGAGGCCTTGATCATGACGGGGTAGCCGATCTCGTCGGCAATCCTGACCGCGTGCTTATCGTCCTCGATGACGCCGAGATAGCCCGGCACGGTCGAGACCTTGGCCTTCGCCGCCGCCTTCTTGGATTCGATCTTGTCACCCATGGCGGCGATCGCGCCGGGGTTCGGGCCGATGAAGACGATGCCGGCCGCTTCCAGCGCGCGCGGAAACGCCTCCCGCTCGGACAGGAAGCCGTAGCCGGGATGCACGGCCTCGGCGCCGGTCTTCTTGCATGCCTCGACGATCTTCTCGATCACCAGATAGCTCTCGGCCGCGGCCGGCGGGCCGATCAACACGGCCTCGTCGGCCATCTCGACATGGAGGGCGTCGCGGTCGGCCTCGGAATAGACGGCAACCGTCTGAATTCCCATCTTGCGGGCGGTCTTGATGACCCGGCAGGCGATTTCGCCGCGGTTGGCGATCAGGATGCGTTTGAACATTGTTTGTCTTGAGCTTCGTCCCTTGGGCGGGACCCTGCCCCACGCCTTGGCGGGCCGATGGGACGGGGCCGTATCCTGTCGTGGTACAGCAAAATTGGCCGGAGGCAACGGGCAAAATCCGGCCGGCTCTGGCGTACCAGCGCAAGACCGGTACCGGATCTGAGCCCCCGGACGCCCTATGGCTTTCCTGCTTTGGCCACGTCCCGGACCAGGCTGTGAATGAAGCCGAGCTTGGCAACCACCGCCGGCGACAGGATGAAGGGATAGAGGTCGCGCAGGCCCATGGCGCGGTTGACGCTGTTCATGGCAAAGGTGAAGGGCAGCCATGCGTCGACGATCGCCTCGACGCCTTTCGCCTCATAGGGATTGAAACGGATCCGCGTCGACAAGTCCCCGTCGCGGTCGACCTTCGGGCGCACCTCCATGCCGAATTCGGAGGCCATCTCGAGGGTGTCGACGATATGAAGATAGTGCGCCCAGGTCTCGGCGAAATCTTCCCAGGGGTGCGTCGTCGCATAGGCCGAGACGTAGTTCTGCTGCCAATCCGGCGGCGCGCCCTCGGCATAATGCCGCTGCAGGGCCTCGCCGTAATCGGCGGAATCGTCGCCGAATACAGCGCGGCATTCGTCCAGCCTGCCGCCCTCGCGCACCAGCACGTCCCAGAAATAGTGCCCGACCTCGTGGCGGAAATGCCCGAGCAGCGTGCGGTAAGGCTCGCCCATCTCCAGCCGGCGCCGCTCGCGCTCGATGGTATCGGTCTCGGTGAGCGCGATCGTGATCAGGCCGTTGTCATGGCCGGTCATGATCCTTTGCCCGGTGTTCGGATCATCGGCGAGGAAATTGAAGGTCAGGCCGTGCTCTGGATTGTCCTGCCGGGTCTGAAGCGGCAGCTTCCAGCGGATCAGCGAGTAGAACAGCCGGTGCTTTGCCACCTCGAGCTCGCGCCAGCCCGCGAGCTGCGCGGGGTCAGAGAGATCGGGCACGATGCCGTTGTGGCGGCAGGAACGGCAATAGCCGGTGGTATCGCTAACATCGGTCAGCCAGTTGCAGGCGTCGTAATCGGCATTGCGGCAGAGCATCCGGCCTTTGCCCTTGTCCGCAAGCGTCTTCCAGCCCTCCCCGTCAGGCTCAATCGCCGACATCGTCTCCTTTTCCGGCAGGAAGGCGACCCGGTGGCCGCAGCGTTCGCAGGCGCGGTTCTCGAAATAGAGAACGTTGCCGCAGGCCTGGCAAACAAAGAGCTTCAAGATTGAGCCTCTTGGGAAAGGGTATCTTACTGATATCAGACGTGACGCCACGCAGATACGCGCGCAGACCGCTCATCGTTCCTACATCAGGAACAAATAGCCGGCCGAAGCGTTCATTCATACCCGCAACACGCGGTGCGGCGAGCCTTTCCTTGATCTATTCCCTTTTGAGCAATGGCTATAACGCTTTGTCTGTGTGAATATCGCCTCGGCACGTGCGCCCCTGCATCACAACGGCCGACGCCTTGAACGATCCCTTGCCCGAGACCATCGCCGCCGAAAGGCTGCGCCAGCACCTCGAAGAGATCGCGCGCGAGCGCGACAATGCCTATCATGCGCTCCAGGAGCGCGAGGCGGAGCTGGCACGCATCCAGCGCATCGGCAAGGTCGGCGGGCTCGAGGTCGACTTCCGCGAAGGGTTCAAGAACCGCCGCTCGCCCGAATATCTGATGATCCACGGGCTGCCGCCCGAGGCCGTCGATGAGACGCACGAGGATTGGGTCAGCCGCATCCACCCCGACGACCGCGACGCCACCGTCAAGCATTTCTTCGATGCGCTGGCCAGCACCAGCGAGGACTACACCGCCGAATATCGCATCATCCGCCCCAGCGACGGCCAGACCCGCTGGATCCGTGTCGTCGCCAAGATCGAGCGCGACCGCGACGGCCGCGCCATCCGCCTCGTCGGCGCGCATATCGACATCACCGACCAGGCGCTCGCACGCGAGACGCTGCGGGAGAGCGAGGAGCGGTTTCGGCTGATTGCCGACAGCGCGCCGGTGCCGATCTGGGTGACCAAGCTCGACCGCACGCGCTCCTTCGCCAACCAGGCCTATGTCGACTTCGTCGGCCTGCCCTACGAGCAGGCGATCGCCTTCGACTGGCGCAAGGTGCTGCATCCCGACGACCTGCCGCATGTGTTGCAGCAGTCGGTCCAGGGCGAAGCCTCGCTCAAACCGTTCGTGCTGGAGGCGCGCTACAAGGACGCGTCAGGCGACTGGCGCTGGCTGCGCTCGGAATCGCAGCCGCGCTGGGATCCGACCGGCAAGCATATCGGCTTCATCGGCGTCGCTCACGACATTACCGTCGCCAAACAGGCGGAGATCGAGCTGCGAAAGCTCAACGAGACGCTGGAAGAGCGCATCGCCGAGCGCACTGCCGAGCTTGAATCCAACGAGGCCCGGCTGCGCGCCATCCTGGAGACCAGCAATCAGTATCAGGGCCTGGTCAACCTGAAGGGCGAGTTGCTCTACGCCAACAAAACCGCGCTTGACGGCATCAAGGCGAGTTCTGCCGACGTGATCGGAAAGCCGTTCTGGGATACGCCCTGGTTCGCCGGCACGGAACGCATGAGCGCAACGGTGCGCGAGGCTTTCGAGACCGTGCTGAAAGGCCAGGCGGTGCGGATGGAGATGCGGCTGCGCCTGCCCATCGGCGAGCGCGACTTCGAGTTCGGCATGCGGCCGGTGCTCGACCGCCACGGCAATATCACCGGCGCGGTGCCCGAGGCCGTCGACATCACCGAGCGCCGCCGCGGCGAGGAAGCGCTGCGGCAGTCGCAGAAGATGGAGGCGATCGGCCAGCTCACCGGCGGCGTCGCACATGATTTCAACAACCTTCTCACCATCATCCGCTCGGCCACCGACTTCCTGCGCCGGCGCGAGCTGCCGGAGGAGCGCCGCCGCCGCTATGTCGACGCCATCTCCGACACCGTCGAGCGCGCCTCGAAATTGACCGCGCAGCTGCTGGCCTTCGCACGACGGCAGCCGCTGAAGCCGCAGATCTTCAATGTCAGTAGCCAGGTCGAGAGCGTGGCACAGCTGGTGCGGCCGCTGGTCGGCGGCCGCATCGAGATCGTCGTCGAGATCGACGATGCCGACTGCTTCACCGTGGCCGACATCGCCCAGTTCGAGACCGCGCTGATCAACCTCGCCATCAATGCCCGCGACGCCATGAACGGCGAAGGCCGGCTCACCATTGCAGTGCGCAAGGTCCAGGGCATTCCCAACCTGCGCGCGCAGTCCGCGCGCGGCGGCGACTATGTCGCGATCTCGGTCGCGGATACCGGCAGCGGCATAGCGCCCGAAAACATCGACGCCATTTTCGAACCCTTCTTCACCACCAAGGAGGTCGGCAAGGGCACCGGGCTCGGCCTCAGCCAGGCCTTTGGCTTTGCAAAACAGTCCGAGGGCGACATCGCCGTGACGAGCACACCGGGCCAGGGCGCGACCTTCACGATCTATCTGCCGCAGGCACAGAGCCCCAGCGCCGAGAAGGAAGCGGCGTCGCTGACCAGCGAAGGCGCCACCACCGGACGGGGCTATCGCGTGCTCGTGGTCGAGGACAATGACGATGTCGGCCAGTTCTCGACCGAGCTGCTGGAAGACCTCGGCTACGTCACCCGCCGCGTCGCCAACGCCAGCGCCGCGCTCGCCATCCTCGGCGAGAACGAGTTCGCGGTCGACCTCGTGTTTTCCGACGTCATCATGCCCGGCATGAACGGCGTCGAGCTCGCCGGCATCATCCGGGAGCGCTATCCGGGCCTGCCCGTCGTGCTCACCTCCGGCTACAGCAACGTGCTCGCCGAAAACGCCCATCGCGGCTTTGAATTGATCCAGAAGCCGTACTCGGTGGAATCGCTCTCGCGCATCCTGCGCAAGGCGATCACCGAGAAGCTGTCGGTGGCTAGGTAAGAGATATTCCCCATGAAACCCGCCCTCTTCTCCGCCTGGCAAAGCTGGGCGCTGCTCTCGGCCTGCTTCGCCGCGCTGACGGCGATCTTCGCCAAGGTCGGCGTCGAGAACATCAATCCAGACCTCGCCACCTTCATCCGCACCATCGTGGTGCTGCTGGCCTTCTCGGTGCTGCTGTTCTTCACCGGGCAATTCTCGGTGCCGTCAGCAGTCTCGTCAAAAACCTGGCTGTTCCTGGTGCTGTCGGGGCTTGCGACCGGCGCGTCATGGCTCTGCTATTTCCGGGCCCTGAAGCTCGGGCCAGCGACGCTGGTGGCGCCAATCGACAAGCTCAGTGTCGTGCTGGTGGCGCTGTTCGCCTTCGCTTTTCTCGGCGAGCGGCCGACAGCGCAGGGCTGGATCGGGATCACCATGATCGGCGCTGGCGCTGTTCTTTTGGCGGTCAAGCTCTAGGGCACCGATTCCAGGCCGGCGCGTTCTAAGCTCATGCGTTCACTTCGCTCGCGATTGCTGACCCTCTGGATCATGCTGGTCGTCTCCGGTGTCGCAACCGGGTATCTGCTGTTTGAATCCTTTCAGCAGACGGCGAACGCGCGGCTCGCCCGATCCGAGGAGCTGGTCGCGCGCGCCTGCCGCGACCTCGCCGATCGCTATCAGTTCTTTGTAACCGACTGGCCCGGCGGGCCGATCGACGATCAATTGAAGCAGCAGTTGGCTGCCGTGGTTCAGACGGCACTTGCGAGCGTCCCCGGTGTCGAGGGCGGCGTCTGGCAGGCCGATGAGGGCTCCCTCGCCTATGCTTTCCCGACCTATGAAGGCACCGGGCCCAAGACCGACCTTCCCGCCGCCGAGCTCAACACGATCCGCGAAGTCAACGCCGAGGCGCAGCGATCCGGGCGCGCGACCTCGGTCCGGCAAGCCGGTCGATCCCAGGTGCTGATCGTCCACGCCTGCCCGCTGCGCGGTCCGCTGGCAGGGGTCACCGGATGGACCATGACACGGGCCTTCACGGCGGAAGGCCCAGCGTACAACCAGCTTCTCACTGGCCTCCTCGTGCTTGCGCTGACCATCTTCGGCTCAGCGGCGTGGCTCGCGCGGGTGCTTTATGTCTGGTCGGGCAAGATCTATCAGATCGAGACGGCGCTGGACGATCCTCGAGCCGGTGCGATCGATCTGCCCAGGCTGGCGCAGACCGGGGCGCCCGAGCTCGACCGCCTGGTTGATGCGCTCAACAGCACCGGCGAGCGCCTTGCACTGGAGCGCCGCCGCGCTGCCGCTGCCGAACGGCTCGCAGCGCTCGGCCGCATGTCGGCAGGACTTGCCCATGAAATCCGCAACCCGATCGCGGCCATGCGCCTGAAGGCGGAGAACGCGCTGGCCGTGACAGACGGCTCGCGCAGCGAAGCGGCGCTGACCGCAATCCTGCAGCAGGTCGATCGGCTCGACACCCTGCTGCGCGACCTCCTGGAGATGACACAGGCGCGCGAGTCGAAGCTCGCGGAGGTCGATCTCGAGACGTTCCTGGCGCGCACGGTCGAGAGCCACCGCGAGCTCGCCGCGACCCGCGGCATCACCTTGACCACGGGAACCGGGCCCGCATCTTCGCCGTTACCGCAACTGGATACGTCCCAGATGCAGCGCGCCTTGGACAATTTGATCATCAACGCCATCCAAAACACGCCGGCCGGCGGCACGATCGCCGTGGACGCAGGTCGGCGCGACGACAGCTTGCTGTTACGGGTGGCCGACACCGGCCCCGGCATTGCCGAGGACGTCCGTGAGCGCCTGTTCGAGCCGTTCGTTACCGGGCGCGTCGACGGCACCGGTCTTGGGCTTGCCATCGTCCGCGAGATCGCACGAAATCATCACGGTCATGTCCGCTTGGCGCGAAACGTCGGAGGCGCGGTTTTCGAGATCGAGGTGCCATGGCGACCGTCCTGATCGTCGACGACGATGCAGCGCTGCGCGAGGGTCTCGCCGAAGCGCTCACCGATCTCGGTTATACGCCCCGCCTCGCCGCTTCGGGCCGCGAGGGTCTCGCCGCGCTCGACGGCGACGTCGACGTCGTGCTGCTCGACCTGCGCATGCCCGGCGGCATGGATGGCATCGAGGTGCTTCGCCGGATCCGCGCAAGCCGTGACGCACCGCCCGTCGTGGTGTTGACGGCCTTCGCCAGCGCCGCCAACACGATCGAGGCGATGCGCCTCGGCGCCTTCGATCACCTCAGCAAGCCGATTGGACGCGCTGAGCTGAAGGACCTGCTCTACCGCCTGCCCGAGCGCATGTCGGCGGTCAGCGGCCCGGATGCCGACAGCGAGGACGGCTTGATCGGGTCGAGCGAGCCGATGCGGAGCGTGCAGAAGGCGATCGGCCTTGCCGCCGACAGCAACGCCATCGTGCTCATCCGCGGCGAAACAGGCACCGGCAAGGAGCTGGTGGCACGTGCGCTTCACGTACACGGCAAGCGCAAGGGCGGCCCATTCGTCGCGGTCAATTGTGCAGCGATCCCCGAAGACCTGCTCGAGAGCGAGCTGTTCGGGCATGTGAAGGGATCGTTCACGGGAGCGACCGCCGACCGCACCGGCGCCTTCCGAGATGCGGCGAGCGGCACGCTGTTCCTCGACGAGATCGGCGACATGCCGCTTGCCATGCAGGCGAAGATCCTGCGCGCCTTGCAGGAGCAGGTGATCACGCCGGTCGGCGGCAAGCCGGTGCGCGCCGATGCGCGCGTCATCGCCGCGACCCATCGCGACCTCGCCAAGCTGACTGCCGCGGGCGAATTCCGCGAAGACCTCTACTACCGACTTGACGTCGTGCAAATCGCGATCCCGCCGCTGCGCGATCGCGCGGCGGACATCCTGCCGCTCGTACGGCACTTCCTCGCCCGCGCGACCGCGAGCGGCGCCCGCTACAAGCATCTCAGTCAGGCCGCGATCGACAAATTGCAGCGTCATTCCTGGCCCGGAAACGTCCGCGAGCTACGCAACGTGATCGAGCGCGCCTGCATCATGACGCGTGCGGAGGTGATCGGGCCCGACGACATCGATACCAGCGCGCACGAAGCGATGGCGGACACAGCGCCCTCAGATGCCGATCTCCCCGCGGCCGTCGCGCAACTGGAGAAGATGATGATCGCGCGTGCGCTGGATGCCTGTGCCGGCAATCGTACCGAGGCCGCGCGCCGTCTCAACATCAACCGCCAGCTGCTCTACACCAAGATGCAGCGCTATGGCCTCGTCGAGATGTCAGAAAAGCTGACAGACCGCGTCGGGAAAGACGACGCCTGATCTCGTCGCCTCAGGAATAAACCCTTTCAAATCAAGCATTCGGCGACTGGCATATCGCTTGCTCAACGATAGGCAAGCGACGAGGTCGCGATATCGAAAGGAGTTGTTCCATGAAAACGACACGCATGCGCGCGGTGTTCTGGATGCTGCTCGCCACGACGGCGATCGGCGGCGGTGCTGCCGCCTATTCCCAGGCGATGGGCCCGATGTGGGATTCGTCGCAGCTTCCGGAATCGCGCGGGACGGTCAAGCAATACACCTTGACGCCACGGGGTGACGTCGACGGCGTCATTTTCACCGATGGCACCGAAGTGAAGCTGCCGCCGCATCTCAGTGCGCAGACCGTATTCGCGATCCATCCAGGCGACGAGGTCTCCGTGCGAGGCCTGCGCGCCCGGGCGTTGCCGCTGGTCGACGCGGCGTCGATCACCAACATCGCGACCGGCAAGCGCGTCGTCGACAACGGCCCGCCGGACCGGGGCGGTGTGAATGGCGAGCAGGTCGTCAGCGGTCGGATCGCCGTTCAGTTGCACGGCAAGCGCGGCGAGGTAAACGGCGCGCTGCTCGATGACGGCACCACGCTCCGCCTGCCGCCGCCGGAAGCCGAGCGCATGCAGGACTGGCTGCGCCAGGGCCAGACCCTCTCGGCGCGCGGCGACGTGCTCGACACGGCGCTCGGCAAGGTCGTCGACGTCAGGGCCATCGGCGCTTCACCGGAGCAGATGACCGAGCTGCGCGGCCCGCGTCCGCCCGGACCGAAGGATGGACCCGACCGCCGCGGTCCGCCGCCGCCTCCCGGCTTCGGTCCGCCCCCACCCCCGCGCGGCTGAAACGACCTTCAAACCTGCAACAGAGAGACAAGGATAACATTATGCATTGGATCGATCCCCACAGCCTGCCGGAAGTCGCAGGCACAATCGAGCGTTTCGTGCTCAATCCCCATGGCGAGGTCGACGGCTTCGTCATGAAGGACAAGCAGGCCGCCATCCTGGTTCACACGCCACCGCACATGGACGGCGAGTTGACCCGTCACCTTGCCCGCGGCGACAAGGTCCGCGTGCGCGGCGTGCGGCCTCGCGGCGCCAAGCTGCTTGCGGCCGTGTCGGTGACCACCGCTGACGGACGCGAGATCGTCGACGAGGGTCCCGGCCACGACCGCAAACATCCAAAGGTGAAGCACGAACCGATGTCGGTGCAGGATCGCGTCGAGCTGTCGCTGTTCGGCCCCAAGGGCGAATTGCGCGGAGCGCTGCTGTCCGACGGCACCGTGCTGCGTATCGGCCCAAAGGAGGCGGAGCATTTTGCCGCCTTGCTGGCACCTGGCGCCAAACTTGCCGCCCGCGGCGACGGTCTCAAGACGAAGCATGGCCGCGTGATCCATGCCCTGGAGATCGGGCCTGATCCCGACAAATTGAAGCCGGTGAAAAAACCAAAGGACAAGAAGCCGAAGCACGGCCACGACGAAGACGCCCACGCGGCCTGAGGCAAGACGAAGGCGAGGAAGGAACCCGTTATGTCAGACAATGACAACAAGGCACGCGCCGGCCGTGCGCTGGACGCCGCCAACTTCTTTCTCGCCGACGTCCGCGATGGACTCGGGCCCTATCTCGCGGTCTATCTCCTCACCGAGCAGCATTGGGACGAGGCGCGGATCGGCCTCGTGATGTCGATCGCGACCATCGCCGGCATCGTCGCGCAGACACCCGCCGGTGCATTGGTCGATGCCATCAGGGCGAAGCGGCTGGTGATGGCGGTCGCCGCCATTCTCGTGACGCTGGCCTCACTGTCGCTGCCCCTGTTTCCCGCATTCCTGCCGGTCGCGATCTCGCAAGGCATCGCGCAGGCTGCCGCCGTGATCTTTCCGCCCGCGATCGCGGCCGTCTCGCTCGGCATCTTCGGCCATGCCGCCTTCACCCGCCGAATTGGTCGCAACGAGACTTTTAATCACGCCGGCAACGCGGTCGCGGCCGCGCTTGCCGGTGTTTCCGCTTACTGGTTCGGGCCGACCGTCGTGTTCTATCTTCTTGGCGCCATGGCTGCTGCAAGCCTCGTCAGCATTCTCGCAATCCCCGAACGGGCCATCGACCACGACCTTGCCCGCGGGCTGGACGACACCATTGCACCAAATGAACAGCCCTCCGGTCTTGCGGTGCTCCTGACCTGCCGCCCCCTGCTCGTCTTCGCCATTTGCGTCTTGCTGTTCCACCTCTCGAACGCGGCGATGCTGCCGCTGGTCGGGCAGAAGCTTGCGCTCCAGGACAAAAACATGGGCACCAGCCTGATGTCGGCCTGCATCGTCGCTGCGCAACTGGTGATGGTGCCGTTCGCGATCCTGGTGGGTGCGAAGGCCGACCATTGGGGCCACAAGCGCTTCTTCCTTGCCGCACTCCTGATCCTGCCGATTCGCGGCGCGCTCTACACGCTCTCGGACAATCCGTTCTGGCTGGTCGGCGTGCAGCTGCTCGACGGCATCGGCGCCGGCATTTTCGGCGCGATCTTTCCTGTGATCGTCGCCGATCTCATGCGCAACACCGGCCGCTTCAACGTCGCGCAGGGCGCCGTGATCACCGCCCAGAGCATTGGCGCCGCACTGTCGACGACCCTTGCCGGCTTCGTCGTGGTCGGCGCCGGCTACGGCGCGGCCTTCATCACACTCGGAGCCGTTGCCGCGATCGGCGCCGCCATCTGCGTACTGGGCCTCCCCGAGACGCGACAGACCGCGGACAATGGTTCGCGTCCGCCGGGGAAGACAGCGGCGCCGTCTTCCGCTATCGCTGCCGAATGAACTCATTGCACAGGGATTGAACGTGCCGTCTCACCCCATCTGGGCCTGGAGCATCATCGTCGTCGCGACCGCCGGCGTCATCATCCGCCCCTTCCGCCTGCCCGAGGCGATCTGGGCCGTGCTCGGCGCCGGCGCGCTGGTGCTGTTCGGCTTCCTGCCGTGGCAGGATGCGCTCGACGGCATCGAGAAGGGCGTCGACGTCTACCTGTTCCTGATCGGCATGATGCTGATTGCCGAGCTGGCGCGGCTCGAAGGCCTGTTCGACTATCTTGCAGCGCTTGCGGTGGAATATGCCGGCGGCTCGCCGCAGCGGTTGTTCCTGCTGATCTACATCGTCGGCACTGTTGTCACCGTGCTGCTCTCCAACGACGCCACCGCGATCGTGCTGACGCCCGCCGTCTATGCCGCGACCCGCGCGGCCGGCGCCAAGCCACTGCCGTATCTTTTCGTCTGCGCCTTCATTGCCAATGCCGCGAGCTTCGTGCTGCCGATCTCCAATCCCGCCAATCTCGTCGTGTTCGGCGCGCGCATGCCGCAACTCACCGAATGGCTGCGCCTGTTCGCGCTGCCGTCAGCGGCCTCGATCCTGCTCACCTATATCGTGCTGCGCCTGACCCAGCACCACACCCTGAAGGACGAGACCATCGCGCGCAGCGTGCCGCATCCCGAGCTCGGCCGCGGCGGCAAGCTGACGGCCGTTGGCATCGTCGCCATCGGTGTCGTGCTGGTCACGGCCTCGGCGCTGGACAAGCAGCTCGGCTTGCCGACCTTCATCTGCGGCGTGGTGACGGCTGCGATCGTGCTGCTGATCAGCCGCCAATCGCCGCTGCCGGTGCTCAAGGGCGTCTCCTGGAGCGTGCTGCCGCTGGTCGGTGGCCTCTTCGTGATGGTGGAGGCGCTGATCAAGACCGGCGTGATCGGGCAGCTCAGCGCGCTGCTGCATCAGGCCGTCGAACAATCCGTGCCGAAAGCCGCCTGGAGTGTCGGCATCGCCACCGCGATCGCCGATAACATCGCCAACAATCTGCCGGTCGGACTCGTCGCCGGCTCGGTCGCCGCCAGCGACCATTTGCCCGCGCCCGTTATCAGCTCCATCCTGATCGGCGTCGATCTCGGGCCCAACCTCTCGGTCACGGGATCGCTCGCGACTATCCTCTGGCTGGTGGCGTTGCGGCGTGAGAAGATCGAACTCGGCGCCTGGCCGTTCCTCAAGCTCGGTATGCTGGTGATGCCGCCAGCCCTCATCGCGGCGCTGGCCGCCGCGATCCATTAATCGCGTGTCGTTTGCGGCGCATCAATGTGGTGCGCAAGGCCGAATCTATACTGCACCTTGTCGCGCAGCCTCATGGGGCGCGGCAAGGAGGTTCATCATGCAGATTCAGTCAAAGGCATTGCCGCAGGGCTTTTACCTGCGTCGCTCGCTTCACGGCTTTTCAGCACCGGGCGAA
>Ga0209148_1000802_pt1 | contig 23019 bp, 18 predicted proteins | sample AraplaCol_mMF_r2_2_FD_184288 | JGI IMG/M metagenome (GOLD analysis project Ga0209148, IMG submission 184288) | Arabidopsis root microbial communities from North Carolina, USA - plate scrape CL_Col_mMF_r2 (SPAdes) (version 2) | ecosystem: Host-associated > Plants > Roots > Endosphere | place... | reverse complement strand
CATCGGCGGCCTCGTGAACCTGCGCACGGCGCTGCCGTTCGACTTCAAGGGCCGCAAGATGGCCGCGTCGCTGCAGGACACGTATTCGGAACTCAAGAAGGGCAAGCGCCAGCCGTCCGGCTCCTTCATGTTCTCGGACCGCTGGAAGACCGGCTTCGGAGAAGTCGGCGCCCTCGTCGACCTCGCGTACTCGGAAAGCGGCACGCGCACCGACGCGTTCCAGGTCGAGCCGTACTACCAGCGCGGCGACGTCGTGGCCGGCCAGAACGTGTGGGTGCCGAAAGGCTCGCAATACCGCACGCTGAACTTCGACCGCAAGCGCGAAGGCATCTACGGCGCGCTGCAGTGGAAGAAGGACGCCACGCTGAACTCGACGCTCACGTACTTCAAGTCGAAGTACCGCATGCAGTGGGACGAGCAGGCGATCTTCTCGTCCGCCAGCCCGTACAACATCGGCGTCACGAACGGCACCTACGGTTCGAACGGCCAGCTGCTGACCGGTACGCTGACCGACACGGCCGACAAGGGCATCGACTTCGGCGCCGACACGCGCGCCGCGAACCGCAAGTCCGCCACGACCGACATCTCCTGGCACCTGACCTGGCGTCCGTCCAGCGACTGGCAGTTCGACACCGACGTGCAGCGCGTGCGCGCGACGAGCAACAGCTTCGACTCGACGGTCGCCACCGCGGTCAAGATGCCGTACGAGAACGTCGACCTGTCCGGCTCCGTGCCCAAGCTCACGTTCGACCCGTACCAGACCGCGTACCTGGCCGATCCGAACAACTACTACTGGGCGTTCACCCAGGAGCACTTCGACGACAGCCATGCCGGCGAATGGGCGTGGAAGACCGATGCGAAGTACACGTTCGACAGCCCGGTCCTGCGCGACGTGCGTTTCGGCGTGCGCCTGACGAAGGCCGATTCGACGACGACGAACTCGAATCCGAGCTACAACTGGGCCGCGATCAGCCAGCCGTGGCAGGGCGACGTCAACGGCAAGCTCGCCTACCTGGGCGACCCGCGCTTCTCGAACCAGACGCAGGTCCACCAGTTCACGAACTTCTTCAACAACGACACGCCGGTGCCGGCCCTCGTGTTCCCGAACGTGGCGCTGGCCACCGGTTATCCGGGCAGCTACGCCACGCTGCACAGCTACCACGACATCCTGTGCCAGCAGGCCAACCAGGACACGCATTCGACGAACCCGTGCACCCCGTGGGCGCCGGCCACCTTCGGCACCGACCCCGCCGGCACGAACGACATGTCCGAGCGCACCGGCGCGTTCTACACCCAGCTGCGCTTCGGCTTCGACGACCTGAAGTATCCGATCGACGGCAACATCGGCGTGCGCTACGTGCAAACGCTGCTGAAGGCGCGCGGCTACACGGTGTTCAATCCGACCTACAGCCCGGCGCCGGCCGGCACGACGGTGGTCGGTCCCGCCATCCCGAGCATCGCCGGGTTCTCGGCCGCGCAGGCGGCAAGCAACAACTACCACAACATCCTGCCCAGCCTGAACCTGCGCATGAAGGCGACGGACAAGCTGCAGTTCCGCTTCGCCGCCGCGATGGGCATCTCGAAGCCGGACTACTCGCAGCTGCAGAGCTATGCGACGCTGTCGGAAAACGTCGACTCGACGATGGACACGCCGACGAATACGCTGCACGTGAACAGCGTCACCTTGACCGGCACGGGTAGCGGCAATCCGAGCCTGAAGCCGGTGCAGTCGCGCCAGGTCGACCTGTCGGCCGAATGGTATTTCGCGCCGGCCGGTTCGCTGACGTTCGCCGTCTTCAACAAGCAGCTCAAGGACATCATCATCAACCAGTCCTACGGCTACGACGTGACCGGCACGGACGGCAAGCCGTACACGTTCACGGTCACGGGGGCCCGGTCAACGGCGCGCGGCCATGCGCGCGGCGCGGAGATCGCGTACCAGCAGTATTTCGACAAGCTGCCGGGCTGGATGTCGGGCTTCGGCGTGCAGGCCAACTACACGTACGTGGACAGCAAGCAGGACCTGTACCATCCGGTGTTCTCGGCCTACTGCTCGGGCTCCAGCTCCGCGGCGAACTACAACCTGAACCTGAACGGCTGCGACACCAACGGCACGACGTTCGGCAGCCTGCCGCTGCAAGGCCTGTCGCGCCAGTCGTATAACCTGGCCCTGTTGTACGACAAGGGCAAGGTATCGGCCCGCCTGGCGTACGCTTGGCGCTCGAAGAGCCTGCAGAACGTGAACGTCAACGGCACCAACGGCGGCGACGGCACGGACACCAATCCGGCCAGCCCGACGGTCGGCCAGCACAACGTTGCGTGGGCGCTGCCGACGTGGTCCGACAGCTACGGCCAGCTGGACGGCTCCGTCTTCTACAATATCAGCGACAATCTGTCGCTGGGCGTTGAGGCGCAAAACCTGACCAACGCCAAATACCGACAGCTGATGCAGCAGTCGATCGGCATGATGACCCGCGCGGTCTTCGTGTCCGGCCGCCGCTACACGGCGTCGCTGCGTTACTCGTTCTAAGCGAGTCCGTGACGGGCGGCCCCGTGGCCGCCCGTTTTTTCAACCACGCCAACGTCCGGAGACCCGTTCGCGCATGAAAACCACATCCTTCCGCCTGCTGGCTTCCAGCCTGCTTCTCGCCTTCCACGCCGCCCACGCGGCGGCGCCGAGCCCCGAACTGCCCCGCATCGTGGGCAAGGACGGTCATTACGCCCTGATGGTGGACGGCGCGCCGTTCCTCGTGCTGGGCGGCCAGGCCCAGAACTCCAGCAATTACCCGGCCGCGCTGCCGAAGGTGTGGGCCGCGCTCAAGGATGCGCATGCGAACACGCTGGAGATTCCCGTGGCGTGGGAACAGATCGAACCGAAGGAAGGCACCTTCGATTTCGGCTACGTCGACAAGCTCGTGCAAGAGGCGCGCGAGCACAAGATGCGCCTCGTGCTGCTGTGGTTCGGCACCTGGAAGAATACCGGCCCGGCCTATGCGCCTGGATGGGTCAAGTTCGACAACAAGCGCTTCCCGCGCATGATCGACAAGGACGGCAAGACGAGCTACTGCCTGTCGCCGTTCGGCGAGGCCACGCTGGCCGCCGACAAGAAGGCATTCGTCGCGCTGATGGAGCACGTCAAGAAGATCGATGCCGACAAGCGCACCGTGATCATGGTGCAGGTCGAGAACGAAGTCGGCACCTACGGCGTCGCGCGCGACTACGCGGCCCGCGCCCAGGCCACGTTCCAGCAGGCGGTGCCGGCCAGCGTCGTCGCGCACCAGCCGCCGCCCGCGGGCCGCGCGAAGCAGGGCACCTGGAGCGAGGTGTATGGCGACTACGCCGAACAGTATTTCCACACGTGGGCCATCGCCAGCTACATCGAAAACGTCGCCAAGGCCGGCCGCGCCGTGTACGACCTGCCGATGTACGTGAACAATGCGCTGCGCGAGCCGCACCTGGACGAGGCGACGCCGCCGTGGAAGGCCGATTTCGCCAGCGGCGGACCGACCTACGACGTGATCGGCATCTATAAGGCCGCGGCGCCGCACATCGACTTCGCCGGCCCGGACATCTACATGCCGGAGTCGAACAAGGTGAGCGCCACGCTGCAGCTGTTCCAGCGTCCCGACAATCCGCTGATGGTGCCGGAGATGGGCAACGCGGCCGGCTATGCGCGCTACGTCTACCAGATCATCGGCAAGGGTGCGCTGGGCGTGGCGCCGTTCGGCATCGACTACGCCTCGTACAGCAATTACCCGCTCGGCTCCAAGTTCACCGACCGCCGCATGGTGGAGCCGTTCGCCAGGGTCTACGACGTGTTCGCGCCGATGCAGCGCGTGTGGGCCAAGTGGGCGTTCGAGGGCCGCACGTACGGCGTCGCCGAGGGCGACGACCGCAAGCCGCAGACCGTCGCGATGAACGGCTGGGATGCGCACCTGTCGTTCCGCGAACTCCAGTTCGGCGAGCGCGAATGGATGAAAGACAAGGTCGAATATGCCGACGGCACGGAGCACCCGTCCGGCGGCGCCGCGATCGCGCAGACCGGCCCCGACGAATTCGTCATCGTGGGCCAGCAGATCCGCGTGAAGTTGTCCGGCAACGGCGCCAACGCCGGCAAGCCCGCGATGTTCGCGCGGGTGGAAGAGGGGCATTTCGACGCCGACGGCAAGTGGGTCATGGAGCGCAACTGGAATGGCGACCAGACCGACTACGGCCTCAACCTGCCGGCCGCGCCGACGGTGTTGAAGGTGAAGATGGGAACGTACTGAACTAGCAAAAATCGTCGTTCCCGCGCAGGCGGGAACCTGAGTTTGCGTCCACGCACGAACACTTGGGTCCCCGCCTCCGCGGGGACGACGTGCCTGGGCCGCGTGCCATATAAAGGAGACAAGAATGCAATTAACCCGAATCGCCACCGCCGCGCTGCTGCTCGCTGCCGGCGGCCAAGCCCTCGCGGGCAGCTTCGAACAGATCGCCACCGGCATCGAGGTGCGTCCGGATGCCGGTCCCGCGAAGCTCGTCCGCCTGGAACTGATGGCCGATAACATCGTCCACGTCGTGAAGCTGGACGCCGCGAACAAGCAACTGACGCCGTCCCTGATGACGGTGGCAAAACCGTGCGGCTGCGCCTTCACGGTGGCGAACGGCAAGGATGCCGTCACCTTGAAGGCGCCGAAGATTTCTGCCCAGGTGTCGCTGAAGGACGGACGGGTAGCCTTCTTCGACGCGGCCGGCAAACCGTTCCTGACGCAGGCCGCGGAAGCCATCACGCCGATCCAGGTCGGCGGCAAGCCGTTCCTCGCGATCAAGGAAGGCTTCAACTACGGCACCAAGGACGCGTTCTACGGCCTGGGCCAGCACCAGAACGCGCAGATGAACTACAACGGCGAGGACGTCCTGCTCCAGCAGCACAATATGATCGCGTCGGTGCCGTTCGTCGTCTCGGACAAGAATTATGGCCTGCTGTGGGATAACAACGCGATCACGCGCTTCGGCGACGCGAAGCCGTACGCGTGGCTGTCGCGCGACCTGAAGCTGACCGACGACCAGGGCAAGCCGGGCGGACTCACGGCGCGCTACTACATCGACGGCAAGCTGGCGCTCACGCGGCAGGAAAAAGACATCGCCTACCAGTATCTGAAAGACGTGGCGGAGAACTGGCCGAAAGAGCTGCCGCCGATGAAGGCGCTGGGCGGGAAGGAGGTCAAGGTCGTGTGGGACGGCGCGATGGCCAGCCCGAAAGCGGGCGTGCACAAGATGCAGTTGTACGCGTCTGACTACGCGACGCTTACCGTCGACGGCAAGCAGGTCATGGACGTGTGGCGCCAGGGCTGGAACCCGTGGTATCACAACTTCGACGTGAAATTCGAGGCGAACAAGCCGGTCAAGCTGCACCTGGAGTGGAAGCCGTCGGGCGGCATGGTCGCGATGACGCACAACGATCCGCTGCCGGCACCGGAGCGCCACTCGCTGACGATGTCGTCCGAGATCGCGGAAGCCGTCAACTATTACGTCGTCAGCGCCGACAGCATGGACAACGTCATCGGCGGTTATCGTCTGCTCACGGGCCAGCAGCCGATGATGCCGAAATGGGCGTACGGCTTCTGGCAATCGCGCCAGCGCTACGAGACGCAGCAGCAACTGCTGGACACGGTCGCGGAATACCGCAAGCGCGGCTGGCCGCTGGATAACATCGTGCAGGACTGGTTCTACTGGCCGGAAGACGGCTGGGGCTCGCACGACTTCGACAAGGTCCGCTTCCCCGATCCGCAGGGCATGGTCGACGCGGTGCACAAGCAGCACGCGCACATCATGATCTCCATCTGGGGCAAGTTCTACGCCAATACCGACAACTACAAGGAGCTGGCGGCGAAAGGCCATATGTGGACCAAGAACGTCGAAGAGGGCGCGCTGGACTGGGTCGGCAAGGGCTACAAGAACAGCCACTACGATCCGTACACGAAGGAAGCGCGCGACATCTATTACCGCCAGCTGCAGCACAAGCTGGTCGACAAGGGCTTCGACGCCTGGTGGATGGACAACACGGAACCGGACGTGCAGTCGAACTCGCGCCCGGACGATTTCAAGAAGCTGATCGGCCCGACCGTCTACGGCCCCGGCGAAATCACGTTCAACCCGTACAGCCTCGTGCACTCGGGCGGCATGGTCGACGGCCTGCGCCGCGACCAGCCCGATAAACGCCAGTTCATCCTGTCGCGCTCGGGCTTCGCCGGCATCCAGCGCAATTCGGTCGCGGTGTGGAGCGGCGACACGGCCGGCCGCTGGAACAACCTGTACGACCAGATCGCGTCGGGCGTGAACTTCTCGATGTCCGGCATCCCGAACTGGACGCACGACATCGGCGGCTACGCGCAGGAAAACCGCTACCAGTACGGCGACGTGGGTTCGGCGCAGGAAAACCGCGCCACGTCCAGCCACCAGGCCAAGCCGGAAGACATGAAGGAATGGCGCGAACTGAACCTGCGCTGGTTCCAGTTCGGCGCGTTCTCGCCGCTGTTCCGTTCGCACGGCGAAGTGGTCAAGCGCGAGATCTACAACATCGCCGCCGGCGACGATGCGATGCGCGATTCGATGGTCGGTTACCTGAAGCTGCGCTACCGCCTCATGCCATACATTTACTCGATGGCGGCCGACACGCACTACGCCAACGGCACGATGATGCGCGGCCTCGTGATGGACTTCCCGCATGACGACAAGGTCAAGGACATCAAGGACCAATACCTGTTCGGCCACGCGCTGATGGTGGCGCCGGTCACGTCGTATGGGGCGCGCGAACGCACCGTCTACTTCCCGGCGGGCGCCGACTGGTACGATTTCGATACCGGCCGGCGCTACGCGGGCGGCTCCAGTGCGACGGTGCCGGCACCGTTGAACCGCATCCCCGTGTTCGTGCGCACGGGCGCCGTGATCCCGACGGGCCCCGTCACGCAATACGTCGACGAGAAGCCCGACGCGCCGCTCGTGCTGCAGGTGTATGCCGGCGCCAACGGCCAGGCCAGCCTGTACGAGGACGACGGCGTGACGCGGGCGTACGAACGGGGCGAGTACAGCCGCATCCCGTTCAGCTACGACGACAAGGCGGGCACCGTCACCATCGGCGCGCGCAGCGGCCAGTACAAGGGCATGCCGCGGACCCGCCAGATCAAGGTGCGCGTGCTGCGCGCGGGCGTCGCGACGAGCGCCGCCATGGATGCGGCCGACAAGACCGTGACCTATGACGGCAAGCCGGTGACGGTCAAGCTGTGAGGGTCACGCCGTGAAGCCGGGCGTCGCGGTCGCGCTATTGCTGCTGGCGCTGGCCGGATTGCATGGCCTGGCGCCCGCCGCGGCGTTGCGCGACGCACCCGTCGACGCGCAGGCGGACGCGCGCACCCGCGCGGCGTTTGCCTGGCTGCGCGGGATCTGGGGCCGGCAAACCATCGCCGGCCAGCAGGACCTCACGTGGGACGACAAGGTCGACATGGCGCAGCGCGTGTTCGACGACACGGGCAAGTACCCGGCGCTGATGGGCTTCGACTTCATGAACACGTGGACGAAGGGCGACGGCGCCCATCAGGTCGATGAAGCGATCGCGTGGGCGCGCCGCGGCGGCCTCGTGACGTTCTGCTGGCACTGGCGCGACCCGTCCGGCGCGACGGCCAACTTCTACGCGCGCGAACCGGATGCGCGCAAGAACACGGCGTTCACGATTCCCGTGCGCGATGGCCGGCTCGACACGGCAAGCGCCGCCGGACGCCAGATCGACGCCGACATCGACCGCCTGGCGGCCGAACTCGCGAAGCTGCAGGCGGCCGGCGTGACGGTGCTGTGGCGGCCGTTGCACGAAGCGTCCGGCCACGACGGCGACGGCTGGTTCTGGTGGGGCCGCAAGCGGACGGACGGCGTGTCGAACGCCGGCGCGTACGTGCTGCTGTACCGCCACATGTTCGACCGGCTCGTGAACGCGCACGGCCTGCACAACCTGATCTGGGTGTGGAACGGGCAGGACGCGGCCTGGTATCCGGGCGACGACGTGGTCGACGTCGTCGGCTACGACGTGTATGACGACGGCGACGCCAGAACCTATCGATCGCAGATCGACACCTACCGCCGCATGGCCGCGATCGGCCGCGCGCCGAAGCCGGTGGCCATGAGCGAGAACAGCTACATCCCCGATCCGGCCAACATGCGGCGGGACGGGGCGCACTGGCTGTGGTTCCTGACGTGGAACGACGGCCGCGCACCCGCCGGCACGGCGGCCAGGGACAATTTCTGGACCGGCGATTACTACAACACGGCGGCGCACAAGGCGAAGGTGTATCACCATCCGGACGTGATCACCCTCGACAGACTGCCCGCATTCCTGAAAGCTCCCCAATGAAACGACTCACTACGACTTTCGCCCTGGCCGCGCTGCTGCACGCCGGCCTGGCATGCGCCGGCGTCGCCGTCGCACCCGACGACAAGAACCTGCTGTACACGGGCCGCATCGATTTTTCGAAGCCCGCGGCACCGGTCATCACGTGGCCGAACACGAGCATCGCCGGCAATTTCACCGGCACGTCGCTGGCCGTCACGCTGGACGACGAGAAGGGCAAGAACTACTTCAACGTGTTCCTCGACGGCGATACGGCGAGCCCGCTGATCATCGAAGCGGGCCAGGGCACGAAGAAATACGACGTGGCGGCCGGCCTCGCGCCGGGCCGGCACAGCTTCCTGATCACCAAGCGCACGGAAGGCGAGGAGGGCGCGACCGTCTTCCGCGGCCTGGAATTGGCCGATGGCGGAACCCTCCTCGCGCCCCCGGCGCGCCCGCAGCGCCACATCGAATTCTTCGGCGACTCGATCACGAGCGGCATGGGCGACGAGGCGCCGATGAACGGCCGCGACGACGTCGTCCGCGACAAGAACAGCTACCTGTCGTACGCCGGCATCACGGCGCGCAACCTGGACGCGGAACTGCACCAGACGTCGCAGAGCGGTATCGGCATCATGATCAGCTGGTTCCCGTTCACGATGCCGGACTTCTACGACCAGCTGAGCGCCGTTGGCAACAACGACACGCACTGGGACTTCGCCAGCTGGACGCCGGACGTCGTCGTCATCAACCTGCTGCAGAACGACAGCTGGCTGATCGGCGAACACCATAAATTGCAGCCGGAGCCGAACGACGCGCAGCGCGTGGCCGCATACGAAACCTTCGTCAAGCGCATCCGCCAGCTGTACCCGCACGCGTACATCGTGTGCGCGCTGGGCAGCATGGACGCGACGCGCGCCGGGTCCGTGTGGCCGGGCTACATCAAGTCGGCCGTGGAAGACATGCGCAAGGGCGGCGACCAGCACATCGACACCGTGTTCTTCCCGTTCACCGGCTATGGCCAGCATCCGCGCCTGAAGCACCAGCGCAACAATGCCGAGATCCTGACGGCATTCATCAGGAAGAAGATGGGCTGGTAAGCTCAGCGCTCGAGCGACTGGAGCGCGGCCGCCACGTACACGAGCGGCGCGTTCCAGTTGATGGCGACCTCGTTGCTGGCGTAGCTGCACGCATTGTCCAGATAGGACGTGGCGGGTTCCTTCGCCGCGTACGCCACGCGGCAATCCTTGGCGTCCTGCTGGCCCGGATTCGGTCCGCCCACGAGCCAGCCGGGAACCGGCGCCGCGATGCCGTCCGCTTCCGACGGCCGGTGGTGCGGATGCATGGGCGGATGCGCGCCGAAACCGGTGACGTAACTCATGCCGAGCGGATTGCGGCCCAGCGTGTAGTCGAGCGCCGACTGCGCCGCGTTCAGGTAGTCGGCCTTGTGCGTGAGCCGGTAGGCCTGCACGAGCATCATGGCCTGGTTCAGCGCGACGGCGTTGCTACCCCAGACGAAGTCGGACTTCGCCATCGCGAGGCGGGCCGGCGACGCCCGCCATTGCGCCAGCAGCTTGTCGGCCGCGGCGAGGATCTGGCGGCGCGCGCCGTCGGCGTCGTCCGGCTTCTTCAGGCGCGCGCGCTGCTGCGCGAGCGAGATCCAGCCGAGCGGACGGACGTCGCTCCAACCCGGCGCGGTCTGCACGCCCGGCGCGGCTGTCAGCGCGCGGGCGCGGTATTCGTCCTTGCCGGTGGCGGTGTACAGTTCGGACGCGGCCCAGGAGAATTCGTCGTCGACCTTCTCGTCGCCGTAGGTGCCGGTCTGGATGTCGGCCGGCTGGCGGTACAGCACGGCCGGGTTCTTGACGGCCCAGCGCCACGCGCTTTCCGCCGCCGCCAGGTAGCGCTGCGAGCGGCCCGGCGCCCGCGCGTCGAACGGCGCCAGCACGCGGCTGGCCATCGCCATCACGGCCGCGAAATCGAGGGCCGCCGCCGTCGTCTTCTGCACGACGTAGCGCGGAGCCGTCGCGTGGTCCGGCATCACCATGCCGTCGAAGGTTTTGTTGGTCAGCTTGTGGTACACGCCGCCGTCGTTCGGGTCCTGCATCGTGACCATCCAGTCGAGATTCCACAGCGCCTCGTTGAGAATGTCCGGTACGCCGTCGCCGGATTCCGGCAGGTTCACGGCGAGCTTGTCGAACCAGGCCGGGAAGTGTTCGTACGCGGCCAGCAGCGTGTACGTGCTGATGCCGGAGTTGACGATGTATTTGTTGTAGTCGCCCGCGTCGTACCAGCCTTTCGGGCTCGCGATCACCGTGCCGGCCGGGCGCTTGCCCGACGCCGCCGATTCGTGCACGAGCACCTTGTCGTCCGGATGGCCCAGCGCTCGCGCGTATTGGCCCGCGACGCGCGCGTCCAGCGCGATGCCGGCGCGCTGCAGCGTGTACGCGTGGATCGCGCCGGCGTCGAGCGCGCGATACGGCGCCGGACCGATCGTGAACACCGGCGAATCCAGGAGGCCCTTCCTGGCGATGCGGTAGCTGCCGGGCTTGCGCAGGCTGGAAAAGTCGGCGATGCGTACGGCTTCGCCCGACGCGTCCCATGTCGCCGCGGGACCCAGCGGGCCTTCGAATACGGTCTTGCCGCTCGCCGCGTCAACGACCGTGAAGCGCTGTGCGGCCCGGTCGCTCGCGTCGGCCGGCACGACGGCCAGTTTCTGCGCGGCCGGCAGGAAGCCGATCTGGTTCACGCCGATGCCGGCGGCGGCGTGCGCGGCGCCGGCCGCGAGGAACGCGGCGCAGGCGAGCAGGGTTGGACGATGCATGGGGTCTCCAGGGATGATATGTTTGTGGTTGTAATCGATTTCATCGTACCCTGCCGGCGAAAGCAAAGTCAATCGTCGTATCGAAGAACGCCCGTCAATACGGGCGCCGTTCATTTTGGCCGGCGTCGAAGGTGGTCATGATAAAACAATCCGCGGGCGTTGCCTCGGCCAGCCGATCCGGTCGATAATTGCACCGGTCGAAGCAATTGACCACACCCACCATGCCATCGAGAGGAACCCCTTGAAACCACGTATCTTGCTGTGCGCGCTGCTGCTGGCCGGCGGCGCGGCCGGCGCCTTAGCCGCCGACCGCTTCGACGTCGCCGTCACCGCCGACGACCTGCCGGCCCACGGCACCCTGCCGGCCGGGATGACCTGGGCCGGCATCGCCGAATCGTATGTCGGCACGCTGAAGGCGCACGGCGTGCCCGAGGCCTGGGGCCTCGTCAACGCGAAGCGCATCGCGGAGGACGCGCACAGCGAAGCGGCGCTGGACGTGTGGCGCCGGGCCGGCTACCCGCTCGGCAACCACACCTACAGCCATATGGGCTTGTCGCAGGCGCCGTCGCTGGACGCGTGGGAAGCCGACGCGCGCGCGGGCGAGGCGGTGCTGGACAAGCACATGGCGGGCCGCGACTGGCACGTGCTGCGCTACCCGTTCCTGGACGCGGGCGGCACCGGGGCGCGCCACGACGGCGCGCTCGCCTGGCTGACGCAGCGCGGCTACCGCATCGCGGACGTGAGCCTGGGCTTCGACGACTGGGCGTACACGGAAACGTACGCGCGCTGCCTGGCGAAAGGCGACCAGGCCGCGATCGACGGCATGAAGGCGAGCTACTACCGCCGCGTCGACCAGCAGCTGTCACGCATGAGGGCCGTGTCGCAACGTGTGTACGGCCGCATGATCCCGCAGGTGCTGCTCACGCACATGGGGGCCTGGAGCGCGGCCACGCTGCCGGAGGTGATGAAGCGCATGGATGCGGCGGGCGCGCATTACGTGACGCTGGACCAGGCGCAGTCCGATGCCGCGTACCGTCCGTCGGGTCCGCGCTTCGGCAACGGATCGCTGATGGAGCGGCGCGCGCAGGATGCCGCGGTCGACCTGTCCGGGCTGCCGGCCGTGGAACCGGTCGGCGACCTGGACGCGTTGTGCCGCTGACGCGCTAACGCACGGCCACGCCCCAGGGCAGCGCGCCGACCGGCACGTCGGCGACGCGTTTCAACGTGCGCGTGTCGATCACGGACGTCGTCCCCGAGCGTCCGTTCGCCACGTACAGCTTGGCGCCGTCCGGTGTGAGCGCCATGTTCCACGGCCGCTGGCCGACGGCGATCGACGCGCGTACGCGGCCGCTCGCGGCATCGACGACGTCCACCCGCGCGCCGCGTCCGCTCGACACGTACACCGTGCGCCCGTCCGGCGCCACGACGACGCCGTTCGCGAACGGCCCCGTCGCGATCGGCGCGCCGGCCGTGCGGCTGGCGGTGTCGATCGGGACCAGTGTGCCATCCAGTTCGCACGCGACCCAGGCCGTGCGGCCGTCGGGCGCGAACGCGATGCCGCGCGGACGCCGTCCCACCGGTACCGACGCCGCCACCTTGCGTTGGTCGACGTCGATCACGTCGACCTGCGCGCCGTCCTCCGCCCCCACATACACCCAGCGCCCGTCCGGGCTGAACGCCGTGTGCTCCGGATTCTTGCCGGGCACGGGCACGGTCCAGCCGCGGTGCGCGCCGGCCGTCTCCACGAACACGACGCCGTTCGTGGTTTCGCTGGCCGCGGCCACGAGGCCGCCGTCGTCAGCCAGCGCGATACCCTCGGGCGATTCCCCCAGCGGCACGCGTGCGCGCACCTTGCCGCTGGCGGCGTCCACGAGCAGCAGCGCGCCCGCCGTCTGCTCGCTCACGTAGACCGTGCGGCCGTCCGGGCTGACGGCGATGCCGCGCGGCTTGCCGCCCGTGGCGAGCGTGCGCACGACGGTGTCGCCGGCGGTGTCGATGACGCTGATCGTGCCCGATTTTTCGTTGGGTACGTAGGCGAACGGGGAGGCGGCTGTGGTGCCGGCCGCGCCGATGAGCACAGCGGTGGTCAGGACGTGCGAAAGCATGGTGGTCTCCTGGTGGGCGGTGCCGCCAGCATAGCGAAAAATGCCGCGCGGGGGCATTCCGTTGCCGGGTTGACTCAGGCGTCATTCGTGCGTCAGTCCGCTCGCAAATCCTATATAAATACCATGCAGTTTCCATTTTGGCATTCATGGTTCCGTCGATTTTGCGAGGAGGCATATGGAGCTCGGAAGGGCGTTGCGCACCACCTGCATGGCCATCGTCATGGCCACCACCAGCACAATGGCGTTCGCCCAGCAGGCCACGGATGGCGAGTGGCCGATGGCCGCGCACGACCATGCCAACACGCGCTACAGTCCCCTCGGCCAGATCACGCCGGCCAACGTGGCGCAGCTGAAGCTCGTCTTCAGTTTCGACATGGCGGTGAACCGCGGCCAGGAGGCGGCGCCCGTCGTCGTCGGCAGCACGATGTACGTCGTCGCACCCTACCCGAACTTCCTGTATGCCCTCGACCTCGCGAAACCGCAGGCGCCGCTGAAATGGAAGTTTGCGCCGAATCCCGCGGCGAAAGCGCAGGGCGTGGCGTGCTGCGACGTCGTCAACCGGGGCGTCGCCTTCGCCGACGGCAAGGTATTCATGAACACGCTCGACGGCCAGTCCATCGCGGTGGACGCGGCCACCGGCAAGGAAGTCTGGCGCACGAAGCTGGCCGACATCGCCAAGGGCGAGACGATCACGATGGCGCCCCTCGTCGTGAAGGACAAGGTCCTCGTCGGCAACAGCGGCGGCGAGCTGGGCGTGCGCGGCTGGCTCGTGGCGCTCGACACGGCGACGGGCAAGGAAGCATGGCGCGCCTGGAGCACGGGGCCCGACGCCGACGTCCTGATCGGGCCGGACTTCAAGCCGTATTACGAATCCGACCGCGGCAAGGACCTCGGGGTGAAGACGTGGCCCGGCCAGGCGTGGACGATCGGCGGCGGCAACGTGTGGGGCTGGCTCTCGTACGACGCGCAGGCCGATCTCGTGTACTACGGCACGGCGAACCCCGGCCCGTGGAATCCCGAGCAGCGGCCCGGCGCCAACAAATGGACGGCCGGGATCTTCGCGCGCCGCCCGGAAGACGGCCAGGCGCGCTGGTTCTACCAGTACAGCCCGCACGACCTGCACGACTACGACGGCGTGAACGAGAACGTCCTGCTCGACCTGCCGTGGCGCGGCAGCCCGCGCAAGCTGCTCGTCCACCCCGACCGCAACGGCTACGTCTACGTGCTCGACCGCTTGAGCGGGCAGGTGCTGTCGGCCGAACCCTTCGTGCACATCACGACGACGGAAGGCGTCGACCTCAAGACCGGCCAGCTGAAATACAACCCGAAAAAACAGCCGCGCGTCGGCGAGGTGATCCGCGAGATCTGCCCCGTCTCGCCGGGCGGCAAGGACTGGCAGCCGTCGGCGTGGTCGCCGCGCACGCAACTGCTGTACATCCCGCACCAGAACATGTGCCAGGACACGGAAACCTACGACGTCTCCTACATCGCCGGCACGCCTTACGTCGGGGTGGACAACAAGATGTACGGGGGGCCGGGCGGCAACCGCGGCGTGTTCACCGCGTGGGACGTGCTCGCGGGCCGCCCGCGCTGGCGCATTCCCGAGCGCTTCCCCGTCTGGAGCGGCGCGCTCGCGACGGCCGGCGACGTCGTCTTCTACGGCACGATGGAGGGATGGTTCAAGGCCGTCGACGCGAAGAGCGGCAAGCAGCTGTGGCAGTTCAAGACCGAGTCCGGGATCATCGGCCAGCCGATTTCGTACCGCGGCCCGGACGGCAGGCAGTACGTGGCGATACTGTCCGGCGTGGGCGGCTGGGCCGGCGCGATCGTGTCCGGCAGCCTCGACGCGCGCGACGGCACGGCGGCCAAGGGCTTCGTGAACGCCATGAAGGACCTGCCCGCGTTCACCGGCAAGGGAGGGAGGCTGTATGTCTTCGCGCTGCCCTGACCAGGTTCTGGCGATGGCCATGGCCGCCGCGCTGCTGCTGCCGGCGGCGGCCCATGCGGGCGACGCCTCCCCGCTGCGCGTGTGCGCCGATCCGGACAACCTGCCGTATTCGCACCGCGACGGCAGCGGTTTCGAGAACCGCATCGCGCGCCTCGTCGCCGCCGACCTGAAACGGCCGCTCGATTATTTCTGGCAGGAGCAGCGCCGCGGCTTCGTGCGCAAGACGCTGGGCGCGGGCGAGTGCGACGTATTCATCGGCGTGCCGGCCGGCTTCGACAAGGTCCTGCGCACGCGGCCTTACTACCGCTCCACCTACGTCGCCGTCAGCCGGCGCGGCGAGCCGCCGTTCGCCGGCTTCGCGCCCGACCAGCTGCGCGGGCGCCGCTTCGGCGTGCAACTGATCGGCAACGACCTTGCCGCCAGCCCGCCCGGCTATGCGCTGGCGGAGGGCGGCGCGACCGCCAACGTCACCGGCTTCCTCGTCTACGGCGACGGGCCGGCCGCGCGGCGCATGGTCGATGCCGTCGCGGGCAAGGCCATCGACGTGGCGCTCGTCTGGGGGCCGCAGGCCGGCTGGTTCGTGCGCCACGCCCCAGTGCCGCTCGAGCTGGCGCCCGTCCGTCCGCCGGCCGGGCTGCCGCTGCCGTTCGATTACGCCATCGCGATGGGCGTGCGCAAGGGCGACACGGCGCTGCGCGACCGCCTCGACGACGTGCTGCGCCGGCGCCGCGCCGACATCGACGCGATCCTGGCCGACTACGCCGTGCCGCGCGTGGACGCGCCCGCGGCGCCGGAGGGTGCGCCATGAAGGCGTCCGTACCGTTGATGCCGATGTTGACGCTGGCGCTGGCGCTGGCCGCCTGTGAGCGCGAGCAGCGGCCCACGCATGCGCCGCCGCCGGCGTCAAGCATCGGCAACCCGTCGCAGCCGGCCGGCGCCGTCGCCCGCGCGCACGACCGCTACGAACAGAATGCGTACGCCGTCTCGCAGGGCAAGACGTGGTATCGCGCCTACAACTGCAACGGCTGCCACGCGCAGGGCGGCGGCGACGTCGGCCCCGCGCTGATGGACGCCACATGGCGCTACGGCGCCGACCCGGCCAGCATCTACGCGACCATCGCCTACGGGCGCCCGAACGGCATGCCGGCGTTCGGCGGGCGCGTGCCGGAAGACCAGATCTGGCAGCTCGTCGCCTACGTCCGTTCGCTGAGCGGCCAGCTGCCGTCCAGCGTGGCGCCGTCGCGCAGCGACGGCCTGCAGGCCGGCAAGCCGGAAGCGCGGCGCGAGAAGGAAAAGATCCGCCCCGAGCCGCCGTCCAATCCGGGAGAACTGCGATGAACGCCGCCATGTCCTCCAACGAGCCGGCGGCCGCCATGCAGGACGCCCTGCGCGCTGCCGGCACCCAGGCCCAGCACATCGGCGCCCTGTGGAACGGCACGCTGGTCCTGTGCACGCTCGTATTCGTGGCCATTGTCGTCGCGACGATCGTCGCGGTCTGGCGCGCGCCCCGGGCGGATGCAGCGACGCGGCCCGACACGACGTCGCTGGAAGGCCCCGAGCACCGGATCTGGCGCCGCGTGGGCTGGGCGACGGGCGCCGCCGTCGCCGGCCTGCTCGTGCTGCTCGCGGGCGACGTGTTCACGAGCCGCGCGCTGGCCCGGCTGCCCCTGCGCGACGCCGTCAACATCGAACTGGTGGGGCACCAGTGGTGGTGGGAAGCCCGCTACCGCGACGGCGACCCGTCACACGAATTCACGACCGCGAACGAGCTGACGATCCCGGTGGGCCGGCCCGTCATCGTCACGTTGCGCGCGAACGACGTGATCCATTCTCTGTGGGTGCCCAGCCTGTCCGGCAAGAAGGACCTGATCCCGGGCCGCACGGCCACCCTGCGCCTGCGCGCCGACCGCGCCGGCACCTACCGCGGCCAGTGCGCCGAGTTCTGCGGCCTGGAACACGCGCTGATGGCGCTGCTCGTGCATGCGGTGCCGCCGGCCGACTACGAAGCCTGGGCCGCGCGCCAGCGCCAGCCCGCGAGCGAGCCGGCGGACCCCGTCGCGCGCCACGGCCGCGACGTCTTCCTCGGCACGAGCTGCGTCATGTGCCACACGGTCTCGGGCACGCCCGCGCAGGCGCGCACGGGGCCCGACCTCACGCACTTGGCGTCGCGCCAGACCATCGCCGCCGGCATGTTCCCCAACAACCGCGGCTACCTGGCGGGCTGGATCGGCGATCCGCAGGCGCTCAAGCCGGGCGTGAACATGCCGGCCAACACGCTCCCCCCGGACGACCTGCAGGCCCTGCTGGCCTACCTGGAGACCCTGCGATGACAGCACCCGATCCACGCCACGACACGCTGGAGCGCCGCATGCCGCGCGCCGACCCGGCCGCCGCCACCGCGCTCGAGCGCACGTGGCGCGACCCGCCGGGCATCATCGGCTGGTTCGCGGCCATCAACCACAAGACGATCAGCAAGCGCTTCATGGTCACGACGATACTGTTCTTCCTGGCCGGCGGCGTGCTGGCGCTCCTGATCCGCCTGCAACTGGCGCAGCCGAATGCCGGCATCATCGGGCCGGACCGGTACAACCAGATCTTCACGATGCACGGCTCGACGATGATGTTCCTGTTCGCCGTGCCCGTCATGCAGGCCGTCGCCACCTACCTGATACCGCTGATGATCGGCGCGCGCAGCCTCGCGTTCCCGCGCCTGAACGCCTACGCCTACTGGATCTTCACGATGGGCGGCATCATGCTGTACGCCGCGTTCTTCGTGGACGCCGGGCCGGACGCCGGCTGGTTCGCCTACGTGCCGCTGTCCGGCCCGCAGTACTCGCCCGGCAAGCGTGTGGACTTCTGGGCGCAGATGATCACGTTCACGGAACTCTCCGGCCTGATGGAAGCGGTCGTCATCATCACGACGATCCTCAAGCTGCGCGCGCCCGGCATGAGCCTGAACCGCATGCCGCTGTACGTGTGGACGATGCTCGTGACCTCGTTCATGGTGCTGTTCGCGATGCCGTCCGTGATGCTGGCCAGTACGGCGCTCATCACCGACCGCCTCGTCGGCACCCATTTCTACAACCCGGGCGAAGGCGGCGACGCGCTGCTGTGGCAGCACCTGTTCTGGTTCTTCGGCCACCCCGAGGTCTACCTGATCTTCATTCCGCCGCTCGGCTTCATCTCCAGCATCGTCGCCACGTTCGCGCGCCGGCCCGTCGTCGGCTACCCGGCGATGGTCCTGGCCCTCGTGACGACGGCCTTCCTCGCGTTCGGCCTGTGGGTGCACCACATGTTCGCGACCAACCTGCCGGAGCTCGGCAAGACGTTCTTCACGGCGGCGAGCCTGATCATCGCCGTGCCCAGCGCCGTGCAGATCTTCTGCTGGATCGCCACGCTGGGCAGCGGCCGCCTCCACGTCAAGACGCCGCTGCTGTTCGTGCTGGCGTTCTTCTTCATCCTCGTGCTGGGCGGATTGACGGGCCTGATGCTGGCGTCGGTGTCGCTCGACACGCAGCTGCACGATACCTTCTTCGTCGTCGCGCACCTGCATTACGTGCTGCTGGGGGGCGCCGTGTTCCCGCTGTTCGGCGCCTTCTACTACTGGTTCCCCAAGTTCACGGGGCGGTTGCTGAACGAGCGCCTGGGCCGCTGGAATTTCTGGCTGTTCTTCATCGGTTTCAACGTGACGTTCTTCCCCATGCACCTGCTGGGATTGTGGGGCATGCCGCGCCGCGTCTATACCTATCCGGCCGAGATGGGGTGGGGCGACATGAACCTCGTGGCCAGCATCGGCGCCGCGACGATCGCCGCGAGCGTGCTGCTGTTCCTCGTGAACGTGGCGCGCAGCCTGCGCGTGGGCGCCGTGGCCGGCCCCGACCCGTGGGGCGCCGGCACGCTGGAATGGAGCGTCGCGTCGCCGCCGCCGATGGGCAATTTCGAGGTGATCCCCGTCGTGCACGGCCGCTATCCGCTGTGGCAGCCGCAGCCCGAACCCACGCACGTGGAGGGGATGTCGAACGAGTGGCGCGAAGTCCTCGTCACGACCGTGGCCGACGCCGAGCCGGACCACCGCCTGTGGATGCCGTCGTCGTCGGTGTGGCCGTTCCTGTCGGCGCTGGCGACGACGGTGCTGTTCGTCGGCTCCATCTTCACGCCGTGGGCCGTCGTCTGGGCGGCGGTGCCGGTGGCGGTCGCGACGACGATCTGGTTCTGGCCGAGGCGCGCCGTCGTGCGCGAGCGCGTGCGTTCGGAGCTGCGGCCATGAACGCGCTTGAACAAAATCGCGCGGCCGGCAAGGAGGCCGTGCGGCGCGGCGCGGCGCTCGACGTGTCCGGCATGCCCACGTTCGCGTTCAGCACGCGCAGCCCGATGTGGTGGGGCACGATGGGCCTCGTGGCCATCGAGAGCACCGTGTTCGCGCTGACGATCATGGCGTATTTCTACCTGCGCAGCCATGCCACCGTCTGGCCGATGAGCCGCTTCCCGCCCGACCTTTTGTGGGGCAACCTGAACACGGCGATCCTGCTGGCCAGCATGTGGCCGAACCACAAGGCCAAGCAGGCGGCCGAGCGCCTCGACCTCCACGGCGTGCGCCTGTGGATGACGGTGTGCATGGTATTTTCGCTCGCGTTCCTCGCCGTGCGCGTGTTCGAGTTCGGCGCGCTGAACACGCGCTGGGACAGCGACGCCTACGGCTCGGTCGTGTGGATGCTCCTGGGCCTGCACACGACGCACCTCGTCACGGATGCCTACGATTCGCTCGTGCTGACGGTGCTGATGTTCACCGGGCCGCACGAGGGCAAGCGCTTCGTGGACGTCAGCGAGAACGCGGGCTACTGGTATTTCGTCGTGCTCAGCTGGCTGCCGATCTATGCGGTCATTTATTGGGGCGCGCGCTTCTAGCGGGAGAATCCATGGGAAACTGGCCGGCACTGCTGCTCGCGCCCACCTTGGCGCTGACGAACCTGTCGATCACGTATGCGCTCACGACGCCGTCGTGCGCGCGCCAGACGATGGCGGCGCCGAACCTCGTGTCGGCCCTCGTGCTGGCCGCGTGCGCCTGGATGAGCTGGACCGCGTGGCGCAACTGGCGCGCGGGCCGCGCCATGGGCCACGCCGCCGCGCGCGACCACGTGCCCGACCGGCCGCCGTTCATCGCACTGGTGGCCGCCCTGGTCGGCGCGCTGTCCTGCCTCGCCGTGCTGGCGCAATGGTTTCCGCAATGGGTGTTGTCGCCATGCGCAAGCTGATCCTCGCCGCAGTCGCGCTGGTGCCGGCCGGCGCCGCGTGCGCCCACGACGTCGAAGCCGAACTGGCGACCGGCCCGGCGCTCGGCTGGGGCGCGGCGTGGTGGGTGGTGGCGCTGCTGGCGCTGGCGCTGCTGCTGTACGCGGCGGGCCTCGCGCGCCTGTGGCCGCGCGCGCGCGCCGCGCGGCGCCCGCTGGCCCGCCAGGCCGCGTGGTTCGGCGCCGGCTGGGCCGTGCTCGTGGTGGCGCTGGCGTCGCCGCTGGACGCCGCCGGCAGTTATGCGTTTTCCGCCCATATGGTGCAGCACGAACTCCTGATGATCGTCGCGGCGCCGCTGCTCGTACTGGGCCGTCCACTGGCGCCGTGGCTGTGGGCGTTCGGCCCGGACCAGCGCCTGCGCATCGCGGCCGGCACGCGCCGGCCGGCCGTGCGCGCGGCGTGGGGGACGCTCACGCGTCCGGTCAATGCGTGGCTGCTGCACTTCGCGGCCCTGTGGATGTGGCACGTGCCGGCGGCCTTTCAATCGGCGCTGGCGGACAACGGCATGCACGCGCTGCAGCACACGAGCTTCCTCGCCAGCGCGCTGCTGTTCTGGTGGGCCGTGCTGGGCCGCGAGGGCGGGGCGCACGGCCGCGGCGGCGCGATCGTCTACCTGTTCACGACGATGATGCACACGGGCGCGCTCGGGGCCCTGTTCACGATGTCGGACATGGTCTGGTATCCGCTGTACGGCAACCGAGCGCAGCTGTTCGGTTTGAGCCCGCTGGAAGACCAGCAGCTGGGTGGCCTGATCATGTGGATTCCGGGCGGCCTGGCCTACCTGGCGGCGGGCCTCGTGCTGTGCGCACGCTGGCTGCGCCAGGAACCGGCGCCGCGCGGGGCGGAGGCGCAATCATGATCCGCCGCCTCGTCCACACCCTCATGCTGGTCTGCGTTCTCGCGGCGTGTTCGAAGCCGCCACCGACGACGGAGCCGATCACGGGCGGCGACCCGCGCGCCGGCCGCGCGCTCATCGCCCGCTACGGCTGCGCGAGCTGCCACGAGATCAAGGGCATCGCGCATGCGGACAGCCAGGTCGGCCCGCCGCTCGACGAGATCCGTTCGCGCGGCTATATCGCGGGCGTCCTGCCGCACAATGCGGATAACCTCATCAAGTGGATCCGGCACCCGCGCGAGGTGGTGCCCGACACGGCGATGCCGGAGCTGGGCGTCACGCAGGCCGAGGCGCGTGACATGGCCGCCTACCTGTACAGCCAGTAGACGATAAAACAACGGCAGCGGCGGCGCGACGGGTTCGCGCGCGGCGCGAGCGGCCGCGCCTGAAACGGGGCGCACCGCGCCCCGGACGGCGGACTTACGCGTCCGCCAGCGCCAGCATCATCGCCTGCTCGGACAATGCGGTGCCGGTCCGCGCCACGGGGACGCCGACGTCCACGAAACCCATGCGCCGGTACAGCCGCGCGGCCGCGCCGTCGCCCGCCGTCACGTCGAGGCGCAATGCGGTGGCACGGCGCGCGCGCGCCCAGGCGATGGCGGCGTCGAGCAGCGCGGCGCCGACGCCGCGTCCGCGCGCCTCGGGCGCCACCCAGACCTGGTACAAGCTCGCGCCAACGCCGTCCATCTTCACCCACGCGAGGCCGACGGGCGTGCCGTCCAGCGCGGCGACGAACGGCCAGCCCTGCTGGTGCGCGCCCAGCGCCGGCGCGGCGAGGCGCGCGGCCCACACGTCGTCCGGGCGTTGGGATTCCTCGGCCAGCGTGCTGCAGAATGCGTCCGGCGCGTTGGCCAGCGCGCGCAGGCGCAGGTCGCGGTAGACGGGCCAGTCGGCGGGGAGCAGGGTGTGGATGGCGGGCGGATGGCGGTCGAGGGGCATGGCGTGGTCCGATAAGTGGAGAGTCCATGATAGTGAAACATGCGCCTTGATACAATGGCAAGCCGGCGCACCGACATGCCGTGACCTACATGCGCCGCCGGCACACGGCGCAAGACGCCCGTTTGCACCGTGGCGCCGGATCGGTTAGCATCGGCATCCCGCGCCGGCGTCCGCCGCGCGCGGCCACATGAAGACGCACGATGACTTTCCTGAACGTTCCCTACGCTGAAAAAGACGAAGCCCGCGCCCTCGGCGCACGCTGGAATCCCGGCCGCAAGCGCTGGTACGTGCCGACCGGCGCCGCGCTCGAACCGTTCCAGAAATGGCTCAAGGACGGCGACTCGGGCGGGCGCGTCGATGCGGCCGCGGCCAAGCCCGTGGTCGGCGCCAACTACGTCGAGCTGCCCCATGCCTGCAATCCGTTCGAACCGTGCGCCGAGTGCGCGCGGCTGCTTGCCGGCACGCCGTGGCAGCAGGCGCGCGCGGCGCTGGGCGCGACGGTGGCGGCCCTGAACAAGCGCTAGCGCTGCACCGCCACGCCGCGCCACGCGCGGCGCGGCGGCGCTCGTCAGTGCGCCGGCAGCACGAGCAGCTGCAGGCCGGACGGCGTCTGCGCCGCGTGGTAGACGCGCTGCGTGGCGGCCTTGAAGTCTTCCGGCTTCA
>Ga0209148_1000801_pt1 | contig 23021 bp, 24 predicted proteins | sample AraplaCol_mMF_r2_2_FD_184288 | JGI IMG/M metagenome (GOLD analysis project Ga0209148, IMG submission 184288) | Arabidopsis root microbial communities from North Carolina, USA - plate scrape CL_Col_mMF_r2 (SPAdes) (version 2) | ecosystem: Host-associated > Plants > Roots > Endosphere | place... | reverse complement strand
CCCCTCAAGGATAAGCCGGGATGTCGCGACACATACGCCATTTCCGAATTTCGGTAAAGTGGAATATTTTTGTGGGGAGGGGTTGACGGGGGTGGCGGGGTGTTTTGGGCGACGGGCCAAGATTGCGGTGGCCGAACGTAGACGATCAGATGGCGCCCGCTGGGCGCAGCGTGATCCGGGTCAATTCAGCAGGGCGATCAGGTCGACGCCAATCGATCGCTCGACGACGGCGCGCGCCCAAGACGCGGGAAACAGACGGCTGGGATGGGTTTCGCAAGGGCTCTAGACAACTGGCGGCGAGGCTTATTCGCTCGGCTGCGCGGATACCAACAAAGACAAGACAAACCGCGCATCGACAAAATAAGCGAAGCCATTTCCGCCGCGAACCATGATTCCGGCCAAGCCGACGAAGAAGCCATCCCGGCCCTTCGAGATGTGGTAGACGGGTCCCCCGCTCAAACCGTCCTGGCCGAATGATTTCTTGCCGGTTACATTCAGCACGTGCAGGTGCTGAGCGCGGCTGGCGCCGAGGTACTCAGCGCTTGTCACTACTTGGTGCACGTGTATATGGGGCAATTCGTAGTCAACGAGCCGCAATTCCGTCGGGAATCCAAGCAAGTAGAATTGCGCATCAACATCGCCCTGCCAGACGTCCTCTTCGATCAAGGGCAGAAATGCTGTTTCAAGATTGGGGGAGCTATAATTCTCGACAGCGAACTCCATGGCACAAAGATCTTTGAAGTCCTCGTCCGCGTTGGCTTGATCTTCATTAACAAAGACGAAGCGAGAACCGGAAACGAGTGTCCTGCCACTTTCGATGGCGATCGTGACATCATTCGGTGAGTAGTCTTTAGTCTGGTGCTTACACCATACCAAGAAACATCTGTCGGCGAGGCGGACTGCCGTTGCCGAACCCAAGAGGGCATAGGGACAGGTTTCATAACCCGTCAGGCAGAACAGTTGTTTGGTGTACCGCCCAAGCAAAGTTTCGGCTTGGCGGCCGGGCACCCACAAGCGCCCGATTCGCACCGCTGATGCGCCTATCCAGCCCGACAGATTCTGAATCATCCTGCCATTGTAGCGGTGCCGTCCGCTCTATGCTGCATACAAGTTCGCGCTTCTCCAATTTGATTCCAGCTCTTCGATGTCCCCGGATTTTCAGCGCGTAGGATAAGTGGAGAAAAGCGAAAGCGATCACGGCACTACCTAGCAATGATCAACGATGGGTTTCGCAAGTGCTCCATTTATCCTACGTACAGCAGTTCGTGCTCTACGGGCCAGCACCGATCTCGTCATTCAACGACCTCCGCCCGCCAGCCGAAATAGGAATAAAGAAACTCCCCGCCGCCTTCACGATCGGTCAGCTTGACGCGCAGGCGGAAGCGCGTACCGACTGGATAGATGTTGGGATTCATCAAATCCTTGCTGCACTCAACGCGCAAATGCGTAGGGAATTCTTCGCCAGAGACGGGACGGATGTGCACCGGCCCATGAAGACCTGCTGTGCTCTCGGGGTAGTAACTTTCGACGATGCAGTAACGGTACGGCTCATTGCGCTTGGCCATGGCCACTCCTCTATCGCTGCGCCTTCTCGTTCGCCGGCGTTGCCGGTACGAAGTTTGCAAATATTGGGTGAGAAGCGCGGGAGTGAAGCGAACCCCGTCACACTCGTCTCCGAGGATGAATATGATGGGTTTTGCAAATCCTCACCTCATCACACAGCTGCAGGCTTCAATGTCCCATTGTTCTCGATAGCCTCTTGCCGCGCGGCCTGAACCGGCGTGCCCGCAGAGTTTTCGATCTGCCCAATTGTCTTTGTCAAAATATTGGGAACAAGTCGTTCTCCGAAGCCCCCAATTAAACCTACGATCACCACCCCTTTCAACCCATCCATCAACGAGTTGATCTGGTCTTTGAGAATGGTTGTGCTCAACAGCAAGAGAATGACGCCTCCAAGAAGGCCGACGCCCACGCGACTGCAACTCATCACGTAGTTCATGCTGGACTGGTGACACGGCTTGAATTGGAAAGTCTGTAGTCGAGTCGCCACTGATAGCAGCGCACCCGTAGCACCAGCCATTGCCGCAACTATCCATTGCTTTGAAATTGCTCCTTGCCAAAGGAAGACGCCACAAACAGACATCGCTAAGGACCAACACACCACGCAACAGGCGAAATATCGTACCGTGTGGTCGTTGGTTACGCGCTGAATTGCCATCTTCTGCGCCTGCTCGGCGATGCGTCTTCCCTCGGCTGCCTTGTTTTCCATCGCCAGCATGACCGCCTGAGCCATATTGTGATAGTAGAGAGATGCCGATGAGGACATTTGATCCGTCAGATAGCGCAGCTCGCACAGCTCTGGTGAGATCTCCGTGAATCTTTTTCGCTGTGCCGTCTCGACGTCGCGACAATCTGAAAAATGGACGTAAATGCCCTTCCGAGATCGGTAGACCTTGTAGTCTTGGCCGATCCACAAAATCTCTTCGACTATATGGCCTAGCTTATCTGTTTCGCCTGGAATGAGATCGCGCAGCAGAAACCGCTTCTCACAGGATTCGCTTTTCTCGTTCGCTTGCTCAATTAATTCCACCGCAGGCCGGTCATCCATACGAACCTCCATGCAATGCGAGTAATAAAACGGTTGTCGACTATCCAATCTGCAACTGTAACATGCGGTCACGATGCTGCCCAAGCGAATTGGCTCGCTATGGTCGCAAAATGCTCTGATCGGTTTCGCTGGAGCGACGACTTAAAATTAGGGGGTCGGGATGTTTGGTAGCGGGGGAGGGACTCGAACCCCCGACCCCAGGATTATGATTCCCGTGCTCTAACCAGCTGAGCTACCCCGCCACAGGGATCGCGGAGGCCGAACGGCCGATCTCGCGAACGCGCGGCATATAAAGAAGGGGGCGGCGGGAAGTCAAGCCAAGGTCGCGCGAGATGTGACCGGGCTGATTTGGCTGGCGAATCCGACCTTTAGGCACTGGACTCGTGGAGAGTCCCCCTCACCCGGAATCCGCGCATTTGCGCGGATTCCGGCCTCTCCCCCGCGGGGAAAGGCGAAGGGGGCCGGCGCGAGAACTCGCTATTTCGGCTTCACATTGGGATCGCCGCCGGGGCTGCCGGGGGGCGGGATCACGGGCATTTTGCCGTCCGTTGACGGCGCCGGGGCGTGCATTTCGGGGTCGACGCCGGCGGGCGGGCAGAGCACGCCGTCGGATTTGGCCAGTTTATCGCCGAGCGGTTCCCGGGCCTGGCCTGTGGTGGTGCCGTCGGGCGCGGTGGCGCGGTTCGGGCGGTCCTGCGGGGCGCAGTCGGCGACGTGTTGCGGGGATGGCGGCGCGGTCGCTTGCGGCGGCGTCGCCGGGGCGGGCGGGGCCTGCGCGATCGCCGCACCTGAGGCGGCGATCACGAGACCCGCGAGGATGATGTTTGATGTCGTGCGCATGGGGAGGAAACGCGCGGAGGATCGGCGATGTTCCCTGGGAAATGCGATGTGATCGGGGTGGAACAGCGCGAATTGGGCGATCAGTATCTCCTCGTCTTTGCGAGCGTAGCGAAGCAATCCAGAATCTTTCCGCGGAGGGACTCTGGATTGCTTCGCTACGCTCGCAATGACGGCGTAGAGAGAACGGTGCGCATCGTCGGCACCGCTGGCGCTTACGATTTGTGGTAGCGGATCAGCGAAAAGTGCCCCATCGGCGGCATGGGGCGGCGCTCGGCGAGCGTAACGCCGCCGTGTTTGGCGGCCCAATTCACTAGGCGCTGCCACGGGAATTCCGGGCGCCAGCCGAGCCGGCGCGCCAAGGGCGCGAACGCGAGCTCGGAGAGTTTTCGAAAACCCTTTTCGGCGCCGATGTGGTTGACCAGGATCAGCTCGCCACCGGGCTTGAGCACACGCACGAACTCGTCGAGCGTGCCTTCGGGATCGGGCACCGCGGTGATGACATATTGCGCGACCACCGCGTCGAAGGAGGCGTCGGGGAACGCGAGGTTCTTCGCGTCCATCACCGAGAGCACTTCGACATTGGAGAGACGCATGCTCCGCACGCGTTGTTGCGCCTTGCGCAGCATCGGCTCGGAAATGTCGACGCCGCAGATCTTTGTGGTGCGCGAATAATCCGACAGCGAAAGACCCGTGCCGACGCCGACATCGAGGATGCGGCCGCCGATGCGGTCGGCCTCGGCGATGGTCGACTGCCTTCCGGCGTCGAACACCTTGCCGAATACGAGATCATAGACCGGCGCCCAGCGGCCATAGGCCTTCTCGACCCCGGCCCGCGAGATGTCTGCTGCCATGTCCCCTGCCCTTACTTCACCTCTCCCCGTCGGGGAGAGGTTGGATTGCTTTGGCGCGCAATTGCGCGCCTGAGCAATCCGGGTGAGGGGCCGCGGGAGACATGAGACCGTAACCCCTCACCCGGAGCGCATCTATCGATGCGATCCGACCTCTCCCTTCGGGAGAGGTAAACCCTGCCCCAATCAGTTGCGCTATATCTCGTCATCCTTAGCCGCGAACCGCTTCCACCAGCGGCCGCGCCGCGTTGCTCGCGACCTTCGCCGCAGCGCTCTGAATGAAGCCGCCGCCGAGCACGTGCGCCTGCCCGCTGGCTGCGTCGTAGAACACGCAGGCCTGGCCCGGCGAAACGCCCTCTTCGCCGGCGACGAGTTCGACCTCGTAATGGCCGTTCGCACCGCGCAGCCAGGCCGGCTGCGGCGCGCGGGTCGAGCGCACGCGGACAAACAGCTCCAGACCATTGCCGATGCTGCGATCGATGTCGCCGCCGCCGATCCAGTTGACGTCGCGCAAGGTGATGCTGTGCATCTTCAGTGCCTCGCGCGGACCGACGACGACACGGCGGTTGGCGGCGTCCAGCCGCACGACGTAAAGCGGCGCGGCGGCCGCGATGCCGAGGCCGCGGCGCTGGCCGATGGTGAAATTGGCGATGCCGTGATGATGGCCGAGCACGCGGCCGTCAAGATCGACGATGTCGCCTGCTTCCATCGCGTTCGGGCGCAAGCGCGTGATGATGTCGGTATAGCGGCCCGTCGGCACGAAGCAGATGTCCTGGCTGTCGTGTTTGTCGGCGACGGACAGACCAAAGCGGCGCGCGAGCTCGCGCGTCTCGGGCTTGGTCATGTCGCCGAGCGGGAAGCGCAGGAAGTCGAGCTGTGACTGCGTCGTCGCGAACAGGAAGTAGCTCTGGTCGCGCTCGGCATCGGCAGCGCAAACCAGCGCGCGCGAGCCATCCTCGCGGCGGCGCGAGGCGACGTAATGGCCGGTGGCGAGCGCCTGGGCCCCGAGCTCGCGTGCGGTCTTCAGCAGGTCGCGGAATTTGACTGATCGGTTGCACTCGATGCACGGCACCGGCGTCTCGCCGAGCGCGTAAGAGTCGGCAAAGACGTCGATGACGGACTCGCGAAAGCGGTCCTCGTAATCGAGCACGTAATGGGGAATGCCAAGCTTGGCCGCGACGTCGCGGGCATCGTGGATGTCCTGGCCGGCGCAGCAGGCGCCCTTGCGGTGGGTCGCCGCGCCGTGGTCGTAGAGCTGCAGCGTGATGCCGACGACGTCGTAGCCCTCGGCCTTGAGCAACGCAGCCGTCGTCGAGGAATCGACGCCGCCCGACATGGCAACGACGACCCTGGTGTCCTCGGGACGGCCTTCGAGATCCAGACTGTTGAGCATGGCCTTAAGCTGACGTGACGGCGGCGTTTCCGCGATTCCTGATGCCTTGAACCGGGACGTCAGCGGTCCCCGGGAACCCATGGTTCCCTCGGGGGCACTGGCTTGCCCGGTCGAAAGCGGCTGAGAGCACCCTTTAATATAGGCGGCATTCCGGTGAAGCAATCATGCCGGCCCCGAGCTTTCAGGCAATTCTTGCCGGGCCGGCAGAAATGACGGGGCCGGAGGCTGGCCGGCGGCCGTCGTTCTAATTTATCAAGATATTGATTTTGCTATATAAAATGCCTCTACGTGGGATTGGCCCGCTCCTTGCTGACCTCCTGGTCCGAAGATGTTTTCAAGGGGTCGCCTGTGGTCGGTAGCACATCAGACGTAGCGGCAAGTGCGCAGGTCTCCAGCGCGCAAGCGAAGCATACCCGGCCGCAGACCAAGGACCAGACGCCAAGCTCCTCCTTCGGCGACCTGGTCGACAGCAACACCCAAGCCATCAGCAACAGCGCCCCGTCCTCGAGCCAGGACAACGCGCCGCGGCGCAATGACTCGTCATCCTCGTCTTCGTCGTCATCGTCGTCGGACCGGAGCAACGCTTCCTCGACCGACCAGTCCTCGCAGAGCAAGGCTAGCGACGACACGGATTCCCAGACAACGACGGCCGCCAGCGACACGCCGGCCGCTCCGGCCAAGGCCGACGGGAAAACAAAGGACAAGACTGACGCTTCCACGACCAAGGCGGGCGACAAATCCGACAGCACCAAAGACGCGAAGACCGACAGCACCGACGGCCTCGCCGCCGCGGTGGATGCCTCAGTCGCTGCGCAGACTGCAACGACGGCTGCAACACCGGATCCGACCGCCGTTCCGGTTGCCGCCCCCGTGGTGCCGGTCGATCCGAATGCCGCAGCGAGCCAAGCTACCAGTACCGCCGCCTCGTCACCGCTGACGATTGCAGCGGCCGGCATCGCCGCCAGCGCCTCGATCACGGCGCAGATTGCCGGCACCAAGACCGATGCGACCGGCAAGTCCACCAAAACAGGCGATGCCAAGACTGCCGATGCGAAGGCCGCATTGACCGACGCGGCTGGGACGACCGACGGCACCGATACCGGCGCTACGGCCAACGCCGCGCAGCTCACGGCGGTGGACCAGGGCACGCCCAAGACCTCGTTCAAGGCCGCCGCCACAGCGCAAGGCCAGACCGACGTCTCAAATATCGGGCAGGACACCGGCAAGACCGCGCAGACGGCGGCCGCGGCTCAAAATCCCGCAACCGCGACGATCGCCGCCACCAATGGCGCCGCGCATCCGCAAGCCGCAAAGCCGCAGGCTGACGCGATCGCAACCGACGCGAAGGCCGACGCGGCCAATCGCACCGCCGACGCCATGCCGGCCGCGCCCGCCACACACGCGCATGCCGATACGCAAGCCGTTGCCGCTGCGACCACCGACGCCAGCACTCAGGCCGCGAACGCCGTGCAGGCGCCGCTGACCACGACGACATCGGCGGCCACCGCCTCCACCGCGACGCTCACCGCGACCGCAGCCAACCCGAATGCCGTGCCGATCAGCGGCATCCCGGTCGAGATCGCCGCCGCCGCGCGCGCCGGAAAAACCCGCTTCGACATCAGCCTCGATCCGATCGATCTCGGCCGCATCGACGTCCGCATCAATGTCGACCGCAATGGCCAGGTCACCTCGCATCTCACCGTCGAGAAGCCGGAGACGCTGCAGATGCTGCGGCAGGACGCGCCGCAATTGCAGCGCGCGCTCGACGATGCCGGCCTCAAGACCAACAGCAACGGGCTCTCCTTCAGCCTGCGCGACCAGAACTCATCGGGCCAGAATTCCAGCCAGAACAACGACAATGGCAGCAATTCGCGCCGGCTGATCATCAGCGAGGACGATCAGGCGACAAGCGCCCCCGTCAGCCGCAGCTATGGCCGCATGCTCGGATCGAGCAGCGGCGTCGATATCAGAGTGTGAGGAGTATCAGGCCATGACCACCACCAATGCCGCCACCGCACCTGCAGTCGTCTCCGGCACCACAGACGTTCCGAAATCCTCTTCGTCCAGCTCGCTGAGCTCGAGCACGGGCGCGACGCTCGCCGGCAACTTCCAGACCTTCCTGACGCTGCTGACCACGCAGCTGCAGAACCAGAACCCGCTCGATCCGCTCGACACCAACCAGTTCACCCAGCAGCTGGTGCAGTTCGCCGGCGTCGAGCAGCAACTCAAGACCAACGACTCGCTGTCGCAGCTCGTTACGCTGCAGCAGACCACGCAGGCGACGCAGGCGCTGGATTTCGTCGGCAAGACCGCGGTGGTCGACGGCACCACCGCGACGATGTCGCAGTCTTCGGCGACCTGGCATCTCAACGTGCCCAGCAGCGCGACGGTCAGTATCTCGATCGCCAATTCCACCGGCCAGACCGTGTTCACCGGCCAATATTCCGCCGGCCAAGGCAGCGACATTCCCTTCACCTGGAACGGCCAGGGCAATGACGGCACGCAATGGCCCGACGGCAAGTACACGATCACGGCGACCGGCAAGGACGCCTCGGGCAACAATGTCGGCGTTGCCGCGCAGGTGCAGGGCACGGTCAGTGGCGTGGACCTGACCCAATCGCCGCCGCTGCTGACCATCGACGGCAACAGCTACACGCTGAGCCAGGTGAAGAGCGTGGTCGCGCCCAGCAGCAGCAGCGGCAGCTGAGGCTGACGCGGAATAGCGCATCTACAAACTCGGTGTCGTCCTGACGAAAGTCAGGACCCATAGCCACCGAAGAACGTTTCAAGGCGAGGACATAACCCCGGGTCTTCGTCAAACTACTTTCCGGGGTAATGGGTCCTGACTTTCGTCAGGACGGCAATTGAGGCCCTTGCGACGTCACCGCAGGCCTCGTTCGTTAGTAAAGTATTTACAAAGACCCCCGCTCGGCCGGCTGAAAGCGTGTTCTCAGCCCGCCGGGCCGGTTTCGTTCCAGCCGGATTCAACGAGAATTGTATTGAAGCCTTAGGCTTAGCGGATTTTTAAGCCGGCACGCGTAGGGTTACGGCGTGAGTTCAGTGGTTGAGAGTTTGTGAGTACGCCATGACAGAACCCCATCGCCCGAGGGTAAAATACGTCATCGGGCCGGACGGCAGTCCGCTGACGATTGCAGATCTGCCCGCACCCGGCACCAAACGCTGGGTCATCCGACGCAAGGCCGAAGTCGTTGCCGCGGTTCGTGGCGGACTTCTCTCGCTTGAGGAGGCCTGCAGCCGTTATACCCTGACGGTCGACGAATTCCTCTCCTGGCAGTTTTCCATCGACCAGCACGGTCTGGCGGGTCTTCGCACCACCCGCATCCAGCAATATCGCCAGTAAGCGATCCGGAAACCTGCGGCTTTTGACGAAAATCGGCCTCGCCCCGCGAGGCCGATTTTTTTCATGTTTGCTTTTGGGGCGACTTTTGTCCGAGCTCTTAACCTTCGTTAACCATATGGAAACCATCACCTAGGCAATAATTGCCCAGTCGGCCTTTCCAGTGAAAGCAGCCGAATCTGTCGGGGCGGTTGCTTGCAAGGTCTTGCGGACTTCTTAAAGGGTATTGGCGCCGCCCGGTTCGGGGCGATGATCGCGGTCACCGCCGCGCTCGTCGGCTTCTTTGCCTTCGTCATCATGCGCGTCACCACGCCGCAGATGACGACGCTGTTCACCGACCTCAGTGTCGAGGATTCTTCCAGCATTATCAAGGATCTGGAACGCCAGGGCATCCAGTTCGAGCTGCGCAATGAGGGCACCATCATCATGGTGCCCAAGGACAAGGTCACCCGCCTGCGCATGAAGCTCGCCGAGGGCGGCCTGCCCAAGGGCGGCGGCGTCGGCTACGAGGTGTTCGACAAGTCCGACGCGCTCGGCACCACCTCCTTCGTCCAGAACATCAATCATCTGCGCGCGCTGGAGGGCGAGCTTGCCCGCACCATCCGCGCCATCGACCGGATCCAGGCCGCCCGGGTCCATCTGGTGCTGCCCGAGCGCCCGCTGTTCTCGCGCGAGGCGCCGGAGCCGTCGGCCTCGATTGTGGTGCGGGTCCGCGGCTCGCTCGAAGCACAGCAGATCCGCGCCATCCGCCACCTCGTCGCCTCCGCCGTCAACGGCTTGAAGCCGCAGCGCGTCTCGATCGTGGATGAGGCCGGCCAGCTGCTCGCCGACGGGGCCCAGACCGATCCGGAGCAGGCCGCAGGCGACGACCGACGCATCTCCTTCGAAAAGCGGCTGCGCAAGCAGGTCGAGGATATCGTCTCCTCCGTGGTCGGCTCGGGCCGCGCCCGCGTCCAGCTCTCCGCCGATTTCGACTTCAACAAGATCACCCAGACCTCGGACAAGTTCGATCCCGAAGGCCGCGTGCTGCGCTCGACCCAGACCCGCGAAGAGCAGAGCATGACCGCCGACAGCAACGGACAGGTCACCGTCAACAACGAGCTCCCCGGCCAGCAACAGAACAGCGGCCCGGCGGCGAAGGACCAGAGCAAGAAGACGGAAGAGACCAACAATTACGAGATCTCCCGCACCACCAAGACCGAAGTGACCGAGGCCGGAAGGGTCAACCGCATCTCGGTCGCGGTGCTGGTCGACGGCATCTACACCAAGAACGACAAGGGCGAGCTCGCCTACACCGACCGCACCAAGGAGCAGCTCGACCGCATCGCCACCCTGGTGCGCTCGGCGATCGGCTTCGACCAGAAGCGCGGCGACCAGGTCGAGGTCGTCAATCTGCGCTTTGCCGACGCCCCCTCCACCGCCCCGATCGCCGAACCGTCTGGCTTCCTCGGCATGCTGCAGTTCACCAAGGACGACATCATGTATTTCGTCGAGCTCGGCGTGATGATGCTGCTGGGCCTGGTCGTGATGTTCATGGTGATCCGTCCGCTGGTGAAGCGCATCCTCGCCTCCGACGAGGTCGCCGCCGCCATCAGCGGCGTGCTTGCGGGCCCCGCGGCGTCTGAAGAGGCCGCGCCGGCCGGCGGCCAACCGCTGCTGCCGAGCGGCGCCGCCAGCGCGATCGACGTCGCCACCATTCAGGGCCAGGTCCACGCCCAGTCCGTTCATCGCGTCGGCGAGCTCGCCGAACGCAACCCCAACGAAACCGTCGCCATCATCCGTCAATGGCTGACCGAACCCGCGAAATGATCGACTGACATGGCCGCTTCCCTGCAAAACGCCAACTCGAACGACATCACCAGCGTGATCTCCACGCTCGGCCAGCGAGCCGGCAGCCGCGCGGGTGGCAAGACCGAAGTGGTGGCCGGGCCGAAGCGCGCCGCAATCCTGATGCTGGCGCTCGGCGAGCAATATGGCGGCAAGATCTGGTCGCTGCTCGACGACGACGAGGTGCGCCAGCTCTCGCTGGAAATGTCGACGCTCGGCACCGTCGAGGTCGACACGGTGGAAGACATGCTGCTCGAATTCGTCTCGCGCATGTCGGCCTCCGGCGCGCTGATGGGCAATTTCGACGCCACCGAGCGCCTGCTCCAGCAATATCTGGCACCTGAGCGCGTCAACGGCATCATGGACGAGATCCGTGGCCCCGCGGGCCGCAACATGTGGGAGAAGCTCTCCAACGTGCAGGAAGAGGTTCTGGCCAACTACCTCAAGAACGAATACCCGCAGACCATTGCGGTGGTGCTGTCGAAGCTGAAGCCCGAACATGCCGCACGCGTGCTCGGTATTTTCCCCGAAGACCTCGCGCTCGACGTCGTCAACCGCATGCTGAAGATGGAGGCGGTGCAGAAGGAGGTGATCGAGAGCGTGGAGAAGACGCTGCGCACCGAATTCATGTCCAATCTCTCACAGACCCGCCGCCGCGACGCCCACGAGGTGATGGCGGAAATCTTCAACAATTTCGACCGCCAGACCGAGACCCGCTTCATCACCTCGCTGGAAGAGGACAACCGCGAATCCGCCGAGCGCATCAAGGCGCTGATGTTCACATTCGACGACCTCGTGAAGCTCGACTCCGGCTCGGCGCAGACCCTGATGCGCAACGTCGACAAGGACAAGCTCGGCGTGGCGCTGAAGAGCGCCAACGAGGACGTCCGCAACTTCTTCTTCGGCAACATGTCCTCGCGCGCCGCCAAGATGCTGCAGGACGACATGGCGGCGATGGGCCCGGTCCGCCTGCGCGACGTCGACGAGGCCCAGGCGCTGCTGGTCAACCTCGCCAAGGACCTCGCCGCCAAGGGCGAGATCATGCTGACCAAGAACCGCGCCGACGACGAGCTGGTGTACTGATGGGCGCTCCGGCCAAATTCCTGTTCGACAACGACTTCGCCGCGCCCGACCGGACGCGCGAGAAGGCCGCGACCGCGGCCGAGATCGCGCAGAAGGTCGCCGAAGCCGAAGCGCGCGCCTATCAGGACGGTTTTGCGGCGGGCCAGCGCGAAGCCAAGGCGGAGAGCGACCGCCGCGTCGCCCTCGCCATGGAAGAGATCAACATCGCGGTCCGTGGCATTGCCGCCGGCATCGGCAACATCGAGAGCAAGATGGAGACCGAGGCGGTCGACGTCGCGGTGGCGGTGGCGCGCAAGCTGTGCGCTGACCTCGTCGCCGCCGAGCCGCTCGGCGAGATCATGGCGCTGGTCAAGGACTGCTTCTCGCACCTGGTCGCGACGCCGCATCTCGTCGTCCGCATCAACGACGCGCTCTACGACAACGCGTGCGAGAAGATCGAGCGCCTCGCCAAGCAGAGCGGCTTCGAAGGCCGGCTGGTGATCCTGGCCGAACCCGAAATTGCCACCGGCGACTGCCGGATCGAATGGGCCGATGGCGGCGTCGTGCTGGAGCGCAGCGCCATCGCGGCCAAGATCGACGACATGGTCGGACGCTATATCGCGTCCCGCAAGGGGAACTAAGCCATGAGCGACACCGACGGACAGGTCCCGCTGCCCGATCTCAACGGCCCGCTGCCGCCTGCCGGCACCGACGTCGGCTACAACGAGGACGAATATGCGGCGCGCGTCGCCGCCGACCTCGAAGCCGTGTTCGACGTGCCGGTGCAGGTCTCGGCAGTGCTCGGCCGCTCCAAGATGGATGTCGGCGAGCTGCTCAAGCTCGGACCGGGCACCGTGCTCGAGCTCGATCGCCGCGTCGGCGAGGCCATCGACATCTACGTCAACAACAAGCTGGTCGCTCGCGGCGAAGTCGTCCTCGTCGAGGACAAGCTCGGCGTGACCATGACCGAAATCATCAAGACTGAACGCAGCTAGCGCTCGCAAGGGAATGACGCGCGATAGCGCGAACAGACGGACAGGAGACTGACATGCGGCTTCTCATCGTTGGCACATTGAAAGGCCAGCTTACCACCGCCACCAAGATCGCGATGGAGAACGGCGCCACCGTGACCCACGCCGAGGATCACGAGCAGGCGATGCGCGTGCTGCGCGGCGGCAAGGGCGCCGACCTGTTGCTGGTCGACGTCGCCCTCGACATCCGCGATCTCGTGATGCGGCTCGAGGCAGAGCATATCCACGCCCCGATCGTCGCCTGCGGCATCACCAACGACGCCCGCGCCGCGGTCGCCGCGATCCACGCCGGCGCCAAGGAATACATCCCGCTGCCGCCGGATCCGGAGCTGATCGCCGCGGTGCTGGCCGCCGTCGCCAATGATTCCCGCGAGCTGGTCTACCGCGACGAGGCGATGGCGAGGGTCATCAAGCTCGCCCAGCAGATCGCAGGCTCCGATGCCTCGGTGATGATCACCGGCGAATCCGGAACGGGCAAGGAGGTGCTGGCGCGCTACGTCCACACCCGCTCGGCCCGCGCCAAGCGTCCGTTCATCTCGATCAACTGCGCCGCCATCCCCGAGCATCTGCTGGAATCCGAGCTGTTCGGCCATGAGAAGGGCGCCTTCACCGGCGCGATCGCCCGCCGCATCGGCAAGTTCGAGGAGGCGACCGGCGGAACGCTGCTGCTGGACGAAATCTCTGAGATGGACGTCCGCCTGCAATCGAAGCTGCTCCGCGCCATCCAGGAGCGCGTGATCGATCGCGTCGGCGGTACCAAGCCCGTGCCGGTCGACATCCGCATCATCGCGACCTCGAACCGCAACCTCGCCGACGCCGTGCGTGAAGGCACGTTCCGCGAGGACCTGCTGTTCCGCCTCAACGTCGTGAACCTGAAGATCCCGCCGCTGCGCGAGCGTCCCGCCGACATCATGGAGCTCGCCCAGCATTTCGTGAAGAAGTACGCCGAAGCCAACGGCGTGCCGATGCGCCCCATCTCGGCCGATGCCAAACGCGTGCTCTCCACCAACCGCTGGCAGGGCAACGTTCGCGAGCTGGAAAACACCATGCACCGTGCGGTGCTGATGGCGCAGGGCGACGAAATCGGACCCGATGCGATCCTCACCCCGGATGGCGACCGCCTCGACCTCGCCAAGACGCCACCCGCCGTGGCGCACGCCACCATGGCCGCCGAGCAGGTGACGCGCGCGCTGGTCGGCCGCACCGTCGCCGACGTCGAGCGCGATTTGATCCTGGAGACGCTGAAGCACTGCCTCGGCAACCGCACCCATGCCGCCAACATCCTCGGCATCTCGATCCGAACCCTGCGCAACAAGCTCAACGAATACGCCGACGGCGGCATCCCGATCACCCCGGCCGGCACGGCGGGTGAATATCCGCGGATGCCGATGATCGGGGCGTAAGCACTCGGCGCACGCAATCTGACGAACGAATGCCCGGGCCTAGTCCCGGGCATTTTGCTTTTGCTGTGAAGCGGAAACTGTCGCCACAAACTCCGATGTCGTCCCGGCGAAGGCCGGGACGACATCGGTGGACATGGCCGCACCGCATCTCGCGACTAGGTCATCGCCTCGCGAGGCCCTATAACCGCTCGCGAGAACCACGCGAGGAAACACATGTCTGAAGCTCAAATCACGGATTGGCTGGCGTCGCAGCGGCAGGCGATGATCGATCTGTTGCGCGACGTCGTGAACATCGATTCCGGGTCCTATGACAAAGCCGGCGTCGATGCGGTCGGTGCGCGGTTCGAGCGGCACTTTGCCGAGCACGGCATTCCGTTCCGGCGCGAGAGCCACGACACGTTTGGCGATGCCATCCATGCCGACGTCGCCAAGCCCGGCAGCAACGAAAAGCCGGTGCTGTTGATGGGGCATCGTGACACCGTGTTCGGCAAGGGCGAGGCCGGCAAGCGCCCGTTCACGATCAAGGACAACCGCGCCTACGGGCCCGGCGTTGCCGACATGAAGGCCGGCGTCGTCATGAACATCTTCGTGGCCACCGCCTTCCACAAATTCGGCGGCAACCCGCATCCGATCAAGCTGCTGATCACCTCGGACGAGGAGATCGGCTCACCCTCGTCGCGGCCGGTGATCGAACGGGAGGGGCGCTCTGCGCGCGCCGTGTTCAACTCCGAGCCGGGCCGCCCCACCGGCAATGTCGTCACCAGCCGCAAGGGTGGCATCTTCATGCATATGGCCATCACCGGCAAAGCCGCGCATTCCGGCGCCAACTTCGCTGCGGGCATCAGCGCGATCGGCGAGCTCGCGCACAAGATCACGCAGATCCACGCGCTGACCGACCTCACCAAGGGCATCACGCTCAATGTCGGCCTCATCTCGGGCGGCCAGTCGGTCAACACGACGGCGCCCTATGCCGAGGGCCAGATCGACATGCGCTATGTCGATCCAAGGGATCGCGCCGCTGTCATGGCCGAGATCGAGCGGATCATCGCGACGCCTTACGTGCCCGGCACGACTGCGACGCTGACGATCAAGGGCGAGTTCGTGCCCGTGGTGCAGAGCGAAAGCTCGAAGGCACTGTTCGAAAATTATCAGGCCGCCGCCAAGCAGGCGGGCCTCACGACGCTGCAAGGCGAGTTCTCCGGCGGCTGCGCCGATTCCGGCTTTACCGCCGGAGTGGGGGCGCCGACGATTTGCGGCGTCGGCCCCGTCGGCGGCCTCGCCCATTCGCCGGAGGAATATCTCGAGCTCGACAGCATCGTGCCGCGCGCACAGACGCTGGCGCTGGCGATCTTAAAGGGATGATGCTACGCTGAAGGTGCCGTAGGGTGGGCAAAGGCGCCAAGCGCCGTGCCCACCATCTCTCGATCGCGAAAGTGCGTGGGCACGCTGCGCTTTGCCCACCCTACGAGAAAGTCTGAGCCCTACGAATAGCTCGGCGCGTCGGGCTTGCGGAAAATGTGGATGGGATCGCCGGGCACGAAGGGCTGGCCGCGAAACATCGCATAGGCATAGAGTACAAGATAGGCGATCGCCAGCATGCCGACGGCATAGAAGGCCCAGACTGCAAGACGCTTGATCAAATCCTGACACCACATTGCGGAGAGACGGAGCGGCCCCCGCTCAAGTCGGTCTTGTAGGCCGCGACCAGGCAAATTGCCACCGGCCAAGACCTTCTGCCGCGCCGCGGCGTCACGCACTCTTCACACGCAAAGCGGGCAAAATCGATTGCCGCGCGCAACCTGTTGTTGATATGATCGCTGAAACAACGGGAGGACGACCTCATGACCCTGTATGCGCAGAGCAGTGGGACTCACTCGACCAGCTCCGGTTCGTGGTCGGACATTCCAGGCCTGACCGTCACCCTTCCGGGCGGCGTCGGCGTTACCGCGATTGTCATCCTGAATGTCCCAAATCCCTATGCACAGGGCAATGATTTTCCCGGCGGGACTTTTGGCATCCAGGTAGGTAACGCCGTGCAGGCCGTGACGGCGACCTTCACCTACAACGAGGCCCAGCCGCAATCCACCGGGCGCATCCCCACCACGCTCATCGTCGGCGTGCCCCTAGTCCAAACCCCGCAAACGGTCGCGGCCGTCTGGCAAAGCGTCCGCAACAGCAAGGTCATCATCGATACGCCGGCCACGCTGACCGTGCTGACAATCTAGTCGTCCAGCTTGCTCATCTGGCGTGGACGTGCCGGCCGGGGACGCTGACCTCCACGAGCCGGGCGGCGTCTTCGTCATGGTCAATCGCCACATACTGGCCGTGCCAGTAGGCGAGCGCGGCGTTACGCGTCGAATTCCTGACATCCCTGACGCGACCAATGACGATGCCGTGCGAATGGCGCTCGATGATGTCCTCGACCTCACAATCGACGGCCGTTAATGCGCCGACCAGCAACGGCACGCCCGATACGGCCGTGATCCACTGGGCGCCCGCGAAACGCTCACCCCCCTTCAGTCCCCCCTTGCCGGCGAAGCGCTCGGCGATGTCGAGCTGGTCGGCCGCAAGGATGTTAACGCCGAAGGCACCGTAGCGCTTGATCAGCGGGAAGGACGAGGCGTCGCGGTTGATGCTGACCAGCAGGGTCGGCGGATCGACCGAGAGCGAGGTCACCGAGGTGACCGTCATGCCGGTGATGTCCTTGCCCCGCCCGGCTGTGATGACACTGACGCCGCCGGTGAGGTGGCGCATGGCGCCGCGGAAATCGGCGGACGAGACGGGAGTTTCGGTCATGAGATCGCGGGGCACTACATTCATGGCATGGTCCCCGAAGCGGGGTTCCCTCTATTTAGGTACGATCGTCCGCCGACAAAAGATGGCTCAGGATCGAGCCTTCGAGCCCGGCAAGCTCGACCGAGCCCCGTGCCCGAGGCCTGCCCGCATTAACCACGACGTCTTGGGCGATCCGGCCCTCCTCGATCACCAGCACCCGGTCGGCGAGGGCCACCGCCTCGGCGACGTCGTGGGTCACCAGGATCGCCGTAAACCCCTGGTCGCGCCAGACGCGCTCCAGCAGGCGCTGCATCGAGATCCGGGTCAGCGCATCGAGCGCGCCGAGCGGCTCGTCAAGGGCCAGCACGCGCGGACGGGAGACCAGTGCGCGGGCGAGCGCGACGCGTTGCTTCTGGCCGCCCGACAGCACCGACGGCCACTGGTCGCGCTTGTCGGCGAGGCCGACCTCGGCGAGCGCCTTCTCCGCGCGCACATGCGCATCGGTCGATGCGCGATCGCGTCCTAGGCCGACCTCGACATTGGACAGCACGCGCGCCCAGGGCAACAGCCGCGGCTCCTGGAACATCACGCGGATGTCCTCTGCCTTTGCTGCCTCGCCAAAGTTGATGCTGCCGGCATCGCTGTTTTCCAGGCCTGCGATGAGGCGCAGCAGCGTGCTCTTGCCGCAGCCGCTCTTGCCGACGATGGCCACGAACTGGCCAGCAGGGATGTGCAGATCAATTCCGCGCAGCACCTCGTTGTCGCCGAACGACTTTCGCAAGCCGCGAATGCTGAGCGGCAGGCCGCCGGTCTGCACTTGGCGTTCGTCTTGGCGTTCGTCTTGGCGCTCGTCTTGCCGCCCCTCTCGCACGACGCGGGCGTGAGGCGCGAAATCGACGCGGCTGGCGAGTTCAGTTTCGGGAAGGGCCGTACGAAGCGCTGTCTGCATGTGATTCCCAGTCTGTCTGCTCAACGTTTCAAATAGGCGGGATGCCAGGCGAGCGTCGCCCGCTCCAGCACGCGGGAGGCGCTGTCGGCGAGCTTGCCGAGCAGGGCGTAGATCAGGATCGAGAGCACGACGACGTCGATCAGCATGAACTCACGCGCCTGCATCGCCATGTAGCCCAGCCCTGAGGACGCCGCGATGGTCTCGGCGACGATCAGGGTCAGCCACATGATGCCGAGCGCAAAGCGGATGCCGACGAAGATCGACGGCAGCGCGCCGGGGAAGATCACGCGGCGGAACAGCTCAGTGTCCGTCATGCCGTAGATGCGCCCCATCTCGATCAGCTGCGGGTCGACGGTGCGGATGCCGTGCAGCGTGTTGAGGTAGATCGGGAAGAACACGCCGAGTGCCACCAGGAACAGCTTTGCGCTCTCGTCGATGCCGAACCACAGGATGACCAGCGGGATCAGCGCCAGATGCGGCACGTTGCGCACCATCTGCAGCGTGGTGTCGGTGAGCTTTGCGGAGAGCTGCGACAGGCCGTTGGCGAGACCGAAGGCGAAACCGATGCTGCCTCCGATCAGGAAGCCGATCGAGGCGCGCCAGAACGACACCCAGATGTTGCGGACCAGCTCGCCCGAGAGCAGCAGCTTCCAGCCGGCCAGCGCGACGTCGCTCGGCGCCGGCAGCACGCGGGTCGGCACCAAGCCCGTGACGCAAGCAATCTGCCAGACGACGATGATGGCGAGCGGCACGATCCACTGGACGAGGCCATCGACGCGCGGCAGACGGAAATTACGCTGGAACGAGACGCTATCGATCAGGCTCATGATTGCGACACCCGATGCTGCGGACGGTAATCGCTGCCGACCGTTTCACCAAAAGGACCGCCGTTGAAGTGCAGCTTCGTGACGTTGCTCGGCTGCTCCAGCGAGAGCAGCGGGAACACCAGTTCGGCGAAGCGATAGGCTTCCTCCAGATGCGGATAGCCCGACATGATGAAGGTATCGATGCCGATGTCCTGATACTCCCTGATGCGGGCCGCGACCGTCTGGGCATCGCCGACCAGCGCCGTCCCCGCGCCGCCGCGCACGAGGCCGACACCGGCCCACAGGTTCGGCGCGATCTCGAGCTTGTCGCGCTTGCCGCCGTGCAGCTGCGCCATGCGCTGCTGGCCTACCGAATCCATCCGGGCAAAGTTATTTTGTGCCTTCGCAATGGTGTCGTCGCTGACATGCTTGATCAGCTCGTCCGCGGCACGCCAGGCCTCTTCGTTGGTCTCGCGGACGATCACATGAAGGCGGATGCCGAAGGACAGCTTGCGGCCGCGCGCGGCGGCGACGTCCCTCACCTTCGCGATCTTTTCGGCGACCAGAGCCGGCGGCTCGCCCCAGGTGAGATATTTGTCGACGGTGTCGACCGCGACATCGATGCCGGCATCCGACGAGCCGCCGAAATAGAGCTGAGGCCGCGGCGACTGCACGGGGTGGAACAAGAGCTTGCCGTCCTCGATGCGGATGTGCTTGCCCTCGAAATTGACCGTCTTGCCCGCGAGCAGATCGCTATAGACGCCCAGGAACTCACGGGTGACCTCGTAGCGTTCGTCATGGCCGAGGAAGATGCCGTCGCCCTTGTTCTCGACGGGATCGCCGCCGGTGACGACGTTGATCAGCAAGCGGCCGCCCGTGACGCGATCGAGCGTTGCGGTCATGCGCGCGGCAACCGTCGGCGATTGCAGGCCGGGGCGGACGGCGACCAGGTAGCGCAGCCGCTCGGTGAATGGCGCGACTGATGAGGCGACGATCCAGGAATCCTCGCAGGAGCGGCCGGTCGGCAGCAGCACGCCGTAATAGCCGAGCTGGTCGGCGGCCTGTGCGACCTGGCGCAGATAGCTGAAATTGACCTCGCGGCCACCGATGCCGGTGCCGAGATAGCGGCCGTCGCCGTGGGTCGGCAGGAACCAGAGGATGTTGCTCTTGCTCATGGATAGGCTCCTAGCCGTAGCTCGTGCCGACCGCGGCGGCGACAATGCCGACGGACAGCGCAATGGCGGCGATCACGCGTTGGACGATGCGTCTCATGTTGGGACCTCGGTGGATGGGGAGATTGGTCGGCACGATCAGGCGGCCGGGTTGCGCCAGACGATGTCGCGTATGACGACCGGCTTCGGGATCAGGCCGAGCTTGTGAAAGCGATCGGCAACGCCCTGCTGGGTCGCGACGATGTCGTCGGTGACGGGGCCGATCACGAAATTCGCGCGATCGGCCGCGACGGTCTGGATATCAAGGGGCACGCCGGTGATCGCGGCGAGCGACCTCGCCACCTCGTCGCGGTGCTGCTCGGCCCATTGACCGGTCGCGGTGGTCACCTCGACGATCTGTTGCAGGATCGCGCCGTGATCTCTCGCGAAGTCGCGGTTGGCGATGTAGAACGAATTGGTCTTGGTGACCTCGCGCGCATTGATCAGAATGCGGCCGTTCTGCCTGGTCTCGCCGATCGCAAAATACGGATCCCAGATCGCCCAGGCCTCGATGCTGCCATTGGCAAAAGCGGGACCGGCATCCGGCGGGGTCAGATAGACCGGAGTGATGTCGGCATAGGTGAGCCCCGCCTTCTCCAGCGTCTGCACCACGACGTTGTGGGCGCTGGAGCCCTTGGTGAAACCGATGCGCTTGCCCTTCAGGTCAGCGATGGCGCGGATCGGCGAATCCTTCGGCACCAGGATGCCCTGACCGTTGGTGATCGGCTGGCCGGCAGCATAGACGATCGCCGCGCCCGCGGCCTGCGCGAACACCGGCGGGGAATCGCCCACGGCACCGTAATCGACGCTGCCGACATTCATCGCCTCCATCATCGGCGGCCCCGAGGAGAACTCGACCCATTTCACCTCGATGCCTTGCGGCGCGAAATGTTTTTCCAAAGCCGCGCGCTGGCGCGTGATGACCAGAACGCCGGTCTTCTGGTAGCCGACACGAATCTCCTTCACCGCGCCTTGCGCATTCGCAACCGAGCCGAAAGCAGCGGCGGCAGTTCCAACGGAGAGTTTCAAAAAGTCGCGACGTTGCATTCCAAGCTCCCGGCCACGAACGGCCGTCATCATTCACGTTTGAAGGATGATGGTGCGGAGCGAGATGGGTGTCGAGACATCGGGAAAAATAGCGATGCGAGCACTGCGCGTGCGGCGACGCGCATGATTAATCTTTCAAGCGGCGATGAGAATGAGGATGGAATTTTTCTGCACGCGGATGTGATAGCGGCGCGCGCTCGGCCTCACGCCCGCAAAACGCGAAAACAACCCCATGCACAGTAGCCGGGGCACGCGGAGACGATAGACTACGATTTATCCGAAATAAATTTGACCCGTCGGGCAAAACAGGCGTAGGATGGCATGATGGCGGCGTTCGCCTGGATGGCCCTGCCCGGCTATTGCAGCCATCTCACGGGCAAATTCTGCAAGCCGCGGAACGCCCAGCCGCCGATCCGCACCGGCTCGTCATCGGCGAGCGCAAGTCCCCTCGCCCGCGCGAACAGTGTCGGCAGCGCGACGTCGGCGATCATGGCGCGCGAGGCGAAGGCGCCGGCGCAGAAATGCGGGCCGGCACCGAAGGCGACGCTCTTGGTGGTGTCGCGCCGCACGTCGAATTCGTCGGCCCGCTCAAAATGCTTCTCGTCGCGATTGGCGGAGCCGAACATCAGGAACACACGCTCGTCGGTCTCGAAGGACACGTCGCGGATCGACCACGGCTTTGCGATGCGCCGCGGCGACATGCCGATGGGCGAGATCCAGCGGGCATATTCCTCGAACGCCGCGAGCCACGACACCTCGCCTTTGCGCACGAGATCGAGCTGCTCGGGATGCGTGAGCAGGGCCCACACCGTGCCCGCGATCGCCTTGCGCGGCTCGTTCTGCCCGCCTGAGATCGCGAGCTTGACGTTGGCGCGCACGCTCTCCATCGGCATGCCGGAGGCGAGCAGCACGCCGAGGATGCTTTGATCCGGCTTCTTGCGCATGACCGGCAGGATGTCGTCGATGGCCGCATCGATGCCCGATGTCGCGGCGTGGCAGCGCGCCTCGACCGCGGGATCGCCGCCATAATTGGCGATGCCCTCGATCATGCCCTGCGACCAGGCATCCATGTCCGCAAAGCCGATATTGGTGAGACCGGTGATCGACTTCAGGCACTCGCCGGAGAACGGCAGCGCGAAATCGGCCATGAAATCGATCCGGCTTCCGGGTTCGAGACGATCGAGGATGCGGTCGGCATGGGCCTGGAACAGCGCTGTCCAGTGCGCCTTCACCGTCTTCGGCGACACCGTCGGAAACATCGCGCGGCGCTCGACCTGATGCGCCTCGCCATCCTTGCGCATCATGTTGTGGCCCATCAGCCGGTTCATCAGGCCGGCCGGCTGGTGCGAGGAGAATACGTCGATCTGCTTCTCCGAGATCGAGATGTCGTCGCGGCTCGTCAGCAGCGTCGAGCCAAGCTGCGGCACGAAGGCGATCGGTGCCTCCTCGCGCATTTTGGCCAGCATCGGATAGGGGTCGGCCCAGAACGCCGAGGGGTCGATATCGATGCGCGGCGCGGTGCTCAAGGCTGGCTCCCTTTGCTGGATCTCTGCCAAAGCCTAGCACCTTCAGCAGTTGCCGTCTGTCCCCACCGATTGGGACAACCCGAGGACCGCGAGTTTCATCCGCGCCAGCACAAGAAGCAACGAACGTGGCATTTTTCCCTACGCGCAGGCTCGCACGCCTTGGAGCACGTGCGAAGCGGCAACGAGATCCTGAGTTTGGAAGCCCTCGGTGAACTCTTCATAAAGCGGTCGAAGCAGTCGGATAGCCTTCGGCCTGCGGCCAGCGGCGATCCAGTGCGCGGCAAGATCGGTGGCGATGCGCAGCTCGAATGTCTTCGCTCCTATCGCACGGGCCTCG
>Ga0209148_1000800_pt1 | contig 23023 bp, 19 predicted proteins | sample AraplaCol_mMF_r2_2_FD_184288 | JGI IMG/M metagenome (GOLD analysis project Ga0209148, IMG submission 184288) | Arabidopsis root microbial communities from North Carolina, USA - plate scrape CL_Col_mMF_r2 (SPAdes) (version 2) | ecosystem: Host-associated > Plants > Roots > Endosphere | place... | reverse complement strand
GGTCGAATGTAGGATCAGTGAGCAGCCGGAAGCCGTCATATTCAATAAGGACCGTCGGCCCGCCAATGAGGGTGAGAGTAAGACTGGAATTCGACATTTTTGCCTCCTCAAGGTTTCCCTGTTAGTTAAGGACGTGCGCGCGGGCGAAAAATTCGCTAATGTCGATCAATGGCTGATCAAAAACGCACAGGCGTTGACTGGGAAGATGTCCGGGTTTTCCTGGCGATCGCGCGGCACGGGAGCCTATCTGCGGCCGCCCGCTCGCTTGGAATCAACCACGCGACGGTTTCACGTCGGGTGCAATCACTTGAAGAGTCTCTCGGCGAGAAGCTGGTTGAGCGACGACCCGACGGCTATGTTTTGACGGCAGCCGGCACCCGGGCGATCGGCGCCGCCAGTGACATGGAAACTGCAGCGGGGGTCCTCAGCCGGGGTGGCAAGGACAACCGACCAAAGGGCCTCGTCCGGGTGAATGCTCCGCCAAGCCTGGCTCAAGGCTTCCTTATAAGCCGACTAGCGCATCTCGCTGTCGAGCACCCCGGCCTCGACCTTGATGTTGCAACGGATTTGCGATCAGTCAGCTTAGAGCGACGGGAAACAGATATCGCACTCCGGCTTGCGCGGCCTGATGATGGGGATGTGATCGCGCTGCAGCTGGTCGAACTCGGCTTCGGATTTTACGGCACTGAGCAAATTTGCCAGCGAATTGAAGGCGGAGACGAGCCCATCTTCGTCGGTTTCGATGAAGTCAATGCACACGTCCCTGAGGCGCTGTGGCTTTCACGCCATTTCACGGATGCACGTATGTCATTCCGAGCAAGTAGCCATACCACACAGGCAATCGCCGCGCGCGAGGGTGCCGGTTTGGCGCTACTACCCTATTTCGTCGGCAAGGCGGACTCTGCCCTAAAGCTCTGCATGCTTCAACATAACCCACCTGCACGCGGGGTCTGGATGGTCACACGTCGGCAGAATAGAAAAGACCTCCCCATACGAGTGGTGACGGAGCATCTTCAACAAGTTTTCGAACGCGACCGACGCTTATTTGAGCGACCAAACTAGCCAGCAAGGTTCGACCAACAAGCAGGTCAAATATTATGGCCAAGAGAATTAGGGATAAGGATCGCGTCGCATAGCTTCTCAGATAGTCTGCGCTGACGGCCTTACGACTATCTCGTTGATATCGACCGCCGCCGGCTGCTCGATCGCAAAGGCTATAGCGCGTGACACCGCGCTAGCTGGAATTGCTTTCCTGTAGATTTCGAGCATCCGGGCACTATCGGTGCCAGTAGTTTTGTTCTGGATGCCGGTATCGACCGCCCCTGGCGTCACCATGGTCACGCGAATAGGTGTACTCGCCAGCTCTGCACGCAGCCCTTCAGAGAGGGCGCTGATTGCAAATTTCGACGCCGAATGGACCGCGCCACCCGGCGAGAAAACCTTCAAGCCATGAACCGAACCAAGGTTGATGATGTGGCCACTCTGCTGCTTCAGGAACAGCGGCATCACAGCGGCAATGCCCCACAGCGTTCCTTTGACATTTAGGTCTATTGTGAGTTCCCATTCATCAGTATTGATCTCAGCTAACGGCCTGATCAACATGACTCCGGCGGCATTTATCAGCACATCAATCCTGCCAAAATCCCTGACAACCTGGTCGACCGTATTTCGAACAATGTCCTTGTCGGTGACGTCGACGTGGTAACACCGGGCAAAGCCGTTAGACCGGGCGATATCTTCGATAACTGCGACAATCCGACCCTCATCGATGTCCGCGATCGCAATCTTCGCCCCTTTGCCGGCAAGTTCTCGAGCAGCTGCAGAGCCGATCCCACCGCCACCACCAAGGATCAGGATAACTTTGCCTGCAATATTGTCGCTCATGCTCTTTCCTCCTGCACCTGGCCCAGGACATAAGCTGGTCGGGAACGTACGGGAATTCCGAGTAAGCTCGCAGCGGCTGCGCGAAAATGCACAGAGCCGGGTACATTCACGCCCGGCCCTGCGATTGCTCAAGCAAAAATCTCCCCGAGAAAGTTCTTCATCACTTGGCACGAACGGCGATCAGCGATGGCGTCGTACATGTCGGGCTTTCTCCAACCCGAACAGAGCTCGTAGCGAACATCGTCATATGAGTAAAAATGGAGCGGCGCCCCCGGCCATTTTTGTTCATTCTGCCCCGCCCTGTTCGCGACCAAACGAAAGGGCAGCCGATCTCTCGACTGCCCTTAGCCATTATATATGGATGACACAGCTCACATATGGATCGGCTTGCTGGCGATGGCGAGGGCCGCTTCCTTGATCGCTTCGTTGAAGGTCGGATGGGCGTGGAAGGCGCGGGCGACGTCCTCCGCCGAGCCGACGAATTCCATCGCCATGACGCATTCATGGATCTGGGTGCCGGCATCGGGGCCGAGGATATGGGCGCCGAGCAGGCGGTCGGTCTTGGCATCGGCGATCAGCTTGACGAGGCCGTCGGTGTCGCCGGTCGACTTGGCACGTGAATTGGCGAGATAAGGGAATTTGCCGACCTTGTAGGCGACACCCGCCGCCTTCAGCTCGTCCTCGGTCTTCCCGACGCTGGCGAGCTCCGGCCAAGTATAGACGACATTCGGCACCGTCGCGTAATTCACATGACCGGCCTGGCCCGCCAGGATCTCGGCGATCGCGACACCTTCCTCTTCCGCCTTGTGGGCCAACATCGGGCCAGCGATGACGTCGCCGATCGCATAGATGCCGGGCACATTGGTCTCGAAATGATGACCGGTCTTGATGCGGCCCTTCTCATCGAGGGCGACACCGGCGACATCGAGGCCAAGACCCTCGGTATAGGGCTTGCGTCCGATCGCCACCAGCACGCTGTCCGCGACCAGTTCCTCCTTGTCGCCGCCCTTGGCCGGCTCGAGGGTCAGGGTCACCTTGCCCTTCGCCGTCTTCGCCGCCGTCACCTTGGTGCCGAGCTTGAAGGTCATGCCCTGCTTGGTGAGGATGCGCTGGTACTGTGTACCGATCTCGGTATCCATGGTGGGAACGATGCGGTCGAGGAACTCGACCACCGTCACCTTGGAACCGAGGCGCAGCCAGACCGAGCCCATTTCAAGGCCGATGACGCCGCCGCCGATGACGACGAGATGCTCCGGCACCTTTTCCAGCGAGAGCGCTCCGGTCGAGGAAACGATCTGCTTCTCATCGATGGTGACACCCGGCAGTGGGGTCACATCGGAACCGGTGGCGATGATGATGTTCTTGGCAACGACCGTCTGCTTGTCCTCGCCCTCGACGGCGATCTTGCCGCCGCCGAGCAATTTGCCGGCACCCTTCAGATAGGTGACCTTGTTCTTCTTGAAGAGGAACTCGATCCCCTTGGTGAGGTCGCCGACCACCTTGGTCTTGCGCGCCATCATGCCCTTGAGATCGAGATCGAGCTTGCCGACCTTGATGCCATGCTCGGCGAAGCTGTGGGCCGCCTCGGCATATTTATGTGAGGAGGTGAGCAGCGCCTTCGAGGGAATGCAGCCGACATTGAGGCAGGTGCCGCCGAGCGCGCCGCGCTTCTCGATGCAGGCCGTCTTCAGCCCCAGCTGCGCCGCCTTGATGGCCGCAACATAACCGCCGGGACCGCCACCGATCACCACCACATCGAAATTCTCTTCAGCCATGATCGGCTCCTTTCTGCAAATACGATGCGCTCACGAGCCGCGCTTGATCAGCACGGTGGCGCGTTCTTTCTTCGGACCGTAAGCGGTCATACGGATGAAATCGGCATGCGAGACGGACCGGCCGGTCTGGTGCCGCGCCGTCTGGCCCTTGTCGCGGGAGATCCAGGGATCGTTGACCTTCACCTCGTCATCGGTGATGTCGCTGACCACCACCCAATGCGGCCCGTCGCTGCCATGGAAGAGTGTCGTCGAGACGAGGACGATCGGGATAGCGCCCTTGGCCATGGCCTGGCGCAAGGCCGCGATATCGGTCTTGCCGCGATGCACCGGGATGCGCTGGCGCTTGGCCTCGGCGAGATCGCCTTCCTGCAGGAGACGCATCACCGCGACCCGGTCCTTGCCTTCAGGCTTCTTCTCGAGACGGTCGGTGAGGAAGACGCCACCGCGATTCATCCAGACCTCGGCAGCGAAGCCGCGGCGCTTGGCGGCGAGCGCCAGGCCGAGCGCACCGCAGCCGCCATGGCCGTCGCCCATGAAGATGGTGGTCGCCTCGCGCCAGAGCTGCAGCTCCAGCAGGCGGGCGATCTTCACCTTCGGATCGAGCGCGTTCATCGCCATCATCAAGGATGACGGACCGCAGGTAAAACCGGTCGACTGGTTGTAATAGGCGACGTCGCGGGCCTTGGCTGCCGCCAGCGTCTTGGAAGAAGGCCGCGCCGCCTTGGCAGCGGCGCGCGCCCGGAGCGGCCGGCTGGCCGCCTGCTTCGTTGCGGCCATGCCGCGCCTCAGACTTCCAGAATGAGACGCTGCGGATCTTCCAGGCAATCCTTCATGCGAACGAGGAAGGTGACGGCTTCGCGGCCGTCGATGATGCGGTGATCGTAGCTGAGCGCCAGATACATCATCGGACGGATCTCGACCTTGCCATCGACCGCCATCGGCCGCTGCTGGATCTTGTGCATGCCGAGGATGCCGGATTGCGGCGTGTTCAAGATCGGCGTCGACATCAGCGAGCCATAGACACCGCCATTCGAGATGGTGAAGGTGCCGCCCGTCAGCTCCTCGATAGCGAGCTTGCCGTCGCGGGCACGGCGGCCCAGTTCGGCGATCTTGCCCTCGATCTCGGCGAGGCTCATCTTGTCGGCATCACGCACCACCGGCACGACGAGGCCCTGTTCGGTGCCGACCGCGACGCCGATATCGTAGTGGTTCTTGAAGATGATGTCGTTGCCGTCGATCTCGCCATTGACCGCCGGGATTTCCTTCAGCGCCTGAATGGCGGCGCGGACGAAGAAGCCCATGAAGCCGAGCTTCACCTTGTGCTTCTTCTCGAAGCCTTCCTTGTACTTGTCGCGCAGCGCCATCACGGCACCCATATCCACCTCGTTGAAGGTGGTCAGCATGGCGGCCGTGTTCTGCGCCTGCTTCAGGCGATTGGCGATCACCCGGCGCAGGCGCGACATCGGCACGCGCTCTTCATTGGGGGCGAGCGGACGCGGCACATGCGGCGTTTCCACTGCCGGCGGTGTCGGCACGGCCGGGCGCGCGACAGGCGCAGGGGTTGCTGCAGGGGCCGGAGCGGCAGCCGGCTTCGGCGCCGCCTTCTGCTTCTCGATATAATTCAGCACGTCTTCCTTGGTCAGGCGACCATCCTTGCCGCTGGCCGGGATCCTGGTGGCATCGAGATTGTTCTCAGCCACCAGCTTGCGCACGGCCGGAGCGAGATCATCGCCCGCTGCCACCGGCGCTGCAGACGCCGCGACCGACGTCGCCGCCGGGGCAGCACTCGCTGCCGCACCGCCGCTGCCGCCGACCAGGCCGAGCACAGCACCGACCGCGACGACCGACCCGGCCGGTGCCGCGATCTCGCTCAGCGTGCCGCTGGTGGGGGCAAAGACTTCCAGGGTGACCTTGTCGGTTTCCAACTCCAGCAGGGCTTCGCCTTCCTTCACGGCATCGCCGACCTGCTTCATCCACTTCGCGACCGTGCCCTCGACCACGGATTCACCGAGCGCCGGGACAACGACCGGGGTGCCAGCCTTGGCAGCGGCTGCCGGTGCTGCCGCCTTCGCCGGGGCCGGAGTCGCGGCGGGCTTCGCCCCCGGCGCGCTGCCATTCGTCTTGCCGGCAGCACCATCGGCGATCTGGCCGAGCACGGAGCCGACGGCCACCACTGAGCCGGCCGGCGAGGCGATCTCACCCAAGGTGCCATTGGCGGTGGCGAAGACTTCCAGCGTCACCTTGTCGGTTTCCAGCTCAAGCAAGGCCTCGTCGACCTTCACCGGATCGCCGACCTGCTTCATCCACTTCGCGACCGTCGCTTCCGTCACCGATTCACCGAGAGCCGGAACGACAATGGGCGTTGCCATCTTTCACCTCGTTTTTTGGGCGCGCCCCGCACGGGCTGCACCGATCTTTCCCGCCGACCCCGTCGGCCTCGAACGAAGACCGCCGGACAAGCCGGCGGTCGATTACTTCACTTATCCACGACCATGCAATGTCAGCGCCTGGTCGACCAGCTTGGCTTGCTCCTGCACATGCCGGCGCAGGAGACCCGTCGCCGGCGAAGCCGAAGCCGGCCGGCCGGCATAAATCAGGCGCGGCTGGCGATGGCCGATGCTTTCCATGACACTCTCGACCTCCGGATTGACGAAGGTCCAGGCGCCCATGTTCTTCGGCTCTTCCTGGCACCAGACGATTTCCGCCTTGGGGAAACGCTGTAATTCGGTCGCGAGGGACTTATGGGCAAAGGGATAGAGCTGCTCGACACGCAGGATGTAGATGTCCTTGATGCCACGCTTCTCACGTTCCTCGAACAGATCGTAATAGACCTTGCCGGTGCAGAGCACGACGCGCTTCACGTCCTTATCCGGGCCGAGATTCTTGCTGTCGTCCCAGAGCAGGCGATGGAAGCTGGTACCTGGACCGAATTCGCTGAGCTGCGAGACAGCGAGCTTGTGACGCAGCAATGATTTCGGCGTCATCATGATCAGCGGCTTGCGGAAGTTGCGGTTGATCTGGCGCCGCAGCACATGGAAGTAGTTGGCCGGCGTGGTCGCGTTCACCACCTGCATGTTGTCTTCCGCACAGGCCTGCAGATAGCGCTCGAGGCGCGCGGAGCTGTGCTCCGGCCCCTGGCCCTCATAACCGTGCGGCAGCAGCATGACGAGGCCCGACATGCGCAGCCACTTGCTTTCACCCGAGGTGATGAACTGGTCGATAATGACCTGGGCGCCATTGGCGAAATCGCCGAATTGCGCTTCCCAGAGGACGAGCGCGCGGGGATCGGCGAGCGAGAAGCCGTATTCGAAGCCGAGCACGCCGGCTTCCGAGAGCGGGCTGTCGATCACCTCGAAGCGCGCCTGGTCGGGAGCGATGTTGTTGAGCGGCGTATATTCGGCTTCGTTCTCCTGATCGATCAGCACCGCATGGCGCTGCGAGAAGGTGCCGCGCTTGCAATCCTGGCCGGAGAGGCGGACATAGACGCCTTCACGCAAGAGGCCGCCGAAAGCCAGAGCCTCGCCGGTCGCCCAGTCGATGCCCTCGCCGCTCTTGAACATGTCTTCTTTCTGGGCGAGCTGGCGGGCGATCTTGCGGTTGAGATTGAAGGTCGCCGGCACCGTGGTCAGCGCCTTGCCGATCTCCTGCAGACGGTCCGGCTCCAGCGAGGTCTCGCCGCGACGTTCGTCGCCGCTGGCAGTGCCGAGCCCGCTCCATGCACCTTCCAGCCAATCGGCCTTGTTCGGCTTATAGGCAGCGGAGCCTTCGAATTCGCTTTCGAGATGATGCTGGAAGCTCTGCATGATGCTGTCGACATCGGCCTGGGTCAGCGCGCCGTCCTGCACCAGACGATCGGCATAGATCGCGCGGGTGGTCGGCTTGTTGCCGATCTGGCGATACATCAGCGGCTGGGTGAAGGCCGGCTCGTCGCTTTCGTTATGGCCGTAGCGGCGGTAGCAGAACATGTCGATGACGACATCGCGCTTGAATTCCTGGCGGAACTCCATGGCGAGGCCGCAGCAGAACAGCACCGCTTCCGGATCATCGCCATTCACGTGCAGGATCGGCGCCTGCACGCCCTTGGCGATATCCGAGCAATAGGGACCCGACCGCGAGGCCACCGGATTGGTGGTGAAGCCGATCTGGTTGTTGATGATAAAATGGATAGTGCCGCCGGTGCGATAGCCGTTGAGCTCGGAGAGATCGAGCGATTCCGGCACCAGGCCCTGGCCGGCGAAAGCGGCATCGCCATGGATCAGCAGGCCCATCACCTGTTCGCGATTCTTGTCGCCGCGCTGGCGCTGCTTCGCCCGCACCTTGCCGAGCACCACGGTATTGACCGCTTCCAGGTGCGAGGGATTGGCATTGAGTGAGAGATGGACGATGCGGCCATCGAACTCGCGGTCGGCCGAGGTGCCGAGATGGTATTTGACGTCGGCCGAGCCCTGCACATCTTCCGGATTGGCGGAGTTGCCCTGGAATTCGGAGAAGATCGCCGTGAAGGGCTTGTTCATGAAATTGGTCAGCATGTTCAGGCGGCCGCGATGGGCCATGCCGATCACGACCTCCTTGAGGCCGAGCTGACTGCCGCGCTTGATCACCTGTTCCAGCGCCGGGATCATGGTCTCGCCACCATCGAGGCCGAAGCGCTTGGTGCCGGTGAACTTCTTGTCGAGGAAGCGCTCGAACATCTCGGCCGCGGTCAGGCGTTCGAGGATGGCCCTCTTTCCACGAGACGTGAATTCGCGCTGGGCACGACTGCCTTCGATGCGGTTCTGCAGCCAGGCCTTCTGCTCCGGGTTTTCGATATGCATGTATTCGATGCCGATCGACCCACAATAGGTCTGGCGCACAGCATGAACGATCTGCCGCAGCGTCGCGCTCTCGTAGCCGAAGGCATTGTCGACGAAGATCTCGCGGTCCATATCGGCTTCGGTAAAGCCATAGGTGCGGGGATCGAGCTCGGCGTGCTTGCCGCGCGGCTTCAATTCCAGGGGATCGAGGCTGGCTTCCAGATGACCGCGCACGCGATAGGCGCGGATCAGCATCATCGCCCGCAAGCTGTCGAGCGCCGCTTTCTGGCGATCGCGGGCGGTCGAGCGCGGGCGGGCGGTGTCGGCGGCGACCGCCGCCTCTTCGTCATGACCGTTGGTAATTTCGACTTCGCGGTCGCGCGGCGACCAGCTGGCCCCGCGAATATCCTGCAGCACGGTGGCTGCGTCATCGCGCAGGTCTTCGAAGAAGCTGCGCCAGGACGGATCGACCGACGCGGCGTTCTGCAGATATTTGGCGTAGAGTTCTTCGATGAAAGGGGCGTTGGGGCCAGAGAGGAAACTGGTCTGATCCATGATGCGGTCACTCTTTGTCAGCCGGAGCCGCGATCGGGCAGCGGCCCTGTCGATTCCCCTGTGACGATCCTGCAACCAAGAGTGTTAACATTCTGTCGCCAGTTAACGTATTCTGGCCGTCAACGAACCTTGATCTGCAGGTTGCGGAAAGCCGACCCGATCGGCGGCATCCCGCGGCACTTTCCTTCCTCCCGATGCGTCGGCCGCGCAACCCTTTTTTTGAAGGGCGCGCGGCCGATTCACCGGTTGATCTTCTAACTGGGGATTATTTCCCCATTGCCTTCAGCATGGTGCTGCCGAGGCTGGCGGGCGAATCCGCCACCATGATACCGGCCGAGCGCATGGCTTCGATCTTGTCGCCAGCCCCGCCCTTGCCACCGGAGATGATGGCACCGGCATGGCCCATGCGGCGGCCCGGAGGGGCCGTGACGCCGGCGATGAAACCGACCACCGGCTTTTTCTTCTTCGACGCCTTGAGGAAGGCCGCAGCGTCCTCTTCGGCATTGCCGCCGATTTCGCCGATCATGACGATGCCCTGGGTCTCGTCATCGCCGAGGAACATCTCCAGACAGTCGACAAAGTTGGTGCCGTTGACCGGATCGCCGCCGATGCCGATGCAGGTGGTCTGGCCGAGGCCGGCCGCCGTGGTCTGGGCGACGGCTTCATAGGTCAACGTGCCGGAACGCGACACGATGCCGATCTTGCCGCGGCTGTGGATGTGACCCGGCATGATGCCGATTTTGCATTCGCCCGGCGTGATGACGCCCGGGCAGTTCGGACCGATCAGGCGGGTCTTGGTGCCGGAGAGGCCGCGCTTGGCGCGCACCATGTCGATGACCGGAATGCCTTCAGTGATGCAGACCACCAGCTCGATGCCGGCTTCCGCCGCTTCGAGAATGGCATCCGCCGCGAAGGGAGGCGGCACATAGATGACGCTGGCATTGGCGCCGGTCTTGGAGACCGCAGCGGCCACGGTATCAAACACCGGCAGATCGAGATGCTTGGTGCCACCCTTGCCCGGGGTCACGCCGCCAACCATGCGGGTGCCATAGGCGATTGCCTGTTCGGAATGGAAGGTGCCTTGCGAGCCGGTGAAGCCCTGGCAGATGACCTTCGTGTCCTTGTTGACGAGAACGGCCATTACCTCAAGCCTCCTTCACCGCTTTGACTACTTTTTCCGCCGCATCGGCCAGGTTGTCCGCCGAGAGGATCGGCAGGCCGGATTGCGACAGGATCTTCTTGCCCAATTCCACATTGGTGCCTTCGAGACGCACCACCAGGGGCACATGCAGACTGACTTCGCGCGCTGCAGCAACGACGCCTTCGGCGATCACGTCGCAGCGCATGATGCCGCCGAAAATGTTGACGAGAATGCCTTCGACATTGGGATCGCTGAGAATGATCTTGAAGGCCGTAGTTACGCGTTCCTTGGTGGCACCGCCGCCGACATCGAGGAAGTTCGCCGGCGCGCCGCCATAGAGCTTGATGATATCCATCGTCGCCATAGCGAGACCGGCGCCATTGACCATGCAGCCGATATTGCCGTCGAGCTTGATGTAATTGAGGCTGTGCTTGGCGGCTTCGAGTTCCGCCGGATCCTCTTCGTCTTCATCGCGCAGCTCTTCGACATCCTTGTGACGGAAGAGCGCGTTGTCGTCGAAATTGACCTTGGCATCGAGCGCCAGCACATCGCCGGCACCGGTGACGACCAATGGATTGATCTCAACGATCGAGCAATCGAGCTCGATGAAAGCCTTGTACATGGCGGTGATGAACTTGATCGCCGAGGCGATCTGGTTGCCCTCGAGGCCGAGGCCGAAGGCAACTTCACGGGCATGGAAGGGCTGGATACCGGTGGCGGGATCGATCGCCACCTTAATGATCTTCTCCGGCGTCTTCGCCGCGACTTCCTCGATCTCCATGCCGCCTTCGGAGGAGGCCATGATGGTGATGCGCGAGGTGGCGCGATCAACCAGCATGCCGAGATAGAGCTCGCGCTTGATGTCGCAACCGCCTTCGACATAGATGCGCTTCACCAGCTTGCCGGCCGGGCCGGTCTGGTGCGTCACCAGGGTCATGCCGAGCATTTTCTGGGCGGCCTCGCGCACGTCATCGATCGACTTGACGACCTTGACACCGCCGGCCTTGCCGCGGCCACCGGCATGGATCTGGGCTTTCACCACCCAAACCGATCCCGCCAATTTGCGGGCCGCATCAACCGCCTCTTCAGGCGAATAGGCGACGTGTCCCTGCGGGACGGCGACACCGAATTTTCCAAGGAGAGCCTTGGCCTGGTATTCGTGAATATTCATGCTCGGCTACCGTTATGTTGCCAATCAGAAGGGCTGGTTGCGCTGCGCAACGAAGGATGGAGAAACAAAGCGCCAGATTTGATGAAAAAATTGTGAAGAAAGCCCATTGCGAAGATAGAGGGACGTCAGGCAAGGGGACATTTCTAAGGGGCGCTCCAAAAACAAAGCGGGCGACAGCGACAGCCAACGAGTTGCTGTGGTGCAGCAATTCGTACTCTATCACCTTCCAGGGCGGGTTCAAGCCAATTGAACTTCAAACCGCCGGGGAGGAGACAGGGCTGTCGCCGTCGCAGGCCTTTGCGCTAGGCGCAGATCTGGTCCGCAATTAATGCCGCAGACCAGATATATATTAAGAAAGGCGTGCTTACTTCTTGGCAGCCTTCTTCTTGGCGGCCGGCTTCTTGGCAGCCTTCTTCGCAGCCTTCTTGGCAGCCGGCTTCTTCGCGGCGGCCTTCTTGGCGGCAGGCTTCTTAGCAGCCTTCTTCGCGGCCGGCTTCTTCGCGGCCTTCTTGGCGGCCTTCTTCGCGGCCAACAGGATGGTCTCAGTCATTTACTTCTCTCCTCTTTGAAGCTTCCTCACCACAGCGATGAGGCCCCTAACGGCCTCGACCGATTTGTTGAACTCGGTCTTTTCAGCCTTGTTCAACTCGATCTCGACCACTCTCTCCACGCCGTCTGCGCCGATCACGACCGGCACGCCGACATAGAGCCCTTTAACCCCGTACTGGCCTTCCAGATAGGCGGCGCAGGGCAGCACCCGCTTCTGATCCTTGAGATAGGCTTCCGCCATCTGGATCGCGGCTGCTGCCGGGGCATAGAATGCGGACCCCGTCTTGAGAAGGCCGACGATCTCGGCGCCACCGTCACGGGTGCGCTGCACGATCTGATCGAGCTTCTCCTTGGTGGTCCAACCCATCTTCACCAGGTCCGGCAAGGGAATGCCGGCCACGGTGGAATAGCGCGTCAACGGCACCATGGTGTCGCCATGGCCACCGAGCACGAAAGCGGTGACGTCCTCGACCGAGACCTTGAATTCCTCGGACAGGAAGTAGCGGAAGCGCGCCGAATCCAGCACGCCCGCCATGCCGACGACACGGCTATGCGGCAGGCCCGAAGCCTCCTGCATGACGAAGACCATGACGTCGAGCGGATTGGTGATGACGATGACGAACGCCTTCGGGCAATGCTTCTTGATCGCCTTGCCGACGGTATCGACCACCTTGGCATTGGTCGCGATCAGGTCGTCGCGGCTCATGCCCGGTTTACGCGGAATGCCGGCGGTGACGATGACGACATCGGCACCCTTCAAACCGGCATAATTATTCGTACCCAGATAAGCTGCATTGAAGCCTTCGATCGGCGAAGCTTCAGCAATATCGAGGCCCTTCCCTTGCGGGACGCCTTCGACGACGTCGAACATCACGACATCGCCCAATTCCTTGAGACCTGCCAGTAGAGCCAGTGTGCCGCCGATCTGACCGGCGCCCACCAAGGCGATTTTCTTGCGTGCCATTTATCCACCCCGGATCCGGTTACGCATTGCCAACGCATGTTTAGGCAACGCACATTTCCCCATCGCACACAACACTAGCTGTTGTGTTAATACTATCATTTTCCCTCAAGAGCAAGTGGTTACTCTCGGACGCTTCCTCGGATACTGTTTTTGCCGTTCCTGCGTCACGTCAAATGCGGTCGATCGAGGTAATCGACCGACTGCATTTCGTTCAACCGTGACACGGTCCGTTGAAACTCAAAGGCGCCATCGCCCTGCGGATAAAGCCGTTCCGGCGCATCAGCAGCGGCGATCACAACCTTGACTTTGTGTTCGTAAAGCTCATCCACCAGGACCATGAAACGCCGCGCCTGGTCCCGCAGGTCTTCCGACAAGCGCGGCACCTGGTCGATCAGCACGGCATCGAAATGGGTGGCAATACAAAGATAGTCCGCCGCCCCCAGGGGCTTGGCGCAGAGTTCCTCGAAATCGAACCAGGCGACCGAGCCAGCCTGGCGCAGCACCTCAACCCGGCGCTGCTGCACCGTCAGGATGCGCGGCGTAGGCTCGGCACCACCGGTCAGCTCGGCGAAAGCCGCGCGCATCTCCCGCGCCGCCCGCTCGCCCAGCGGATAGTGATAGACCGTCATGTCCTTGAGGCGCTGCATGCGGTAATCCCGCCCACCTTCCAGCTCCAAGACGTCCAGCTTCTGCTTCAGGAGTGCGATGAAAGGCAGGAATCGGTCGCGCTGCAGACCGTCCTTGTAGAGATCGTCCGGCGCCCAGTTGGAGGTCGCCACCACCACGACGCCGCGCTCGAACAGCGCCTCGAACAGGCGCCCCAGGATCATCGCATCGGCGATATTGGTGACATGGAATTCGTCGAAGCATAGAAGGGTCGTCTCGCCGGCGATCTTGTCGGCCAGGGCCGGCAGGAGATCGACCTGCTTCGATTTTTCCTGGCGCCATTCATGCAAGGTCGCATGGACCCCCAGCATGAATTCATGGAAATGCACGCGTCGCTTCTTCGCAACCGGCGCGGTGGCGTAGAAGAGATCCATCAGCATCGACTTGCCGCGACCGACGCCGCCGAAGATATAAAGGCCCTGCGGCGCTTCTTCATCGCGACGACGCGCAAGACCGAGACGCTCGCGCCAGCTCGCCACCCAACCGGCATCGGGTGCTTCCGGCTGATATTCCTTCAGCGCGTTATGCAGCGATTGCAGTTTTTCGGCGGCGAGGAGCTGAGCAGCATCATGCTGCAATTGACCATCGCGCTGGCGCGCGCGAAAGGCAGCCAGCGGTCCATCTTCCGTCATGGAGGAGACCAACGCATCAAACACGTGAAAGGTGGCGACTCGGTCAATATGCATGTTGCAGATATGACACCACAATTTTCGTCATTTCGCCATGGCGAAATGTTTCGCTTGCCTTTTGCATCATTCTTTTTTCCGCCCGCATGAGTCTTTGATGCAACAGAAACGATCGATTCGGGATCGTCGAATGGCATCGAACACCCTCTTCGCTGCCGTCAGCGCATCGCGTTGAGCACCGCGACAACGCGCATCACACCCACGATGACTCTCCCTCGGCATGCTGCTGATGCTCGCGATCGCGTGAGCAGCATCCGCAAAAACAAACCGCGACGATCGGCGTGATCGTCGCGGCTGGAAGTAAAGAAATGATTGAGAAGCTCACCGCATCGCGCGGTGAACCCGATCAGAATTGCAGCGGCTTGCCGTTCACAGTCAGCTCGCCCGACTGCGGCACGTCGATCTTGAACTTGTCGACCGCCTTGCCGTCACTGCCCTGCTGACGATCGGCATAGGTCAACAAGGCCTGTGCCATCGCCGCATATTGCGCCGCTTCCGGATCCTGTTCGGACTGCTTCTGCGCCAGTGCGATCACCTGATCGAGGCCGGTGATCGCCACGTTAAGCGAGCCCACCGCACCATGCGTCGCCGTCGCCTGGATCGAGAAGTCGCCGGTGGCATCGAGGTTGGTCGCCTGCGAGGTCAGATGCGACGGCTCGATCTTGAGCGAGACGCCATCCTGCTGCAGCAATTGCTGCAACTGCGCCATGATCACCGCGCTCTGCACTTCCATATTGGCCTGATCCGGATGCGCCAGGAACGGTGCCAGGTTGGCGCAGAGCGCTGCCAGGTCCTTGCTCGGCACGTTGTTGAGCGAGATCACCAGGGCACCATTGGCCGGCAACAAGGCCTGCACGAGATCGTTCTGCGCAGCCGGTCCATGGACCGCCAGGGCATCGTGATCGATGCTGAACTTGAGCGAGACCTTCTGCTGATCGAAGCCGCTGGCCGAGAAGGTGATGCCGGCCTTGCCGAGGTCGAAAGACTCATTCGGATCGGTCGCCTGATAGCTGATGCCGGAGACATGGAAGTCCGAATTGACGCCGGAGAACAGAGTCGGCAGCGCATTGGCGAAGTCCTTGAACGCCGCCTCGGTGGCGTCGGCAGTGGGATTCGCCGGCGTGCTGCCATCGCTGCCGGCCGCGGCGTTGCCGCCCGCCTGGTTGCTGGCGTCGCCTGCCTGGGCGTTGCCGGCATTCTGGCCGTTATCGGTATTCTGGGACGGCGCCGCAGTGCCCGCGGCGGGTTGCGCAGCGGCCTGCTTCGCCATCGCGTCACGCAGTGCCCGCAGCTTGGCGGTGTAGTCGAGCAGCTTCAGGTTCTGCAGGCCGGAGGTGACGTCGATCTCCTTGATGGTGAGATGACCGTCTTCATCCTTGGCAATATCGAAGCCGGTCAGCGCCAGCTTGCCGGTCTGGTCCCAGACGCCATTGCCCTTGTCCGTTCCGTCGATATTGAAGGCGGTGCCGGCGATCTTGATGTTGTCGCCATGCTGCGGATCGCTGATCACCAGATCACCGAACTGCATGTCGAGCTTGGTGAAGTTCTCTGCGGCGCGCAGCCAGGTTCCGCTGAAGGCCTTGGTGGTCAGTTTCACGGCACCGGCCGGCTGGCCATCCGCGGTCTTAACCGCCATGTCGCTGGCGAGGGTCAGCTGGCTGGCGTCATAGGTCTTGTCGTCCTTCGGCGTCACCACATAGCTGACCGTGCCAACATCGAGATAGCCATCGGTCGGATCACCGATCTTCACGCCGTTGATCGTCACCAGATAGCCGACATCCTGCTGCGGCGTGACCTTGACGTCAGCATGGCTGAGGATGCGCTTCGCCTGCGGCCCCTCGAGCCGGGCCAGATAGTCCTCGACACCCTTCTGCAGATCGGTCGCGACCTGATTGCGATCCGGCCCCTTGTCACAGCCGGCCAAAAGCAGACCAACCATCAGGCTCACCCCGGCAAAGCGGCCGGCACGCCCCATCAATCTCATGAATGACTCCCAATGAAACAACCCGGCCAACGGCCGGGATCGACGCAACTTACCAGATTTTCAGCCTATCTGCGGGCAACAAAAACCGGGCATGACAGTGATCACGCCCGGTCGATGTGAAGATTTGATGGTGAGCCGGTGGCGAAAGTGAGGCGGCGAAAGCTTAACGCCGCTCCACCATCAGCTTCTTGATCTCGCCGATCGCCTTGGCCGGATTGAGCCCCTTCGGGCAGGTCTTGGTGCAGTTCATGATCGTATGGCAGCGATAGAGGCGGAATGGATCCTCGAGATTATCGAGCCGCTCGCCGGTCGATTCGTCGCGCGTATCCGCGATCCAGCGGTAAGCCTGCAGCAAGATAGCGGGGCCGAGATAACGGTCGCCGTTCCACCAGTAGCTGGGGCAGGAGGTTGAGCAGCAGAAGCAGAGGATGCATTCCCAAAGCCCATCGAGCTTGGCGCGCTCTTCCGGCGATTGCAGGCGCTCACGTGATGGCGGCTGGCTCTTCGCCTGCATCCAAGGTTCGATCGAAGCATATTGCGCGAAGATGCGATTGAGGTCGGGAACCAGGTCCTTGACCACCGGCATATGCGGCAGCGGGTAGATTTTCACCTCGCCCTTGATCTCGCCGATATCCTTGGTACAGGCCAAGGTATTGGTGCCATCGATGTTCATGGCGCAGGAACCACAGACCCCTTCGCGGCAGGAGCGGCGGAAGGTCAGGGTCGGGTCGATCTCGTTCTTGATCTTGATGATGGCGTCCAGGACCATCGGACCGCAGGCATCGAGATCGACCTCATAGGAATCGATCTGTGGATTGCCGCCCTTATCGGGGTCCCAGCGATAGACCTTGAAGGTCTTCAGCCGCTTGGCACCGGCGGGAGCTTTGAAGCTCTTGCCGGGAACCGGGCGCATCTCGGCGGGTAAGCTCAATTCAGCCATGATCTCTGATCCTCGTCCGATTAATAGACGCGCTTCTTGGGCGGAATGGATTCAACTTCGTTGCTGAGCGGCTGCATATGCACCGGGCGGTAGTCGATCTTCGGCTTACCGTCCTCGCCGCACCAGGCGATGGTATGCTTCATCCAGGTGTGGTCGTCGCGCTCGGGGAAATCCTCGCGGGCGTGACCGCCACGGCTTTCCTGGCGGTTATGCGCCGATTCGATCGAGACCACCGCCTGGTAGAGCAGATTGTCGAGTTCCAGGGTTTCGACCAGATCGCTGTTCCAGATCAGCGAGCGGTCGCTGACCTTGACCCGGTCGCGCTTGGCCCAGATGGCGTGGATCTTGTCGCAGCCTTCCTTCAGGGTTTCGCCCGTCCGGAACACGGCGCAATCGTTCTGCATCGTCTTCTGCATCTCGAGGCGGAGTGCTGCCGTGGGAATATCGCCCTTGGCGTTGCGCGCCTTGTCGAGGCGGCTGATCGCCAGCTCGCCAGCATTCTTCGGCATCGGCCGCGGGTTTTCGTTCGGCTTGATGATCTCGGCGCAGCGGATTGCCGCCGAGCGGCCGAACACCACGAGATCGAGTAGCGAGTTGGAGCCGAGGCGGTTGGCACCATGGACCGAGACACAGGCCGCCTCGCCGATCGCCATCAAACCGGGGATCACCTGGTCCGGATTGCCGTTCTTCAGGGTGACGACCTCGGCCCGGTAATTGGTCGGGATGCCGCCCATATTATAGTGCACGGTCGGCAGGACCGGGATCGGCTCGCGGGTCACGTCGACGCCGGCGAAGATGCGGGCGGTCTCGGCGATGCCCGGCAGGCGCTCATGAATGACCTTGGCATCGAGATGCTCGATGTGGAGATGGATATGGTCCTTGTTCGGGCCGACGCCGCGGCCTTCGCGGATCTCCATGGTCATCGCCCGGCTGACGACGTCGCGCGAGGCGAGGTCCTTGGCCGAAGGCGCATAACGCTCCATGAAGCGCTCGCCGGCGGAATTGGTGAGGTAGCCACCTTCGCCGCGGACACCTTCGGTGATGAGGCAGCCGGAGCCGTAGATGCCGGTCGGATGGAACTGGATGAATTCCATGTCCTGCAGCGGCAATCCGGCACGCAGCGCCATGGCATTGCCATCGCCGGTGCAGGTATGGGCGGAAGTGCAGGAGAAGAAGGAACGGCCATAGCCGCCGGTCGCCATCACCACCATCTTGGCATGGAAGCGGTGGATGGTGCCGTCATCGAGGTTCCAGGCGACGACGCCGACGCAGGCCCCCTCGTCATCCATGATGAGATCGATGGCGAAATATTCGACGAAGAACTCGGCTTGGTGCTTCAGCGCCTGCTGGTAGAGCGTGTGCAGGATGGCGTGGCCGGTGCGGTCGGCGGCGGCGCAGGTGCGCTGGGCGATGCCCTTGCCGAAATGCGTGGTCATGCCGCCAAACGGACGCTGATAGATCTTGCCCGCCTCGGTACGGCTGAAGGGCACGCCGTAATGTTCCAGTTCGATGATCGCCGGCACCGCTTCACGCACCATATATTCGATGGCGTCCTGGTCGCCCAGCCAGTCCGAGCCCTTGACGGTATCGTACATGTGCCAGCGCCAGTCATCCTCGCCCATATTGCCGAGCGAGGCGGAGATGCCGCCTTGCGCCGCCACGGTATGGCTGCGGGTCGGATAGACCTTGGAAATGCAGGCGGTCTTCAGCCCCTTCTCGGCCATGCCGAAAGTGGCGCGGAGCCCCGCGCCGCCGGCACCGACCACCACCACGTCGTAGACGTGATCGATGAAGGGATAGGCCGTGCCGTTGATATTGGGAGCAGCCGTGTCTTTTGTCTCAGCCATGATCCGGTTCGATCCTGTTTAGAAGGCTCATCTACTCGAGGGCTCAGTGGCCAAACGCGATGACCAGCAGCGAGATGATCGCCGCCATCGCCAGGGCAAAGCCGGCGAATTGCACCAGGACGATCAGCGCCATGCGCGCGCCATGCCCGTGGATGTAATCCTCGATCACTACCTGCAGGCCGAGCACGGCGTGATAGAAGAGCGCGCCGATGAAAAGGATCATCACCCCGAGATTGATCGGCGATCCCAGCCAATGCGCCACGGTGGCACGATCAGCACCGGTGATGCAGATCAGCGAGGCGACGAACCAGAGCGAGAGCGGGATGAGCGCGATCGCCGTCAGGCGCTGATGCCACCAATGGCCGACACCTTCTTTCGCCGAACCGAGGCCGCGGACGCGACCGAGCTCGTTGCGCAGCCCTCTTTGATTTGCCATCAGAAGCCCCCCCGCGCGGCGTAACCGATAATCCAGGCCAGCAATGTCAGCACCACGGTGCCGATGATCACCGCCCAGCCGCTGCGATAGGCGTCCGGCAGCTCGAAGCCCCAGCCGGCATCCCAGGCGAGATGACGAATGCCGTTGAACAGGTGATAGAAGAAAGCGAGGGTCCACCCGAACAAGGCCAGGCGACCGATCCAGGAACCGGCAATCACTTGCGCGGTATCGAAACTCTGGTCACCCATGGCGGCGGCCACCAGCCAATAGACCAGGGCCAGGGTACCGATCGCCAGGACGACACCGGTTATGCGGTGCAGAATCGAGGTAACGGCAGTGAGTTGTGGGCGATAGATCTGTAGATGCGGCGATGTTGGTCGCGGATGGCTGGGCATGAATCACCCTGATAGTCGTTAACCACGAAGCGGTCGGCCTACACGCTTACGGTGCAGTAGTCGAATTTCCTGATAACCCTTTCGCAGTGCAGCGTCAACTTTCCCACAAGCCGTCTGGGCGCCATTGCTGCATGGCTGCTCCGCCGGAACCGACATCGTAACCCTTAGTGCCGACGCTTCATCAGCACCGTGTAATCCAGTTCCAGGACAAGACTGGATGCCTGATCGCCGGCAATATCCGGTCCAGGAGCCGTTGCGCCCGGAAAATCCGCGCAAGCCCGGTCCTTGGCAGCCCGCGTCTTCAGCCGCAAGGCACCGATATCACTGCGGCCCGGCAAGGCGATCCGCTCGATGACCTCGCTCCAGGCATAGATGGTGTCGCCGGCGAAGCTGGGATTGAGATGGCGCCCGCCATTGATCGCCAGGATCCTGAAAGCCGGCGCCAGGCCATTGAAGCTGAGGGCGCGCGCCAGGCTGATGATATGGCCGCCATAGATCAAGCGGCGGCCGAAGCGGCCCTTGCTCTCGCTATGCTGGTTGAAATGCACCTTGGCATTGTTCTGGTAGAGCCGGGTCGCCGTCATGTGATCGCTTTCCTCGAGCGTCATGCCATCGACATGATCGATGCGCTCGCCGACCGCATAATCGTCCCAGAGATGCGGCTGGCCGATCAGCGTCGAATCGTAACGCGTGAGGTCGAGGCCAGCCGGGAGATGATAATCCGCGAGGGCGACACTCGTCGGCAGATTGGGCACCTTGGTTTCCGGCGCTGGCGAAGCCTTGTCGCGTTTGCGCACCATCACCCAACGGACATAGTCCAGCACCACCTCCTGGCGCTGATTGCGGCCGGTCGTGTGGACATAGACGACGCCGCTTTCGCCATTCGAGTTCTCCTTGAGCCCGATCACCGCCGAGCGCGCCGACAGCGTATCGCCCGGAAAGACCGGCACGCCGAACTTGCCATTGGCGTAACCGAGATTGGCAATGGCATTGAGCGAGATATCGGCAACAGTCCGGCCGAAGACCAGATGAAAGACCAGCAGGTCATCGACCGGCGCCATGCCGGTCGCACTGGATGCCAGGCCGATGGACTGCGCCAGGCTGTCGGCGCTGGGCAAAGCGAAGCGCGATCCGGTCAGACCGGTATAAAGAGCCACATCCCCCGTCGTGACGGTACGCGGTACGGCATGGATGATTTCCTGACCGAGGAAGAAGTCCTCGAAATAGTTGCCCGGATTGGTCTTGCTCCTCCCGGCTTTTTGGTCGGCGCTCTTCATTGACGGCCCGCTCTCCCCATGCTGCACTGCGGCAGGTTAATGGCAGGCTGCGACAGCATGCAAGCACTGTGACCGCGAACATGATCACAAAATTGGTCACAGAAATTGGCAGGCAAATTGCCCGTCGACAAAATCCCCGTTCGCGCGCGCCGCGCCGGCATGGCAAGGTTCCCTCCCCGCATCACGAGTGGCGTCCCATGAATATCCTCTCGATCCAGTCCCAAGTCGTCTATGGCCATGTCGGCAATTCCGCCGCCCTCTTCATTCTGCAGCGGCTGGGCCACGACACCTGGTCGATCCCGACCACGCTCTTTTCCAACCATCTGGCACGACCGAGCTGGACCGGCCGGGTGCTGCACAAGGATGACATCGCCGCGCTGATCGATGGCCTGGAGAAACTCGGTGTGCTCGACCGATTGGATGCGGTGGTCACCGGCTATCTCGGCGATCCCGGCAACGTTCCGGTCGTCGCCCGGTTGATCGACAGCTTGCGGCAACGGCGTCCCGACTTCATCTATGCCTGCGATCCGGTGATGGGCGATGACGGCGAACTCTATGTCAAACCCGCGCTGGCCGAGGCCATTGCCGGTGAGCTGGTCGGCCGCGCCGATATCCTGACCCCCAACCAGTTCGAACTGCAGCGCCTAAGCGGCCTGCCTTTGGGTGACCAGGCGGCCACCATCGCCGCGGCACAGGCGTTGCGCAGCCGCCATGAGATTCGTCATGTGATCGCCACCGGCGTCATCGATCCGGCGGCACCTCGGGAGATCGCCGCCATCGCGGCAACACCGGAGGGTCTATGGCGCGCCAGCGGCCCGCATATCGAGGTGCCAGCTTCCGGCGCCGGCGACAGTTTCGCCGCTTTGCTGCTGGGCCATTACCTGCGCGACCGCGATCTGCCGCAAGCACTCACCGCCGCCGTGTCGGGCACCAGCGCCATCTTCGCCGCCACCGCCGCGGCCAAGCGGGACGAGTTGGCGATCATCGGCAGTCAGGAAACCTGGGCGAACCTGCCGGCACGCCAGGCGGATCGCATCGCATGAAGCTGCGCAAGACATTGCCCGCTTCCAATTGGCGCAGCCACCTCGTCCCGGCCTGGCTGACCAGCAAGCTGCCGCTCATCTGCTGCTGTTGCGTGCTCTGGCTGTGCCTTGCCTTCACCCCCGCCCAGGCGCATCGGTCGAGTATCGGCGGCGGTGCCGGCCTGCCGATCCCGAGCCTCACCCATGGACAGATGGCGGTGATCGCCGACAACCGGGCCGATATCCTGGCTCTGGCCGACCGGCAGCCCTTCCCCGAGGATGAAGTCTTCTACCGGCTGCGAAACTACATCAGCCTGCAATATCTCTATTGCGGCTGGGGCCTGGTGCCGAACAGCATCACTGACGAAGCGAGCCCGTTCAACGAATGCAGCCATGCCTATCTTTCGGCGACCCAGGCGCTGCTCTTGCATATGCGGGGGATGAAGGGCAACCAGTCACAAGTCCAGGCACTGATCAAGAAGATCGAGCTGCAGATGCTGCTACACAACGCCTCGCTGGTCCTGTGCCGCTTCAGCGACGAGCCCTTCAACACCGCTGATGTGATCAGCCCGCGCTGGCTTGAGATTCCCTTTCACCTGCCGAGCCTGCTGGTCAGCTTGGCTCTCGGCATCATCGTCTTCGGTTCGATCGGCGCCTTGATCCGCTTCCTGTTGACACCTGCGCCAGTACCCGCGGAGGACCAACAAGGCCTTCTTTGATCTCAGACAAGCGACACTTCTTCCGCCAGCCATTGCCGAAAGGCAACGAGCGGCGCGTAGCTCGCGCGCTCGGACGGACAAACTAGATGATATTGATGCGGGCTCGCGACGGGCTGCAGTAAGGCCGGCACGAGGCTCTTTGCGGCAAGCTCTTCCGCGATCAGAAATGTCGGCATGAGGGCAAGCCCCAGGCCGTGACGCGCGGCCTGGATCAGCATC
>Ga0209148_1000799_pt1 | contig 23068 bp, 22 predicted proteins | sample AraplaCol_mMF_r2_2_FD_184288 | JGI IMG/M metagenome (GOLD analysis project Ga0209148, IMG submission 184288) | Arabidopsis root microbial communities from North Carolina, USA - plate scrape CL_Col_mMF_r2 (SPAdes) (version 2) | ecosystem: Host-associated > Plants > Roots > Endosphere | place... | reverse complement strand
TTGCCGGGGCCGTAATCGATCTCCCACCACTTGCCGACTTCGCCATTGGCATTGGCGGCCTTGATGTCCCAGCCGGCGCAGAAGATCTTCTCACCTGCTGCCGTGAGGATCGCCACCCGCAATTCCGGGTCATCACGAAGCTGTACGAAAGCCGCCCCCAATTCCCGGCTGGCGGTGACGTCGACCGCATTCACCTTTGGCCTGTCCAAGGTGATTTCCAGCACATGGCCGCGGCGCACGACCTTGACCTGTTCGCTCATAACGCTCTCCCCGTATCGAATTGCCGTATCGAATTGCCGTATCGAATTGCCGTATCGAATTGCCGTTGAGCCAGACATAGCATGTGGCAATGACGCAATTTGATGCTATCCGACAGGCCGGCATGGAATTCCGACCTTCCTCTGCCGCGTGGAGACACACGCTTGCCGCGAAATGCCGGGCGTTCCGGCGAAGCGCCTGTGACGCCCCTCACCGCGGGCGCAAAGAAACCGCGATGGCTCTTCTCTGGCGCAGACCGAAGCCTTAGGATCGCGCCCGGGATTTGCGCATTACGTCTAAAAGGGGAAATCATGACAAGCGAACAAAGCGTGCCGGGCCTGGCCGCCTTTCACCTGCGCGCCGCCGCGATCTATGCCGTCATCGGCATGGCCTTCGGCATTCACATGGGGATGAGCCAGGATTTCAGCCTGGTACCGGCACATGCTCACCTGAATGTTCTCGGCTGGCTCTCGGTCTCGGTCTACGGCCTCGTTCTCGCCAGGTTTCCGGCAGTCGCGGCTTCGCGCCTGGCGCAGCTCCAGGCCGTCGTCGCCCATCTCGGCATCATCGTCTTCATCCCTGGTATTGCCGTCGCCATCCTCAGCGGCCATGAAAACGAGATCTTCGCCATCGTCGGCTCGCTGCTGGTCCTGCTGGGCGCGGCACTCTTCGTACCGGTAGTCTGGATGGCGACCGGTCGTCGAGCTTGAGGTCGACAGGGGTAATTACACCGACCTCAGGTGCAATACCCATAATTGGCGTAACAAAGTTCACAGAGCGATCCAAACATCATCCAGCGGGAATCCAATGATTCCCGCTGGATAGATCGTTCATAAATCAACAATAATTTAGTGTTGTTATATTTTTTTACACATCCGTGAGATGTTTTATCTTGCCGGCCTATTTACATAATGCCATGTATCCATAAGAAAAACTTGTCGTCGGCATCCTGCTGCCGTCGGCGGCAGCAGTCGATGGATGGATCATGTCATTCTTGGGCAATCAGGCGCCGGCCGTTTTACCGAACGCAGCGAGCCAGACCAGCGCAGCAGCCATCGAGCAGGCCGCCTTGGCGGCGCAGGCAGCGGAGCTCAATGCCCGCTGGCAGGGGGCGAGCGCGCTGGAAATCCTCCGCGACGCCATCACCAATGTCTTTCCCGGTCGCCTGTCGGTGGTTTCGTCCTTCGGCGCAGATGCCGCCGTGCTGCTGCATATGGTATCGGAGGTCAGCAAAGACACCCCTATCCTCTTCATCGATACCGGCAAGCATTTCATCGAGACGCTGATGTATCGCGACATCCTGGTGGGCCGTTTCGGCTTCAGCGATGCGCGCGCTCTGGAACCGGCGAGCGCCGATATCGCCAAATTCGATCCGACCGGCGATCTCTGGTCGCGCGATCCCGATCTCTGCTGCCGCATCCGCAAGGTCGATCCGTTGCAGCGCGCCCTAGACGGTGTCGATGCCTGGATCACCGGCCGCAAGCGCTACCAGACCTCGGCGCGCGCCGCTTTGCCTTTTGCCGAAGCGCTGGATGGCCGCATCAAGATCAATCCGCTGGCAAGCTGGAACGAAGAGCAGATCCGCAGCGCCTTCCGCGACTTCAAGCTGCCGGAACATCCGCTGTTCGACGAAGGCTATCGTTCGATCGGCTGTGCGCCCTGCACCAGGCCGATCGGCGACAATGAAGACAGCCGTGCCGGACGCTGGGCCGGCAAGGACAAGACCGAATGCGGCATCCACACCGCCGAGAATATCTGATCCATCTCCCCATCTGATCTACCTGAAGGAACTCTTCCCGTGAGCCATCTCGACGCTCTCGAAAGCCAGAGCATTTACATCCTGCGCGAAGCCTATAACCGGCTGAAGCCGCTGGGCATGTTGTGGTCGCTCGGCAAGGATTCGAATGTCATGCTGTGGCTGGCCCGCAAGGCCTTCCTCGGCCATGTCCCCTTCCCCGCGATCCATGTCGATACCGGCAAGAAGTTTCCGGAGATGTATGACTTCCGTGAGCGCTATTCCAAGGAATGGGGCCTCAACCTGATCGTGCGCGACTGCCCGCCGGTTGACAGCGTGGATCCCAGCCTGCCCCCCGCCGCCCGTTCAGCCGCCCGCAAGACCGAAGGCCTGAAGAACGTGATGAAGGAATTCGGTTTCAAGGGCATCATCGCCGGTATCCGGCGCGACGAGCAGGCAACCCGCGCCAAGGAACGCGTCTTCAGCCCGCGTGCCGATAACGGCGCCTGGAATTTCCGCGACCAGCCGCCGGAATTCTGGGACCATTTCAAGAGCGACCTGCCGGAAGGCACGCATCTCCGCGTCCATCCCTTGCTCGCCTGGACCGAGCTCGACATCTGGCGCTATATCGAGCGTGAGAACATTCCCGTGGTCGATCTCTATTACAGCAAGAACGGCAAGCGCTATCGCTCGCTGGGCGACCAGGACATCACCTCGCCAGTCATCTCCGATGCCAGCACCATCGCCGAGATCATCAGCGAGCTCGAAACCACCAAGACCTCCGAGCGCGCCGGCCGCGCCATGGACCATGAACGCGAGGACGCCTTCGAGCGCCTGCGCGCCAGCGGTTACATGTAAGACCTGGGGACCGATATCATGACTCACACCACCTCCACCGCCCAGGCGGTCAACGCATCCCCGGCCTCAGCAACGAGCCCGATAGTTGCCAATAACAACGAAGACAAGGCTCGCTTTCCCTTCGCCATTGTCGGCCACGTCGATCACGGCAAGTCGACGCTGATCGGTCGCCTGCTGCATGACACCGGCAGCCTGCCAGAAGGTAAGCTTGCCGAGTTGAAGGCCGCCAGCGACAAGCGTGGCGGTACGCTGGAATGGTCCTTCCTGCTCGATGCCTTCCAGGCCGAGCGCGACCAGGGCATCACCATCGACACGACGCAGATCTTCTTTGGCACCGACAAGCGCCGCTATGTCATCATCGATGCGCCGGGGCACAAGGAATTCCTGAAGAACGCCATTTCCGGGGTCGCCCAGGCCCAGGCAGCCTTCCTCGTCATCGATGCCGCCGAGGGTGTCCGCGAACAGTCGCGCCGCCATGCGTTGATCTTGCATATCCTGGGTCTCCGTCAGGTCGCGGTGCTCATCAACAAGATCGATCTCATCGATCATGACGCGGCGCGCTATGCCGCCGTCGCCGAGGAGATCAAGACCTATCTCGGCCAGCTCGGTGTGACGCCGCTGGCGCTGGTGCCGATCTCGGCGCGCAACGGTGACAATATCGCCAGCCGCTCCAACAAGACGCCCTGGTATGACGGACCGACCGTGGTCGATGTGCTGGACAATTTCGAGCCGGCCCCTGCCCCTGTCGACCAGAAGCTGCGCCTGCCGGTGCAGGATGTGTTCAAGTTCGACCATCGCCGCATCGTCGCCGGCCGGATCGAAAGCGGCCGTCTCCGGGTCGGTGACCAGTTGGTCTTCTCACCCTCGGGCAAGCAGGCGCGTATCGCCAGCCTCGAGACCTGGAGTGCGGCGCCGCAGATCGCTGCGGCGGCCGGCCAGTCCATCGCTATCACCCTGGATGACGAGCTCTTCATCCAACGCGGCGATATCGCCAGCCATCAGGGTGAACAGCCGCATCTCACGCACCAGGCGACTGTACGCCTGTTCTGGCTCGATACCGATGTGCTGCGCGCCGGCGACCGCCTGAAGCTGAAGGTGGCAACCTCGGAATATCCCGTCACCGTCGAGCGCATCCATGCGGTGATCGATGTCGCCAATCTGGCCAATACCCAATCCGACAAGATCGAGCAGAATGCGGTCGCCGAGGTGACCTTGCGCAGCCCCGCCCTGATGGCGCTGGACCGCCTTGATGAAGCCTCGAAGACCGGCCGCGGCGTGCTGCTGCGTGACGGCGATATCGTCGGCGGCGCCATCGTGTTGCATGCCGGCGCAGTTGATGCGAGCCGCAATCTCTACAGCCCGACCAATACCATCGGCAGCGCCGTACGGGCTTCCGCCAATGGCCATAATGGTGCCGTGCTGTGGCTGACCGGTCTCTCCGGCTCCGGCAAGTCGACCCTCGCCACCGCGGCCGAGCACCGCCTGTTCCAGCGCGGTCGGCAAGTGGTGGTGCTGGACGGCGATACCCTGCGCCAGGGCCTCAACAGCGATCTCGGCTTCAGCCCCGAGGCACGCGCCGAGAATATCCGCCGCACCGCGGAAGTGGCGAAGCTGCTGGCCGAGACCGGCCTCATCGTCTTCGTCTCGCTGATCTCGCCGTGGCGGGCCGATCGTGACAAGGCGCGGCGCATCATCGGCGACAATTTCGCCGAGATCTATGTCCAGGCCGATATCGAGACCTGCAAGGCGCGCGACCCCAAGGGCCTCTACAAGAAGGCGCTCAAGGGCGAGATCAAGAACTTCACCGGTATCGACCAGCCCTATGAAGCGCCGGAGAAACCGGAACTGGTCATCGATACTGCGCAGCTGACCGAGGAACAGGCGCTGCAGCGCCTGCTCGATACCGTCGACGATCTGACGGCACTGACCGGATCGGAAAACCGCAGCCCGACGGATTCCTACACGATCTGATCATCGCCGGTTGATCATAGCCAGGACGCAACAAACCCGCTGCATACAATAAGATGCAGCGGGTTTGTCATTTCATAGGCGTGTCTGACATACCTTTTCGCTTGGCAGAAATGCCGCTCCCTCACTAGCCTGTGCTGGGCGAAAAGAATCGAGTGACAGGCGTATGGTCGGGCTGTGGACGAATTCTGGTCTTTTGCGAATGTCTATGCGCAGCAGACTTCATCCACGTCACGTCAGCCCGTTCCTCGGCATCCCGGGTTCCATCTTCGCCGCCTGCCTGCTGCTGACCGGCTGCAATAGCGCTTCTCCGACAACAGCCGCTATCCAACCCACCGCTTCGACCAGCTATCCGTCAGATCCCGAGCTCGGACCATTCTCCGTCCATCTCTTGCCGAACAGTCGTGAGATTGAAGTCAGCGGCGATATGAATAGCGGCGTGACCCAGGCCGTCCGCATGCTGCTCGATGCAACGCCGGGGGTCCAGGTGATCCACCTCAACAGCCCCGGTGGTATCGCCCATGAAGGTTATCTGCTCAGCCGGCTGATCAAGGAACGGCACCTCGCCACCTACACCGCGACGCTTTGCGCCAGTGCTTGCACCGAGGCGTTTCTGGGCGGATCGCCCCGCTATCTCGCCAAAGACGGCAAGCTCGGCTTTCACAGTGCCTCCCGGAGCCTGGGCGGCACCAGCTGGGATGTGGTCAATGATGCCCTGCGGCGCTTCTACAAGGAAGCCGGACTGCCCGACGCCTTCATCGACCGGGCCTTGAACACACCGCCAAACGACATCTGGTTCCCGACTGCCGAGGAGCTACGCGCGGCCCATGTGATCGACGCGGTGGTTGACCGATCGAAATTTGCTGCCTCCGGCGCCAGCTCTCAGCTCAGTGACAAAGAGGTCGATATCGCGCTGAGCGGCAAGCCGCTTTTCGCGGCGATCTCGGCGCATGACCCGGCCAGCTACGCCAAGATCCACGATCTCTACGTTGAGGGAACAAAAACGGGCCGCAGCGTCAGCGACATCACGGATGAGGTCAACAAGCTCGTGCTCGACAAGCTCGTGCCCGAATATGCGGCAAAGACACCGGACGAGCCGATCCTGAAATACTTCGCGGTCCAGATAAAGGAACTGCAATATCTGAACGACAAGAGCCCTGACACCTGCGCTGCAGACGCTTTCCCGCAGCTCGGCATTACCGCCCCCAGCCTGGCCGCCACCCTGCCGCAATCGCTGCAAGAGGACGAGATGGCTGCCCTTGCGGAGGTCGTCAACAGCGCCTTCACCAAACCGTATGCGCCGGCGGGCACGGAGAAGAGTACCGAGGTCATGCAAGTCTATGCGCGCAAGCTCACTGAATCCGACCCGGATGCCTTGAAAGTCATTCAACATCCCCAAGCGCATCGGTCGGAGCCGGCGAAACTCTGCAATGCCATGCTGACCGCCCTGCAACTTATTAGCACCTTGCCGACAACGGATGCAGCTGCCGTCGAGCGGCATCTCCTGATGTCATCTGGGTGACGCCTGATACGGGTCACCATCCGCCAGATTGCACCGGAGAGGCGTGGTTCTCGCCGCAAGGGCGCGAATTTTCGCTTGGCTGCTTGGGACAAGGCACCTAAGCTCAGGGACATTCCTGGGGGCAGTAGAACGGTCAGGGCATGTTTGGCTGGTGCCGCGGCGTTGCGTCTGATTTGGGGTTTCTCTCACGAGATTTCCGGCTGGCTGCGCGTCATGGGACGCGGCAGCTTTCCATATTGATGGCAGTAGCGGGCCTGTTGTCCGGCTGCCAGGCGCCAACCACGCCCACCGTCGCCGCAACCCCTGCCGCCGCACCACAACGCGCAGCGCTTCCCCATAACCTCGGCCCCTATTCCATCCATCTGCTGTCGAATGGCGACGAGATGGAACTCGCAGGTGACATGCCCGAAGGTACGGCTGCGGCGGTGCAAAAGCTTCTCGATGCCCATCCCTCGGTTCACGTCATTCATCTGAACAGCGATGGCGGTGAACTGCATGAGGGCCGCCTGCTGGCAGTGCTGATCCAGCAGCGGCACTTGACGACCTATACGTCCACGATTTGTGCCAGTGCCTGCACCATCGCCTTCCTGGCGGGTACCACCCGCTATCTCGCCGATGATGCCTGGCTTGGCTTTCACAGCAGCTACGACAAGGATAGCGGCGAGAGCTCGACGCGCGGAAACGTGGTCTTTTACCAGGCCTATCACGCCGATGGATTGTCGGATGCATTCATCAGCAAGGCCCTCGGCACAGCTCCCAACGAGGTTTGGTTCCCCAGCCACGACGAATTGCGCCAGGCCAAGGCCGTCGACAAATTCGTCGACCGCCGCCAGTTCGCGGAATCGGGCCTGGCCTATTGGCATTCACCGGCAGAGGTCGACCAGTTGCTCAAGGAAGACAATCTCTATGCGATCATTGCCAAGCATGACGCCACGGCCTATGCCCGGGTGCAGGAAATCTATCTGACCGGTGCCAGGCTGGGTCGGCGGATCACCGATATCGAGGACGATGCTGCCAGCGTCATCATCGATCAATATCTTCCCTTCTATGTCCGGCGGGCGGCCGATGAGCCGATCCTCCGCTACCAGCGGGCCGATATCGCCAAGCTCGACTATGTGACCGAGCATAATCCGGAGCCCTGTGCGGCCCAGGCATTTCCGGAACTGGGCCTGCGCCGGACACATACTGAATTCCATTTGCCGCAATCGATCCGGCATGACGTCGACATGGCCCTGGCGGATGTCATCAGCTCATCCTTCGAGCAACCCCATGCCGCCGATACCAGCAGCGATATTTACAAGGCGAAAAGCAAATTCTATCGCCACCTCAACGGCAGCGATCCTGCGCTTGTCGAGCTCATTGATCACCCGGAGAACGGCCGCAATAATCCCGCAGCGCTTTGCGGCGCGGTTACCTCTTTCTATCGCGACATTCTCGACCAAGCGCCGGCAGATGCCGCCATCATCCTGCGCGATCTTATGGGGCCGAACTCGTAAGCGACCGATCCATACCCGGAATGGCAGCTGCAATGGCGGCTTGGCAGAAAAACGGAAACTATCTAGCCTTGCTTCTACAGATGTCATGCTCATTGGGGCCGGTAGATTATGCCACACGTAAATTGTCCGCCATATGGCAGACCTCGTGGCCGGCCTCAGCCACGCTCGACATCCCTGGTAAACCTCTGGCAAGCGCACGGAAGGCCTGGGGCCTCGTCTCAATGCTCCTTCTGGGCGGCTGTGTGTCGGCGGAGCCGGGAGGATCGACATATTCCCTGCATTTGGACCCGAATGGCAGGGAACTCATCGTCAGCGGCGCCATGACACCTGGCGTGACGGATGCTGTCAAACAGATGCTGGATGCCAATCCGACCGTTTTCCTGATCCGCCTCAATAGTCCGGGCGGCAAGATCTTCGAGGGATACCAGCTAGCCCTTCTCATCAAGGACCGGCATCTTGCGACCTATACGTCGACCGGCTGCGCCAGCGCCTGCACCATCGCCTATATCGCCGGCGCGCCACGATATATGGCCGGCAATGCCCATCTCGGCTTCCACAGCAGCTCGATCAATGGCGAAAGCTCGACAAACGGCAATGACGCGATGCGGCACCTGTATGAGGAGGCCGGCATTCCCGACGCCTTCGCCGAACGTGCCATTCATACCGCGCCGGAATCGATCTGGTTTCCCACCACATCCGAACTGACCACGGCACATGTGGTCGACTATTTCGTCGACTCCCGCACGTTTCCCCCGCAAGTCATGACCTACTGGGCCAGCACCAGCGATCTTGACGCGCGTCTGCGGCATGATCCGGCGATCGACGTCATCGCCAAGGAGGATCCGCAGAACTATCAGAAGCTCCGCGACATTTTCCTCGATGGCGCAAAGGCCGGTCGGGGCATCGGGCAGATCATGGCGGAAGCCGGGGATTTCGTGAGCAATTCACTGATGCCCGCCTATATCAGGAACGCACCGGATGAACGACTGCTGCGATATCAACAGGCAGAGCTCAGTGTCGTCGTCTATCTCGCCAAGAACGCACCCGATGCCTGCGCTGCCTCGCTCTTTCCGAAGAACAGCATCGTCGCCAATCCCTCCGAGCGCAACTTGCCGCCGGAGATTCAAGCGACCCTGAACAAAGCCCTCGCCGATCTGATCAAGGCGGCACTGGCCCATCCGCAAGCGGGTCACAATGATGCTGCGGACCGGCAGGCATTGGCGGATTTCCGACGCAACCTGCCGACCAAGGCCCCCGCTTTGACCGCGACCATGAACACGCTCAAGCAGCGGAGAGGCCAGCCCGGGGAATATTGCCAGGTGCTGCAGCAGTTCTTTGAACTGATCATCCGGGAACCGCCGGCGACCGCCGCGGCGATCGACCGGGCGCTATTGATCAAGCCGTCCTGACACCCTCGCGATGGGATTCATCTCCGCATAGCTGTTTCAAAGGGTTACAATCGGTTACACCTCGGTCGCTGGTTTTCCCGTTCCGCAGAGCTAAACTGCCCAACAGTTGCCAACCGGAACGGATCACCTCGAGATGCCCGCCGATACCGACCTCCCGCCGGCCCAGCCGACACAGCTGCAGCCGCGCAATTTCATATCGAAATTCTGGAAACTGACAGCGCCCTATTGGCGCTCGAAAGACTGGAAACTGGCCTGGATCCTGTCGCTCATTGTGATTGCCATGAATCTGGGCCTGGTCGGTATCGACGTCATTCTCAACTACTGGAATCGGGATTTCTTCAACGCGATCCAGAACAAGAATGAGAGCGAGTTCTGGCACCAGCTTATCAAATTCAGCGTCATTGCCGGCATCTATATCGTCATTGCCGTCTATTATCTCTACCTGCGGCAAATGCTGATGATCCGCTGGCGGCGCTGGATGACCGATACATTGTTGCAGCGCTGGCTCAATAAACGTACCTACTACCTCTTGCAACTGACCAACTACGGCACTGACAATCCAGAACAACGGATTGAGCAGGATATCAACTCGTTTACGAGTTCGACTGTTTCACTAGTGATGGGGCTGCTGAACTCGGTGGTCACCTTGTTCTCCTTCACCCTCATTCTGTGGTCTGTATCGGGTCCGCTCACCTTCACGCTCGCCGGCCAGACCATCACCATTCCCGGCTACATGCTCTGGGTCGCCGTGCTCTATGCCGCAGTAGGGTCCTATCTGGCCTATCGTATCGGCCGACCGCTGGTCGGCATCAATTTCATGCAGGAGCGCTTTAATGCCAGCTTCCGCTTCGGCATGACCCGTTTGCGCGAAAATGCCGAGAGTGTGGCATTCTATGGTGGTGAAGCTGATGAGAAGCGGCGGCTCGATGTAGCCTTCGACAAAGTCTGGCGTAACTGGTTCCAGTTCATGAAACAGACCAAGCGCCTGACTTGGTTCACATCCTTCTACGGGCAGGCCGCCAGTGTTTTTCCGTTCTTTGTCGCCGCTCCGCGTTACTTTTCGGGAGCTATCACCTTTGGCACACTGACGCAGATTGCCGATGCGTTCAGCAGTGTCCAGGGCGCCTTGTCCTGGTTTGTCGATGCTTTCTCATCGCTGGCAGATTGGAAGGCAAGCGTCAACCGGTTGATCGCCTTCGTCGATGCGATGGAAAAGGCGGAGCAGGATGCGGCGCGCATGTCTGAATTGGCCATTCACCACGACGGTCAGAAGCTTCTGACCGCCGACTTGGCTGAAGTAGCCTTACCCGATGGACGGCAGTTGTTAAGCGAGATCGGCTTTACCATTCGTCCCGGCCAGCATGTCCTGATCGACGGACCGTCGGGTAGCGGCAAGACCACCTTGTTCCGCACCTTGGCCGGGCTCTGGCCATTCGGTCGTGGCAAGGTGCAGTTGCCGAGCGAGCGACGGACCTTGTTCCTGCCGCAGAAGCCCTATCTCCCCATCGCCAGCTTGCGTGAAGCCTTGTGCTTCCCGACGGCACCGGATGCCGTGTCACCGGAACAAGTCACCGAGGCCCTCAAAGCGGTCGACCTTGATGCCTTAGCATCGCGCCTCGATGAAAAGAATAACTGGTCGCTGATCCTCTCTGGCGGCGAGCAGCAGCGCATCGCCATCGCCCGCGCCATCCTGACCAAGCCGGACTGGCTGTTCCTCGATGAAGCGACCTCGGCCCTGGATGAGGATAGCGAGGAAAAGATGTATCAACTGCTGATCGAGCGGCTGCCGCAGGCGGCGATCATCAGCATTGCTCATCGCAGCCGCCTCAGGAAATTCCACGACCTGCGCCTGTCGATCGATCCCGAGCGGCAGAGGATCGATCTCTCGGATCTGCCTCCGTCGGCGGAAGTGCCGGCCTGAGGCGCCTGAGGCGCCTGAGCGCCTAGCCCATCTCCGCCGTCGCCCGGCCGCCCTCTTCTTCCAGCCACTGGCAGAGGCTGCGGATGGCCGGGTCGCCAGCAAGGCGGTCCGGCACCACCCAGTGATAGGCGCGGCTGGGGAGCCGCAAGCTCGGCAGCGGCGCCACCAGCCGACCGGCGGCCAGGTCGTCGGCAATCAGCGGCACCGGGCCAAGCGCTAGGCCGAGCCCGTCTTCCGCCGCATCAAGGCAGAGATAGAAGTGGTCGAATTGCTGTCGTCCGAGCACGGATAGTTGGGGCGCCCCGATGCTGCGCAGCCAATGCTGCCAGGCATCGGGCCGGGTTTCTGCTTCCAGCAGCACATGGCGCGAGAGATCGCTGAGGGTCCGGATCGGATTGCGACGCAGAAGTGCTGGGCTGCAGACCGGCATTTCCCATTCCGCCATGAAGGCTGCCGCGCGGTAACCCTGCCAGTTCTCCGGCCCGCGCCGGACGGCAAGATCGAACGGCTCGCCCGTGCGCGCGATCGGCCGATCCGAGGTGACGAGCCGTAGTTCGATTTTCGGGTTGAGTTGCTGGAAGCGGCCGAGCCGCGGGATCAGCCAGCGCATGGCGAAGGTGGGCAGCACGTTCAGCGTCAGGCGCCGGGCCGAGGCTGCCTGGCGCAACTGCTCGGTGGCCGCCGAGAGATCATCGAAGGCGGCGGTCACCGCCCGCTGATAGGCGCGGCCGGCATCGGTCAGCACGAGGCGTCGCCCGCGCCGCTCAAACAGCGCTGTGCCAAGATCGGTCTCGATTTCCCGGATCTGGCGGCTGATTGCCCCATGGGTGACAAACAGCTCTTCCGCCGCCCGCGTCAGATTCTCGTGACGGGCAGCGGCCTCGAACGCCCGCAACGCGGTCAGGGAGGGCAATCGGCGTGACATCATGTGATTATAATTCACAAAAGAAGGGCCGAAAAATGGTTTGTTTCGCCTCGTCGTTCCGCGCATTTTAAAGCGGAAATAGCGGGAGAAATTCGTGCAGGAACGGGTATCTGCGGCAGCGAGCTCAGCCCAGGAAACTGTGAGCTATGGTTCGATCTTTCTGGTCTTCTCGAAAATCGGACTCTGCGGCTTCGGCGGTGTCGCCGCCTGGGCGCACCGCGTCCTGGTCGATGAGCGGCGCTGGTACTCCGACCGGGAATATGCCGATCTCCTGAGCATCGGCTCGGTCCTGCCCGGTCCCAATATCTGCAATATGTCGATCATGGTCGGCGACCGCTTCCGAGGTCCCCTTGGCGCCGCGACAGCGCTTGCCGGCCTGCTGGCAGGTCCACTGCTGATCCTGGTCTGCCTTGCCTTGCTTTATGACCGCTATGGCGACCTGCCCGTGGTCCAGGCAGTGATCGGTGGTGTGACGGCAGCGGCGGCAGGTCTCGTCTTCGGCACGGTGATCAAGCTGGCCCGTCGCCTGCGTCCGCGTTTCGGCAATATCCTGGTCGGGGTGCTGGCCTTCCTCGGCGCCGCCATGCTGCATCTGCACGTTCTGCTGATCGTGGCTCTCATGGTGCCGCTGAGCCTGGTGCTGGCCCTGCGGGAGCGTCAGCGATGAAGGATGGTGTCCTCGGCCAGTTGGCCCTGACCTTTGCCGCCATGTCGCTGGGCGCCATCGGCGGCGCCAATGCCGTGGTGCCGGAGATCCATCAGCAGGTGGTGACCCTGCATGGCTGGCTCAACGACACGACCTTCGCCAATCTCTTCGCCATCGCCCAAGCGGCACCCGGCCCCAATGTGATGTTCGTCAGCCTGATCGGCTGGCATCTCGCGGGGCCGCTCGGGCTAGTGGTAGCGACCATCGCCATCTGCCTGCCCTCCTCGCTGCTGACCTTCGGTGTCTCGCGTATCCGGCGGCGGATGATGGAGGCAGGCTGGCTGAAGCTGTTGCAGACCGCGCTGATGCCGATCCCGCTGGCCTTGATGGCGGCGAGTGCCCTGATCATGGCGCAGGCGGCAGACCACACTTTGCTCACCGTTGTCGTGACTCTCGGCACCGCCCTCTTCGTTGGCTTCAGCAACCGCAATCCGCTCTGGGCCTTGACGGCTGGCGGCATTCTCGGCGGCCTTACCTTCTTGTTTGCCGGCACCTAACTGGGCCAAGCGCCGAAAGCGGCGCCCGCTTTCTGCATGACATGCATGCCAGGCTGCAGTCTGGCTTCGCTGGCGTTGCCCCCGGTCGCCCGGCATACTGCAGCCGCCTGGCCGTCTGTCCGGGCCATCACCAGCAGACCATGGATTACCGCTATGTCCGACCAGGAAACACTCGCCCTCTTGCGCTCAATCGCCGCCAGCCTCGACCGCCTGGCCCCCGATTCAGCCAAAGCCAATGACCTGACCGTTGCCGATGCCTTCGTCTGGCAGGCCGACCAGTCCTGGCTGGAGCCGGTACCGAGCGTGTCGCGGGTCCATATCAGCCTGCTGCAGGGGATCGATTCCTCGAAGGACATCCTGCTCGACAACACCCGGCGCTTTGCCAACGGGCTGCCGGCCAATAATGCGCTGCTGTGGGGAGCCCGCGGCACCGGCAAGAGCTCGCTGGTCAAGGCCGCTCATGCCGCCATCAATGACGAGCTCAAGACCGACAAGCCGCTGGAGCGGATCGCCCTCATCGAACTGCACCGCGAGGACCTGCCGACCCTGCCTCGGCTGCTCGGCCTCATCCGCAACCAGGGGCGGCGCTGCATTCTGTTCTGCGACGACCTTTCCTTCGATGCCGCCGATACCAGTTACAAGTCGCTGAAGGCCGTGCTCGAGGGTGGCATCGAGGGCCGGCCGGCCAATGTCATCTTCTACGCCACCTCAAACCGCCGCCATCTGCTGCCCCGCGACATGATCGAGAACGAGCGCTCGACCGCCATCAACCCCTCCGAAGCGGTCGAGGAAAAGGTCTCGCTCTCGGATCGATTTGGCCTGTGGATCGGTTTCCATAACTGCGACCAGGACACCTACTTCGCCATCATCGACGGCTATGCCAAGGCGCTTAGCCTGCCGGTCGACCAGGACAGCCTGCATGCCAAGGCGATCGAATGGTCGATGACCCGCGGCGCCCGCTCCGGCCGCGTCGCCTGGCAGTTCATCCAGGATATCGCCGGCCAGCTCGGCTGCCCGATCAAGCTCTGAACACGATCCTCAGGCCGCCCATTTCAAGAGGAAACTTACTGCAATGTCAGAGGTTTATCCGGACAATTTCATCAAACAGATCCTGCGCGAGACCAGAGTCATTGCGCTGGTCGGCGCCAGCAATAAGCCATCGCGGGATTCCAACCATGTAATGGCCTATCTGCAGGAAGTCGGCTACCGGGTGATCCCGGTCAACCCCGGCCTTGCCGGCCAGCAACTGCATGGTGAGACCGTCTATGGCCGGCTCGCCGATATCCCGCAGCAGGAGACCGGCGCGATCGATATGGTCGATGTCTTCCGCAATTCCGAGGCTGCCCTGGGCATAGCTGAGGAAGCGATCGCCATCGGCGCCAAGACCGTCTGGATGCAGCTTGGTGTGGTCAACCCCGAGGCCGCCGCCAAGGCCCGTACCGCCGGTTTGCGCGTGGTGATGAACCGCTGCCCGGCGATCGAAATCCCCCGCCTGAGGCCTTTTTCCTGATTTCAGGCAATCTCTAAAGAGAACCTTCTAACCTTTTGACTATATGAAATAGTTGGAAGCGGAAGAAGTTTGCGTTAAAGTAGCAGAAACCAGTACATCCGGGGGCGGATATGTCGGCCAATCTTTCATTGATCAATCCATCCGCTGCCGCGGCCAATCATCCGACCGATATCCAATTGGCCTGGCTCAAGCGCGGCCTCAATCAGCCCGGCGGTAAGCTGCCGCTGTTCGACGAATGGGGCCAGAAGGTCAGCGAGCGCACGATCCGCAGCTGCATCGACCATGGCTGGGCCGAACCCTGGTTCACCAATCCGCTGAAGCCGGATTGGCTGGTCTGCAAATTGACCGATATCGGCCGAGGCCTCGCCAAGGGCAAGTGAACAGCCTCGCCAGAGACAGCGCGGTACCAAACAAAAAGGGCGGCCCGCCAATCCGGGCCGCCCTTTTGATTCAAAGATCCGTGCTACTGCGACTGGGTCTGGTCTGTGCCGCTGCTCGAACCATCCAGCATGATATGCCAGCCGCTGCCGCTGCTGCTGTCGCCGCCCTGGTCTGACGTGCCGAGGTAAATGCCGCCACTGCCCTGGCTGCCGCCGGCATCGTCCGGGTCGGCCAAGGGGGCCGCGACATCCGGATTGCCGGAATTGTCTTCAACGGTGATCGCCGCAGCAGAATGCCAGGCAAAAGCCGTGCCGAGGCCAATCCCGAGCACGATGGCCGAAGCCGTTGCCAGGATCGACTTGAACGAGAGTCCCATGTCAGCCTCCGTTTGATTTTGGCGGATTATAGGCCTCTTCGGTCGTCAGACCAGCCGTTTTGTCCGAGTCGGCGATCAGTTGCCATCCGGCCCAAGAGCACCAGCAGATTCCACCGGCACGTTGACATCGACCTTACCGGCCTTTTCAAACTCCAAGGTCAGCGGGAAGCTCGCCCCCTTCTTCAGCGGTGCCGTGAGGCCCATCAGCATCACATGGCTCTGCTGCGGCCGCAGAACGACCTTGCCACCCGCCGGGATATCGACCCCGTCCATCGCCTTCATGCTGGCCATGTTGCCCTGCATTTCCGTCGTATGGAGATGGGCCATGGCGGCAGCCGGCGTGCTGACCCCGACCAGGCGATCCGCCGCCGGCCCGGCATTATCGATTTCGAGATAGACAGCACCGGTATCGACGCTGGGAATAGTCGCCCGGGACCAGGCCTGGCGGATGACGAGATTGCCGAGCTTGACGTCATCGGCATGTACAAGCCCGCTGCCCGAGAGCAACGCCAGACCGGCCATCAACAGTATTTTGGGGAGACGAGCCAACTTTTCCTCCACTCGATTAGCGCGATCGACCATACCATCATGGCCGGCGTGATCGTCAGCTTCATGGCAGATACGGGCGCAGCCTGGCAAAGGGACGAGACGCCGCACCCATAGCTATCTTTTGGGGCCTGTCAGTTGGCCAGTTGGACCTCCAGCTCATCAAGCCGGCGCAGCCGATAATAGGCGATAGAGATGACCCAGCTCAGGATGAAGAGACCGATGATGAGGTAGCCCAGCATGCCGAAATTCTCACTGAGTGCGCCGATGATATCCCAGAAGGCGCCATGGAGCTGCAACTTGTCGGCCAGCAGCGCCAGGGTCTCGATGCCGCCGATCAGCAGCGCCACCACCACCGAGACGAAGGTGATGGTGAGGTTGTAATAGAGCTTGCGGATCGGCTTCATGAAGGCCCAGCCATAAGCGCCCAGCATGAGGATGCTGTCGGTGGTGTCGATCAAGGCCATGCCGGCGGTGAAGAGCGCCGGGAAAACCAGAATGACCCATAAGGACATGCCTTGGGTCGCCTGGGTCGCGGAAATGCCGAACAGCGCCACTTCGGTCGCGGTGTCGAAGCCGAGCCCGAATAGCAGGCCGACCGGCAGCAGGTGCCAGGACCGCGTCACCATGCCGAAGAGCGGCCGGAACAACCGGGCCAGCAGGCCGCGATTGTTCAACAGCATGTCGAAATCTTCCTCGACGAAGGGCTTGCCCTGCTTCACCGCCCGGAAGGTCCGATAGACCGAGACCAGAATGATGATGTTCAGCGCCGCGATGGTGAAGAGGAAGAAGGCGGAAACGCAGGTGCTGATGACGCCGCCGATTTCGCGGAAGGCAGCAACGCCGTTCTGCACGGCGGCGGCGGCAAAGGCGATGCCGACCGTCATGCCGACCACGATCAGCGCATGGCCGATCGAGAAGAAGAAGCCGACCGCGACCGGCCGCTTGCCCTCCTGCATCAGCTTGCGGGTGACATTGTCGATGGCGGCGATGTGATCGGCATCCACGGCGTGACGCAGGCCGAAGGTATAAGCGAGCAGTGCCGTTCCCAGCAGCATCGGATTATCGCCGAGCACGGCGAAGGCCCAGACCCAGACGCCGATATTGGCGACAATCAGGAAAGAGAAAATGGAGATGATGCGGCGGCGCAGATCGCCAGCCCCATCATGCAGAAAACTCGACAAGAAACCCGACACGGTTGCCTACCCCGGAGCGTTGCCAACGGGACCGGGCCGGCGGATAGCGTGAGAGCGTGGGATCGCTTGTGTGATCCATGCCCCAGCCCACCCGATTGCCGGCACAGTCATGACTCGATGGCAGGTCTCCTGGCTCACGGGTCGTTGCCTGCATCCGGCCTTCCCGGGCGAACCCAGTGGCGTCTGATGGCGCAGGCTATCCGCTTACAGTTGCGGGGGCAGCCACGGTTTTGGCCCCTTCTGGGTCGTCCGCACCGTGTTCCCTATTAATCCCCTGGACTTCAGCCGTCGGGGAACCATCGCCGGCACTTATAGCCGATCATGGCAGGTGGTCAATGCCTGCCGGCGGCGGCAAGTCACCGCGTACCGACATGCATTTTTGACAGAAAGGCTGCGGAAAAATCAGAACTTCATCTGCATGCCGACGGAGCCGGCCTGTTGCAACTGCGCGCTGTTCGAGCCGTATTCGGTCTGGCGCAAGACATCGACCTTGGCGTTCAATTTGACGTCGGCATTGATCTGTGCGCCGACATCCCAATTGGCCGAGAGGCCAAACGTCTGCGTGGTATCGCGCCGCCTGGCCAGCAGATCGAGGCTGTCATCGTCCGGGGCGGTCGAATTATAGGAATAGTTGGTCCCCAGCTTGAAACTGTCAGAGATTGGAATCTCCGCGCTCACCGACGGGCCTTGCTGGCCGGACAGGGACTGGTTCCCGCCGCTCAGCGTCTGGTTCATCTGATAGCCGAGACCGAGCTTGATCTTGTCCGGCAGGGTGTAGTTGAGGCTGGTACTGGCCTGCGCCTGGCGGCTGTCGCCATCCGGCGTGTTCTGCAGCGTATAGCCGGTCGTCGTCGTCGCGGTCAGACCGCTCATCAGATCCTTGGAAACAGAACTGCTGACGCCGTAATCGATCTGGGACAGCGCTTGGTTCTGCATCGTCACGCCGACATTCGGGCTGAGACTGATCGCGAAATTGCCCTGCCGGTAAGCCAAGCCAGGGCCGGCATTGGCCGAGGCATCACCGAACACACCGCTATTCGATTGTGTTTTCGTAAAAGCGCCGTGATTGACCAGCGAGAGACCGCCGGACAACGGCACGACATATTGCCCGCTGCCACCGAGCACGGCGTCCCAACCACGATCGGAATCCGCCGTCGAAACGGTGAAAGGCACATCGCCAAGATCGATCTTCTTATTGGTCGGGGTCGCCGTACCATCACTCGCCGCCAGCGGATCGGCAGCCGCGCCGCCCGTCAGCTTGTCGTTGAGCCCGGCGCCGGATAGGTTGAGATAGAGCGACGCACCGGTGGAGCTCTGGTCGGCCCTGGCAATGATCGGCAAGGCGACGGCCGACAGCAGGCCGAACGGCATCGCCATCAGCACGGCCGTCAGTCGCCTGCTGCCCTTGAAGCCAGATCTTGTCGATTGCTTCGCACTCATCGGCCGGTCGCCCGTTATTCCTGCGGTTCGTTATCTCTGTCTTTGTCGTCTTGGAGGTCTGTCGTATCGGGCTATCAGGTCGCGATCCGCTGCGCGGCGTCACGAAACCAAGCAAACTGGCGCAAATATGGGGCCGGGAGGGGTAGGATTGCAATGCTGGATTGGCCGGCCCCCAGATAATGGACCGATCAGTTGCCTTCCGGCATCACCTCGCCCTGCGGGGTGACCATGACATTACCGCCAACGCCGTCCTTGTTGACGGCCGTACCGTGCCACACATTGTCGCAACCCTTTTGCAGATCCTTGACCTGCGTATAGCCCGCCGCCTCGATCTTCTTCTTGGTCTGCTCTGCCGTCGTCCCATCGATCTTCGTGCCGGCTTCACAGCCAGCCACCTGGATCACCGAAGCGGACTGCGCCATTGCGGGTTGCAACAGGGCCTGGCTGCCGAACGCCAGGACCAAAGCGAGACCATAAGGGACGATACCGATCGACATGGATAGTTTCCTTTCACTGCAAGGTCGGTGGACGAAGATATTTCAACAGGCGAAGATTGAGGCGATAGAAAAATCAGCGGACGAAGATCAGCGCCACCTTCACTAAAAATGGCACGAAGCGCGGACGGATCAAGCGGGCATCATAGCGCATCATGCGCCGGTCATTCTCAGCCAGACAGACGCGCAGCAGATCGCCGACCCGCAGATTCGCGGCAACAGCCTTGCTGGCCTTGGCGGTGAAATTCTTGTTGCCCTCCACCTGCCGCGCCGTCTGCAGCCGGCCCTTGATGCGGCTGAGATAAGCCAGGAAACAACGCAGGTTGAAGCGCATACGTGCCAGCGGCCGGAGCTGCCGACGATGCCAAGCCAGCCAGTTCACGAAGAACAGGATGTGGCGGCACTCTTCCTGGATGACAGGCTCGAAGGTCTCGATCAGAGCTGGCGGGAAGAAACCCGAGCGGCGGGCGAATTCAAAGAGGCCAAAGGCAAAGAAGCTATCGATACATTCGGAATAGCCGGTGCACAGCCAGGCCCATTCGGGATCCGGCGGTGCCGGGTAATCCGGTTCGGGATCAAGCGTGATGCCGTAAAAGGCCACCATCTTGCCCAGCACTTCTTTGTGCCTTGCCTCCTCCCGCCCATCCAATGCAATGGCTTCGCGCAGCAGCGGGTCGGCAACCCGGTCGGCATAGCTTTGCACCGCACGCGCGGCCCGGCCCTCGACCTGCACGGCAATGTTCCAGATCGGCAACGTGGTCAGGCGGGCTGAAGCATCGGCATCGAGCTGGGGCCAGGGGATCACTGCCGGTCGGTAGGGATCATGCGTATCCAGCAGCATGCGGCAGAAGGCTTCCTTGTGGTGCACGGAGCCCAGCACCAGGCTGCTGCCGGCGGTCATGATGCCAACTGCAGCATTTGACCCGCACACATCAGTCAGGCGGTCGGTCTCCAGATTCACCTCATCCCCCAAATCCCCAATCGGTCGCTTCCTCGCCCGCGAAGATATCCCTCTCCCCGCTGGCCACCAATTCACGCCCCTGACCGAAGGTTCCGCCAAGGCGATGCTGCCCATGAAGGAGGGAGAGATCAGGGCGTCATTGCGACTATTTCTTGGCAAGCAATTGCCGGAGCAATGCGACTGCATAGAGGAATTGCCCGCGCCCCAGTTTCTGGCTGGACAAATCATTATGTTATAATATAACAATTTCATTCATTACAAACATCCCGCAACGAGGTTGAATGATGTTCCGGCGTCTCTCTTTGGCTTTTCTGGGCTTGATTCTCGGCAGCTTTGCCTCTGCCGCGCCCCATGCTGTTCTGGCCGACGGCCTGCCGGTGGTGGCAGCCGAGAACTTTTACGGTGACCTCGTCCAGCAGTTGGGCGGACCACAGGTCCAGGTGACCAGCATCCTCAGCAACCCTGATCAAGATCCGCATCTCTTCGAAGCCAGTCCCTCGACGGGTCGCGCGCTCGCGGCCGCCCGGCTCGTCATCCTCAACGGCGCCGACTACGATCCCTGGATGGAAAAACTGCTGCAGGCGACCCCATCTGCTGACCGGGTCGAAATCGTCGTCGCCGATCTCGTCCAGGCAAAATCCGGCGATAATCCGCATCTGTGGTACAAGGTCAGCAACATGGCCGAAGCGGCGAAAGCGGTGGCCGCCGCCCTCACCCGGCTTGACGCCTCCCATGCCGCCGATTACCAAAATCGCTTGAGTAATTTCCTGAGCAGTCTGCAGCCGCTTTCGGCCAAGGTCGCCGCCATGCACCAAGCCTATGCCGGAACGCCTGTAACTGCGACTGAGCCCGTCTTCGGCTATATGGCGGCGGATCTGGGACTTGATATGCGCAACGAACGCTTTCAACTTGCGGTCATGAACGACACCGAACCCAGCGCCGGCGATATCGGCGCCTTCCAGGACGACCTGAAGCAGCGCAAGGTCCATGTGTTGCTGTTCAACCAGCAGACCACCGACGACCTGTCCCAGCGCCTGCTCGATATCGCCAAGGAGGCCAAGGTTCCTGTCGTCGGCGTCAGTGAGACCGAACCGGCCGACCGCAGCTACCAGGAATGGATGCTGCAGCAATTGACGGCGCTGGACCAGGCGCTCAGCGCAAACAAGCAACCTTAACGGAGCATGGCGAGATTGATGTCAGCAGCATCGGGATCAGGGGCGCTTTCACCGTCATGAACCGGGACGTAGCGCCGAAGCGGCCAGAACCCACGGTCGAGCTTGATCATGCCACGCTGACACTGGGCGGCCGCAAGATCCTGTCCGATATCAGCCTGACCATCAATGCCGGCGAATTCATCGGCGTCCTCGGTCCCAATGGTGCCGGCAAGACGACGCTCATGCGCGCCTTGCTGGGCTTGATCCCGGTCTCGGGCGGCAGCCTGCGCGTACTGGGCGAAGCAGCGCGGCGAGGCAATCCGGCCATCGGCTACGTCCCGCAGTTCCGCAGCCAGGCGGCCCAGAGCGCTCTGCGCGGCTGGGATTTTGTCGCTGCCGCCGCCGACGGACATCGCTGGGGCCTGCCGCTGCCGGATCGGCGACGGCGGCGCATGGTGACCGATGCCATTGCCCTGGTCGGCGCCGAGCGGCTGGCGGAGCGCCCCCTCAACGGTCTCTCCGGTGGCGAGCGGCAGCGATTGCTGCTAGCCCAGGCGCTCCTCGGCGAGCCGAAGCTGTTGCTGCTCGACGAACCGCTGATCAGCCTCGATCCGCATCATCAGAAGGTGGTTGTCGACCTCGTGCGCGAAGTGCAGCAGCGGCTCGATATTGCCGTCCTGTTCAGCGCCCATGAACTCAACCCGCTGCTGCCGGCGATCGACCGCGTGCTCTATCTCGGCAAGGGACAGGCTGCCCTCGGCACCGTCGATGACGTCATCACCGGTCCGGTCCTGTCACGGCTCTATGGTTCGGACATCGAGGTGGTGCGCCTGCGCGGGCGCATCTTTGTCATGTCCGGCGGCCTCGACCTGGAACACGACGCACATCAGCACGAACACGAGCATGGCGGCGGTCATCACCATGAGCATGGACATCATCATGCCCATCAGTGACGAACTCTATATGGCAAAGCGGCACTGAAAGAGCATCATGTTTGATTACGACTTCATGCGTCACGCTTTCGCCGCAGCCGGTATCGTCGCCGTGTTGGCTGGTATCGTCGGCTATTTCCTGGTGCTGCGCGGCCAGACCTTTGCCGGCCATGCCCTGTCCCATGTCGGTTTTGCCGGTGCCACCGGTGCGGTGCTGCTGGGCGTGTCGCCGCTGACCGGATTGATCGCCTTCACCCTGCTGGCCGGACTTGGCATGGGTGTGCTGGGCGACCGGCTGCAGGGTCGCGATGTGGCGATCGGCGTCGTCCTGTCGCTGTCACTCGGCATCGGCCTGTTGTTCCTGCACTTCTTCACCTCATATGCCACGCAGGCGACCGCACTCCTTTTCGGCAATGTTTTTGGCGTCAACCTCGGCACCGTGGGTGTCCTGGCATTGCTCGCCGCCATCAGCCTGCTGGCCCTGGCGGCGATCACGCGCCCCCTGCTCTTCAGCAGCCTGCAGCCGGAGCTGGCCGAGGCCAAAGGCGTCAATCCGCGCCTCGTCTCCATGCTGTTCCTCGGTATCGTCGCTTTGACGACCGCTGCCTGTGCCCAGGTGGTCGGCGTTCTCCTGGTCTTCGCCTTGATGGTCGGGCCAGCGGCGACGGCACAGCGCCTCGCCTCCCGGCTCAGCCAGGCAGTCGTCCTCTCGGCCCTGATTGCGCTGGTCGAGGCCTGGGGCGGCATCGCGCTTGCTTATGTGAGTGACTGGCCAGCCAGCTT
>Ga0209148_1000797_pt1 | contig 23297 bp, 15 predicted proteins | sample AraplaCol_mMF_r2_2_FD_184288 | JGI IMG/M metagenome (GOLD analysis project Ga0209148, IMG submission 184288) | Arabidopsis root microbial communities from North Carolina, USA - plate scrape CL_Col_mMF_r2 (SPAdes) (version 2) | ecosystem: Host-associated > Plants > Roots > Endosphere | place... | reverse complement strand
CGTGCGCTCGCTCATCCCCGACGACGACACTTTGCTTGCGCTGATCAGCCAGCGCCGCTCATTGGAGGCGGTGCTGCTCCGTCATGACGTGCGTGCGCGACCGGTGGAGGAAGCCATCGCCGACACGGCAGACGTCGTCGCGCGCGAGGCGCTCGAGCAGCAATGGTCGACCGTGCGGGACCAGTACGGCGTCGAATCGATCGCGCACATTCCTGACCTTTTGGTCGTGCTGGCGGCTGCAGGTTACACGCGCGAGCGCAAACGTCCGAATATGGATCCGTCGGCGATCCCGGTGCAGCTCAACGGCTTCGAAGACACCAACGACGAAAACCTACGAGGCAAGTCAAGCGTGTACGCGATGTCCGCCCGCACCGAAGCACTCTGGATCCGCCTGGACGCACGCCGAGTACTCCGCTGGTGCGTCTCCCACGCAGGATGGGAGTCGCCAGGTGAAGCCATCATGGACGACATCCACGCCGCCCACGCCCATCTGCTGCGTCACTCGCCGGCCCTGACGATGCAGCCAGGTGAGGTCGCAGCGGAGTCCCGCAACGGGGTCCAAGCCGAAAGTGCGCCATTCCACTTGCTGCACAGCATTTCCCACGCGCTGCTTGCGAACGCCCGCCGGCATACCGGCTATGACGACAAGAGCCTGACGGAGTATCTGCTGCCGATGGACTTGTCCTTCGTAATCTACGTTACGTCTGTACAAAACTATACTGCAGGCGGCCTATTGACGCTGTTTCAGCACTATCTGCAGAACTGGTTCGACGACGCTTCACGCTACGCCTTCAACTGTGCGTTCGACCCGATCTGTAGCGATAACGGCGGCGCGTGCAATGGATGCCTGCAGACCGAGCTCGGCTGCGAAACGTTCAATCACGGCCTGTCTCGATCCTATCTGCACGGAGGCACGCTAGGTCGCGCAGGGGAAATGGCAATATCGAGTGGGTACTGGAGTGATGTCTGACACTTATGCTGCGCTGCTGGCGCAGATGACCGCCGTGATGGCCGAACTACCGCTGGGCGAGGCCGCAGCCCTGGCCGAAAGCTTCACCGCGCGGATCAACCGGAAGATCGGAGAGAATTTGACCTCCCGGACCGCTCATAGCGACGACGGAGCGCCTGCGCGAGCGGCGCACGTGCTGCCAGATCACCTGATGAACTTCGCGACCCTGACCCTGCCATGGGAAGCATATCGGCACGCACATGGCGCTCGAAGTGGCACGCTTGCGGCCGAAGTGACTCCAACCCGCCTCATTTGCAGCCTGCCAGAGCCGCTCGCCGGCATTGTTCGTTCCGCCGGCTGTACGCCTTCTTGGTCAGGCTCCTTGCTCGACGCGCTGAGTTTGGTGCTCAACGATGCGCGACAGGAAGTGGTGATGATGAATCCATACTGGTCAGCGGTGGGTGTTGAGGCACTGATACGACGCATCACTCGTGAATCGTTCGCTGGCGTGCACATCACCATCATGACGCAGCCGCGCGAAAAACTTGACTACGCTATGACCCAAGGAATCGACCTTTTCCTTGCTGCGTTAGCGGAGAAAGGGGCTCGGTGCAAGGTACTGGCGCCGTCGCCGCGCGTCAGGCCGACGCCGCTCCTGCACGCGAAAGTCGTTGTGGCAGACCGCAGTCACGCGTATCTGGGCAGCGCAAATCTTACCGGTGGTGGCATGGATTTCAGTGTTGAGCTCGGCATCAAGTTCGGCGGCACACTCGCGCGCCAGCTTGCCGATTGGCTTACAGCAGTGGGGCGGGGCTTGGCGCCGTGGTCTGATTAGGATGATGACGTTTCATAGCCCATGGGTGCTGAGGACAGCTACCGAAAGGAAAGGCATCGAAGGCTGAGCTTGAAAAATCGTGGTGCTGATGCAAGGACTAGTTGAGGCGATTGCACATGAACGAGGGCGTGTGTCCGGCCTGGCACTGAGGCGGTTAAACTAAGACACGGGCCACCGCTGCACGCCTTCCAAGTTGATCGTCAACGACGATCCGACGAGGGTCACCTCGATCTGGATTGAGGCCAAAACCTGCTCCGTGATCGACTCAATCTTGTAATGGCATGATTCGCACAGGGCTATCAGATTTGAGGGATGGTTCGTCCCCCGAATCGGAACGGCTTCAAGTGATGGACATGCAACGCCGCTCCATTGTCCTCCGGTGTCTTCCCGCAGCACCGACACACCTTGTCGCGCCGCCGCACTTCTGCTCGCCGGCTCTTCCAGCACGGTCCATACCGCAGAGCATCCGTGTCGCGGCGCTTCTGCCCCGCTGCCGCACACTGTATCGAGCAAAACAGTTTCTTCGATCGACGCAGATCCCGCGCCTTCCGTTCGACAGCTGTTCTGCAGGCCACACATCCAATCGTCACCGCACCCCTCGTTGAACGATACGAGACGATTCCCAGCGCTCGTCGGCGCCGAGTGACCGGAAGTTCGCTGAACCCATACCTCTTCCCTAGCTGGGCATCCGACATCGTGCCAAGCAACACGTCCATTTCGGGTGTCCAGACAATCACTTTCGCATGAGGCACCTATTCTTACGTCGGAACCACTGGCCGTGTGGCACTGGCGGCAGTGGGCTCACGAAGCGGACACGGAGGAGCAAAGGCCGGCGCTGTCCGCGATCTTGGTGCGCGCTTAGCTACTTCGCCAGTTCGACAGCAATCGGTCGACTACGCTTTCCTGCGAGATGAATACGTTGTGTTGTCGCATCAAGGGGCTAAGGGCATCGTCCCATGATGCCTCGACAAACCCTGCAATGAGGTCCGTTGACTTGGCGCAGCAGCCACGGCCATCAGATAGTCGGACACGCCGCAACGCCAGGGCTGGGCGAGCCGGCGATGACCCGTCTGTCGATCACCTGTGGGTCCGCCGGAAGGGCTGCGAGTACAGTTCGGCTTCGGCCAGCGCTGGGGTCCGGCGGGGCAATGCCGGCGGCACTCGGCAACGGCCGCAGGAGTAGCGCGCCCAGCGCGATGGCGTTCCGCGCGGCCGACATGGCCTCCATGCCGCACGAGAAGCCGACACGTGCACCGCTGGCCCAAGGTTGCATCCCTCAACGGCCCCTTAGTGGTCGGTCAGCTGATCTTCGGATCAGCGCCGACCGACCTCGGATCCGCGTTCCCGCCGCGTCAACATAGCGCGTGTTCCTAGCAAAAGCGCGAGCAGGGTGCAGTTAATTTCCGAAATAACAGCGAGGCCGCAAAGCCTCGTTGTTCCTACGTTGTAGGCAACAAGCCGTCAGGCTTACTGTCTCCAGAGAGAAATGTTGAATTAACAGCGAGTTCGATCAATCCGCTCGTTTCGGACTTCGTCATCGCCGAACGGGTGCGGTTTGCATTAAAAAACTTGGCAATGGATTGAACGTCAGCGAAAGTGAAAGTCTCTGAATCGTTTGGGTTGTTTCGCTGGGAGTTTTCGGTCAACTGCGCGGCGATGGCCTTGTCCGCGACGCCCTTTTTGCGCGCTGCTACGACACGCGCAGCGGAATGCCCAGTGCGGTCAATCTGATCGCTTGTTAACTTTTCCCAGATGTCGACGGTCTTATCAAATTTCTTTCCCATGGAAAAATTCCTTTCGTGTGTGTGGTCGGCCTTCGAGAATGGTGGCAAAGTTCGATGCTGATTTAAGATGCTGGCCCGTTCAGTTGCGCTGCTAAATATTCAATGCTGCGAAATTGGGACTTTCCGCCAACGGCTTAACGGCGGACTATTAGTCCTGGACTTGTTTGATGATTTCCTCAGCGACTTTCGTAACGACAGCGACGATGGCGGCTTTTAAAATGGACTCCCACATTGTTACTCTCCTTCATGCGGTAAAAAAATGATCGGAACAGCGATTGTATGCAAACGATGAGCTGCGCTTGAAACAGACTATAAAACGGCCAGCGCAGCTCTGCAAACCGGTGCGACAAAAATGCGACTGTCGCAAGCTTGTCCTTGTTGTACTTTGCATCAAGAAGCGCCTATCATTGATCTGTTCAAAGCAGAGGGGCACAAATGCCAAACGTTATCAAGATTGCACGCGAGCGCAAAAACATTGCTTCACATGACGAGCTCGCGCGAATATTAATAAAAGCTCGTCCAGATGTATTTTCCTTCAAGGATCCGCGTTACTTGGGAAAGATGATTGGCGAATTGGATCAGCACGATGCCAGTCGTTGGGCAAATTATCCGGACCGCATTCAGTGCCTAATTGATTTTCTCGAGATAGATATCGAAGATCTCGAGTTGCAGCGGGAAACGGCGCATCTGATATTCGCTCCGCAAGCGTTTCCCGATTTCCCCCCGTTGTCATTGGTTCGAGAAGATATTTGGGCAATCGGCGAAGCCAAACAAATTGCAAACAAGGCGCCGGTCGAAACGAACCGATATCAGATCAAGCCGACGCTGGACTTTTGGCTGAAGCCAGGCGCAATCGGTGTTGGGCCGCGTCAGACCCAATGGCTGTGCGTGCCGGACAAGGTTGAATTTGACTTGTTGACCCGCTGGCTGGATGCGGTGAGCCGTCATCGCGTCGTGTTTAAGAAAACAATTAACGACGCGCTGGCCGACAAGCTGGAGGACGTGCACCACCATAGAGCGCTCATCCTTGTCATCAACAACGAAGAGACTGCCGAGAACTTAAGGCTGATAATGCAGCATCGACAAGGATCGCCGCTGCTGATCATTTCGCCTTGTAGTCCGCCGTCGCTCGACATTAACGCTCGCTCACAACGGCCAAGATCGGAACGATCGATCAGGTTGGAGTTCGAGAGTTGGCTGTGGATGTTATCGCCCAATTGGCGGGAATCCCTGCTCGCGTGGATTGAGGCGCGTTTCCAACAAAAGAACAAGTCGAATAACTATTTCAGCAGCGGCGGCGTAATGAAGGTGCTGAAAAGATTCGATCCAAGCGGCCAATGGTTTACCAGTGTCGAGGATTTACTGGTGTTGGCACAAGCCGTATCGGATTTCGGCGAGGTGGAACTGGACAAGTCGTTGGAGGGCGACATTGATTTTTCCGAGTTGATGAAGCGATTGTTTAGCCAAGACGAGTCCAAGCGCGCCTTGGTTGAACAGCTCGTGCAAGCGCGCTGGACGAAGTGGTGCTTGCCGTGGACTGGCGGTTTGAGTAACGATGAATGGGCTGGCCTAACCGAGGGCGTGTGCAGGCTTGATGTCTTGATTGCGCAGTTTGTCAGGCGGACCGCCGACGGCTATGACTTCAAGCGTCCGATTGTCGCGCGGCTTTTGCTGCGCAGTTACCTTATGCGTCAGCTGAGTCAGGGCAATGCATCGGCCTGGGCGCCAGCGTGTTTTGACGAGCAGCGGCGCCCCTTCCTAGATGCGGCGTTGGATGCGCTATCGATTTTAGAACTTGAGAGCGTCGTCGTTCAGTTGCGCCCGCGATTGGCGCAGCTTGATCATCTTGGGATGGCGGAAGCGCTATTCGCCGCCGCTGGGCGTCGCCTCGTACGCGGGGAAAGTATCGGAAACGCCTTGCCTAAACTGCTGGGCGCCGTCGTCCAGAGCTTGCGTGCAGAAAAGGATGCGCTCATCCCGTATTCGCGTTCGATGTCGAGAGCCGCTGCGCAGATCGAGTGGGTATCGATTTGCTGGGCTTGGAGTCTGCATACACAGTGCGACGAATCGATGAGGCCGAGCTGGCAATTCCCTGGATGGCATAAAACGCTCCCCAAAAGGGTTCCGGATTTTTTGGACAGTTATGGCGCTTCCTACTCCGCTTTTAGCTGGGAACGAGAGCCTTTGCTGATGGGCGCGTTTTTGCGCGTAGCGCAACGTTGGCTGACGACCCTCGAGGACGTCCCACAGTACGACAAAATGCCACCGGTACTCATTTCTGCGTTGCTGGCGCAAGCCGCAAAAAATCGACGGCCGGCGGAGCTCAGTTGGTGGCCGGCAGTTATCGGCAATCCCGGCGCCGAGCAAGCATTACTTGATGCGGTATGCAGCCGCACTCCGTCCGACCGTCAAGTCGCGCGCGCGTGGTGGCCGTCGCTGGTCGCTTACCGTCATAGCGAGGCTGCTCGGGCGGCGCCGTTCACGCGAATTGGTGAGAACTTATTTACACCTTATCCGAGTGACCGTCATTATTCGCCGCTGCTTGCATGGGTCATGGAGCAGCTTGAGAACGAAGCTGCGCTTGCGCTCACATCGTTGGCCGAACCGGATTTGACGTTCTTGACGCGCCATCCCGGCTTGTTGGCAGTGCCGTTCAAACGCGAATTGCTGAAGTTGATTCCGGCGATGCAAGACTTTACATTGTGGCCATTCGAAGTCCCTGGTTTTTTGTACGCCTTTGGTCCGGAAACAAGCGGGGAAATGGAAATGCTGCTCGATCATCCGCAATTGGGACTGCAGGCTGCATATTGTTTATGGGATTGGTCCGCGCATGAGGCGACGTTATTGATGAGCAAGCAATTGGCGCCGGCGGCGATCAAAAATTTGTTGATGGCGTCGCTGCCGGCGGCACTCGGCCACGCGCTTGTGGCGTTGGAGGAGCACAAGCAGTTATTTACGCCAGCCGAGCGTCTTGTATGGGCTAAGGACCGGTTGCCCGATGCGCGTCAGCACGCGCCGGCGCTGTTGCAATTTATAATGCCGCCGCAGTTGACCATCGTCACTTAAAGCGCGTTTGGCGAATCTCACGGTCTTGGACTGGTGCGAGGGAGGGGCTGAACTGTGCAGTAGTCCTGTGCTAGACCGGCACAAGACTACTGCGAACTACGTGACAACACTGCGACTTCACTGCGAAGTATTTTGAGACACTGCGAAGTATTCTGAGAACCTACAGTTCCCGATTACACCACCGACCCCAGCTTGAAGATCGGCAAATACATGGCCACGACGAGGCCACCGATCAGCACGCCCAGCACGACCATGATCAGGGGCTCCATCAACGACGACAGCGCCTTGACGGCCTCGTCCACTTCTTCCTCGTAGAAGTCGGCCACCTTGCCCAGCATGCCGTCCAGCGCGCCGGATTCTTCGCCGATGGCAACCATCTGCGTCACCATGTTCGGGAAGACGTTGGCGTTCTGCATCGCGGCCGTCAGGCTCGTGCCTGTGCTGACTTCCGTCTGGATCTTTTTCGTCGCATCCAGGTAGACGTTGTTGCCGGAGGCGCCGCCGACGGAATCCAGTGCTTCGACGAGCGGCACGCCGGCCGCGAACATCGTCGCCAGGGTGCGGGTCCAGCGGGCGATCGTGGCCTTGCGGATCACTTCGCCGAATATGGGGAGGCGCAGCAGCACGCGGTCCATGAACTGCTGCATCTTGAGCGACCGGCGCCACGACTGGAAGAAGAAGTACAGGGCGCCGAAGATCGAGCCGAAGATGAGATACCACCATTGCACGACGAAGTCGGAGATGCCCATCACGATCAAGGTCGGGGCCGGCAGGTTCGCGCCGAAGCTGGAGAACACGGATTTGAACGCGGGCACGACCCAGATCATGATCACGGCCGTGACGATGAAGGCGATGGCCATGATCGCGCACGGGTACATCAGCGCGCCCTTGATCTTGCTCTTCAGCGCGAGCGTCTTTTCCTTGTAGATCGCCAGGCGGGTCAACAAGTCTTCCAGGATGCCCGCCTGCTCGCCGGCGCCGACGAGGTTGCAGAACAGCGGGTCGAAGTACAGCGGGTATTTGCGGAAGGCGTTGTTCAGGCTGGTGCCCGTCTCGATGTCGGCGCGCAGGTCCATGATGAGCTTGGACATCGACGGGTTCGAGTGGCCCTTGCCGACGATGTCGAACGATTGCAGCAGCGGCACGCCGGCCTTCATCATCGTGGCCAGCTGGCGCGTGAACAGGGTCAGGTCCTTGTCCTGGATCTTCCTGCCGCTGCGATACGTCTTCTTCTTGACCTTGACGACCATGATGCCCTGGCGGCGCAGGGTCACGTTCACGATGGTCTCGCCTCCGGCGCGCATTTCGCCGCGCACGGTCTTGCCGGTCTTGTCCTTGCCTTCCCAGGCGAAGACATATTCCTTGACTTGGGTGCTTGCGCCGCGGCGCGCCGGTACGGATGTCGTTGCCATGTTGGATCCTATTCGTTGGTGCAGCCGAGCACTTCTTCGAGACTGGTAAGGCCCTGCCTGACCTTCATGAGGCCGGACCGGCGCAGCGAGTTCACGCCATCGGCCTCGGCCTGGGCGGCAATCTGCATCGCGTTGCCGTGCCCCAGGATCAGGGCTTCGATTGCCGGCGAGATCGGCATGAGCTGGTAGATGCCCACGCGGCCCTTGTAGCCGGAGCCGAGGCAGCGCTCGCAGCCGACCGGGCCGTAGGGTTTCCAGTCGCCGTCCAGGTCGCCGTCGCGGAAGCCCGCCGCCTTCAACGTGTCGCGCCCGATGTCGAGCGGCTGCTTGCACGTGCACAGGCGGCGCGCGAGGCGCTGGGCGGTGATCAGGATGACGGAGGAGGCGATGTTGAACGGCGCGACGCCCATGTTCATCAGGCGCGTCAGGGTCGACGGCGCGTCGTTCGTGTGCAGGGTGGAAAACACCATGTGGCCCGTCTGCGCCGCCTTGATCGCGATGTCGGCCGTTTCCAGGTCGCGGATCTCGCCGACCATGATGATGTCCGGGTCCTGGCGCAGGAAGGCCTTGAGCGCGATGGGGAACGTCAGGCCCGCCTTTTCGTTGACGTTGACCTGGTTCACGCCGGGCAGGTTGATCTCTTCCGCCGTCGAGATATTGATGCCCGGCTTGTTCAGCAGGTTCAGGCAGCTGTACAGCGACACGGTCTTGCCGGAACCCGTCGGGCCCGTCACGAGCACCATGCCGTACGGGCGCGTGATCGCATCGATCAGGATGGCCTTCTGGTCCGGGTCGTAGCCGAGCGCGTCGATGCCCATCTGGGCCTGCGTCGCGTCCAGGATACGCATGACCGTCTTTTCGCCGAACAAGGTCGGCAAGGTACTGACGCGGAAGTCGATGGTCTTCGTGGGCGACAGCACGAGGCGCATGCGGCCGTCCTGCGGGACGCGCTTTTCCGAGATGTCGAGCTTGGCCAGCACCTTGATGCGCGACACGAGCTTGTCGCGGATCGACAGCGGCGGCGCCAGGTGGTCGCGCAGCACGCCGTCCACGCGCAGGCGGATGCGGTACTGCTTTTCGTAGGGCTCGAAGTGGATGTCCGACGCGCCCAGGTTGATCGCATCCATCAAGACCTTGTTCAGGAAGCGCACGATGGGCGCGTCCTCGACTTCGGCGGCGGCCGCTTCCGATATCTGCGTTTGCGGTTCTTCGTCGGCGAACTCGATCTCGCCTTCTTCGCCGGCCAGCTCGCTCAAATCGTCGGCGGCGCTCTTGGAGATCGTCGCCAGCAGGGCCAGCAGGGTGTCGTGGGCGACGATCACGGGTTCGACCGTCGATTCGCTCTGGAACTTGATCTGGTCCAGCGCCTGGGTATTCGTCGGGTCGGACAGCGCCACCGACATCTTGTTGCCGCGCCGTGCCAGCGCGACGACGCGCTGGGCCTGCATCAGCTTGGCGTCGATGGCGTTGACGGGCAGCGCATCGAGGCTGAAGGTGCCGAGGTCGAGGAGGGGATAGCCGAAGGTTTCGGCGCAAAAGGCAGCCAGGGAACGTGCATCGACGGTGCCGGCGCCGAGCAGGGTATCGATGAAACCGGCCTTGTCGGCAGCTGCCTTTTTCTGCAGCGTGTCCGCCTGGGGCAGCGTCAAGCGTCCCGCCTGCACGAGGGCACGCGCCAGCCCGGGCAACGCAGTGCCGGGGGTGGTGTTGGGGAGGACTGCTGCCATATGATCAGGGTCGGAAGGACGACGAGAAGCCGGGCAGGACGGACGGCCCCGGCGGATGTTCTCGATGATGCCCGTAGGCATCAAATCGGTCAAGACTTTGTCGTGGGGAAAGATGCGTGCATACCACGTGGACGACATGGTATTTAAGACCTGGGCAATGTCGGGTGAACAACATCGTTATTCCTCGTGCAAGGACAGGGGCAAACCGCCGGATCGTGACCGGCGGCGCTGGGCAGGCCAAGCCCGATCAGGCGGCCAGCCAGCGTTTGACCGCGACCGGCCGCAACAGTTTCACGACCTTGATGGCCTGGTTCTGCACTTGCACGACTTCGATCACACAGTTGCCGATCTTGAGGGCGATGGGGAACTCCGGGATTTCCTGCAGCTGTTCCAGCAGCAGGCCGTTGACGGTCTTGGGGCCGTCGAGGGGCAGGTCGAGACCGAGCTTTTTATTGATGTCGCGCAGCGGCGTCGTGCCTTCGAGCAGCACTTCGCCCTGGGCATTCCACGCCATCGCATCGCTGCGCGCGGCGCCCGGCGTCGACGTCGTGAAATCGCCGATCATTTCCTCGATGATGTCCTCGAGCGTGACGAGGCCCTGCACCTCGCCGTATTCGTCGACGATGATGCCCAGGCGCTCCTTGTTTTCCTGGAAATACTGGAGTTGTGTGAAGACGCCCGTGTCTTGCGGGATGAAATAGGGTTCCGTCAACAATTCGCGGAAATGGTCGATCGTGAGGTCGTCTTCCTCGTTCAGCAGCGCGACGGCCTTGCGCACGTGCAGGATGCCGACGATGCGGTTGATCTCGCCTTCGTACACGGGCAGCTTGTTGTGGTAGCAGGTGGTCAGCTCGGCCTTGATGTCGTCGACGGGCAGCGCGAGGTTCAGCGCCTCGATCTGGGGGCGCGGCGTCATGATGTCTTCGACGGAAATCTTTTCCAGATCGAACAGGTTCAGCAGAATGCTTTTGTGCTTTTGCGGGATGTAGCTGCCCGCTTCCAGCACGACGGAGCGCAGCTCTTCCGGCGACAGGCGCTGCTGGGCGTCCGCATGGCTCGCGCCCATGGCGCGGATGCCCAGCAGGCGCAACAGGCCTTTCACGAACAGGTTGACGAACCAGATCGCCGGCTTGGCGACCTTCATCAGCGGACGCAGCACATAGCTGGAACCGAGCGAGATGCGTTCCGGGTAGGTGGCGCCGATGATCTTGGGCGAGATCTCCGCGAACACGATCAGCAGGAACGCGACGACGGCCGTGGCGATCGTGATCACGCTTTCCTCGTGGCCGAAGAACAGGATCGCGATCGCGGTGACGAGCGCCGTCGCCATCGCATTGATCAGCGTATTGGCGATGAGCACGAGGGACAGCAGCTTGTCCGTGTGGTCCAGCAGCCACAACGTGGTGATGGCGCCGCGGTGGCCCCGTTTCGCAAGATGGCGCAGGCGATATTTATTGGCCGCCATCAGGGCGGTTTCCGCCATCGCGAAGAAGGCCGAGCAAAGAATCAGGAGCGCGAGTGCGAGGATGAGCACCCAGAGTGGTACGGTTTCCAAGGATCACCGTCAAGAATCGTCGGGAAACTGGCGAGGCCAGCGCGGTGCGGGCCAACGGGTGGCCACGCAGAGGCCGATTCTAAGTCAAGGGGAGGGGGCTTGCAAGTTTGGCCAGACGGGGGCGGTCGACGGATTCAGGCTGTCGACCATCGAACTCGGGATCAGGATGGTGGCGCCACGCTCCTTCGTCGTTTCATAAATGATGTTCATCGCCCGCAGTTGCAGGGCAGCCGGATGGCCGGCGTACATGTCGGCCGCCTCCACGAACTTCCCGGCGATGGCGGCTTCGGCGGAGCCGAGGATGACCCGCGCCTGCTTTTCGCGTTCGGCCTGGGCCTGGCGCGACATGGCATCCTGCAGCACGACGGGAATGGCGACGTCCCGGATTTCCACCGAACCGACGGAGATCCCCCACGGCGCCGTTTTCCGGCCGATCGATTCCTTGAGCTGCGCGTCCGCCTCCTTACGCTCGGACAGCAGCGCCGTCAGCATCGACAGGCCGATCATTTCGCGCAGCGACGTCTGGGCCACCCGGTCGATCGCCTCGCGGTAATTCGTGATCGCCAGCGCGGCTTTCTCGGCATCGTGCACGTGCCAGAAAATGATGGCGTCGACGTTGACCGGGACGGTGTCCTTGGTCAACGCCTGCTCGGCGTTGAAGGCCGTGGTCTGGATGCGCCCGTCGATGACGGCCACCACGTTGTCGATGACGGGCACGATGGCGAACAAGCCGGCGCCCTTGACGCTGTGGAGTTTCCCCAGCCTCAATATGACGAATTTTTCCCACGTGTTCGCCATCTTCAGCGAGAACGCGACGATCACGGCCAGGACAAGGAACGGCACGCCCAGCCGCGGGTCGACCCAGTAGGTCAGGACTGCGCCAACGCCGAGGCTGGCGCAGACCAGGAACGATGTGACCGGATTCATGATGTCAGTGCATCGTCCGTTCCCAGCCATGGCGCATGGCCGTCATCACCTTGTCCCAGGCCGACGCCCCGCTGCCGGCGTGCCTGTGCTCCCAGTCGCTCTTCAGGCCGGGTTCGACGTCTTCCCAGGCCTTGTCGGCGCCCTGGCCGCCGGCATGCGAGTCGCTGCCGCCCGCCGGACGTGTCCACGTATCGTCGTCCGGCGTGCCCCATTGCGCGATGGTGCCCATCGTTTCCTGGAACGTGTTGCCGGCCGGCGGCGCGTCGGCGTGCTGGGTGCCGAAGTAGCGGCTGTCTTCGTGGGGCCGGTGCTGCAGGGCGCCGGGGGCGGTGCCGGGTGGGTAGCGGCGCGGCATCGGGCCGATCCAGGTCCCGGCGCCAGGATCCACGTCGTCAGGGATATCCTCGAGACCGGCCGGATTGCATTGCGCGATGATGGCGGCGGCGCGCTCGGCGTCCGGCTCGGACTCGGTCGTCAGCGTGAGGACGTGGCGTTCGGCCGTGGGCGTGCCGGCGTCGGCGTCGACGTGCCAGTGATGCCGGGCGGCGAAGCGCGCGGCGGCATGCCGGAGCGACGCGCCCAGGCCCGCCGTGTGCCCGGTGCCGCCCGGCCCTGTCGTTGCCGGGCTCGACAGCGCCATGGCGGCGCGCGGGTAGCCGGAAGCCAGCAATTCGTCAAGGACGTGCTGGGCATCGCTTTGGTGAGCGAAGACTGCTTTCAAGGTGTGGCGCATGATGTTTCCCCCCCGATGTCATCGGAATGAACGGGGCGGCCGGTGCCGGAAAGCGCCATGCCGGGAGCATGCCGCTTCGGTAAGGATGTCGCACGGTCCCCCGTACGTCTTGCGTCGTGCCGGGAGTGGCCGTTACCGACGGCCGGTTCCATGCGTTGCCGTTGAATTATGCGACCGGCAGGCAGATAATGGTCACTTCATGCAGTACGGCGCTCGATAACCAAAGCATACGCCGATTTGGGGCGCCGCGCACGTCCATGGCCGGCGCGGCATCGCACCGCCTCAGCCGCGCGCCAGCGCCAGCCGCGCCTGGCCGACGGGTGCGCCGAGCGTGTGTCCGGCCGCCAGCTTGAACTGCGCCAGCGCGCCCGACAACTGCTCCGTCTGCTCCGCCAGCGATTCCGCCGCGGCCGACGCTTCCTCCACCAGTGCCGAGTTCTGCTGGGTCATCTGGTCCATGTCGTCGATGGCGCGGCCGATCTGGTCGATGCCTTCGGCCTGGCGCTGGCCGGCCACGCTGATCTCGGCCATGATGTCGTGCACCTTGCGGACGGAGGCGACGATCTGTTCCATCGTCGCGCCCGCTTCGTCGACGAGCGCGCTGCCGGCGTCGACCTTGGCGACGGAATCGCCGATCAGCTGCTTGATTTCCTTGGCCGCAGCCGCCGAGCGCTGCGCCAGGTTGCGCACCTCGCCCGCCACGACGGCGAAGCCGCGGCCCTGTTCGCCCGCGCGGGCCGCTTCCACCGCCGCGTTCAGCGCGAGGATATTCGTCTGGAACGCGATGCCGTCGATCACGGAAATGATGTCGACGATCTGCCTGGCGGACGCATTGATGGCGCCCATCGTGCTCACCACGTTGCCGACCACTTCGCCGCCGCGGGTGGCGATGGCGGTGGCCGAGACGACGAGCGAGTTGGCCTGGTGCGTGTTGGCGGCGTTCGTGCGCACGGTTTCCGTCAGCGCTTCGACGGCGCGGGTCGTGTGCTCGAGGCTGCCGGCCTGCGATTCCGTGCGGCCGGCCAGGTCGGCGTTGCCGCTGGCGATTTCGGCACTGGCCGTGGCGATGGTCTCGGCCGACGTCTTGATGCCGGACACCATCGTCGCGAGGCGCGTGCGCATGTCCTGCAGCGCGGCCAGCAGGCTGTGCCGGTCGCCGGCGTCGAGGCGGATCTCCATCGACAGGTCGCCGGCCGCGACGGCACGGGTGATCTCGCGCGCGTATTCCGGTTCGCCGCCCAGCTGTTGCCAGATGGTGCGGATGACGAACCACGACACGCCGATGAGAGTCGCGATCACGACCAGCGCCGTGAGGATGATGATCGTCAGCACGCGGCGCACGCTCGTGCTGCTCTGCGCGATGCCGTCCTTGAATTGTTGCTGGGCCTGCTCATTGAACTTGGCGACGTCGGCATTGAGCACGGTCAGCGCGCCCTGCATGCGCTGCACGGTCGCCTGCGGATCGCCCTTCTCGAGTTCGAGCATGATCTTGGCGGCGGAAACGGCCGGCGCATAGTAATCCTCGAATTCCTTCGTCAGGCGCTTGCCGGTCGCATCCATGCCCGGGATCCTGGCGACGTCGCCCAGTTTGGCGCGGACCTTGTTCGCCTGGTCGCCGATCTGGGCGATGCGCGACTTGTCGCCTTCGGAGACGGCATCGCGCAAGCCATCGGTGATGCCCTGCAGGTCGCCGGCCAGCGCCTTCAACGCGCCCAGCGCCGGGTAATCGACGGTCTCGGTCGTGTGGATCGAGTCCAGGGCGCCGCTCGCGATGCTGGCGGACACCGCCACGCCGAGGCCGAAGATGATGGTCGAGATGACCGGGAGTGCCCAGATCTTGCGCTTGATGCTCATGATGCCGTTTCCTCAAAATTCAACGGCCCGCCGCCGGCGCGAACCGGAGGCGGGCGGGTGGATGGGACGCTTATGGTGTGTAGATCACTTTGACCGAAGCGTCGACCGCGCTCTTGTCGATGTAGCCGATGGCCTTGGGATCGCTCGCCACCATCTTTTTGACGGCGGCGCTGTCCGCGGCTTCCCTGGGCATCGTGGCCTTGCCGGTGAACACCAGCTTGGACCACAGGGACTTGACCTGGGACGCGTCCTTGTCCGTCACCTTCTTGTAGAACTCGGCGCGGACCGGGGCGCTTTCCGGCTGGTCGACCGGGCTCATGGCGCTCGATTTACCCAGGAAATATTGTGCGACCTGGTCTTTCGTCATCGAGGACTCGGCCGCCCTGGGGTTCACCACGACGACCACCTCGGCCATGGCCGGCAGCGTGAGCAGCAGTGCGGTGGCGGCGATGCCCCTCTTGATCAGATGTTTCATCGACGTCCTCTCAGAACACGAAGTCGAGCGCGACGGCGCCGACGTTGACCGGACCGTGGAAGCCCGGCTGCGGGTTGATCAGCAGGCCGCCCGCCCGGTTCGGGCGTACGTGGTCGAACTGCACCTTCAGCGCCAGCGAGCGGTAGAAGTCCCAGCGCACGCCGATCGTGTCGGTCTGCTGCTCGCCCTGGCTCACGCCCGTGTAGCGCAGGCTGGCGACGATGCCGGACAGCGCGGCCAAGGTCGGCGTGCATGCGGCCGGGTAGCCGGCCGGGCAGGCCGCCGGCATGCCGTTGTTGACGGCGCTGTCGATCGTCAGTTTGGCGTGGCTGTAGTACGGCAGGAACTTGCCGATGCGATAGCCGCCCATCACGTACCACGACGTCGTGTCGTTGATGTAGCTGTCGGTCTTGCGCTTCGCGTATTCGCTTTGCACGACGACGTCGTTCCAGTCGAGCGTGGCGCCGAGCGAGGTGAACGACGCCTTCTTGTTGCGCACGTCGATGTCGGATGCCAGTTGCGCCGCCTGCGGCATGCGGTAGCCGGCGGCCACCGTGTTCAGCGAGGCCAGCAGGGCCGCCAGCGACGTCGAGCCGTTCAGCGTGAGGCGGCCGTCGACGCGGCCGAAGCGCACCGTCAGCGGCCCATGTTCGGCGACGAGGTTCAGCGCGGTCATGCGGCGGCCGTCCAGGCTCGGACCGCCGGCGATGTCGACCTTGCTCTTGCCGACGGCGAATTGGGCGGTGTACGTCGTGTCGCCGACGCTGTGCTGCCAGGTGACGTCGGCGCCGTCGACCGTGTTGAACAGCATCTGCGAGTACATCTCGGCCGGCGGACGCAGCATCGTGTTGGCGTAGCCGACGTTGCGGTAATCCGAAATCATGAACGCCGGCACGCCCATGCGGCCGACGCGGATCGCCACGTCATCCGAGACCTTGGCCTTGGCGAAGGCCCAGGCCAGCTCGGCGCCGAAGTCGTCCTGCGCATCCTTGCGCACGAGGCCCTGGCCCGTGACGGACAGCCAGCTGTTGACGGCGTAATCGGCCTGCACGCCGAAGTTGGAGTCGACGCCGGTCGTGACGTCCTTGGTGGCGCCGCTGGCCTGATTCGGGCGGCCGAACTCGGCCTTGTCGGTATTGGTCCAGGTGAGGGCACCGGTGCCGAAGCCGCTGATGCGCACGGCGGAAGCGTCCTGCGCGAATGCGCAAGGCACGGCAAAAGACAAGGCGAGCGCACTCGCGATGATGCGTTTTTTCATGGGATTGACCTGCTGAAGACTGCGGGTGGACGGTTTTTGTTATAGAGACACTACCGAGGCGATGGATCAGGCCGCGTAACGAATCTGTAATAAATTGTAGAGCGGCATGAAAAAATGCAGCAAGGAAAATACGCGAATAATCACTCTACTCTAGCGATGCGCGCTTTCTTTTGTTGTGCCAAACAGACAGGGCGCCCTGTCAGAATTAGATGATGTTTTTAATTCCACCAGTGCGACGTCGTGCCCGCTTCCGGCAGGCGCGCTTGCCGCGCCTCGTGCACGATGCCGGCCTCGACGGCCTGTTCGGCCGTGTAGATGCGGGAGCAAGCCGTCAGGTAGGAGCGGATGTCGTGGGCGCCGGGCGCGCCGCGGGTGGCGTCCTCGAAGATGGCGGCGTAGCGCTCGGCGTCGAAGTCGAGGCAGTCGCGCCACTCGGAAATGCGGGCGTGGTCGGCCGCGACGAGGTTGCCGAAGCCCCAGTGCAAAGGATGGATGAGGAAGCGTGTGCCCGGACAGGCGTAGCGTTGCTTTCCCGCCAGGAAGATCGCCACGCCGACGGATTCCACGCTGCCCACGTTCCACGTCGTCAACGGCAGCGGCAGCGATTTCAGGAAGTAGTACAGGGCGAAGCCGGCCGTCATGTTGCCGCCTTCCGTCGACAGGTGCAGTTCGATCTCGGTCGCGCCGCTCTGCAGGGCCTGCAGGCACAGGTTGCGTACGGTGCACGCCGAGTTCGCGTTGATCGGTCCGATGAAATGAACGATGTGCAATGCCATGAGGCCTCCCGGTGACGGCTCAAGCATAGCAAGTTTCGCCATGTTGGCTCGTTCCGCATTGCGTGCGGCGGACAGGAGGGGCATGCTAGATAAGCACGTCGCGCAGGCGCGCATGTCGATATTGAAAATACCTGATATTCAAAATCTATATTCCGATATATCCAGCCCGACCCCCGGTGCTACTCTTGTATCCAGTCAGTCATATTTTTTGACAAGTCCTTTCCGAACCGAGGCAACGATGTCCACTCCGATCCGATTTTTCTACCGCGGCGCCGTCCATGAAGTGAACGACGTCGCGCCGACGCAGACCATCCTGCAGCACCTGCGCGAGGACCTGCACTGCACCGGCACCAAGGAAGGCTGCGCCGAAGGCGACTGCGGCGCCTGCACCGTCGTGCTCGGATCGCTCGACAACGGCGAACTGCAGATGCGCTCCGTGAATGCCTGCATCCAGTTCACCCCCACGCTGGACGGCAAGGCCTTGTTCACCGTCGAAGACCTGGCGCAGAGGGACGGCGCCCTGCACCCGGTGCAGCAGGCCCTCGTCGAATGCCACGGCTCGCAATGCGGCTTCTGCACGCCGGGCTTCGCGATGTCGCTATGGGGCCTGTACCTCAAGCAGGAAGGCCGCGAGCCGAGCCGCTGCCAGATCGACGACACCCTGTCCGGCAACCTGTGCCGCTGCACCGGCTACCGCCCGATCATCGACGCCGCCAAGCGCATGGTGACGCTGCCGCCCGTGACGTTCGACCGCGCGTTCGTGGCCGAGCAGCTGCGCGCGCTGCAGCGCGACGCCGGCGCCACCTACGAATACGACGGCCAGACCTTCCACGCCCCGCGCACGCTGGACGAACTGGTCGCCGTGCGCGCCGCGCATCCGCAGGCGACGATCCTGGCCGGTTCGACCGACGTCGGCCTGTGGGTCACGAAGCAGATGCGCGAACTGACCGACATCATCTATCTGGGCCACGTGGCCGAGCTCAAGACGCTGCGCGAGCACGACGGCTTCATCGAGATCGGCGCCGGCATCTCCGTCGAGGATGCGTACGCGGCCATCTGCAAGCACTACGACGCCGAGCTGGGAGAAATGTGGCAACGTTTCGCGTCGCTCCCGATCCGCAACGCGGGCACGCTGGGCGGCAACGTCGCCAACGGCTCGCCGATCGGCGACTCGATGCCGTGGCTGATCGCCCTCGGCAGCGAACTGGTGCTGCGCGGCCCGGCCGGCGAGCGCACGATGCCGCTCGAAAGCTTCTACCTGGGCTACCAGCTGAAGGACTGGCGCGACGGCGAATTCGTGCAGGCCGTGCGCGTGCCGCTGCCGCGCCGGAACGTGGCGTTCCGCACCTATAAACTGGCCAAGCGCTTCGACCAGGACATCTCCGCCGTGTGCGCCGCCTTCGCCTTCACGCTGGACGACGGCGTCGTGCGCGACGCGCGCATCGCCTTCGGTGGCATGGCCGCGACGCCGAAGCGCGCCGCGCAAGCCGAGGCCGTGCTGAACGGCCGCGCGTGGGACGAGGCCGCCGTGAGCGAAGCGATGGCCGCGCTCGCGAAAGACTACGCGCCGCTGTCCGACATGCGTGCTTCGAGCGCCTACCGCATGAAGACGGCGCAGAACCTGCTGCGCCGCTACTGGCTCGAAACGCGCAAGGACAATCCGCTGCCGACTGCCGCAGTCAACCCGTTCGCGAACAAAGCGACGTCCGCCACCGACGCAGTGGCTTGAGGAGAACACCATGAACGACGCAGGATCCCCCGCACTGACCAAGGCCGCCTGGGCGCAGGTCGGTCTCGGCAAAGCCCACGAATCGGCCCGGCTGCACGTGCTCGGCCAGGCCGACTACACGGACGACATCCCCGAAGTGCGCGGCACCTTGCACGCGGCGCTCGGCCTGTCGGCCAAGGCGCACGCGCGCATCGTCAACATCGACTTCGCCGGCGTGCTGGCCAGCCGCGGCGTGCGCGCCGTGCTCACCGCCAGGGACATCCCCGGCACCAACGACTGCGGCCCGATCATCCACGACGATCCGATCCTCGCCGATGGCCTCGTGCAGTACATCGGCCAGCCGATCTTCGTCGTCATCGCCGACAGCCACGACCTGGCGCGCCGCGCCGTCCGCAAGGTCAAGGTCGAGTACGAGGAGCTGCCCGCGATCCTGACCCCGCAGGCCGCGCGCGCAGCCGGCTCGTTCGTGCTGCCGCCGATGCGCCTGACGCGCGGCGACGCCGAGACCGCGTTCGAACGCGCGCCGAACCGCGTCAAGGGCGAGCTGTATGTCGGCGGCCAGGAGCAGTTTTATCTGGAAGGCCAGATTTCGTACGCCCTCCCGCAGGAAAACGATGGCATGCTCGTGCTGTGCTCCACGCAGCACCCGAGCGAGATGCAGCACGTCGTGGCGCATGCCCTCAACGTGCATTCGCATAACGTCGTCGTCGAGTGCCGCCGCATGGGCGGTGGCTTCGGCGGCAAGGAATCGCAGTCGGCGCTGTGGGCCGCCTGCGCGGCCATCGCGGCGAAACGCCTGAACCGCGCCGTGAAACTGCGCGCCGACCGCGACGACGACATGATGGTGACGGGCAAGCGCCACTGCTTCCACTACCTGTACGAAGTGGGCTACGACGACAGCGGCCGCATCGTCGCGGCGAAGGTCGACATGGTGAGCCGCGCCGGCTTCTCGGCCGACCTGTCCGGCCCTGTCGCCACGCGCGCCATCTGCCACTTCGACAATACGTATTACCTGTCCGACTGCGACATCCGCGCGGCGGCCGGCAAGACGAACACCCAGTCGAACACGGCGTTCCGCGGCTTCGGCGGTCCGCAGGGCGCCATCGCGATCGAGTACATCATCGACGAGATCGCGCGCAACCTGGGCCGCGACGCCCTCGACATCCGCAAGCTGAATTTCTACGACAAGATCGACCGCAACGTCACGCCGTACGGCCAGCCCGTGGTCGACAACGTGATCCACGAACTGGTGGCCCAGCTGGAAGAGACGAGCGAATACCGCGCGCGCCGCCAGGCCGTCGAGGCGTACAACGCCACGAGCCCCGTGCTGAAAAAAGGCCTCGCGCTGACGCCGCTGAAATTCGGCATCGCGTTCAACGTCACGCACCTGAACCAGGCCGGCGCGCTCGTGCACGTGTACGTGGACGGCTCCATCCTCGTCAACCACGGCGGCACCGAGATGGGGCAGGGCGTCAACACGAAGGTGATGCAGGTCGTGGCGCACGAGCTGGGCGTCGACCTCACCCGCGTACGCATCGCGGCCACCAATACGAGCAAGGTCGCCAACACGTCGGCGACGGCCGCATCGACGGGCGCCGACTTGAACGGCAAGGCCGCCCAGGACGCGGCGCGCCAGATCCGCGAGCGCCTGGCAAGCTTCGCCGCGAAGCAGTTCGGCGGCGACGTCGCCGACGTGCGCTTCGTCGCCGACACCGTGTTCGCGAACGGTGAAGAAATCCCGTTCGGCGAACTGGTCGCCAAGGCCTACCTGGCGCGCGTGCAGCTGTGGTCGGACGGCTTCTACGCCACGCCGAACCTGAGCTGGGATGCGAAATCGATGACGGGCAACCCGTTCTTCTACTTCGCATACGGCGCGGCCGTGTCCGAGGTCGTCATCGACACGTTGACCGGAGAATGGAAGCTGCTGCGCGCCGACGCGCTGTACGACGCCGGCAATTCGCTGAACCCGGCGATCGACATCGGCCAGGTCGAAGGCGCCTTCATCCAGGGCATGGGCTGGCTGACGACCGAAGAACTGTGGTGGAACGCGCAGGGCAAGCTGATGACGCACGCGCCGTCGACCTACAAGATCCCGGGCGTGTCGGACTGCCCGGAAGCCTTCACCGTGCGCCTGTTCGAGAACCGCAACGTGGCCGACTCGATCCACCGCTCGAAGGCCGTCGGCGAGCCGCCGCTGCTGCTGCCGTTCTCCGTGTTCCTCGCGATCCGCGACGCCATCTCGGCCGTCGGCGGCCACAAGGTGAACCCGCCGCTGCGCGCACCGGCGACGAGCGAGGCGATCCTCGACGCGGTATCCTTCGTCGAACACGCCGTGCAGGAAACCAGGGCAGCCTGACATGGACGACTGGCTCATCCCCACCGATCACCCGGCCGTGCTGATCACGGTCGCGCGGGTCGACGGTTCCGTGCCGCGCGAACCCGGCGCCCGCATGCTGGTCGATGCTCGCGGGCAGTGGGGCACCGTCGGCGGCGGCCATCTCGAATTGCGCGGCATCGAGACAGCGCGCGCCATGCTCGACAAGGGCGAGGCGCGCCGGCTGGAGCGCTTCCCGCTCGGCCCGAGCCTCGGCCAGTGCTGCGGCGGCGTCGTGCACCTCGCGTTCGAGCGGGTCGACCGCGACCATTGCGCGCAGCTGGCGGCGCGCCGCCACGACGATTGCTGGCGCCTCGTCGCGCTGGACGGAGAACCCGACCGCGCCCTCGTCGACGCGCTGGGCCACAACATCCTCGTGCAGGGCGGCCGCTACCCCGATTTCGAGCGCAGCGGCGGCACGCGCGTGCTGCTGGACGCCGATAACCGGCGCTGGCTGGTCGACCACGTCCCGGCGCCGCGCGCGCACGTGATGCTGTTCGGCGCGGGCCACGTGGGCGCGGCCATCGTGCGCCTGCTGGCGGACCTGCCGTGCCGCGTGACGTGGGTCGACGAACGCGAGGACATGTTCCCGCCCGTGGCCCCGCCCAACGTCGTCGTGGAAGCGACCGACATGCCGGACGTGCTGGCGCGCGAGGCCGCCCCCGGCACCTGCTTCCTCGTCATGACGCACAATCACGCGCTGGACCAGCGCCTGACCGAAGCGATCCTCAGACGGCCGGCGAACCGGGACTGGTTCGGCCTGATCGGATCGGAGACCAAACGCAAGCAGTTCGAGCACCGCCTGCGCGACCGCGGCGTCTCCCGCGCGCGCCTGGACGACATGGTGTGCCCGATCGGCGTCCGCGGCATCAAGGGCAAGGAGCCCGCCGTGATCGCCGTCGCCGTCGTCGCGCAACTGCTGATGGTCTGGGAGGCGGCGGCCAGGTCCGCCGACCTCGCGACCGCAACCCCCGCCTTACTGGAACAAGACTAAATGTCCAACGATACCCGCAACGTGCAGGCCTACCGGGCAAGCCTGCTGCACTTCCACGCCGATCCGGCGCTGCTTGACAACGCCCACGCCTGGCACGAGGACGGCCTGCTCCTCGTCGAGAACGGCCGCGTGCTGGCCGCCGGCGACTACGACAAACTGGCGTCCACGCTGCCGCCCGGGACCAGCGTCGTCGATTACCGCGGCCAGATCATCACGCCCGGCTTCATCGACACGCACCTGCACTTCCCGCAGACCGACATGATCGGCTCGCCCGCGCCCGACCTGCTGCCGTGGCTCGAGAATTACACCTTCCCCACCGAGCGCCAGTTTGCCGACCCCGTGCACGCGCGCACCGTCGCCGAGTTCTTCCTGGACGAGCTGCTGCGCAACGGCACGACGACGGCGCTGGTGTACTGCACGGTGCACAAGGAATCCGTCGACGCGTTTTTCGAAGCGAGCGCCGCGCGCAACCTGCGCATGGCCGGCGGCAAGGTGCTGATGGACCGGAATTGCCCGGACTTCCTGCGCGACACGGCCGACCTGCGCGACAGCGAAGACCTGATCCGCCGCTGGCACAACAACGGCCGCGCGCTGTACGCGATCACGCCGCGCTTCGCGCCGACGTCGACCCCGGCCCAGCTGGCGGCCGCGGGCGAGCTGGCGCGCGCCTTCCCGACGACGTACATCCAGACCCACGTGTCGGAAAGCCGCGACGAATGCGCGTGGGTGCAGGGCCTGTTCCCGGAGCGCCGCAGCTATCTGCAGGTCTATGAGCACTATGGCCTGATGCGGCCGCGCGCCATGTTCGGCCACTGCATCTGGCTGGACGACGCCGACTTCGCGCTGATG
>Ga0209148_1000794_pt1 | contig 23325 bp, 24 predicted proteins | sample AraplaCol_mMF_r2_2_FD_184288 | JGI IMG/M metagenome (GOLD analysis project Ga0209148, IMG submission 184288) | Arabidopsis root microbial communities from North Carolina, USA - plate scrape CL_Col_mMF_r2 (SPAdes) (version 2) | ecosystem: Host-associated > Plants > Roots > Endosphere | place... | reverse complement strand
GCATCGTCGGGCACTTTGTCGAGGATGCCTTGCAACAGTTCGGCGCGGACCCTTTTGACCTGTGCCAGATCGCGCTCATTATGCGCGAGCACGTCGTTGATTTCCTTGGCGTTGGCGCGCAATTCGGCCTCGATCTTCGCGCTGGCCTCGTGCGCAAGATGGCGGTGATCCAGCACCTGGAACGTGTGTTCGAGCGCGAGCGCGGTCAGGATACTGATGACGATCATCACGTACTCGCCGCCGAATTCCTTGAGCCGCTTCGATTTCGGGACTTCGAAATGCATGGTTCAACCCGGGATAGAAATAAACGTGCAATCTAGCGCAGGTTTAGTTTTCTGACAATCAACAAAACGGCACAGCCCCGTCCGCGGGCGCCGGCAAGGCGAGCCGCCAATGCTCCCAGTCGGTATCCGGCGCGCCGCCGCAACGGCGGTACAGGCGCTTTGCGGCTTCGTTCGACGGCAGGACGAGCCATGTGATCTGTCCGGCGCCGATGCGCTCCGCGTCGCGCTGCAAGTGGGCGAGCAGGTCGGCCGCGATGCCGCAGTGCCTGTGCGTTGGCTCCACGAACAATTCCTTCAGGATCACAGTCGGCCGCAAATCATACGTAAAAGCCTGCACGAGCCAGACCGCATAGCCGGCCAGGTGGCCGTCCGGCCCATGCGCGACGAGGATGCCGCACTGCGCGCCCGGGCCGAATGCACGGACGCGCAGATCGGCGGCCGTGACCCGGAACCGGGGCAGATAGCCCTCGAACGCCGCGAGCGCGCGCATCATCCCGATGAGCGGCCCGGCGTCTTCCGGCCGGGCCTGGCGGACAGTAAAACGCTCACTCGCCATTGCCGACGGCCAATTCGAACCCCTCGTCGATCCACCCCGTGATGCCGCCGATCATCAGTTTCACGGGCCGGCCCAGCTTCGCCAGCCGGTGCGCCGCACGGTGCGCGCCATTGCAATGCGGGCCGGCGCAATAGACGACGAATAAGGTGTCCAGCGGATAATCGCGCAACTTCGCCTCGACGATTTTCCCGTGCGGCATGCTGATTGCCTGCGGCACGTGGCCCCGCGCATACAGGTCGGGGCTGCGCGCATCGAACAACACGAAATCCTGCCGGCGGCCGGCGATCGCATCGTGGACGTCCCAGCAATCCGTCTCGAATTCGAAGGCGGTGCCGAAGTGGGCGCTGGCGCGGTCGCTGGACGCCGCGGGAATGGCTGCTACGGATGAAGTCATGGTGTTTCTATATGGACGCCTCCCTTTTGCAAGGTATTTTCAGCTTTGTTCAGACGAGGAAAGTCGCAGTTCTATATCCGGCCTTGTGCGCGGCAACGCCGCCGGCCCCGATGAAATCCGCTGATCCACACCTCATTCCTTTCACGGGCTTGGTAGCCCTGGAAACCATTCAGGTTTAGTGGATCCCGGTCTGACCTGTCTGTCATCACTTTCAATACCTGACGCAACTGGTGGCGAGCCATCCTTTCATAGGTTGAAAATTATTCTTCACGTGGAAGCTGCCGCGAGCGGCCGCAAACTGACGTGGTCCTTGTCATACTCACGTTCATGGGCCAATACTGCCCAGATCGCGCGGGCGATCTTGTTGGCCAACGCGACGATCACCACGTTGGGCGGTCGGCGCTGACTGATCTGTTGCAGCCACGGGCTAGGCGTCTTGGTGTGGCATAGCACGGCGCGAGCGCCATGAATCAGTAACGTGCGCAAGTAGGTGTCACCACGCTTGCTCATACCCAGCAGCCGCACCTTGCCGCCACTACCGGTCTGGCCGGGGACGAGCCCGACCCATGCAGCGAACTCTCGGCCAGATCGGAACGCCTTCGCTTGTCCCATCGTGGCTACCGCCGCGGTGGCAGTCAGCAGGCCGACCCCGGGAATCGCGGAAATGGTTTTGGCGGCTCTGTCCTGACGCAGCCATGCCAGCAGAGATTTTTCGATGTACGCGATACGCTCATCGAGCCGGCCCAGTTCATTCCACTGGCCGCGCAATGCGTCGATCAACGGCCCCGGCAACCGCTCGCCCAGTCGCTCAAGCGCCGCCTTGATGCCAACGTCGAACGCTTTTCGACCCTGACCGAACACCTCGCCGTATTCCGCCAGCAGGCCGCGCAAGGCGTTGATTTGCGCCGTCCGCATCTTCACCAATTGCTGGCGGATCCGGTGCATCGCCAGCACGGCCTGTTGAGCCTCGCTCTTGATCGCCACGGCTTTCACTTCCGGTTGCTGGGCCGCCATGTAGATCGCACGCGCATCGGCTGCATCGTTCTTGTTTCCGCAGACGAACGCCTTGACCATCTTCCCGCTCATCAGCTTCACTTCGTGCCCCAACTTCTGGAGCTCGCGTGCCCAGTGCTGCGATCCGCCGCACGCCTCCATCCCGACCAGGCAAGATGTGCGGTTGACAAACCATTGCAGGAACTGCGCACGCTTGAGCTGTTGGTTGATCACTTCGCCCGTCTCCTTGTCCACCGTGTATACCTGGAACACGTTCTTGGCCGTGTCGACACCGACCACCGATTTGGGAGTAGCATTCATGATGTGGATCCTCCGGTTAGCCTTGAAAGCTCTTGAGACTTTCACTTTAGGCGCTTCTGACGCCGTTGGCCCGCGAGGGTCCACCCTTCCGCTCCCTTCAAACATTCTCTCTTCTAGCCATCACTCCCATGGCGCACGTCGCTTGAATGGCAGAGGCGGGAGGCGTCCATTTCATTCCTTTCAGTGAGACGCCAGTGTCGCAGCGGCGGCATATCCCCGGCAGTGCCTTGCGTGCCAGAAATTGGTAACATCGCGCCATGACCCATCATGTCGCCATCGTCGCCTACGACGGCTTGTGCACTTTCGAATTCGGCTGCGCCATCGAGCTGTTCGCCCTGGAGCGTCCGGAGCTGGGCGTGCGCTGGTACAGCCATGCCGTCTGCGCCGTCGAGCCCGGTCCGCTGCGCGCCATGGGCGGGCTGACCGTGCACGTGCCGCACGGCCTCGACGCGCTCGCGCGGGCGGACACGATCGTCATCCCCGGCTGGCGCGATCCGGCCGAAGCGCCACCAGGCGCCCTCGTCGACGCCCTGCGCGCGGCGCACGCCCGCGGTGCGCGCATCTGCTCGATCTGCTCGGGGGCGTTCGTGCTCGCCCACGCCGGCCTGCTCGACGGCCGCCAGGCGACCACGCACTGGCGCTACCTGGACGACCTGCGCGCCCGCTTTCCCGCCATCGCGACCGATCCCGACGCGCTGTACGTCGAGGCCGGGCGCATCGTCACGTCGGCCGGTTCCGCGGCGGGCCTCGACATGCTGCTGCATCTCGTGCGGTCCGACTTCGGCACGGAGGTCGCCAACAAGGTCGCGCAACGCCTCGTGATCCCCGCCCACCGCGACGGCGACCAGGCGCAGCGCGTCGCGCGCCCCCTCCCCGCCGCCGGCACGGACGCCATCGCCCGCCTCATGGACCAGGTGCGCGCAAACATCCGCGCCGATCATACGGTCGCCTCGATGGCGGCGGCCGCATGCCTCGGGACGCGCACGTTCCAGCGCAGGTTCAAGGAAAGGACGGGCTTGGCGCCGCTCGGCTGGCTCGTGCGCGAACGCATCGCATTGGCCGCGCAATTGCTGGAATCGCGGCCCCGGCTTGCCATCGACGCGGTCGCGGACCTGGCCGGGCTCGGCTCGGCCGAATCGCTGCGGCGGCACTTTCGGGCGCACGGCCTGGCGTCACCGGCCGAGTATCGGCGCCGGAGCAACGAGCGGGCTATTTGTACTGGTACAGCGGGCGGCGGATGAGGATGGGCCGGATGTCCAGCCTCATGTTGTAGATCGAATAGGTTTCCATGGACGCCGACTGGTAGCCGACGCTGTCGTCCGTGCGGGTAAAGCGGAATTCGAAGCCGAGATCGGGCTGGACGCCGTTCGGGCTGCCGAGCGTGATGCCGATGGCGTCCGGCTGGTCGCTGTCGATCAGCTTGCTCATCAGGTCGACGACGGTGCTGTTGCCGAGGATGTCGGCGGTGAACAGGGGCTCGCGGTAGTACGGGCGCGACGGGTCGAGCTTGCCGTCGGCCTTGTCCTCGGACGGCGCGAATTCGTGGGTGAGGATGTTGAAGCGGTCGCCGTTGTCGAGGTAGCTGACGCGGACATTGGTCACGTTGAACGCGCCTTCGTGCACGGTGGCGTCCGCCAGGTCGAGCACGAGCGCGCCCTTGTAGCCGATCACCTCGACGTCGCGGCTCGGCAGCACGACCATCGCCGTGTCCTCGTCGATGCCCAGCCCCAATTTGTAGCCCTTCTTGAGCATGGCGGGCAGCATGCGCGCGAAGCGGCCGCGCACGAGCAGGTGCTGGTCGATGAACACGTCGTCACCGATGAAGCCGAGCCCGTCCGTGATTTCCTGCCCTTCCGCCACGCCCAGCTTGAGCGTGGCCAGCACGGCCTTGGGCCGGCCGAACATCGTGCTGCTCATGATGGCGGCACCGGCGCTGGAGCCGGCGATCACGCCGCCGCCGCGGTACATGTCCCACAGGGCATCGAGCACGCGGGTATTGCTGCCGTCTTCATGGCGCAGGGCGCGCGTGATGCGGCTCTGGTCGCCGCCGGCGAAGAACGCGCCATTCGCGCCGCGCACGGCTTCGGCGAGGCCAGGATCGTCGGCCGCGGTCTGGTAGTCGCTGCCGGACAGCTTGACGGCGACGGGCACGAAAAAGGCCTTGGCGCCATAGCTGTTGAGGCGTTCGACGAGGCTCTTGCCGGACCGTTCCGGCATCCCCGACGCCGACGCGAACACCGCGATGCGCGCCCCCTTGCCGCCCGCCAGCTGGATGATGCGTTCCCACACGGGACCATTCGCGGGACGCAGATTGCCGCCGATGATGACGAGGGATCCCTTGGGCGGTGCCGCGTCGGCGGCGGCGCACCAGGGCGCACCGGCCAGTAGCAGCACGGCCAGCAGAAGTCGCAGCGCGGAGCGAACCATAAAAATCCTTCCCAGCTTCAACAATTTAGGCGACAGACCGATCGTAAGACTGATTCTAGAGGACTGTCGTCGTGTTGAGTCCGCTCAGGAAAGATATATGTTCGGGTAGAAGCGCTCCATCAAGCTGTCCGGACGTTGCGATGGCGCGAATCCGAAACGGGCAAACAGGCTGTGCGCGTCGCTCGTGTTGAGGGTGAAGCGCCGCAGCCGCTGCAGGCTCGGGTGCTCCATGACGACGCGGATCAATTGCTTGGCATAGCCGTGGCCGCGGTACTCCGGGACGACGAAGACGTCGACCAGGTGGGCCATGGTCGCGTAGTCGGTGACGACCCGCGCGAACGCGATCTGGCGATCGTCGAGGTAGCCGCCGAAGCACAGCGAATTCTCGATCGAGCGCTCGACCACGATACGCGAGATCCCCACTGCCCACGTCGACTGCTCGCTGAGGAAGCGGTAGATCATCGGAATATCGAGCCGCGTCCGGTCCGTGCTGACCTGGAAACTGGAATCGTTAGTGGTTGAAATCGTGGACACGCCGCACCGTCAATCTGGTAAAAAAACCAATTCTAGCCCCGTTCCGGTCTGCACGGACGATTCGGTCAATCGTGCGTGCATGATCCGCTCGGTGCTGGGGCAGATAGCGTTCCGGCAAGTGGACCCGATTCGGCGGAGGCGCGGCTGCACAGTTTATAATCAGGAATCCAAGAAAATCCTCTCACCGCCTCCCATCATGACTGAACAATTTGCCAAAAAAGCGGAAGCCTGGTCGGCTCGCTTCTCCGAACCCGTCTCCGACCTCGTCAAGCGCTACACCGCGTCCGTCTTCTTCGACAAGCGCCTGGCCCTGTTCGACATCCAGGGTTCGCTCGCCCACGCCGAGATGCTGGCCGCCCAGGGCATCATCAGCGCGCAGGACCGCGCCGAGATCGAGCGCGGCATGGCCCAGATCCGCGGCGAAATCGAGGCCGGCCAGTTCGAGTGGCTGCTCGACCTGGAAGACGTGCACCTGAACATCGAAAAGCGCCTGACGGAACTCGTCGGCGACGCCGGCAAGCGCCTGCACACGGGCCGCTCCCGCAACGACCAGGTGGCGACCGACATCCGCCTGTACCTGCGCGCCGCCATCGACGACATCCTCGCCCTGCTGAAAGGCCTGCGCGGCGCCCTGACCGATCTGGCGGAACGCAACGCGGACACCATCATGCCGGGCTTTACGCACCTGCAGGTGGCGCAGCCGGTGACGTTCGGCCACCACCTGCTGGCCTATGTGGAAATGTTCGGCCGCGACGCCGAGCGCATGGCCGACACGCGCCGCCGCGTGAACCGCCTGCCGCTGGGTGCCGCCGCCCTGGCGGGCACCACCTTCCCCATCGACCGCCTGCGCGTGGCGAAGACCCTCGGCTTCGAGGACGTCAGCCACAACTCGCTCGATGCTGTATCTGATCGCGATTTCGCGATCGAGTTCACGGCCGCCGCATCGGTCTTGATGATGCACATCTCGCGCATGTCGGAAGAGCTGGTGACGTGGATGAGCCCGCGCGTGGGCTTCATCGACATCGCCGACCGCTTCTGCACCGGCTCGTCGATCATGCCTCAGAAAAAGAACCCGGATGTACCGGAACTGGCGCGCGGCAAGACCGGCCGCGTCTACGGCCACCTGATGGGCCTCCTGACCCTGATGAAAGGCCAGCCGCTGGCCTACAACAAGGACAACCAGGAAGACAAGGAACCGCTGTTCGACACCGTCGACACGGTGCTGGACACGCTGCGCATCTTCACCGACATGGCGTCCGGCATCTCGGTGAAGGCGGAAAACATGCGCGCCGCCGCCCTGCAGGGTTATGCGACGGCGACCGACCTGGCCGACTACCTCGTCAAGAAGGGCTTGCCCTTCCGCGACGCCCACGAGGCCGTGGCGCGCGCCGTGCGCGCGTGCGACGACGCCAGGTGCGACCTGTCGGAGATGTCGCTGGAACGCCTGCGCGAGTTCTCGCCGCTGATCGAACAGGACGTGTTCGCCGTGCTGACCCTGGAAGGCTCCGTCGCGGCCCGCGACCACGTGGGCGGCACCGCGCCGAACCAGGTGCGCGCGGCGATCGCGCGCGTGCGGGCACAATTGGCGTAGGGCGGGCGGTCCTCCGCCCACGCGGTGATACGTAGCGTCAGCCGGTTCGTGCACGACATCGAAGCCGGCACGTATGACCGCGTGGGCACGTGGTGCCCACCCTATATTTCGGAAAAGCACCATGCAACGCTACGGCAACCAGAGTCGCGAATCCGGCGTCGTCGCCTACGACATCGACGCCGGCCGGATCATCGTCCAGTTCAGGAACGGCGAACGCTATCTCTACACGGAAGACAGCGCCGGCGCCGCCAATATTGCAAAAATGCAGGAGCTGGCCCGGGCCGGACGCGGGCTGTCGAGCTTCATCAGCCAGCACGTCCACGACCGCTACGAACGCAAGATCGACTCGCGCCGGCCCTGAACCGCGTACCACACACAAGAAAGATCCATGACCGCAACGCCCGACCTGCCCCAGCGCGACTTCGCCGCCTTCCTGTTCGACATGGACGGCACCATCCTCACTTCCATCAAGGCCGCCGAGCGCGTCTGGGGCGACTGGGCCGCCGGCCACGGGCTCGACGTTGCCGCCTTCCTGCCCACCATCCACGGCAAGCGCACCGAGGACACCATCCGCGCCCTGGAGCTGCCCGGCGTCGATCCGGTGGCGGAAGCCGCGCGCATCACGCTGGCGGAGATCGAGGACGTGGCCGGGATCGACGCCATCGAAGGCGCCGCCGCCTTCATCGCCAGCCTGCCGGCGCAGCGCTGGGCCATCGTCACGTCGGCGCCGCGGGCGCTGGCCGAAGCGCGCATCGCCGCGGCCGGCCTGCCGCGGCCGGCCGTGCTGGTGGCCGCCGAGGACGTCGAGCGGGGCAAGCCGGCGCCCGACCCATTCCTGCTGGGCGCGCGCAAGCTCGGCGTCGAGCCGGCAGACTGCCTCGTGTTCGAGGACACGCTGGCCGGACTGCGCTCGGCCGCTGCCGCCGGCATGACGAGCATCGTCGTGACGATCACGCATGCGCATCCGCTCGAGACGGACGTTGCCGCGGTGCTCGACTATGCGGACCTGCGCGCCATGACGACGGCGGACGGGCTGCTGCGCGTGCAGCGCCGCGCGTGACGCTGGAAGACTTGTTCGCTATCGAGTTTCGTCCGGACTGACGCCGGCCTGCTCCCCGTGGTCGGCCTGGAACACACGGGGTTCCAAGGTCTTCTCGTCCGTTTCGATGACAGCGCTTTGGCCCGCCGCCGGCATGGCCGACGTGCGCGTGTCGCGCTTGGGATACGGTGTGCCGTCGCGGTGGAAATAGCTGTCGGTCGTGCCGTTGTAGACCAGATCGATGTCCGGATACTGGGCCCGGTCGTCCGGATTACGGGAGCCGACGCACAGGAACAGCGCATTGCCCCAGCCGCGGTTGATGAGGTGATGGCCATTCTGCCGCCCGGCCGGAAAGGCCGCGCAATCGCCCGCGCGCATCAGGGTTTCGCCTTCGTCCGTGACCAGCGTCAGTTCGCCGGATACGACCATCACGAATTCGTCCTCGTGGCTGTGCCAGTGGCGTTGCGACGAGGCCGCGCCGGGTTGCAGCTCGACGAGGTTGGCGCCGAACTGGGTCAGGCCGCCGGCATCGCCCAGCGACTGCCGGCTGCGGCCATTGACGGCTTCGGCAAAGGGATCGGGATACCCGGTACCGGTCAGCACGGGAATACTGCTCAGGTCTAGCCGCGACATGGATCACTCCTTGTTAGGTTCACGCGCGGCTTCGGCCCCTCCTCAGCCGCGTTTTTGCACCAGCGTCAGGATATCGTAACTTGCGACGAGTTCGTCGTTCTGATTCGTTACCTGCACGTCCCACGCGACCACGCCCTGCCCGCGCCCCCGGTCGTCGGTGCGGTTGCGGTCGACCTTGCGCTTGCACGTGAGGCGCGCGCGGATCGTGTCGCCGATCGCCACCGGCGCCACGAAGCGCAGGTTATCGAGGCCGTAGTTCGCCAGCACCGGGCCCGGTGCCGGCGACACGAACAGGCCCGCCGCCGCCGACAGCACGAAATAGCCGTGCGCGATGCGCTTGCCGAACTGCGTGTCCCGCGCCGCGATGTCGTCGAAGTGCATGTAAAAATAATCGCCCGAGACGCCGCCGAAGTTGACGATGTCGGCCTCGCCGACGGTACGACGGTGCGTCAGCAGCGAGTGGCCGATTTCCAGGTCTTCGAAATAACGGCGGAACGGGTGCACGTCCGATTCCTTGACGGCCGCGCCGCGTACGTATTCTCCCGTGACGGCCGCCAGCATCGTCGGCGAACCTTGCACCGCCGCCCGCTGCAGGAAATGTTTGACCGCGCGGATACCGCCGAGTTCCTCGCCACCACCGGCGCGGCCCGGTCCACCGTGCTTGAGCATCGGCAGCGGCGAGCCGTGGCCCGTCGAATCGACGGCCGCCACGCGGTCGAGGATGTGCACGCGGCCATGCGACGCGGCCGCCACGGGCACGGCGTGCGCCGCGATGGCCGGGTCCTTCGTCACGAGCGTCGTCACGAGGCTGCCCTTGCCGCGCGCCGCCAATGCCAGCGCTTCGTCGATGTCGCGGTAGGTCATCATCGTGCTGACGGGGCCGAACGCCTCGACGTCGTGCACGGCGTCGTTATCCAGCCCGTTGCGGCACAGCAGCAGCGTGGGCGCGAAGAAGGCGCCGGCGGCGACGCCCTCGCCGACCGGGTTGAAACCGTCGCGGGCGCTGAACAGCACCTCGTTGCCGCGCGCGAGCATCTCCACGCGTTCGCTGACGTCGCGCTGCTGGTCGAGCGACGCGAGCGCGCCCATGCGCACGCCCTCGACCTTCGGATTGCCGACGACGATCTTCGCGAGGCGCGCGCGCAGGCGCTCGCCGACGACGTCGACGAGGTGCTCCGGCACGATCACGCGGCGGATCGCCGTGCACTTCTGGCCCGCCTTGCCCGTCATCTCGCGCGCCACTTCCTTGACGAACAGGTCGAGCTCTTCATCGTCGGGCGTGACGTCGGGTGCGAGGATGGCGGCGTTCAGCGAGTCCGCCTCCGCCGTGAACGGCACGGATTCGCGGATCAGGTTCGCGTTGCCGCGCAGCTTGGCGGCCGTGTCGGCCGATCCGGTGAACGTGACCGCATCGAAGCCGTTCAGGCGGTCCAGCAGGTCGCCCGTCGAGCCGATCACGAGCTGCAGGCAGCCTTCCGGCAGCAGATTTGACTCCATCATCATTTTCACGACCGCGTGCGTGAGATAGCTGGTGGCGGTGGCCGGCTTGGCGATGCAGGGCATGGCGGCGAGGAAGCTCGGCGCGAATTTTTCCAGCAGGCCCCAGATCGGAAAGTTGAAGGCGTTGATGTGCACCGCGACGCCACCGCGCGGCACCAGGATGTGCGTGCCCGCGAAGCCGCCCCGCTTGCCGAGGGCCATGGCCGGGCCTTCGTGCAGCACGTTCGACGACGGCAGCTCGCGCCCGCCGATGCCGGCATAGGCATACAAGGTGCCGATGCCGCCTTCGACGTCGACCCAGCTGTCCGGCCGCGTGGCGCCCGTCAGGTGCGAGATCTCGTACAGCTCTTCCTTCCGCTCCATCAGGTAGGCGGCGAGGGCTTTCAGGCACTGGGCGCGCTTCTGGAAATCCATCCGCATCAGCGCCTGGACGCCCGTCTTGCGGGCATACGCGACGGCCTCGCCGAAGTCGATCTTGTCGGCGTGCGTGTGGTAGATCAGCTGGTTGTCCAGGGCGCTGTGCAGCGGCTGGTGCGCTTCGCTGCCGAGCCAGCGCCCGGCGATCAGGCTTTGCAGGGTGGTTGGGGTGTGCATTGTTGTCTCCTCCGGCCAGTGTTTCGTTTGTCGTTTATTGATCGATTTCTGATGCTCAGCTTGGGTCCCCGCCTTCGCGGGGACGACGGTTTTGAGGCCAGCGGCAGAAGATACGTCGTTCCCGACGGTTTTGAGGCCAGCGGCCGAAGATACGTCGTTCCCGCCCTCGCCGGGCGCCTTGGCGGGAACCCAATTTCAGCGTGCATGGCCGCGGCTATTTCTTCGGCCTGTGCGGCTCATCGAACACGATGCGCCGCCGTCCCGGCTCCGCTTCCGTGAACGCCTCGACTTCGCGCATCGTGCGCATCGACCGCACGTTCAGGTCGTGGTACTGCCGCGTGCCATAACTCTTCCACGCGATCTCCTCGTCGGACACCGCGCGCACGATCTTCGCCGGCGCGCCCAGCACGAGGCTGCGCGGCGGGATCGCCATGCCGGCTTTCACGAAGGCCGCCGCGCCGACGATGGATTCGCTGCCGATGACCGCCTTGTCCATCACGACCGCATTCATCCCGACCATGGCGTTGCGCCCCACGCGGCAGCCGTGCAGCACGGCGCCGTGGCCGATGTGGCCGTCGACTTCGACCACCGTGTCGTCCTCCGGGAAGCCATGCATCACGCACGTGTCCTGCACGTTGGCGCCCTCTTCCAGGATCAGGCGGCCGAAGTCGCCGCGCAGCGACGCGAGCGGCCCCACATAGCAGCGCGGACCGACGATCACGTCGCCGATCAGCACCGCCGTCGGGTGCACGTAGGCGGTCGGGTGCACGACGGGCCGCAAGCCGTCGATCTCGTAGACCTTGACCATCTCACACCCGTTCCACGATGAGGGCGATGCCCTGGCCCACGCCGATGCACATCGTGCACAGCGCGTAACGGCCTTTCGCACGGTGCAGCTGGTTCACGGCCGCCGTCACGAGGCGCGCACCGGAGGCGCCCAGCGGGTGGCCGATGGCGATGGCGCCGCCATTCGGGTTCACGTGGGCGGCATCATCCGACAGGCCCAGGTCGCGCAGCACGGCCAGGCCCTGCGCCGCGAAGGCTTCGTTCAGTTCGATCACGTCCATCTGATCGATGCGCAAGCCCGTCATCGCCAGCAGTTTCTTCGTCGCGGGCGCGGGGCCGAAGCCCATGATGCGCGGCGCCAGGCCCACCGTCGCCATGCCGACGACGCGGGCACGCGGCACCAGGCCATATCGATCGACCGCGCCGCCGGATGCCACCAGCACCGCGCAGGCGCCGTCGTTGACGCCGGACGCGTTGCCCGCCGTGACGGTGCCGTCCGGCGCCACGACGCCTTTCAGACGGGCCAGCGATTCCAGGCTCGTGTCCGGACGCGGGTGCTCGTCCGTGTCGAATACGCGTGACTCGCCTTTCTTGCCATGCAGCGTGACGGGCACGATCTCGTCTTTAAAAACGCCGGCCGCATGCGCCGCGGCCCAGCGCTGCTGGCTGCGCAGCGCGAACGCGTCCTGGTCGCCGCGCGCGATGCCGAATTCGCGCGCCACGTTCTCGGCCGTCTCCGGCATCGAGTCGATGCCGTACTGCGCCTTCATCTTCGGGTTCACGAAACGCCAGCCGATCGTCGTGTCTTCGATCTTCGCGGTGCGCGAGAACGCGCTGTCCGCCTTGGCCATCACGAACGGCGCGCGCGTCATGCTCTCGACGCCGCCGGCGATGACCAGGTTCGCCTCGCCCGCGCGGATGGCGCGCGCGGCGCTGCCGACGGCATCCAGGCTGGAGCCGCACAGGCGGTTGATCGTGGAACCGGGAACCGACGGCGGCAGGCCGGCCAGCAGTGCGGCCATGCGCGCGACGTTGCGGTTGTCTTCGCCGGCGCCGTTGGCGCAGCCGTACAGCACGTCGTCGACCTGCGACCAGTCGATGCCGGGGTTGCGTTCGATGAGCGCGGCGATCGGCAGCGCGGCCAGGTCGTCCGCGCGCACGCTGGACAAGGCGCCGCCAAAGCGGCCGAACGGGGTGCGGATGGCGTCGACGATGAATGCATCGTTCATTTCAGATCTCCTTATTGAGGTTTCGGCCGCTTGTCGACCACGCGGCGCGCCTTGCCCGTCAGCGAGCGTTCGATGCCTTGCGCGGGCAGCAGTTGCACGGCGGTCGTCACGCCGATATACGTCTTGATGCGGTGCTGCAGGTCGCGTGCGAGCGCATCGACGTCGGCCGCCGCGCCGCCTTCGCGCAGCTCGCACAGCACGGCCAGCGCATCGAGATGGCCGTCGCGCGTGACGACGAGCTGGTAATGCGGCGCCAGCGCCGGCATGTGCAGGATGATCTCCTCGACCTGGCTCGGAAAAACGTTCACGCCGCGGATGATCAGCATGTCGTCCGAGCGTCCGCTGATGCGGCCCATGCGGCGCATCGAGCGTGCGGTGGGCGGCAGGAGCCGCGTGAGGTCGCGCGTGCGGTAGCGGATGATCGGCAGCGCCTCTTTCGTGAGCGACGTGAACACCAGTTCGCCCTCTGCCCCGTCCGGCAGCACCTCGCCGGTGTCGGGATCGATGATCTCGGGATAAAAATGGTCTTCCCAGATCACGGGGCCGTCCTTGCTCTCGATGCATTCGCTGGCCACGCCGGGCCCCATCACTTCCGAGAGACCATAGATGTCGACGGCGTCGATGCCGGCGCGTTCCTCGATCTCGCTGCGCATGGCGTTGGTCCACGGCTCGGCGCCGAAGATGCCGACCTGGAGCGACGACGCGGCCGGATCGAGGCCCTGGCGCTTGAATTCCTCGACGATGTTCAGCATGTAGGATGGCGTCACCATGATGATAGCCGGCTTGAAATCCTGGATCAGCTGGACCTGTTTTTCCGTCTGCCCGCCCGACATCGGCACGACCGTGCAGCCGAGTCGCTCGGCGCCGTAATGGGCGCCGAGGCCGCCCGTGAACAGGCCGTAGCCGTAGGCGATGTGCACCATGTCGCCGGGCCGGCCGCCGGCCGCGCGGATCGAGCGCGCGACGACGTTCGCCCACGTGTCGATGTCGCGCCGCGTGTAGCCGACGACGGTCGGCTTGCCCGTCGTGCCGGACGACGCGTGCACGCGCACGACCTGCTCGCGCGGCACGGCGAACAGGCCGAACGGATAATTGTCGCGCAGCGTCTTCTTTTCCGTGAACGGGAATCGCGCCAGGTCGGCCAGCGTTTTCAGATCGTCCGGATGGACGCCCGCCTCATCGAACGCGCGGCGGTAGTGCGCCACGTTTTCATAAGCGTGCTTCAGGCTCCACTTGAGGCGCTCGAGCTGCAAGGCCTGCAGTTCGTCGCGGCTGGCGCGCTCGATCGGATCCAGCTCGCCGGGTTGCGGAATGCGTTGCACCATCGTTGTCTCCTCGTTTTACATGTCCACCGGTGAAGGTTGAGCTTCAACTACGTGGCCGGCGACGCGATGCGACTTCCCGCGCAGCAGCGCGACCTTGCGCCCATCCCCGTCCGTCACGACGACGTCGTAGACGCCCGTCTTGCCGGACAGCGCCTGCTCGACCGCTTCCGCCACGAGCACGTCGCCCGCGCGGCCGGGCGCAAGATAGTCGATCGTGCAGCCGGCGCCCACGGTATTGAAGTTGTGCGAATTGCAGGCGAACGCGAAGGCGCTGTCGGCCAGCATGAAGATGTAGCCGCCGTGGCAGGTGCCGTGGCCGTTCAGCATGTCCTCGCGCACCCGCATGCGCATGCGCGCGTAGCCGGGGCGGATGGCATCGAGCGTCATGCCCAATGCCTGGCTGGCCGGGTCGCGTTCGTACATGGTCTTGCCGGCCAGTTCGGCCAGCGCTTGCGAATTACTGTGCATGGATGCGCGCTCCATCAGGATCGGCGGCCAGCTTGCGGCGCAGCAGCGGCGACACGCGGTAGCGGTCTTCGCCATACGCGGCGCCGAGGTTGGCCAGCACGGTGAACACATGATGCAGGCCGACGGCGTCGGCCCACGCCAGCGGACCGCGCGGATAATTCACGCCCTTCTGCATCGCGATGTCGACGGCTTGCGCGCTGCACACGCCCTGGTTGACGGCGTCGAGCGCCTCGTTGGCCAGCATGGCGACGGTGCGCATCACGGCCATGCCCGGAACGTCGTCGAGGCGCGACACGGTGAAGCCGGCCTGCTGGAACAGGCCGACGGCCGCTTGCCAGGCGGCTTCCGAGCACTGGTCCGCGCGCGCCAGCGCGATGCGCGAGGCTTGCCCCGGGTCGAGCAGCAGGTCGAACACGATCGTGTCCGGGCAGCCGTCGTCGAACGCGCGCTGCGTGGCGCTGCGGCCGTCCGTCAGGAAGATAGCGGCGCCGTCCGCGTGGATGGCCGCATCGCTGGCGCCCGCCGGCGCCACGGCGATGCCGGCGTCGCGCAGGCGCGTTCCGAGGGCGTCGAGCAGCGGATGGGCGTCGTCGCACGTCACGTTTGCGGGGCACGGCTGCGCCGCCTCGGCCTGCGCCTGCGGCATCGCCACGCCCTCGCCATAGCGGTAAAAGCCGCGCCCCGTCTTGCGGCCCAGGAAGCCGGCATTCACCAGTTCCTGCTGCACGACGGACGGCGCGAAGCGCGGGTCGCCATAATAGGCATTGAAGACGGATTGTGTGACGGCATAATTGACGTCGTGGCCGATCAGGTCCATCAACTCGCAAGGGCCCATGCGGAAACCGCCGCAGTCGCGCAGCACGGCGTCGATCGTGGCCGGGTCGGCGGCGCGTTCGAGCAGCAGGCGCAGCGCCTCGGCGTAATAGGGCCGCGCCACGCGATTGACGATGAAGCCGGGCGTGGACTTCGCCTGCACCGGGTTCTTGCCCCAGGCCGCGGCCGTCGCGTACACGACGTCGGCGACGGCCTTGTCGGTGGCGACGCCTTCGACGACTTCGACCAACGCCATCAGCGGCACCGGATTGAAGAAGTGCATGCCGGCGAGGCGCTCCGGGTGCTTCAGTTTCGCGCCGATGGACGTGACGGAAATCGACGACGTGTTGGTGGCCAGGATGCAGTCGGTGCCCACGATGTCTTCCAGTTCGGCGAACAGCACGCGCTTGACGTCGAGGTCTTCGACCACCGCCTCGACCACCAGCGCGGCGTCGGCGGCCTCGTCGAGCATGCGCATCGGCAGCACGCGCTCGCGCGCCAGGTCGGCTTGCGCCGCGCCCATGCGGCCCTTTTCGACGAGCCGTGCGAGCGCCTTGCCGATGGCGGCGATGGCTTGCCCGACGGCTTCCGGTCGCGTGTCGTACAGGCGCACGGTATGTCCGGCGACGGCCGCCACCTGGGCGATGCCGGCTCCCATCGCGCCGCTGCCGATGACGGCGACGACGCTGTTCTTGTCCAGTCTCCGGGCCATCTCACTCCCCTTTGAATTCAGGCTGGCGCTTGGCGATGAACGCGGCGACGCCTTCGCGGTAATCGTGGCTGTAGCCCAGTTCGCGCATCATGTCGCCTTCCAGGTGCAGCTGCTGTTCCAGCGTATTCGTCCAGCTTTCCAGCATCGCGCGCTTGGTGAACGCCAGGCCTTTCGTCGGCGCGGTGGCGAAGTGGCGGGCCATGGTCATCGCTTCGTCCATCAGCGACTCGTCCGCCACGGCGCGCCAGATCAGGCCCCATTCCTCGGCCTTCTCGGCCGGCAGCTTGTCGCCCAGCAGCGCGAGGCCCAGCGCGCGCGCGGGTCCGATCAGGCGCGGCAGCACCCACGTGCCGCCCGTGTCCGGGATCAGCCCCAGTTTGCAGAACGCTTCGATGAAGCTGGCCGATTTCGCGGCCAGCACGATGTCGCACGCGAGCGCCAGGTTGGCGCCGGCGCCGGCGGCCACGCCATTGACGGCGCAAATCACGGGCAGCGGCAGGCTGCGCAAGGTGAGCACGAGCGGGGCGTAGTATTTTTCGACGGATTCGCCCAGGTCGACACCGGGCGCGCCCGGTTCGACGGCGCGGTCGTTCAGGTCCTGGCCGGCACAGAAGCCGCGGCCGGCGCCCGTCAGCAGCAGCACGCGCACGCTCTTGTCTTCCTCGACCCGCGTCAGCGCGTCGCGCACTTCGCGGTGCATGGCCTGGGTAAAACTGTTCAGGCGCTCGGGGCGATTCAGCGTCAGCGTGGCGATGCCGGCGTCGATGGTGAATTGGATGGTCTCGTAGATCATGAAGTCTCCTCGGTATTCAAACCCCGTCGTTCCCGCCCTTGCCGGGCGCCTTGGCGGGAACCCAAGTACGTCGCGGTCCGCCAGCAAAATTGGGTCCCCGCCTTCGCGGGGACGACGGCTTGTGTGCGCTATTCCACGACGTCGAAATCGACAACAATCTTGTCCGTCACCGGAAAACTCTGGCAGCTCAGCACGAAGCCGCGCGCGACTTCGTAGTCTTCCAGCGCATAGTTGACGTCCATGTCGACCTGCCCCTCGCGCACCTTGCAACGGCACGTCGAGCACACGCCACCCTTGCACGAATAGCGCATGTCCAGGCCCGCGCGCAGGCCGGCGTCGAGGAGCGATTCCTTGTCGCGGTCCATCGTGAAGCTCGCGTGGTTGCCGTCCATGATCACGGTCACTTCGGTCAGGTGGTGCGCTTCGCTTGCCGCCTGGCGGCGCGGCTTGCGCGGCGCCGCGGCGCTGCCGGCGGCAAACAGCTCGATGCGGATGCGCGCCGCTGGCATGCCCGCTTCCTGCAGCGCGGCCGATACGCCGTGCATCATGTCTTCCGGTCCGCAGATGAAGGCGTAGTCGACGTCTTCCACGCGCAGCCAGCGCTGGAACAGCTGGCGGCATTTGTCCTGCGTGATGCGGCCGTTGAACAGCTCGATGTCCTGCTGCTCGCGGCTCATCACGTAGACGAGGTTCAGGCGTTCCAGGTACTGGTCCTTCAGTTCGGCCAGCTCGTCGCGGAAGATCACGGACGACGACGCGCGGTTCCCGTACAACACGGTGAAGCGGCTGTGCGGCTCGGCGATCAGCGTGGTCTTGACGATCGAGAGGATCGGCGTGATGCCGCTGCCGGCCGCGAACGCCAGGTAGTGGCGCCGGCTGTCCGGTTCGAGCGGCAGGTTGAAGCGGCCTTCGGGTGGCATCACATCCAGCGTGACACCGGGGCGGATGCATTCATTGGCCCAGGTCGAGAACAGCCCGCCCTGCACGCGCTTGATGGCCACGCGCAGGCGGTCGTCCTGCACGGCCGAGCAGATCGAATACGAGCGGCGCACGTCCTCGCCGTCGATCATCGCGCGCAACGTCAGGTGCTGGCCCTGGCGATACCGGAAGGCGTCGCGCAACTGCGGGGGCACGTCGAAGGTGACGGCGATGGCGTCGCGCGTCTCGTGCGTCACGCTTGCCACGGTCAATGGGTAGAACTTGCTCATGTCGGCCTCAATGGCATTTGAAGTAGTCGAACGGCTCGCGGCAATCGAGGCACTGGTACAGCGCCTTGCACGGCGTCGAGCCGAACTGGCTGGTCAGGCGCGTGTGCGTGGAGCCGCAGTGCGGGCACGCCACGACGGGCTGGCGGATCGCATGGCGCTTCACGCCGTGCGCGAGGCCGCTGATGTCGATCACCTGCTGCACGGGCGGCGCGATGCCGTAGCCCTTCAGGGCGGCCTTGCCGGCGTCGCTCATCCAGTCCGTCGTCCATGCCGGCGACAAGCGCGTGACGATGCGCAGCCGGTCGATGCCGCGCGCGCGCAGCGCACGCTCGACGTCTTCGGCGATGACGTCCATCGCCGGGCAGCCGGAATACGTCGGGGTGATCGTGACGACGCACGCGCCGTCATCGAGCACCGTCACGTCGCGCACGATGCCCAGGTCGACGACGGAGATCACGGGAATCTCGGGGTCGGGCACCGCGCCGAGCCAGGTCCAGACCCGGTCGGCCGTGATGGGCAACGCGTCCACGGCCATCACCATTCGGCGCCCGGATAGGCGCGCTGCAGGAACTGCATCTCGGCCAGGATGTAGCCGAGGCGCTCCGTGTGGCGGCCCTGCTTGCCGCCGCGCTGGAGGTAGGCGTCGGCCGGCGGCAGCGCCAGCGTGGCTTCGTCCAGCACCTCGGCCACGTGGGCCAGGAAGGCGGCGCGGAGCGGTTCGGCGGCCGGCGCCACGCCCTGCGCGACCATCGCCAGGTCGACGTCGTCGTAGATGAACATCTCGCCGGCATACGTCCACAACTCGCTGAGCGCATCCTGCATCTTGCGGTGGCTGACGTCGGTGCCGTCGCCCAGACGCACGACGAGGTCGCCGCTGCGGCGCAGGTGATACGTCACTTCCTTGATCGATTTTTCCGCGATCTCCGCGATGCGGCGGTCGCTGGAGGCCAGCAGGCCGCGCATCAGGAAGTAGTGCCAGGTATCGAACAGGAACTGGCGCATCAGCGTTTGCGCGTAGTCGCCGTTCGGCTGCTCGACGAGCAGGCAGTTGCGGAATTCGCGGGCATCGCGCAGGTAGGCGAGGCGGTCCTCGTCGCGGCCGCGGTCTTCGATCTCGCCGGCATACATGAGCCACAGGCGCGTCTGGCCGAGCAGGTCGAGGGCGACGTTGGTCAGCGCCATGTCTTCTTCCAGCGCCGGGCCCTTGCCGCACAGCTGCGACAGCTGCTGCGACAGGATCAGGGCATTGTCGCCCTGGCGCAAAAGGTATTCGAACTTGTTGGCGTCCACGGCCGGCTCACAGGTTCTTGACTTCTTCCGGCATCGGGAAGAAGGTCGGGTGGCGGTAGACCTTGCTGTTCGACGGTTCGAACAGGGCGTCCTTGTCGGCCGGGCTGGAGGCGACGATGTCGGCGGCTTTGACCACCCAGATCGACACGCCTTCGTTGCGGCGTGTGTAGACGTCGCGCGCGTTGTTGATCGCCATGCCGGCGTCCGGCGCGTGCAGGCTGCCCACGTGTTTATGGGCGAGGCCGTGCTGGCTGCGGATGAAGACTTCCCACAGGGGCCATTCTTTGCTCATTGTTGTCTCCGTTGGAACCGTCGTCCCCGCCCTTGCCGGGCGCCTTGGCGGGGATCGAATTTTTGCGCGGTTCGATAACTTAGGTTCCCGCCCGCGCGGGAACGACGGGTGCGCTTAATACGTAGGGTGGGCACCCCGTGCCCACCGTGGACATCACGCGGCGGCTTTTTTTGCGGCCGCTTTGTCCGCATGCGCGACGAGCGCCTCGCGGAACCACGCACCGTCCTCGTACGCCTGCACGCGCGTGCGCAGGCGATCCTTGTTGCACGGCCCGTTCCCTTTCAGGACGTTGTAGAACTCGTCCCAATCGATCGCGCCGAAGTCGTAATGCCCCCGCTCCTCGTTCCACTTGAGATCCGGATCGGGAACGGTCAGGCCGAGGAATTCGGCCTGCGGCACGGTCTGGTCGACCATGCGCTGGCGCAGTTCGTCGTTCGAGAACAGCTTGATACGCCACTGCGTCGACTGCGCGCTGTTGACGGACTCCGCGTCGGACGGGCCGAACATCATCAGTGACGGCCACCACCAGCGGTCGAGGGCATCCTGCGCCATCGCCTTCTGTTCGGGCGTGCCCTGCGCCAGCTTCATCATGATGTCGTAGCCCTGGCGCGCGTGGAACGACTCTTCCTTGCACACGCGGATCATCGCTCGCGCGTACGGGCCGTACGAGCAGCGGCACAGCGGGATCTGGTTGATGATGGCCGAACCGTCCACCAGCCAGCCGATGGCGCCGATGTCGGCCCAGGTCAAGGTCGGGTAATTGAAGATGCTCGAATACTTGGCGCGGCCCGCGTGCAGGGCGTCGAGCAGTTCGTCGCGCGACACGCCCAGCGTCTCCGCGGCGCTGTACAGGTACAGGCCGTGGCCAGCCTCGTCCTGAATCTTGGCCAGCAGGATCGACTTGCGCTTCAGGCTCGGCGCGCGCGTCACCCAATTACCCTCCGGCAACTGGCCGACGATCTCGGAATGGGCGTGCTGGGAAATCTGGCGGATCAGCGTCTTGCGGTACGCCTCGGGCATCCAGTCTTTCGCTTCGATCTTCACGCCGGCATCGATGCGGGCCTGGAACGCCTGCTCCTCTGCGCTCATGTCGGCGCGGGCCTGGACCTGTTTCAGGCCGGTTTCCACCATCTGGGCATACATGGTCAGTCTCCGTTTGTCATCTGCTCCAATTCATAATACGATACAAGAATCGCGATGTATAGCTAAATTTTGAATCATATTGAGACGCTGTAAAATCGCCCACCATGACCCAGCCCAGCAGCCACCAGTGGATCGACCACTTCCTCGGCACCGAGCCGCCGCGTTCCAAGTCGCTCGTGATGACGATCTTCGGCGATGCCATCGCCCCGCACGGCGGCCGCCTGTGGCTGGGCAGCCTGATCGAGTTGGTGGCGCCGCTCGGGGCGACGGACCGGCTCGTGCGCACGAGCGTGTTCCGCCTCGTCCAGGAAGGCTGGCTGGCGGCCCATCGCGAGGGCCGGCGCAGCAGCTACGCGCTGCAGCCGGACGCCGAACCCCGCTTCGCGCGCGCCAACCGCCGCATCTACGCGCCGCCCGGCGTCGACTGGGACGGCCGCTGGACCCTGCTGCTGGCGCCCAACGGCAGCATCGATAGTGCGCTGCGTGCGGCCGTGCGCAAGGAACTCGAATGGGAAGGTTTTGCCATGCTGGCCCCCGGCCTGCTGGCGCATCCGGCGGCCGACCTGGACGGCGTGGCCGAGGTGCTGCGCCGCGTGGACGGCGCCGGCAAGGTATTCGTGTGCGCCGCGACGGAACTGCCGGGCATCGAAGCGCGCCCGCTCGCGGAACTGGTGCGCGAAGGCTGGGATTTATCGGGCATCGTGGCCGGCTACCGGCGCTTCATCGCCGATTTCGCGCCGCTGCTCGACCTGTTGCGCATGGAGCCGGCGCCGGACCCGCGGCAGGCCTTCATCGTGCGCACGTTGCTGATCCACGCCTACCGCCGCGTCCAGCTGCACGATCCGATGCTGCCGCTGGCCCTGCTGCCGCAGCCGTGGCCGGGATCGGAGGCGTATGCGCTGGCGCAGGCGATCTACCGCCTCGTGTGGGCGCCGGCCGAACGGCACCTGATGGAGGTGCTGCGGCGCGAGGATGCGGCAGCGCCGGAAGCGGATGCGGGGCTGGCCGAGCGGTTCGGTGGGCTGCAGCATTAAGCAACATCGCTCCCGCGGACCAACGTCGCTCCCGCAGACCAACGTCGCCCCCGCGGAGGCGGGGGTCCAATTTTGCGAGTGTCGCAGTGAGGCATAAACTTGGGTTCCCGCCTGCGCGGGAACGACGTATTTGCTTAAAACAACGTCGCCCCCGCGGAGGCCGGGGCCCAATTGTGCGAGCGTTGCTGCGACGCATGAACTTGGGCTCTCGCCAAACCGCCCGGCAAGGGCTGGAACGACGCATTTGCTTATCGAAGGCCTCAGCAATCCAGCGCGAACTGCGCCGCCGCCATCGGATGGCGGATGCGGTCGAGCGCCAGTTCCAGGTCGAGCCCCGGCCAGTACAGGCACTCCCGGCCCAGATGTTCGATGCGGCACAGCTGCGCCACCGTGGCGTGCTCGAACCAGGGAAACAGCGCGAACGGCAGATACAATTCCTCGTTGCGCCAGCGCAGCCAGAAGCCGCGCCAGTCGATGCTCGTGATTTCCGGCCGTGCCACACGAATATCCCTCATCGCCCTGTCCTCCCCTGCCGCATCGATACGATACGGCCAAGCAAGAACGGTAACAAAAGCGCCGGCACCACGCTTTGCGCGGCGGCAGACCATCTGGTTTCCGGCGGCGAAAGCGGTATCATGCTCGCCTCGCACCCAACAACAACAGGACACACCCATGTCTATCAAGATCAGCAGCCAGTTCGACGCTGGCGCCATCGAGGTCGTGAACGCCACGAGCGCGAACGCCATCGACCTGAACATCCGCAAGGACTCGCACGCCGACATCACCCAGTGGTTCTACTTCCGCCTGCAGGGCGCGCAGGGCGAGCCGTGCACGATCCGCCTGCTCAACGCCGGCAAGTCCGCCTACCCGAAGGGTTGGGAAGACTATAACGCGATGGCCAGCTACGACCGCGTCAACTGGTTCCGCGTCCCGACGCGCTTCGACGGCCAGGTGCTCACCATCGAGCACACGCCGGCCATGGACAGCGTCTATTACGCCTATTTCGAGCCGTATTCGTGGGAACGCCACCTGGAGCTGCTCGACCGCGCCCAGATGTCCGAACACGTGCGCATGCTGGACCTCGGCTCGACCGTCGATGGCCGCGACCTGAACCTGCTCGTCATCGGCGAGGAAGGCGCGGGCAGGAAGAAGGTGTGGGTCATCGCGCGCCAGCACCCGGGCGAGACGATGGCCGAGTGGTTCGTCGAAGGCATGCTCGACGCCCTGCTCGACCCGGCCCACCCGTTCGGCCGCCAGCTGCTCAAGGAATCCGTGTTCTACGTCGTGCCGAACATGAACCCGGACGGTTCCGTGCGCGGCAACCTGCGCACGAACGCTGCCGGCGCCAACCTGAACCGCGAATGGC
>Ga0209148_1000791_pt1 | contig 23435 bp, 16 predicted proteins | sample AraplaCol_mMF_r2_2_FD_184288 | JGI IMG/M metagenome (GOLD analysis project Ga0209148, IMG submission 184288) | Arabidopsis root microbial communities from North Carolina, USA - plate scrape CL_Col_mMF_r2 (SPAdes) (version 2) | ecosystem: Host-associated > Plants > Roots > Endosphere | place... | reverse complement strand
TGGCTTGGGCAAGATGACCCACATCGGCGCGAGAAAATGCGTAATGCGCATAAGGCACCGCTAGGCACACCGTCGCCACCAAAGCGCCATCGAACGATTCACCGCGCGCCCGGCGGCGCCACAGAACAAAAGCTGCCGCCACCGGGTAGAGCAGCAAGGCGACAAAGCAAACGCCAACGAGCAGGTAGCGCACCTGGGCGTCCCAAGGCAATGCGCTACTGACCAGCCAAGGCCAGGGAATCGGCAGTGGCAGATTGGTCGTCTTCACCTCAAAAAGGAAAGCGATGCTTTCCCAGAAGGCGGTCGCAAAGCCACGAACGAACAGGCATGCGACCCATATAGGCGCAAAGCCAAGGCACAGCCCCGCAATCCAGGCGGCGAAATGTGTCGTTGAGGGAAAACGCCGTGTCGCCACGGCCATCCAGGCAAAAGCGAGCAAACAACCGGCGAAACCATAGGCCCCGTGATTGCGCCCGAAGCAGGCGACCAAACCCAGTGCGATGCCAAGCCCGAGATGCCTCCTTGAGTCTGGACGCTCCCACCACCATGCCACCAAGCCAACCAACATGATGGACAGGGAAATATCGAACAGCTTGTGGCGGGGGAACATCCACATCCACAGCGTGATCGCTGCGATGACGACAAACAGCAGTTGCCGCCTTGTGGTGCTTCGAGCCACCATCCATAGCGCTACCGCCAATCCAACCCATTGAAACAGCGCCACAGCAACGCGAATGCCAAGAATCCCCTGCACGTGCAGGAGCTTGGTTATCCCAGCGACCCAGTAATAACGGCCCGGATCGTAGGCCATAAAATCCCGAATCGGGACCTCGCCAGCCGCCACTCGCTGGGCGCCGTACCAGAGGAAGCCCTCATCCCAGATGTTGAGGCCGTAACGGATTTCAAATAGTTGCCCTGCCGCCACGCACAGCAGCGAAAGCAGCAACACTCCGATAAACACCCGCAGCGTGGTTCCGTGGATTTTGGCTATATGCGTCATCTCGAATGCCTACGGACCCAAATACCTGCCCCAAGCGCAATTAGCACGCCAGCGATAGAAAGAAGGTACCCAGGCGTGTTCGATGGACCAACGAAATGGAGCTTCACTGTCCAGCTACCAGGCGGAACGTCCCACGTTCGAAGTGCCTGAGAAGTTCTTGCCACGTCCGCATCCTCTGTGCACGTACCGCGATCATCGCAACGTGCCAGCCTCCAGCCATGCCATCCAATCTCGTTTTCAACGACGCGTAGCGGACGAGGTGTTAGAACGTGGTAAGTAACATATCCGGGACCATATTGAACGAATCTCACTGTAACGTCATCGAACTCGCCTGCTGTCGCAGACTCGTTATCGAAAGATACATCCGGAACCCTTTCATCTTCCCCCGGGCGAAGCAGAAGTAGCCGCTGCGATGCAGCAACAAACCGTAATAACGCCCCCCCTCCTTGACCATTGATTGATTCAAGCAATTTAATGTGAGGTGCTGACATGCGCAGATTGTCATAGCCGAAGACACAATAGGCACGCATGTACCAACATTTGTTGTAGTTCGAATTATCACGGAAGCGGATAGCCTCCGCCGGCGAGCTGCCGAGGAGTATTCGTGACGGCCTCCTGGTCGTCTCGAATTCGTTGGACCGATGAGAAATGAACTCCCTGAAGCGGCCGCCGAAAGACTGAATTTCCGTGTCTTTTGTCCACACCGGCCGCCAAGTCGTCGGCTGCTGCCATTGATACCAATAACCCTGGAGCGCAGTGGCAAAAACCAGGAGAGCGAAGATGCTATTCCGCCATTGATGTCCGCCGCCGTACTTAGTCCAGAGTGCGCACCCGACAATCGTGATAAACGAGATTGCGGCGGAGAACTCAAGCACCTGCACGAGGGCGGATGCTTGGTACCCGAATCGAATCGCAGAAACCAGAAAAGCAACCAAGAATATAAAAGCGCCAGCGAATCGCACACCAAGGGCTGTCGGCGAGTACTTACCAAGAAAAAGCGTTTGCCAGCCCGACAGAGATAGAAGAGCAATCCCTATACTGATGACGGGCCGCCAGTCCGCGAGGGGGAAGCGGCTTAGTCGCACTCCAGGCAGTATCTGTACGACTACCGGAAGATGAGGCACAACGAAACATAACGTGAGTCCCATCGCAAGAAACGCTGCGCCAATACGCGCGACACGATCACGATATGGCGCAAATACAACTCCCCACAGGGCGACCAAGGGCAGCCATAGGCTCCTCATCGTTGGGTCGCCAGGAAGGATCGGCACGTCGTGAGGCAGAAAAAATGTGAACAGTTCAGACGCATCGACCGGACTTACTTGGAACGAGTCCAAATTGATGTCCGCATTTCCATTGAGGAAAAGGGGCATCCATTTTGGCATCGCCATGAGTATGCCCCCAGATACCGATACGGCAACAAGAAGCACGTACCGCCCTCGATACTTCGCGTCTTCATTGAGCAGCAGCATAAGCACCCACACCGCGCAAGAGTATGCGAAAGCTATGATTCCACCCGGGTAGCCGGAAATGAGAAGCTGCGAAAGTACCAAAGCACCCAGTGGCGGTCCAATCAAACCGCGGTCGTAATTTCTCGGATGCAGCGAATAAAGTAGCCAGGGAAACCACGCCGACGCGCGCACTATGTCGACATGTTGCTGATTGGAAAAAAAAGCTGCCTGAAAGTGATACGTGAGACCGATAATAAGAGCTACAAGTACTCCAGCTCCAAGTCGGCGTGCAAGGAAGTAGGCTCCGATCGAGCCGAATAGCACATGAAGCACCTGCACCATGGTAGCCGCATGCACGGAATACGTGACCCCAAGTGCGTGCAATAAAGCGAGAGGCGCGTACCAGCCACCCGCTTGGAGGGCAAGAAATGCTGGAAACCCCAGGTTGGTCCAAGGAAACCAAACCGGCGGGGATACTAAGCTACCGAGGTCGTACCAACCAAACGCTTGCGCGTGATATCCGCCAAGGAAATCCCATGGAAAGGTCGACTTCCCTTGATAATGCGTTCTAAATGTCGCGAAATTTACAAGCCAAAGTAGGAGGACACCAATAGTCGACGGCACCAGCAACCGCCAGCGACTGCGAGCACCGCCAGAGGGTCTCAGAATTATTTTTTTAGACATGCGTATGTTCTGTCGTGTCGAGAAGGCTCCTGCTCCATTCATTACTGCTGCGCTAGCGACGTCTCCTTATCGTGCACTCGCGCACTACGCTTAAACCGGTGGAGCGGACGCTCGACGAATAGCGCCATCAAGATAGATAGAAGCGATGCGACGACAAATACGACGAGAAAATAGCGCAATCCGCGGCCATATCCGAACACCACGAGGAAGCAGGCGCCCACCGTTGTATGGATCAGATACATCGGATATGACGTGTCTCCAAGCAATGCATCCATCTTGCTGGACTTATACGCGGTAAGGGAAAGTGTCACCCACGCAGATAAGATTAGAGATGTATACATCCCATAGGTCCAAGGCCATGGATCCCATTTAAGCCACAGTGCCCCATGTATCATCCAGATAAGGAAGCTGACACGTGGCATGGCGAACCGTAGCAACACCTCACGATAGTGGCAGACTAAACTACCAGCGGCAAAGCTCATCAGGCAGGGCAGAAACTGGACGTAACGCTCTGCGAATGTTGCGGTAGCAAACCCGAGATTAAACGTGACTACCACTGATAAGACGACCGCTAGCCAAGCCGTCGACTTTGAGCGCGCCATGAGCGGCATCAAGAAATATGCACCGACTTCGACCGAAAGGGCATTGGAGACAGCTACAGGCAGGCCATTGTGGGGAAATATTGGCAGCAGGCTGATTGGATTGAGCCACCCCCAACCGTGTGGCATGTACATCTCAGGGTTAAGGCGCGTAGTGTCGACGCACACCGAACCAGCCCACCATATCACCAACAACCCGGCAACCAGCGCCATGAAATAGGATGGGTATATGCGCAGGAATCGATTGAATGCAAAGTCGCGTAAGCCGACGCGACTGAAGCCGTATTTGTGCTTAATGACGAAGGTCATCAAGTAGCCGCTCAGCACAAAGAAAGCCCACACCGCGTAGGCGGCGTAACCTTGAACCATGCTACTCCAGAGATGGGATGCCGCCACCAGCACTGCCAAGAGCAAGCGCCAGCTGCCCACTCCAAATAAAAGCGTCTTACCCTGGCTTGAACTACTCATTGGCTATCCACTGTGATGGTTACGCTGTCACTCTTGGTAATGTTGACTCCGTCGACGATCTCCAACACAACGGGAATCAGTCCGGGCTTACTATGAACCGCCAATGGAACCTTCACAGTAACAAGGTTGCCCGAGATATCGCCGGGGACGACCGTAGACCCCAGATGAACCTTCACCTCGGTACCACTTAAATCCTTGTCTACCCGGAACCAAGCAGCCGAACTTCCGTCTGGTTGAGCATTGAAGGATTCTCCTGCCCTTGTACGCTGTGGCCCATAGGCTTCGATATGGAACTTCACAATCACTTCCGGTGACGAGACGTCCGGAATATCACACATTGTCCGCGAGCATCCGGCCACGAGCAGCGCAAAACATGCCAATAGAGATTGCCTAACAGTCATAGTCCACTTCCCGGGGCGCTCGGAAGATCCCTCTCGATAACGCGAAATACCGACTTAGCCGAGAAATTTCGCTCGACGAAATCCTGCGCCGCGATTGATCTGCTTATCCACTCAGCATCATCTGACAAAAGGCGAATAACGTGCTTGGCAAAAGCTTCAGCCGAATCATCAGCAAAGACAAACTCTGCCGCGTCCTCAAGGCCCTGGAGTCCTGTTGACGTGGTCACCTGGGGAAGCCCATATCGCATCGCCTCCAGCACTTTGCCTTTTACCCCACCCCCAAAACGCAACGGGGCGACCGCTACCCTCGCCGAGTGGTACATGGAAGCAAGCACTTCGTCGGTGACGAACCCGGTCACCGTAACATCATTACCCGATAGAGCCAGGACTTCCGTAGAAGGATTCGACCCCGCCAAGGTCACGCAAACATTGGGGCGGGATAGACGAATGAGTGGCAGGACACTGCGAACAAACCAAGTTGCGCCATCTATGTTTGGCGGGTGCCCAAATCCCCCGACGAACAAAATGCCTTTTCGCTCGGAGACATTGTCCTGCACGCCATTAGGCATGCTCTCGTACGCATAAAGTGGGATCGTGGTCGCATTGACCTCTATCCCTCGCTCCATTGCCCAGCGCTCAACCGCAGCCGTCTCGAGGTTCGATGGATAATAGACCGCGTCCATCTTTTTCCAGAGCGTCTCTTCCAGCTCTCGAAAATGCTCCATCGCTGACCTCGTCTCATTGGAGGGACGCACCTTTAATTCTTCCGCCAGCCGCAAATGATGAATGTCGTGGCCGTAGTAAAGTCGCCGCGCCTTGCTATGCGCGGTTACGCTATCAATGAAATTGATGCTTACGTGGGGACGACTAAAAATGACCGCATCGATCAATCCCCCATTCTCGGTGATCCACCGATCGAATTGGCCTACATATTCACCGCCATAGAGCACTTCTACACCAGCATCCTGCAACGAACGCGCATAGGCGGTGTCATGCCAGAGATTTTCGGGCCAGAACTTCACCGCGTAGCCATGCTTCACAAGAAGCATAAGTAGTTGGTGTATCGCGCGCGATCCCGCATCCCTGTCCGGCTGTGGAATGTAATGATCGATGACGAGCACGACCTTCTTGAGCTGGCTGCGATCGCGTGCGAGGAACGGGCGATCGGCGTTGGCCAGATGGTCTCGTTCGAGAACGTCCTTCCAACGCTCGCGAAACTTCTTCTGGTTCTCGACCTGGTACGCCTTGATGCCCGTAGAGGTGTCGGTACCGTGCGAGACACCCTCGAAGTGAACCACGACGGACTTCGGCTCGAACACCACTTTGAGCCCGGCAGCACGAACCTTGAACGCTAGATCGGTGTCTTCGTAGTACGCAGGTAAATAAAGCTCGTCGAATCCGCCAAAAGACTCGAACAGACTCCGTTCGAGCAGGATCGACGCGCCCGAGATGTAATCGACCTCTCGGGTGTAATTGTAAATACTGCGCGAGGGATCATCGAGGCGACCGTAGTTCCACGCGCTTGCATCCTTCCAGACGATACCGCCGGCTTCCTGCTGTCTTCCATCAGGGTAGACCAGCTTCGACCCGACCATGCCACAGTCCGGCCAGCGTTGCGCCGTCTCGACTAGCGCATCCAGCCAACCCTGCGTCACCTGCGTATCGTTGTTGAGGAGATAGATGTACCTGCCCCTCGCCTGCTTTGCTGCATGGTTACAGGAGCGCAGGAAGCCAAGGTTGGTCGGGTTCTCGTAATAGCGCAGCCCGGGTACGTTGGCCAGTGCACCTATATCTGGGTCGCCCGAGGCATCCTCAGCCACGATGACCTCTATCGATGCCGACGGCAGATGCGCATGGATGGATTTGATGCAGGCGCCAGTATGGTCGAGGCGTCCATAGGCCGGAATGATGATGCTTACGACCGGATTCTCCACCGTCTCGAACGAGACGCCGGTCAGCAGTTCGTGTGCATCGACTCCGGCCGTACCGATCAGGTCCGGCGGCGGGGCTATGGTGACCGACCTGCGCATGAGAAACCGCTTTGCGGGCGCGCGGACGAATCCCAGCATCCGCGATTGCGTCCAGGACTTTCCGCGAAGTGACGCCGTCAATCCGTTCCAGTCACCCCGAAGAAGCCTCATGCCGAAGCGCAGCGGTCGGGTAAGGCGCCACGACTGCGAGCGCACCAACAGGTCGAATTGAGCCGTTACCTCCGCAAGCCGCTGCTCCACCTCGCCGAGCCGTCGCCTTGCTGCGGCCAGCTCATCGGTCGCATGCGCCTCTCGTGCATGTGCTGCAGCACTTTCGGTCTTTGCTTGGGTCAGCTCGCTTTCCAACGCACGGTAGGGCTCGATGTGCATCTCGGTCGGGATGGTCTTTTCGCTTGCACCATCACTCCCCAGCGCGCGTCGAACACGCGCCAGTTCGCGCTCGAAGCCATGAGCGCGTTCGCGAGCCTCATCAAGTGATGCCTGCAAGACGTCATTCGCCTCTGCCAACTCGTGCACGCGCGCCTCAACGGCGCTCAGTTGCGCCCGCAGTTCTTCGGCAGTGGCGGATTGAGCGCTCAAGGTACGCTCAAGCGTGGCCATATCGGCAGTAAGACGATCCGCGCGACGCTTCGCCAACGCGTAATTTCGGCGAAGAGTGGTCAGTTCGAGGAGATAGGCGCCGAGCATGGCCGCCTCCAGATCGCCATCGTCTTCTGCGAGCTGCACCAAAGCGTCCAGGCGACTCATGGCTCCCTGGACCTGCTCATCAAGACCCTTTGCCCATGCCGCCACTTCCTCGTGTTCTCGCACGAGCTGGCTGTAACGCGAGCGCAGGTCCAGAAGCTCCTTGTCCAGGCCATGGGCCCAGTCCGCTACCCGGGAGTGCTCGACAAGGAGGTCGTCGTGGTGACGTTGCAGACTGGCAAGATGGCCCTCCAGCTCACGTGCCTCGAAGCGTGCCGGAGATAGAGCGCCTTCGTGCTGGCTCGCGGTGGAAAGCGGCAGACGCGATGCACGGAACGATTCGAGCGACAACGCCGGCTCTCGATTGGACACGGCGAATTGGAATCGACGTTCCATCTCGAGGTAGCGCTCTATGTCGGTATCGAGGAGCAGCAAGTCGGCACCGCATTGGCGCATCGCACCGGCAATGAACTGCCCAACCTCGCCGTGCTCCGGATCGTACGGACGGGCCACGGAGACGCACCCGCCAACGATTTCCAGGAGACCACGAAACGCGATGTAGCCCAGTGGAAGCTGCTGAGCGGCCCGCCACTCCAGATCGATGAAGCGGGGGTCGCCGTTGGCATCCTGTACGAGATTGTGCGGCACCAAATCGATGGCTTCGCCAGGGAGCATGATCTCAGCGCTATAGGACGAACGCTGGAGCGTCTCCAGATCGAGACCCACGTGCAAAGCGACGGCATCGAGCCACCGCCGCGTCCAGGCGCCCACGTCTTCGATGCGCCAGCCGTCGTACTGCAACAGTTCGTAGAGATCGGTGCTGATCGATCGGCCATGAACATAGGCCTCGTCAGCTGGTCGGCATTCAAATCCGCGGTTGGTACGGCTGGGAGCGTCTACGAGAAATCGACGACGCACCCGGCACCCGCGCTCGCTGTATTCGAAAGCCGCCTGCTTGGCGAACTGAGGCGCACGCTCCGTCGAAAAGTGATAAGCGGAAACGTGTGTATTGGCGTGACCGAATGGAGCCACCATGGGCGCCGTGTGTGCCACGACCAGGAAAGAATTGCTCACGTCGGTCAGCAGATTGTTCTGCGCAACAACATGCCAGGCACGATCCAGAGCGAACAAGGGCGGATGACCGATCTGCGGATCCTTCGTCACCGCTGCAGCTGCCAAGGCGGAGCCACCGTCGAACCCGGGCATGGCGTCGTCGCCACGCGCCAGAAGCACGGACGTCGGTAGCTTGTAGTCGGGGAACGGCAGGGCGAACGCCGCATCCGCAAATCCGGCGTCCTGCAGCATAGCCGTCAGGGCTGCGCGGCCGTAGGTCCGCGCGCCACTCGTACCGTACAGGTCGGCCAGCCCGAGCATCGGCCGCCCCAGATGATCTTCCGGTGCACCCGCAAAGTACTTGAGTCCGAGTTGGTTCTCGATGGCAACGAGCAGCACACCACCAGGCTTCAAAAAGCTTCGCGCGCATTGCAACCAATGAGCAGCCGCGTCGGGCCGCTTGGCAAAGCGCTCGGCATACTCGAGCACGCCGATAAGCGTGACAACGTCGAATTTTTCCGACGTCTGGAAAGCTTCGAGGTTGTCGACGACGACACTTACGCTGGACAGATCCTCACAACGCTTGGCAGCCACGCGTGCACGGCGAGGTGACGGCTCAATGGCTGTCACGCTACGGGCTGTCTCGCCAAGATAGCGCGTGATGGCACCGCAACCAGCACCAATTTCAAGCACACTGCCGCGCAGCATTTCTTCGAGCGGACGAAGCAGATTGGCCCGCCGGGAGCTGAAGTAGTAGCGAGTCGGCCAGTCGGTGATCTTGCCTGCAAGCTCGGCGGAAAGAACCGAACGGTCGGAACACTCTGCTATCAGGCGATATAAATTTTCCTCGACGGCCTCGCCATCGGAGTAAGCCCATTCGTGAACGGCGTCGCGTCGGAGCCAGCACAGAGCTTCGCCGTCGTAGCGATACGCGGCAAGCGCAGGATTTGATGAGTTGGTCATAGGAATTCCAGTCTGGCGCCCAGGTCCGCGAGGCCAACGAACGGCGTGTCGGGTTCCACGCACAAATGAATCGAGTCGTAGCGGCGGTCATGTGGGACCGCCTCGCCGGAGCCGTCGCGGCTCGCGATACCGACAGATAGGAAATAGTCGCCCGGGGCGCACTTCAACCTGAACTGACACAGTGCAATACCCGAGCGGCCGGCCTCGCCCGGTGGGAACGACTGGTCCATCAGAGCCATTTCGGTGTTCGTACCGTAGACCGTCAGGCCCTCCTTGGTTTTCAGTGTGACGCCAAGGATAGGGCGGAGAATGTCCGACCGGAAGCGATAACGGACGTACAAGGCCAGCTCTTCCCCGGAGCGAAAAACCGCAGGAAAAGCCTGGTCACCTGCAAATATGGCGAAGTCCATGATCTCCGCGCCTCCGTCGCCCCACCGGTGCTCGTAGGGGTTGTACGCAGGCCGGCTTTCGAACATAGGTTCGTGACGCTCGCCGAACTGCGGATCGAAATGCTCGAGTTGGTCATTGACGGTCGCGTCGCCCGCGTGCTCCCCCTCGCGAATCGGCGGCGCGATGCGCTGACGACCGTACAGGAGATCGAGATAGCGATTCACCACGGGCCGCGGATCGCCATCGTCGAGCTTCTGGCCCTGATCGATGAGCACGGCGCGATCGCAGTGCGTCACGACCTGCTCGGTAGAGTGCGTTACGAGCAGGATCGATGTTCCCCGCTCACGAAGCGTCTTCAGTCGTGCAAAACACTTCGCCTGGAAGCGCGCGTCGCCGACAGCCAGAGCCTCGTCGACGATCAGTACGTCAGGATCGATTTGTGCCTGTACAGCGAATGCCAGTCGGACAGTCATGCCGCTGGAATAGGTCTTGACCGGTTGATTGACGAAATCCCCGATGTCCGCGAACGAGAGAATGTCGTCGAGCCGGGCATCCACATCTTCGCGGGAAAGGCCAAGCAGCGACGCGTTGAGATAGACATTCTCGATGCCTGTGAACTCGGGATTGAACCCCGAGCCGAGTTCCAGCAACGCGGCAACCCGTCCGTCGACGGAGGCAACGCCTTCGGTAGGCGAGACGGTGCCAGCGATGATTTGCAGAAGCGTGGACTTGCCGGAACCGTTTCGTCCGATGAGCGCGACGCACTCACCGCGACGCACGTGCAGGGATACTCCATGCAACGCCCAGAACTCGCGGAAGTAACGCACCTCGTCGCCCGGCAAGATACGACGCATACCTGACGCCAGCATCTGCTTCAGCCGATCAGAAGGCTTCGCGTAGATTTCGTAGCGCTTGCTGACGCCTTGGACATCGATGACGATCTCTTCAGATGACATCGGCGAATCCCTTGCGCGTCGCATTGAATACCAACCAACCCAACCACGCCACGACCAACGAGGACGCCAAGTAGGCCAGCGATGCGGCCATGTCCGGCAAGTGCCCCCACAGCACGAGATCACGCGCAGCTTCGACGATGTAAGTGAGCGGGTTGAGCGACAACAGCCAACGATACTGCTCAGGAAGACTACTGCGCGGATAGAAAATCGGCGCGAGGAAAACAAGAGACGTAGTCAGTACCTGCATGATCTGCTGGGTATCACGAAAATACACACCAAGCGCTGAAAACAGCCAGGTCACGCCCGCCACCATCGGCAGGAACATCAGCAGCAGCACTGGAAACAGCGCGGCCGTCGGAGCCACCGCGGTACCCGTAGCGAGCAGCGCCACCACCAGCACCAACGTACTGATGAGCGCATGAAACAACCCCGTTCCAACCGTCACCCAAGACAGGGTCTCGAGTGGGAAGATGACCTTTTTTACGTAGTTCGGATTGGCAGTGATGAGAACAGGCGCGCGATTCAAGCACTCAGAAAAGAAATTACTGATGATGAGACCGATAAAGAGAATGATCGCGAAATTGACATTGCCGGACTCGACTGCCGTCCAACGTGATTTGAAGATGTAACCGAATACGAACGAATAGATCGCCAGCATCAACAACGGGTTCAAGAAGGCCCATAACATGCCGCCCATCGAACCGCGATACCTACCGGAAACATCGCGCCTGCACAGTTCCCAGATCAGCCGGGCATTCCGGAACAGCGACACATACGGCCCGAACGGGTGTAGGGGGATGCGCAGCGCAGCCGCCCTTACTGGAAGACCCGTCATGCCAGGACGGACTCGAGTTCGCCGCGCAGATCGGCGAGATCTTCCACGCCGACCGAGAGCCTGATCAGGCCGTCCGAGATGCCGAGCTTCTTCCGCGTTGCAGGCGGAATCGACGCATGGGTCATGATTCCCGGGTGCTCGATGAGGCTCTCCACGCCACCAAGCGACTCGGCGAGTGCAAAGAGTTCGCACCGTTCCAGCACGCGCTTTGCCCGGGTCTTTCCGCCCTTGACCTCGACGGAGATGATGCCGCCGAAACCGTCCATCTGCTTGCGGGCCAGCGCGTGCTGTGGATGACTGCGCAGACCAGGATAGATGACACGTTCCACAGCCTTGTGCTTCTCCAGCCACAAGGCCAGCGCGAGAGCGCTCTCGCAATGCTGACGCATGCGCAGATGCAGGGTTTTCAGGCCGCGCATCGCGAGAAATGCATCGAACGGCCCCGCCACGGCGCCGATGGAGTTCTGCAGGAACGCCATCTGCTCGGCCAAGGCCTCGTTCGCCGCGACCACAACACCGCCAACGATGTCCGAATGACCATTCAGATACTTCGTCGCGGAATGCAGCACCAGGTCAGCCCCATACTCTATGGGTCGCTGCAACATTGGCGAGCAGAACGTATTGTCCACGACGAGGATGAGGCCGTGCTTCTTCGCGAACGCCGACACCTTGGCGAGATCGACCAGCTGCAGCATCGGATTCGTCGGCGTTTCCGCCCAGATCATCCGCGTGTTCGGCTTCAGCGCCGCACGCAAGGCGGCAGGGTCATTCAGATCGATGAAATCGAACTCGAGGTTGGCGGTGCGGCGGCGCACACGTTCGAACAGCCTATAGGTGCCTCCATAGAGATCGTTCATGGCGATCACATGGCTGCCGGCGTCGAGCAGTTCGAGAGTGGTCGATGCAGCGGCCAGGCCGGAAGCGAACGCAAAACCCGCCACGCCGCCTTCCAGCGACGCGACACACGCCTCATAAGCCATACGCGTTGGATTTTGCGTGCGGGAATATTCGAAGCCCTGGTGCTTGCCCGGGCTTGCCTGAACGTATGTCGACGTCGCGTAAATGGGCGTCATGATGGCGCCGGTAGAGGGGTCCGGCGTCTGACCCGCATGGATTGCACGAGTACCAAGTCCATGGGCGGGACGAGCGTTCTTTGCGTAACCGTTTGTCTTCACAGGACTTTATCTCTTGGATTCATGGGCCGTTTAAGCGCAACCCCTCGCAAACGGCGGTACATATTACACTTGGCGCCTATAACGCTGCGGGTATTACAGCCACGGTACGCCTCGAGCGTCTCTGGCATGAATAAACGCGGTCGGAGGCGGTTTTCAGCGACCGCGACTCGCAAATATGGACGACAAGAGGCTCTATGAAAACACTGTTGGTAACGGGCGGTGCTGGCTTTATCGGCGCCAATTTCGTACTTCAGGCCGTTGCCGACGGGCTGCGGGTCGTGAACCTCGACAAGCTGACCTACGCAGGCAATCTGGGCACTCTCTCAACACTCGAGGGCAACAGTGCACACGTCTTCGTCCAAGGCGACATCGGCGACCGCCCCCTGGTTCAGCGCCTGCTGGCTGAACATCGCCCGGACGCCGTCGTTAATTTTGCGGCGGAGTCGCATGTCGACCGATCCATCGATGGACCCGCTGCGTTCGTTGAAACGAATGTCGTTGGCACCCTCGGGCTTCTCGAAGAAGCGCGTGATTTCTGGCGCGCGCTCGAAGGCACCGCCAAAGACAGCTTCCGCTTCCTGCACGTGTCGACCGACGAGGTGTACGGCTCGCTCGGCGCGGACGGCAAGTTCACCGAAACGACGCCGTACGCACCCAACTCCCCCTATTCCGCGAGCAAAGCGGCATCCGACCACCTGGTCCGCGCCTTCCACCATACGTATGGCCTGCCTGTGCTCACGACGAACTGCTCGAACAACTATGGTCCGTTCCAGTTCCCCGAAAAGCTCATACCTCTGACCATCCAGAAGGCGCTCAAGGGTGAGGCGCTTCCTGTCTATGGTGATGGCAAGAACATCCGTGACTGGCTGTACGTTGGCGATCATTGCTCGGCTATTCGTCGGGTGTTGGACAGCGGCCGAGTCGGCGAGACCTACAACGTCGGGGGCAACGCGGAGCGCGAGAACATCCACGTCGTCAAGACCATTTGCCGCATTCTCGACCAGCGCCAGCCTCTTGCCTCCGGTGCGCCGCGCGAGTCGTTGATCACGTTCGTGCGCGACCGACCGGGGCACGACCGCCGTTACGCCATCGATGCCACCAAGCTCGAAAGCGAACTGGGCTGGTCGCCGACGCAGACATTTGAATCGGGCATTGAGGCGACGGTCAACTGGTACCTCGATAATCAGTCCTGGGTTGCGTCCATTCTTGACGGTAGCTACCGCATGGAGCGACTCGGCGCATGACCACCAAGGGCATCATCCTGGCCGGCGGTTCCGGCACCCGGCTGTATCCGATCACGCAGGCGGTCAGCAAGCAACTGCTGCCGGTGTATGACAAGCCAATGATCTACTACCCGCTGGCCACCTTGATGCTGGCGGGCATACGCGATGTGCTCATCATCAATACCCCGCACGAACAAGCGTTGTTCCAGCGCCTGCTCGGCGACGGCTCGCAATGGGGAATCAACATCTCCTATGCGGTACAGCCATCGCCGGATGGACTGGCGCAAGCATTTCTGATCGGCCGGGATTTTGTTGGAGGTCAGCCTAGCTGCCTGGTTCTCGGCGATAACATCTTCTACGGTGTTGGCCTGACGGAGCGGCTGAAGCGTGCGGCCGCCCGCTCGCGCGGCGCCACGGTATTCGGGTACTGGGTAAAGGACCCGGAGCGCTATGGCGTGGCAGAGTTCGATAGCGAGGGACGCGTGGTCGGCCTGGAAGAGAAGCCGGCACAGCCAAGGTCCAACTACGCCGTCACCGGCCTTTATTTCTACGACAAGCGCGCCTGCGATTTCGCTGCCGAACTGAAACCTTCACCGCGCGGCGAGCTTGAAATTACCGATCTCAATCGCTGCTACCTCGATGACGGTTCCCTGATGCTCGAGCAATTGGGGCGTGGGTACGCGTGGCTGGACACAGGCACCCATACGTCGTTGATGGAAGCCGGCAACTACATCGAGACGATCGAAAATCGCCAGGGCCTGAAGGTCTGCTGCCCCGAAGAAATCGCGTTCAACCATAAGTGGATCGACGCCGAGCAGGTTCTCAAACTCGCAAAGCCGCTGGCCAAGACGGGATATGGCGAATATCTGCACAGCCTCATCGGGCACGGTTTGGTTAAATGAAATCGACTCCGACGTCCCTCCCCGGCGTACTCGTCATCGAACCCAAGGTTTTCGGCGATTCTCGCGGATTCTTCTACGAAAGCTACAACGAGAAGGTCTTCCGAGAACTGGGAATCGAGCGCCGCTTCGTGCAGTCGAACGTATCCCGTTCGTCGCGAGGCGTATTGCGCGGACTCCATTACCAGTGGCCGCGTCCCCAGGGCAAATTGGTCAGCGTGCTCGAGGGCGAGGTGTATGACGTCGCGGTGGACATCCGCAACGGCTCACCCACCTTTGGTCAATGGACAGCGACCATGCTTACCGCCGAAAACCATCGCCACTTCTGGATTCCGGAGGGGTTTGCGCATGGTTTCTGCGTCGTTTCCGACTATGCGACGTTCTCTTACCAGTGCACCGAACTTTACGAGCCCAGCGCCGATGCAGGCATTCGCTGGAATGATCCGGCACTCGGCATCGACTGGCCAGTCAGCGAACCCAACCTTTCGAACAAGGACATGAACGCCCCACTGCTGGCTGACGTGCCGGCGGAGCGGCTACCGGAGTTCGCTGCTTGAAGATTTTGCTACTCGGAGCCAACGGTCAGCTTGGCCAAGCCTTCCTCGCCGACAGCAACCTCGCTGAGCGTGGCACGCTGTTGGCGGCAACCCGCAATGGCCAGCTTACCGATGGGCAGACGGGCGTGGTGGCGGACCTGTCGGCACCCGAGTTCCTGACTCAGCTTCTCGACGCCGAGCAGCCGGACATCATCATCAACACCGCAGCGTACACGGCCGTGGACAAGGCCGAACAGGACGAAGCGACGGCCCACCGCGTCAATGCCGAAGCGCTTGGCATCATTGGGGCGTGGGCGGCGAAGAACCAGGCACTGGTGGTCCACTATTCGACCGACTACGTCTTCGACGGTCGGGGCACTACGCCCTATAGCGAGGACAGCGCCACCGGCCCGGTAGGCGCCTACGGTCGCAGCAAATTGGCCGGAGAGGAGGCACTTCGCCTGAGCGGCGCGCCGCACTACATCTTCCGGACAGCCTGGGTCTTCTCGGCAGTGGGGCATAATTTTCTTCGCACGATGCTCAGGCTCGGTGTAGAACGTGACGAATTACGCGTCGTGGCGGACCAATACGGCACGCCCACGCATACGGGTTTGATCGTCGCCGCATCGGTTGTCGCTGTCGATGCTTGGCTTTCCGCGGACCCCGCCGGCCGGGCACGTTTGCAGGGCATCTATCACGTCACCGCCAAGGGCGAAACGACCTGGCATGGCTTCGCCGACTACTTGCTGCGGGGCGCCGCGGCGCGCGGTCTGATCAAGCGAGCGCCGACCGTGACACCGATCACCACGAACGAATTCCCCACGCCGGCCGAACGTCCCGCGTACTCCGTGCTGGACACGGCACGCTTCGAGAGTACGTTCGGCTTCGCTTTTCCCGTCTGGACCGCCGGCGTGGATGACGTACTCACCCATCTTTCCGAACACGTGGAATAAACACCCATGCTCATTCCCCTCATTCTGAGCGGCGGCAGCGGTACGCGACTTTGGCCGATCTCCCGTCGTAACCTGCCCAAGCAATTCCTGGCACTGACGGGAGAGGGGACGCTCTTCCAGCAGACGATTCAACGCGCCCGCAACCTCCCGGATACGGGAGCGCCCATCGTCGTGGCAAGCGATGACCATCGATTCCTCGCCGCCGAGCAATTGCAGGAAATCCAGGTGGAGGGTGCAAGCATCCTCCTCGAACCTACGGCGCGAAATACCGCGCCCGCCATTGCGGTCGGCGCTCTGCGAGCATTGGAGAAATCGCCGGATGCACTCATCCTGGTTTTGCCTGCGGACCATCTGATCGGAGACAACGCGTCATTCTCCGAAGCAGTCGCTCAGGCCCGCCCCCTTGCCGAGCAGGGCTGGCTCGTCACGTTCGGCATCCGCCCCGAGCGCGCGGAGACCGGCTTCGGGTATATCCAGCGCGGCGACAGCATCGACTCGTTCGGGTTCAAGGTCAGCCAGTTCGTCGAAAAGCCCAAGCTCGAAGTAGCTCAAAGCTATCTGGCCAGCGGCAAGTACGACTGGAATTCGGGCATGTTCCTATTCCAGGCTTCCCTCTACCTGGATGAGCTCGCACAGCATGCGCCATCGATGCTCGAGGCGGCCAAGGCGGCTTACACAAAGGCCAATGTCGACCTGGACTTCGTGCGCCTCGACAGCGATTCGTTCGCCAGCTCACCCAGCGATTCCATCGATTATGCGGTGATGGAAAAAACCGCGCGCGCTGCGGTCGTTCCCGTCAGTTGCGAGTGGAGCGACATCGGTTCGTGGGACGCTCTGTGGATGGCTGCCGCCAAGGACGAACATGGCAATCACAGCGAAGGCGACGTCATCGCCATCAACACGACCGGATCGCTGATCCATGCTCATGCGAGGCACGTGGTTGCGACGGTGGGTCTCGACGACGTCATCGTGGTCACGACACCCGATGCGACCCTTGTGGCCAAGCGAGATGCGGCTCAGGACGTAAAGCTGGTCGTTGAGGAACTGAAGAAAGCAGGTCGGACTGAGCATGATCTGCACCGCGTGGTTCGCCGTCCCTGGGGCATGTACGACTCCCTGGAGAATGGCGAACGCTTTCAGGTGAAGCGCATCGTGGTCAAGCCCGGAGCCGCCCTGAGCCTGCAGATGCATCACCATCGGGCCGAGCACTGGATTGTCGTGAAAGGCGTGGCCGAGGTCACGTGCGACGATAAGGTGTTCCTGTTGGCCGAGAACCAGAGCACCTATCTCCCGCTTGGCAGCAAACACCGCCTGCGCAATCCGGGAAAGGTGCCGGTCGAACTCATCGAAGTGCAGTCCGGCAGCTACCTGGGCGAGGATGACATCGTCCGCTTCGACGACGTGTACGGGCGCGCAGGTACCGTCGGGTGAATAACCGCCGCCTCGGCGGCGGTCATCCCTGCCAGCAAAATCTTCGGATCATCGTCAGCCGGCGATGATCCGTGACAACTCGTCAGTGCGCATCTGCATCAGTGACTGATCATGGCGCGCTTCCACATTCAATCGCAGCAGCGGTTCGGTATTCGACGAGCGCAGGTTGAAGCGCCATGTACCAAAATCCGCGCTCACGCCATCGACATGATCGAGCGTTGGTGAATCATTGCGGTAATACGCCAGCACTCTTGCCACCGCAGTCTTTGCGTCATCGACGACAAAATTGATTTCACCACTGCACGGATATGCTGCCACGCGTTCCGCAAGCATGTCGGCAAGGCTGATGCCCGTCTTTGACAGACGTTCGGCGATGAGCAGCCAGGGAATCATGCCAGAGTCGCAGTATGCGAACTCGCGGAAGTAGTGGTGCGCGCTCATCTCGCCGCCATAAATGGCATCTTCCGCTCGCATGCGCTCCTTGATGAAGGCATGGCCGGTCTTGCTCTCGATAGGAACGCCGCCAGCATGCCTCACCATATCGATGGTGTTCCACGTAAGACGCGGGTCGTGGATGATCTTGGAGCCAGGATGTTTTTCGAGAAGCTGCGCCGCCAGAAGACCGACAATGTAATAGCCCTCGATGAACTCGCCCTTCGCATCGAAGAGGAAGCATCGATCGAAATCGCCGTCCCACGCGATACCGAAGTCCGCCCCGTGACGTCTGACGGCATCAGCCGTGGCCGAACGGTTTTCGGGTAACAATGGATTGGGGATACCGTTGGGGAAACTGCCGTCGGGCTCATGATTGATGCGCACGAACTCCAACGGGAGGTGTGCATCAAGCAGGTCGACGATCTTTCCTGCGCCGCCATTACCCGCGTTTACTACGATCTTCAGCGGACGAAACGAGGCCGTATCGACATAACCAAGGAGATGCTCGATGTAAGCGGACTTGTCATGCTCGCTCAGCACCCTGCCCCTCTGATTGACGGCGGGGCCAAAGTCGTTCTCTTCGACCATCCGCTCGATATCTCGCAGGCCGGTGTCGCCGCTGATCGGACGCGCACCCTCGCGGACCAGCTTCATGCCGTTGTAATCGATGGGATTATGACTGGCTGTGACCATGACGCCGCCGGCCACCTTCCTATGGAACGTCTGGAAATAGACCTCCTCGGTACCACAGAGTCCGATGTCGATAACGTCGCGACCCTCGTCACACAGGCCGCGTGCGACGGCCTCGGCGAAGGCCGGACTGTCGCGCCGAATGTCGTACCCCACAACAACGGCGCCCTCGCCTACTGCCCGAGCGAACGCCCTGCCGAGCCGATACGCGACATCCTCATTCAATTCATCTGGCACACGGCCACGAATGTCGTAGGCTTTGAAACACTTCATCGAAGATCATCCGGCGGATTCAACGGCTTATTCTCTACGGACGGCTTGGCATCCTCAAGACGAGACGCATTCACGGTGAAAACACCACGAAGCCAGTGGAACACGGTAATACCGTCTCTCGCCGCGAAAGTGCGGTGTTCAATCGCCCGCAATCCGCTGGCCTGAAGGGTGCTACGAAAGCGCTGCTCGTCGCTCGCATTCCAGTAAACGAGGCGGATCTCGGTGACACCGTCCCGCTTCATGCGCTCCATGGTCTGGGCTTCCGCATCTACGCCGTACCGGACACGGTTTTCGGTCAAAAAGCAGAACGAAGTGAAGAACCCCCAGTCGGGAAAGAGGTAGGCGACGTTCACGGGTACCGATCGCGCCTCGACCGCTAGCTGGGTAAGCGCCTCTGTGCTGTGACCCCGGCCGCCCGTCTTGACCAGCCATTCTTGGAACCCGGTCTGCTGGAAAAGGTTGCCCCCAAGTACGACCACGGCCACCACCGCAAGCACAGCGTTCTCGACACGTACTTCCCGGGGCGGAAAGGCATACCGCAGACACTGGGCGAGCGTCAGTACCGGCAGTAGGTAGACGAACGGCACCAGGACGCTGAAATGATGCGACCAAAGCCTCGGCCCAAACAGCGAGGCCACGGCGAAAAAGGACACCGGCATCAAGGCCGGCACGGCGTGTCGCAGACCCGGTCGTCCCCGAAGACTCTCAATCCCGCCGAACAACAAAAGACCCATTGCACCACCGACCAGCCACCAAACCTTCGATGCGCTCCATACGCTGGGAAGCGGCTGCGCGAAGATCATCACTTCGTTGCCCGCGTCACTCGTAGCCAGCCGCACAAGATCCCACGCATAGTGGAGATGATTGCCCGACACACCGCTGGTATCGAAGGGTTTCAGCTGTCCCAGCATCCCCCGAATGAACTCGATCGTTGGCTCCAGCCCGTGCTTCTTCGCCAGAAGCGACAGAAATCCCAGTGCAAAAGGGGAGACGCCCACCAGCGCCCCGACGATCCACTGCCCCCATTGGCGCCTAGGCACCCATATCGCCACGAGAACCGCCATCGCGGGTGCAAAGAACGCGAGTACGAAATAGCCGTAACTCGCAAGGCCGAAGAACACGCCCGACCAGAACGCCCGTCGCTTGACGATCCAGGACTCAGGCGCCGCTGGCAACGCAAGCAGCAGGGAGACGAACAGCCATGCCGCGCCCCCCAGCACGATATAGAACTGCGTACGGAACGACGCGGTAAACGCCAGCTCCGTCGCAAGTCCCACGCTGGCGAGCAGGGCCAAGGGGATGGACGCTGTAAGACGCCGGGTCAGGTGATACAGCGCAGCCAGGAGGATGACGCCGAAGACCGCCTGCTCGAGACGCAGGGACGTCACGCTGAAGCCGGCTATGGCGAAGAACGGAACGCCGAGGTAGGCGTTCTGCAGCCCATGGTAGAAGCTGCCGAGGATGGGAAAGATCTTCGAGGGGATGCCTGCCCCGGGATTGTGTCCGCGGTGCAGCCATTGGGCGGCCAGGAAGTCCGGGTTCGCCGCATCCATGTAAATGCCCGGCAGGTCGGAATGGATCAGCACGAGGGCAACGAAAACGATGACCGGCAACACCCAGGCCAACCGCTCCTTCGATATATCCTTCCAATCGATCACCGGATGCCCTCGTCCGTCGCTTCCCCCGGCGGCGGTGCCGGCTCGCAAGATTATACAATTGCCGTATGGTGCGCCGTTCGCTGGAAAACGGGACGACGCAGGAACGATCAGGGGAAGGGAGCGCATGCCGCCAGACGCCACACATCTGGATCCACGGGTCGCCGTGTTGATTCCTTGCTTCAATGAAGCGCTGGCGATCGCCCAGGTCGTCCGCGACTTCCGAGCCGTTCTTCCGCAGGCGGACGTGTACGTATTCGACAACGCATCGACGGATCGCACTGCCGAGGTGGCCGAGACCGCCGGTGCGCTCGTGCGAACGGTAGGTCTACGCGGCAAAGGCAATGTCGTACGTCGCATGTTTGCCGATGTCGACGCCGACATTTACGTGCTGGTCGACGGCGACGCGACGTATCACGCTGCCAGCGCGCCGGCCATGATTGCGCGCCTGCTCGATGAAGGCGCCGACATGGTGGTTGGAGCGCGCAAGGACGAGAGCATCCACGCGTACAGAAGCGGTCACCGCTTTGGCAATCGCCTGCTGACGGGCTGCGTCGCCGCGATCTTCGGCGGCACGTTTACCGACATGTTGTCGGGATACCGGGTCTTCACCCGCCGCTACGTCAAGTCCTTCCCTGCTCTATCCGCTGGGTTCGAGACGGAAACCGAACTGACGGTACATGCACTCGAGCTGCGTATGCCGTGGTGCGAGATGGACACGCCGTACACGACCCGCCCCGAAGGCTCGGAAAGCAAGTTGTCCACGTACAAGGATGGCCTGCGCATCCTGCGCATGATCCTCCGGCTGTTCGTCGCTGAACGCCCGTTGCACTTCTTCGGTTTGGTGGGCGCGCTTTCCATGCTCATTAGCGTGACCATCGCGGTACCACTGCTCACGACCTATCTCGCCACGCACGAAGTGCCGCGTCTGCCTACGGCTCTGCTTTCAACGGGCTTGGCGCTTGTGGCGACGATATCGATCGTCTGCGGCCTGATCATGGACGCGGTGACGCGGGGGCGCCGGGAGATGAAGCGGTTGTTCTATCTGGGAATCGCAGGACCGATGCGGCACGACGCCGGCAAATGTCAAGGCACCTAGTCCGCCTCGTCGGCCTTCCAACCCTCTACCTGACCGATGATTTGCAATCCTCGCCAATGGCGGTGCCGGGGAGAATCACCACGAACTGCCATACCCGCGTGCGGGCGCCGATGCGCAGTGTCTGCACATCGGCCAGAGAATGGACATAGGGCGCTTCGTCGGTCATTCCACCGTAACCGACTTCGCCAGGTTGCGCGGTTGATCCACGTCCGTGCCGCGCTGCACGGCCACGTGATAGGCAAGGAGTTGCATCGGGATGGTGAACACTGCCGGGGCGATCAGGTCGCCACCTCCGTCCACGCGAACCATGGCGACGTGCTCCGTGCCGTCTTCCATCTCCGCGCGCTCATCCGCGAACACAATGAGTTCACCACCGCGCGCGCGCACCTCCTGCAGGTTCGACTTCAGCTTGTCGAGCAACGGACCGTTCGGTGCCACGGCCACGATGGGCATGTTCTCGTCCACCAGCGCCAGCGGCCCATGCTTCAGCTCGCCTGCCGGGTAGGCCTCGGCGTGGATGTACGAGATTTCCTTGAGCTTCAACGAGCCTTCGAGGGCCACAGGGAACTGCGCGCCTCGACCTAGGAACAAGGCGTGCTGCTTCGCGATGAAGTGATCGGCGATCGCGAGGATCTGAGGCTCGGTCTTCAATGCGTTTTCGATGTAGCGCGGCAGCGACTGCAGTTCCTTGCAGTGCTGGAGGTAATCCGCTTCGTTCAAACCACGACGACGTCCGAGGTCCAGCGCCAGCAGCGCGAACGCCGTGAGCTGCGTCGTGAAGGCCTTGGTCGAGGCCACACCGATTTCGGGGCCCGCGCGCGTCATCAGGCGGAGATCCGACTCCCGCACCACCGACGACTCCGGCACGTTGCAGATGGCGAAGGTGGCGAGGTAGCCACGGCGGCGAGATTCACGCATGGCGGCGAGCGTATCGGCGGTCTCGCCAGACTGGGAAACCGCCACGAACAAGGTGTCTTCCGGCACCACCACATCGCGATAGCGGTACTCGCTGGCAACTTCCACCACCACAGGAATGCGCGCCAGCTGCTCGATCCAGTACTTGGCCACCATGCCCGCGTGATAGCTGGTACCGCAGGCGACGATATGAATGCCGCGCGTCTTGTCGAGGATCGGGTCGGCGTCGATGCCGAAGATGTTGGGCAGCACGCCATGCGGGCCGATGCGCCCTTCGAGCGTATCGGCGACGGCGCGCGGCTGCTCGAAGATTTCCTTCTGCATATAGTGGCGATATTCGCCCCGCTCTACCGAATCTGCACTGATCTCGCTTTCATGCGCGGTACGGTCGACCGGCGTGCCGTCCAAGCCGAAGACCTGGACGGTATCGCGCGTGATCTCCACGACGTCGTCTTCCTCCAGATACATCATCCGGTTGGTGACCTTGATCAGCGCCTGGGCGTCCGAGCCCAGGAAGTGCTCGCCGATGCCGATGCCAACCAGCAAGGGGCAACCCCGCCGGGCACCCACGATGCGCTCCGGTTCGTCGAGGCTCATCACGGCGATGGCGTAAGCACCTTCGAGTTCTCGCACCGCAGCGGTGACGGCTTGGCGCAGCGATTTGCCCGACTGCACA
>Ga0209148_1000790_pt1 | contig 23555 bp, 20 predicted proteins | sample AraplaCol_mMF_r2_2_FD_184288 | JGI IMG/M metagenome (GOLD analysis project Ga0209148, IMG submission 184288) | Arabidopsis root microbial communities from North Carolina, USA - plate scrape CL_Col_mMF_r2 (SPAdes) (version 2) | ecosystem: Host-associated > Plants > Roots > Endosphere | place... | reverse complement strand
AGACCCGCCGGGACGTCGGCATGCGGACCCCATGTGTGGACCTCTTCATTGATGCGCTGAGCATGCTCCGGCCGTAACACGATGCCGTTGCGCTTGCACGCGCGTTCCAGCGCATTGTGCACGACCTCGAAGTACGGCTTCCAGGCGCCGAGGACCTCGTCCAGGCGATAGGCGGAAAAATCCTTGATGAGCTTTGCCATAGCCGTCGAGGAGAGCTCGGAGCCATAGACTCTTCTTGCCGCGCCGGCCATGTCGAAATTGGTCAGCGTGCCGTAACAGTCGAAGGTGATGTATTTCGGTCTAAAGGTTGCCATGGCTCGATCCTTTTCGGTCCTCACGCACCGCGTTCCGGTACGGCAGGGATCATAGCGGGCAGACGACCGGATAAAGCACCGCTGTCGCGGTGACCGGGAGCAGATTGTGTCGTATCGGATCGGAGCCATGGCAGAGAGTTGTGCGAAAAGGCGCCTCCAGGGTGAGCGCCAATGCCGTGCACAGGCCGATCCGGCATAAGATGCGGCGCCGATCGTCAATGAAAGTCAAAACGTCCTTCGTCGCTGTACTGCCTGGGAGCAACTGCTGCCGTGGTCGTCTTACGTTACGCCTGAAGACATCGGGGTGACCCCCACAAGCATTGCGGTTGAACTGGAGAACGACATGTTGAGCAACTCGCTGGTTGAACTCGATCGTGCGCATCTGATTCACCCGGTCGCATCCTATCGCAGCCATGAGACGACGGGCGTCCGCGTGCTGAAGTCAGGGAAGGGCGCGACGCTGACCGATGCCTCGGGACGTCAATTGCTGGACGGTTTCGCCGGCCTGTGGTGTGTCAATGCGGGCTACGGACAGGACAGCATCGTTGAAGCGGCTTTGAGGCAGCTCCGCGAGCTGCCTTATGCGACGGGCTATTTCGGGTTGGGCTCCGATCCGGCCATCCGGTTGGCCGCAAGGCTTGCCGAATTGGCGCCTGGTGATCTGAACCATGTCTACTTCACCTTAGGCGGCTCCGATGCCGTCGACAGCACGATCCGGTTCATTCGGTACTACTATCACGCCAAGGGGACGCCGCAGAAGGACCAGTTCATTTCCGTCGAGTATGGCTACCATGGATCGTCAACAGCGGGCTCCGGCTTGACCGCCCTACCGGCTTTTCATACGGGCTTCGGAGTGCCGTACAATTGGCAGCACAAGATTCCATCGCATTATGCCTATCGCAATCCGGTCGGCTCCCATCCCCAGGCTATTATTGCTGCCTCGGTCGCGGCGCTGCAGGCCAAGATCTCCGAACTGGGCGCCGATCGCGTTGCCGCCTTCTATGTCGAGCCGATACAGGGCTCGGGAGGCGTCCTGGTTCCGCCGCCATCCTGGCTGAAGGCTATGCGCGCTGTTTGCAAGGAGCACGACATTCTGTTCGTTGCCGACGAGGTCATCACCGGCTTTGGCCGCGTCGGTCCGCTCTTCGCCTGTGAAGAGGATGACGTCGTGCCGGATCTCATGACCACGGCAAAGGGACTGACCTCGGGCTATGTGCCGATGGGGGCCGTTCTGATCTCGGACCAAGTCTACAACACTATTGCCGATGGTGCCGGCAAGGCGGCCGTGGGTCACGGTTACACCTATTCCGCCCATCCCGTCAGCGCAGCCGTTGGGCTCGCGTGCCTCGACCTCTACGAGAACGGCTTGCTCGACAACGGCCGCAAGGCCGGGCACCGCCTGATGGAAGGTCTTCGCGCGCTGGCGGATCATCCGCTTGTCGGCGATATCAGGGGGCGCGGTATGCTGGCCGCAATCGAGCTTGTCACCGACAAGAAACGCAAGACGCCCCTGCCGGCGGAAGCCGACGCGGCGCGCCGGATTTTCGACCGCGCATGGGACAACGGCCTCGTCATCCGCGCCTTTGCACAGGGCGTGCTGGGCTATGCGCCGCCGCTCTGTTGCACGGATGCGGACATCGATGGCATCATCGAGCGGACCAGGACGACGCTCGACCAGACGCTCGAAGACAAGGACGTCCGCGCGGCCATGAAAGGATAAGGATCGAACCTGTGCTCTAGCCGTCGAATATGCTCTCGAGAGGCAAATGGGATTTCACGATCGGGGATTTCAGCACGACGAAACTAAAGTATTTGTCGATGCCGATATCCATCTCGACCAGGCGTTCCATGACCGCCTGATATTCGCTGATCCCCGCCGCGATGAATTTCACGAGATAGTCGTACCCGCCTGAGACGAGATGGCATTCGACAACCGAATCGATCTTTTCGATGGTCGTGAGGAAGCGCGCGAAATCGATCTGCCGATGATTCTTCAGCGTGATTTCGGCGAAGACGGTCAGGGTTTGTCCGAGCTTGGCAACGTCAATCTGGGCGGAGTAGCCGGTGATGAAGCCCTCTGTCTGGAGTCTCTTGACGCGCATCAGGCAAGGGCTCGGGGAAAGATTTATCAGCTCTGCGAGCTCGACGTTGGAAATCCGCCCGTTCTTTTGCAGTTCGCATAAAATCCTGATGTCGATCTTATCGAGCTTCATAGCAATCCCATGAGATGGGGCCGATAACGGCGTCAAGGCTTTGAGGCTTTAGCGTCATATGCATTGTCATAACACCAACCAGCATCTTTTCCCACCGGCGCTGAAACTGGATTTTAGAACTCGCTGACCTTGCCCCAAGCGCTCATTTTCAGCCGCCCCGGCCTGTACGGGCGCGGGTCGACGATCGGCGGACTGCCCGTGATGATGTCGGCGATCATATGTCCTGCGCCTGGGCCAATGCCAAATCCGTGGCCGCTGAACCCCGCCGCAAGGATGAAACCTGGAATCGAATCAACCTCACCGATTGCGGGAATGCCGTCCGGCGTGCTGTCGATGTAGCCGGCCCAAACGTTTGAGATTGCGATGCCCCGGATTTCAGGCACGAGCTCGCAAGCTCGTCGATATGTCAGCCGAATCTGCCTCATGTCAGGGCGAGGATCGAGCGTCCGGTTCAGCTCCATCGGCGTCACCTCATCGAGCCCCCATTTCGCCAGGGATTCATGTCCTTGCCGCAAACCCTCGAACGCCCCGGGGCTCAGACTTCGCCACCGGCGGGCGAACATCGGCAGAAATTCGCGGCCGAACCTGAACTGCTGCGGCGTCGGATCGATCCGCGCGCGCCCGCTGATTGCCAGCGTGTATCCGCCATTGCCGCGTCGCGTGGCCGACATCAGCCCGGCGTACACGGCATCAGGCAGGCCAACAGCGCCAGGAGCCAGGGCGAGAATGGACTGGCGCACGGATGCCTGCGGGAAGCGAATTCCAAGCTGATTACAGAACGACGATGCCCACGCACCTCCCGCCATAACCACTGTCTTGGTCCGGATCGTGCCGGCTTCGGTTACGACTCCGCTGACCCGGCCGCCACTGAGCTCCAAGCCGCGCGCTGCGCATTGCTGGTGCACTGTGCCACCCGCCGCCATGATCGCGCGTGCGGCGATGGGCACCGCCTTTGAGGTATCTGCCGTCCCGTCGGTTGGAGAGAAGACGCCCCCCTTCCACTTGCGGGCCGTCGCCTTGCCTCGCTCGGTCGCTTCTTCAGCACTCAACATGTGCGTCGTAACGCCGACGGTCCTGGCGAAGTCTCGCCACTTTGCCCAGACCGCCAGCTCATTTTGGTCGTTCGACAGATACAAGAGGCCGCAGCGGCGGAAACCGGTATCTTCACCGGTCTCTTGGGCAACTTTCTCCCAGAGATCGAGGCTCTTGGTTGCGATTGGCAACTCGCGCGCGTCGCGGTTCTGTTGGCGGCACCATCCCCAGTTGCGGCTGGATTGCTCGGCGGCGACGCGGCCCTTTTCAAGCAGCGCGACCTTGAGGCCTCGACGTGCCAGGTAATAGCTCGTGAAAACGCCAACCACTCCGCCGCCGATGACGACGACGTCGGCCTCCCGAGGCAGTGTCGGACTGGAATCGATATGCATGAGCGGCGCGCTCATTAGGCGGGAATCTCCGGTGAGAGCTGTATCGTATCCGAGGAGGTACGGCAGACACGCCGCGGACTTTCGGGGTCCGGCGGAATATCCTGCGGTTTGCTGCTCTTGGCACAGGCAATTAATGCGGGATACTTCGCTTGCACGGCAAAATAGTAGGTGAGGAAATCGACGGATAGTCTCTGCAATCGGATCGGCCCTTCGTCATCAGCAGGTATGCTCCCTACCCGGTGCCCGCGTCGGCGGCCCTGGCGGCGCAGACCGAAATGCCAAATCGAGCTTCGTTTTTAGAACTTCATGCTGCCTATCCGTCGCGTTTCGGCGACTCCGGGATGATTGAAACAGTCAGAGTTGTGAATACCGGATCAATGTCGATCAACGGCCAGAAATGCAATAGGTGATGCGATGGGCCTTGTCAGGGAGGAGACCTTTGCCGAATCAATCGAGCTGGGCGCCAATGGCAGCCTCTCGGACCTCGGTTCATTGTTCGAGCGCTCCATTCGACTGATCGCCAGCGCTCAATGACGGCTTTGGCTGTAGAGCAGCCACCTCTGAATGATGTCGTATTCACCGCGCGGAGAATGGCAGAATGAGCGACGAGTTGTTGACTTGTCCGAGCGTAGCGGCGGTAAGAGAGGCCGAAGAGCCGATCCGCAACGGGATCATGGGACGCGCTTGAAAGGGGAGAATGTTCAGATGACCTCTGCCCCGCAATGTTCAGCCTCAGAAGATGTGGCACTCGCGGTCCGTGATCTGACGGTGAGCTTGCCGGCGGGCATGGAGCGGGCCCACGCCGTCGAGAATGTCTCCTTTGAACTGAAGCGCGGTCAGATCCTCTGCATCATAGGAGAATCCGGATCTGGAAAGTCGGTTACGGCCAATGCAATCATGGGCCTCTTGCCCAAGTCGATCCGGGTGTCCTCGGGAGCAATCCGTCTTGAAGGGATGGATCTGGTAGGACTCTCGCCGGAGAAGCTGCGAGATTTGCGTGGCCGTGTCGTCTCGATGATCTTCCAAGACCCGCTCTCCGCGCTCAATCCGTTGATGACGGTGGGCGCGCAGATCGAGGAAGTGATGGCGGCGCACGGCGTGGGAACGCCGAAATCCCGCCGTAGCAGCGCCATAGAACTGTTGACCGAGGTGGGCCTGCCGGATCCGCCGCTCATGTATCATCAGTATCCGTTCCGGCTCTCGGGCGGGCAGCGACAGCGGGTGATGATCGCCATGGCTCTGGCTCTGGAGCCTGCGATCCTGATCGCGGACGAGCCGACAACCGCGCTCGACGTGACGACCCAGGCACAGATCCTGCAACTGATCCGCGACATTCAACGCCGCAAGGGAATGAGCGTGATGTTCATTACCCATGACTTCGGCGTTGTGGCGGAGATTGCCGATTCCGTTGTGGTGATGGAGAAGGGTCACTGCGTGGAGCAGGGGAGCGCCGAGCAGGTGTTGAAGTCCCCGAGCCATCTCTACACGCGCCGCCTGATCGCCGCCGTGCCGCATCTGACGGGCAAGGACCGCGTCCCGGCGGAAGCTGCGGTCACGTCCTCCGTGCTGAAGGTCGAATATCTGGTCAAGACCTACCGCAGCGGCAGTGCTCTGTTCGGCAGGCAACGGATCGTACCCGCAGTCAACGGCGTGTCATTCGACCTTTCGCCGGGACGCACCCTGGGCGTAGTTGGAGAAAGCGGCTCCGGCAAATCATCCCTCGGGCGATTATTGATCAAGCTCCTCGACAGCGACAGCGGCTCTATCCTGTTCGAGGGACGCGACGTTGCCCGGCTTTCCGAAGCCGAGTTTCGGCCGCTTCGGCCAAAGATCCAGATGATTTTCCAGGATCCATTTGCCTCGCTCAATCCGCGATCAACGGTCGGCCAAATTCTGACGGTTGGTCCGATCGCGCATGGAGTTCCTCACAAGGAGGCATGTCAGCAGGCGCGAGAGCTCTTGGCCCATGTCGGCCTGGATGCAGGAACCTTCGATCGATATCCCCACGAGTTCTCGGGTGGCCAACGTCAACGCATCGGAATCGCTCGGGCGCTGATGTTCAAGCCGAAGCTGCTGCTCGCTGACGAGGCCGTTTCCGCGCTCGACGTGTCGATCCAGGCGCAGATCTTGAAGCTGCTGGATCAGATTCAGCGGGAGACCGGGGTATCGATGATCTTCATCACGCACGATCTGCGCGTGGCCAGCCAAATCTGCGATGAAATCGCCGTCATGCATCGAGGGCAGATCGTCGAGCACGGACCGCCATCGCAGATCTTCCTGAACCCGAAATCTGCCTATACGCGAGAACTCGTTCGCGCGATTCCCGGCGAGCAGCAAAGCAGCGCGCGCGCCGTTGGAAGCCAATCGACACTGGCCGGACATAGCCACAAATGAGGAGAGGTCATGACTGAAGCTCAGACTGCATCGATCTATTCGCGGCGTAGCGCACTCCAGTTGATGATCGCCGGGGCGGCCGGCCTCGCTGGATCAAATCTCCTGGGCAAACCTGTCCTTGCGCGTACCGCTCTAGCGAAACCAACCGGCCGCGTGATCGTCGGGCTCGGACAAGAGCCGACCGTCTTCAACCCGCTGATGGCACACATCGAAGTCGATGACGGCGTGCATTTCTCGGTTTTTGACGCGCTGTTCCGCATCGACCCGCAGGGCGTCATCCAGCCCAATCTTGCCGTGGAAGTGCCGAACCAGAAGAATGGGGGCATCTCCGAGGACGGCCTCAAATGGCGCATTCGCTTGCGTGACGATGCCCACTGGCACGATGGCAAGCCTTTCAGCGCCGAGGACGTGAAGTTCACTCTCGAACTGATCATGAATCCCAACTTCCGCAGCTGGCGTACGGCCGGCCATGCTCTCGTGCGCGACATCACGGTGATCTCGCCCACGGAGATCTCCTGGCGAATGGAAGAGGCCTTTGCGCCGTATCTGTCGTTTCTGACTGAAACCTTCATCGTGCCGAAGCACATCCTCGAAAAAGAGGCCAATCCGAACAACGCCGCCTTCAATCAGGCGCCGGTCGGTACCGGCCCGTTCAAGTGGGGTCAGCGGGTCGCCGGCGATCATCTCGAACTCGTGGCCAATGCCGACTATTTTGGTGAAGGCCCTCATATCGAGAGATTGGTTTTCAAGTACATTCCTGATCTCACCGTCCTCTACACCCAGTTCAAGAGCGGCGACGTGGATCTCGTGGGTCAGCCCTACATCACTGCTGATTATTACGGGGAGGCCAAGTCTCTGCCGAACCGCGTGGTGACCCTCGTCCCAAAAACGTCGTTCGAGTCCTTCTACCTGAACCTGGAGCGTCCGCAGTTCACGGAGCTTGCAGTTCGCGAGGCTCTCTACGCGGCGATCGATAAGGACTCGATCATCCAAGGGCTCTATTACGGAGTTCCGACCCCGACAGAGACGTTCATGCCGAGGCAGTCCCTCTACTTCAATGCCAATCTGCCGAAGCACGAATTCAACCTGATTCGGGCGGGCCAGATTCTGGACAAGGCTGGTTGGGCGCCGGGAGCGGACGGCATTCGTGCGAAGAACGGCGTTCGTCTGTCCTTCGCCAATTCGACCACCTCGGGCGATCCTCTTCGCGAACAGCTGCAGCAGTTCCTGCAGCAGACGTTTGCGCAGTTGGGCATCGAGATGAAGATATCGAACCTGCCCGCCGCGGTGATGTGGGGTGAATTCTGGGGGGAATCGCAGTTCGATTCCGTGGTCGTCGGCAGCTCGTATCTGATCGGCGCAGACCCTGATGTCACCAATCGCCTGCACTCGCGGTCCATCCGAGCCAAGGGCGGTCGCGGCTCGAACAATGCACAGTATTCCAATCCGGAAGTCGACGCGTTGCTCGACAAGGGAGCGCGCACTTTCGATTCCGAAAGCCGACGTGCGATCTACCAACGGATACAAGAGCTCGTCCGTCGGGACCTGCCCTTCCTTCCGTTGTACCAGGTCAATGTGGTCCAAGGCACCAAGAAAGGGATTTCGGGTGTCGTGCCGAACGGCAATACGCGGACGGAATCGTGGAACGCGCTGGCCTGGTACTGGGCGAGCTGATGTAGCGCGGCCAGAGACCAGAATACCAGAGGCTGGCGACCGGCTGACTTTGTTAAGGTAATACGGAGACTCGAATGCCGAGGTTCCTGCTTAATCGCTTTTCGCAGAGCATCGTGCTGCTGGTGATCGTCTCGATCATCGGCTTCACGGTTCTCAACCTCATGCCGGGTGGGCCTCTCGCGCAATTCGGGCTCGATCCTGGCATGACCCAGAAGGACATCGCGCGACTCTCAGAGCAGCTGGGGCTGAACCGGCCGCTGTGGAATCAGTATCTCGACTGGGCTTGGCGGCTGATTCAGGGCGACTGGGGACACTCCTACCGTGATGGCTCTTCGGTGCTGACGGTGATCGGCCGACATCTCTTGGCGACGTTGCTGCTGATGGGCACGTCCACCGCACTGGCGATCGCGATCGGGTCCTGGATCGGAATCCGCGGTGCCACCCACCGCTATTCCCTGTTCGACTACTGCGCGACGGTCGGCGCCATGGTGGCACTGTCGGTCCCGACTTTCTGGTTCGGGCTCATCGGCATCTATATCTTCACGCTGAAGCTCGGGTGGGTTCCCGCTGGCAATATGTACGCGATCGGCGACGGCTCGGTGCTGGACTATCTGCATCACCTGATTTTGCCAAGCCTGGTGCTGTCGCTGGTTCATGTCGCGATCTGGAGTCGCTACATGCGCACGGCGACACTCGATGCGCTCACCCAGGATTTCGTCAAGACGGCTCGCGCCAAGGGCGTCAGCGAGCGCCGCATCCTGCTGAAGCATGTCGTCGGCAATGCGCTGTTGCCGATGATCACGCTGGCCGGGGTGCAGCTGCCCAGCCTTCTGACCGGCGCGTTGGTCACCGAGACGGTCTTTACCTGGCCGGGAATGGGGCGGTTGTTCCTCGACAGCCTGGGTTACAGCGACTATCCGGTCGTGATGGGGCTGTTGATTTTCTCGGCCATCCTGGTCGTGTTGGGCAACCTGATCGCAGACATTGTCGTCGCTGTCGTAGATCCGCGCATTCGCTTGAGCTGAAGACGCAGGTTCGTGCCGCCAACAGGAGCCATATGATGACCTTGATCGCAGCGAATCTGACCCCGACCCGCTGGTGGCAAAGCCGTGCGGTGAGCCGCTTCACGCGCCATCATCTGGCGCTGGCGGGAATCGCGATGATCACCCTCCTTGTGCTGGCGTGCGTCGCCGGCCCCTATGCGTTGCCTTATCACTCGCTCCACATAGACTTGCGCGCCCGCTTTGCTCCGCCTCTGAGCGGACAACACTATTTCGGCACGGACCCGCTGGGGCGTGATCTGGCTGCCCGGCTATTGATGGCCGGGCGCGTGTCGCTGCTGGTGGGATTCTCCGCGATGTTGCTGTCAACGCTCATTGGCACACTGGTCGGCGTGACGGCGGGCTATCGCGGAGGCTGGGTCGGGGCGGCGCTGATGCGCATGGTGGACGGCTTCCTCTCCTATCCCTCGATCTTCCTCGTGCTGGCGCTGGCGGCGGTGCTTCGACCCAGCGCGGCGATGATCACCGTGATCATCGCCGTCACCAGTTGGATGGAGACTGCCAGAATCGTCGAGGCCGAGGTGCGCTCGCTGCGAGAGCGTGAGTTTGTCCAGGCTGCGCGGATGGTGGGGCTAAGCCGCCGGCATATCATGTTCCGCGAGATCCTGCCCAATGCCATGGGCCCGATCATCGTCGCTGCAAGCCTGGCCGTCGCCCGCGCGATCCTCCTGGAAGCCTATATCAGCTTTCTCGGCTACGGCATTCAGCCGCCGCTGCCAAGCTGGGGCAACATGCTCAATGGCGCCCAGCAATATCTGGCGAGCGCTCCGTGGCTCGCCATCATTCCCGGTGCTGCGATCACGATCGCGGTGACGAGCTTCAACTTCATCGGCGACGGCCTGCGAGATGCCCTCGACGTTCGAGACGACCACATCTGATCATTCGGCCTGAATGTGACCCGGGCGCAAGGCCAGGCCCCCGCAACATATGAGAGCGAACGTCATGCACGCGCCGCGAGTTGAAGCAAAGGCGACCCCTTATTGGTGGGAAGCCGCCCCGCTCAGGCCGCTGTCTCAGCAGCCATTGCCGAGAAGTCTCGACGTGCTGATTGTGGGCGCGGGCTACGCCGGACTTTCTGCCGGTCTGGTGCTCGCGCGCGAAGGGCGCTCGGTTGCAGCCTTCGATGCAATGAATCCAGGTGAGGGGGCTTCGACACGCAACGGCGGAATCACCAGCGGAACCATTCGGCCGGACCACGCGACGCTCACGCGGCGGTTCGGTGAAGAGAGGGCGCTTGCAATTGAGGCGGAAGGCAAGGCCGCGCGCGAATTCTTGTACGACTTCATCAGGACGGAAGGGCTCGATTGCGACTTCCAGGCGGTGGGACAGTTCAAAGGCGCCTTCGGCTATGAGCAATACGAGGCCGTGGCGCGCACCGCGGAGAGGTTGGCGAGAAAACTGAAGATCGAGGCTTATGCTGTTCCCTATGCCGAGCAACGAAAGTATATCGGCACCGACGTCTACCGCGGCGGCACGGTTCGGATGGACATCGGTGGGCTCCATCCGGCGAAGTTCCACGCCGAGCTGCTGCGGGTCGCACTCGCTTCGGGATTGACTGTCCACGGGCGGACGCCAGTCGTCTCGATCGAGAGGGATGGGCCTGAATTCCGCGTCGTCACTGCGGCCGGCTCGGTAAAGGCGCGTCAGGTAATCGTGTGTACCAACGGCTACACCGACGGTGCCGTGCCCTTCCTGCGCCGCAGGCTGGTCCCGGTTCGCAGCCGGATCATCGCGACCGAGGAGCTCGCGCCCGAAGTCATGGCGCGGCTGATGCCGAAACGCATGATGATCACGGAGAACCGGGAGGTCGGCTTCTATTACCGGCCTTCGCCCGATGGCAAACGCATTCTGCTCGGTGGACGTGATAGCTCCCGGGTCGGCGATCCTGTCGCTCCTAGGCTGCTTCTACGCAAGGGCCTGGTGAATTTGTTTCCGGAGCTCGAGTCCGTTCCCCTGTCACATAGCTGGTTCGGCAATGTGGCAATGAACCGCGATATGATTCCGCGCATCTTCGAGAAGGATGGCATCCTCTATGCCACCGGCTTCTGCGGTTCGGGCGTCGTCTGGGCGCCATGGATCGGCATGCATGCGGCGCACAGGCTGATGGGGCACGAGAAGCAGGCGCGCACTGTGTTTGACTTCCGGCCGCCGGCCTTCATCCCGCTTTATCGAGGCGATCCTTGGTTCATGCCTGCCTTCATCCAAACCTATCGCATGCGTGATCGGATCGCGCTGTGGCGTGCCAGCCGCTGATGGCTGGCAGCATGGCGTCCAATTAGCGGCACGGCCGGCTCTCGAAAGAAGAGGATCGATGCACTACGTCTCCACACGCGGCCATTCGGGCCGCAAGCAGTTCTGCGAGATATTGCGCGAGGGGCTCGCACAGGATGGCGGGCTCTACGTTCCTGAGAGCTACCCTCGCGTGGACCGCGCTACGCTAAAGGCGTGGCGTAGCTTGCCGTATCCACTCCTGGCTTTCGAAATCCTGTCGCTCTATGTCGACGATATTCCGCCAGCCGAGCTGAAGGCAATTTGTGAAAAGACTTATGTGCCGGAGGTATTCGGAAGCCGTGATATCGCACCGCTGCGAAAGCTGGAGACGGGATTCTACCTCCAAGGCTTGTCGAACGGTCCCACGCTGGCGTTCAAGGACATGGCCATGCAGTTGCTCGGCAATCTGCTCGAGTACGAGCTGGCGCGCCGCCACGAGGACTTGAACATTCTTGGCGCGACCAGTGGCGACACCGGGAGCGCGGCGGAATATGCGATGCGGGGTAAGAAAGGGGTGCGGGTCTTCATGCTGTCGCCCCGCGGGCGGATGAGCGCCTTTCAACAAGCTCAGATGTTCAGCCTTCAGGACGACAACATCCACAACATCGCGATAGACGGTGTGTTCGACGATTGCCAGGATATCGTCAAGCGCGTGTCAGGCGACCTGGAATTCAAGGGACGATACAACATCGGGGCAGTCAATTCGATCAACTGGGCGAGGTTGGTCGCCCAGGTCGTCTATTACTTTTCCGGTTACCTGCAAGCGTCCGAAACGGCGCCGGAAGGCGTGAGCTTTGCCGTACCTTCAGGAAACTTCGGCAATATCTGCGCCGGTCATGTCGCGCGCATGATGGGGCTTCCGATCTCTTGTCTCGTTCTTGCAACCAACGAAAACGACGTGCTCGATGAGTTTTTTCGCACGGGTGTGTATCGCGTCCGAAGCCGGGCTGACACGTTGGAAACATCCAGCCCTTCCATGGACATTTCCAAAGCCTCGAATCTCGAGCGTTTCATGTTCGATCTGCTCGGTCGCGACGCCAATCGAACGAAATCGCTGTTTGACAATCAGCTCCGTGAGCGAGCGTCGTTCGACCTGAGCGGAGATCCAAGCTTCGCAAAGGCGCCTACTCGCTTCGGCTTCCGCAGCGGCAAGAGCACTCATGCCGAACGGCTCGCGACGATCCGGGATACCTGGGACCGTTACGGCACCATGATCGATCCTCACACCGCCGACGGCGTAAAGGTCGGACGTACGCATGTAAGTCGCGAGACGCCGATGATCGTTCTCGAAACGGCACTTCCCATCAAATTCGCAGCGACGATCAGGGAAGCGTTAGGCCGCGAGCCGGATCGTCCGCAACGTTTCGACGGCATCGAAGATTTGCCGAAACGGGTCAGAGTTCTTCCGGCAGATCCAGAGGCGGTCAAGAACTACATCGCCGACGTCGTGCAGGGCAGCTGAACAGACGAGTCCGGACCGGGAGCTGCTGTACGATGGCCGTCTTTACCGAGTTGACGTTCGATGAGGTCGAAACGTTCTTTCGCACGCTGGGTCTCGGCGCGCCTCGTTCCGTTCGTGGCATCGCCGGCGGAATTGAGAATACGAACTATCTCGTCGAGACGGACAGGGAAGGTTATGTGCTCACTTTGTTTGAGCGCCTCACTTTCGAGGAATTGCCGTTTTATCTGCACTTCATGAAGCATCTTGCGGCAAGTGGCATGCCTGTGCCTGATCCGGTTGCTGACGCACATGGCGCAATCCTTCACGTGCTGAAGAAGAGACCCGCCGTGGTGGTCAACCGGCTTCCTGGTGCAAGTGTTATGGAGCCCTCGGCCGCCCATTGCAGTTCCGTCGGGGAGCTTCTGGCGTGCTTACACCTGGCCGGGCGCGGCTACCCGCGACAACAGGCCAATCCGCGCGGGATTCACTGGTGGAACGAGGTCGCGCCCATGCTCGGTCGCTATGCATCTGCCGGACAGCGTTCGCTGCTCGCGAATGAACTGGCCTTTCAGAACCAGGTGGCGTCGTCCTCAAGCTATGGGCAACTCCCCCGGGGGCCGATCCACGCTGATCTCTTCCGCGACAACGCGTTGTTTGACGGGGAGCGCCTGTCCGGCGTCTTCGATTTCTATTTTGCCGGCTGTGACGCCTTTGTGTTCGATATTGCCGTGTGTCTTAACGACTGGTGCGTCGATCGTCGCACCGGCCGCTCCGAGACCGAACGCGTGGCGGCGTTCCTCGGCGCTTATGAGCGCGTCCGCCGACTAACGTCCTCCGAACGCATGCTGCTGCCGGCAATGCAGCGTGCTGCGGCCTTTCGGTTCTGGCTATCGCGACTCTGGGACTTGCACGTGCCGCGCCAAGCTACCCTCCTCAAGCCTCATGATCCCAGCGACTTCGAGCGCATGTTGCACGAGCTTAGGGAAGAGATCGTATCGTCATGTTGATTCAAATCGCGGCCGTGAGGATATGGGTATCATGACATCACATCTGGTAATCCGGTCTCGCGAGCGTCTTTCGCAGATCGAGGGGCAGGGCTTGTACAAGCGCGAGCGACTAATCAATGGCGCACAGGCGGGACGGATCCGCGTCACTTCCCAGACTTTGGAGCGCGAACTAGTCAACCTTTGCGCCAACAACTACCTTGGCTTGGCCAATCATCCCGAGGTGATCGCGGCCGCAAAGCGAGGCCTGGATGAGTTCGGCTTCGGCATGGCGTCCGTACGATTTATCTGCGGTACGCAAACCCTCCACCGTGAACTCGAGCGAACGATCGCCCGTTACTCGTGCAAGGACGACGCGATCCTGTTCGCGGCCTGCTTCGACGCCAACGGCGGGGTGTTCGAGCCGCTCCTGGACGCCGATGATGCCATCGTCTCCGATTCCCTCAATCACGCCTCCATTATCGACGGTGTGCGGCTTTGCAAGGCGAGGCGTTACCGTTTTGCCAATGGCGACATGAACGAGCTCGAGGATCGGCTCAAGGAGGCGGACAGGGACGGGGCCCGGCTAAAATTGATCGCCACGGACGGCGTATTCTCGATGGACGGATACGTGGCCAAGCTACCCGCGATCTGCGACCTAGCTGAGAGCTACGGCGCTACCGTCATGGTCGATGACTGCCACGCCACCGGTCATCTCGGCGAAGCCGGCCGCGGCACTCCGGCGCTGACAGGCACAAGCCGGCAGGTCGATATCGTCACGGGAACGCTCGGAAAGAGCCTGGGTGGCGCGATGGGCGGCTTTGTTGCGGCGTCGCAACCCATTGTTGATCTGCTTCGACAGCGAGCGCGTCCCTATCTCTTCTCCAACAGCCTCGCTCCGGCGGTGGCAGCGGGATCGATCAAGGCGATCCAGATCGCGGAGGGTGCCGACGACCGGCGGCAGCTCCTTGCTGCGCATGCGCGGCGCTTCCGGTCGGGGTTGGAGAGAGCCGGATTTGAGCTGCTCGCGGGAGAGACGCCGATCATCCCGGTCATGCTGCACGACGCAGGGCTGGCGCAGGACATGGCGGCCGCGCTGGACAAACGCGGCATCTATGTCGCTGCATTCTTCTATCCTGTCGTCCCCCAAGGAACAGCGCGGATCAGGACACAGATGTCTGCGGCGCTGGCCGAAAATGACGTTGATTTGGCCGTCGACGCCTTCACGGACGCTGGTAAGGCCCTTGGCGTGATTTGATGGCTACAGAGGTGCTCTCATGAAAGCTCTTGTCAAAGCAGTAGCCGAACCCGGGCTCTGGCTCGGCGAACGCGTGATCCCGCAGATCGGGCCGGATGACGTTCTCATCAAGGTCAACAAGACCGGGATCTGCGGCACGGATATCCATATCTACGCCTGGGACGAATGGGCGCAACGGACCGTACCTGTGCCTATGGTCGTCGGCCACGAATATGCGGGCGAGATCGCCGAGGTGGGCGCGAACGTCACGAAATTCGCGATTGGGCAGCGCGTTTCCGGTGAGGGTCACGTAGTTGGCACGACTAGCCGAGCTGCGCGTGGTGGGCGGTTTCACCTCGATCCTGAAACCAAGGGGATCGGTGTGAATATTCCCGGAGCTTTTGCAGAATATCTGCGTTTACCCGCTTTCAATGTCGTGCCACTCCCTGATTCCATCGACGACGAGATCGGGGCCATCCTCGATCCGCTCGGCAATGCCGTCCACACCGCGCTGTCGTTCGACCTCGTGGGCGAGGATGTGCTCATCACCGGAGCAGGTCCCATCGGCATCATGAGCGCCGCAGTCGCCCGACATGCCGGCGCGCGGCACGTCGTGATCACCGACATCAATCCGCACCGCTTGTCATTGGCATCTGATGTCGCTGACGTTGTTCCCGTCGACGTCTCAAGGGAAGATCTTCGGTCCGTGACGCAGCGTCTGGGCATGAAGGAAGGCTTCGATGTCGGGCTTGAGATGAGTGGCGCTCCCGCCGCATTCGACCAGCTGGTCGAAAACCTGGTGATGGGCGGCAAGATCGCGATGCTCGGTATCCCTGCTCGGCCCGCGACAGTCGACTGGACCAAGCTTGTCTTCAAGATGCTTACCGTCAAGGGCATCTACGGTCGGGAGATGTTCGAGACCTGGCACAAGATGCTCGCAATGCTCGAAAGCGGTCTCGACATCCGAAAGATCATCACCCATCGCCTGCCTGTCGCAGAGTTCAAGACCGGATTTGAGATCATGCGGAATGGCAATTGCGGCAAGATCGTTCTGGACTGGAAACCGTAAGTACGCCTGCGAGACCTTCGAAGGCGTATGTGGCGCGCGTTCGCTGTCAGCAGATTGGACCTCCTGCGGCATCATCAACGAAATACTATGCCGAACTTTATTCCAGCGTGATGCGTAATGCTGTCGGGCTTTAGTTACCCTGAAGATCATGCGGGGAGTCAGATGGTCCTCGCCTGGCAAGCGCTGGCGATCAGGCTGGCAACCCGAGCAAGAGACGCCGACACATTATGAGAAGCGCAGATTATCAGATGAATGACGACGTGGTCATCGTCCCTTTCGCTAGATCACATCTGCAAGGCGCCCTGAAGCTCTCGCAAGAGATGTCCTGGCCCTATAGGCTCGAGGATTGGGATGTCGCGCTGCAGTTGGGCCATGGCTTTGTTTTGCAGCGCGCCGGGGCGGTGATCGGCACCGCGGCGTGGTGGCCATATGGGGAGACCCATGCGTCTGCCGGGATGATCATCGTGGCGAAGGCTGCTCAAGGACGCGGCTACGGGGCTCGGCTCATGGATGCCTTGCTGACATCCGCGCGCCCACGGAGCATTGCGTTGAATTCGACGGCCGAAGGCATCATGCTTTACCAGCGCCGCGGCTTCGTCCCCATCGGGATCATCCACCAGCATCACGGAATTCCCGACGAGCGCTATGAGCCGCTGCGGTCGGGCCTCGTCAGGTCAATGGCTGCATCGGATTTCGGGACGATCACGCACCTCGATCGCGAGGCTACAGGCTTGGAGAGGCGAGGGATGCTCGACAAGCTTCTCCAGAGCGGTGACGGCTATGTCCTGGAGCGCGACGGCATGGCACGCGGCTACGCCATCTCCCGGCTTTTCGGCCGCGGGCATGTCATTGGGCCTGTTATTGCAGAAAGCCCAACCGATGCTCGCGCACTGATCGAGGCCCCACTCGCAGATCTCGGACGTCGTTTCGTTCGGATCGACACCTCTGCCACATCGCAACTTGGTGAGTGGCTCGAAAGCATCGGCCTGCAGCGGGTCAGTGATGCAACCACCATGATCCTGGGGGCGCAATCGCCGGCGGCCGGGCCGGCGCGCACCTTCGCGGTCGCCAATCAATCGTTCGGCTAGGAGAGATCGAAGTGCCACAGCCGGAGACGCGCGCAGCGGGCATCCAGAACGGCGAGGCCGCGACAGTCTGCGCGCTGGCGACCCCAGCCCTCTTGCTCGACCAGGACCGGCTCGATCGCAATTTCGCCCGTCTGTCCTCGCGCATGGCCGCGCAAGGCGTCGTGCTGCGTCCCCATATGAAGACCGCCAAATCCATTGATGTCGCCCGACGCGCTCATCCTTCGGGGGCGGGACCAATCACTGTCTCCACTCTGGCGGAGGCGGAGTACTTCGCGCAGCATGGCTTCCGGGACATCACCTATGCCGTGGGACTTGCACCTCACACCGCCGCGAGGGCTATGCACCTGCGAAAAGCAGGCATCGATATTAAGGTGCTGCTGGATTCGTCTGAGCAGGCCACCATGCTTGGCGCGGCCGGTCGTGCCGCTGGTGTAATACCGTCGGCCTTCATCGAGATCGACTGCGACGGTCACCGCGGCGGGCTGACCGGGACCGATCCCAAGCTCATCGCCATCGCAGCCGCCCTGGCCGAGGCCGGGGTCAAGCTTACCGGCGTTCTCACCCATGCCGGCGAATCCTACAGCCTCAGCATGCCGGAGGCCCTTGTCGCGGCTGCGGAGAACGAACGCACCTCGGCCGTCGCCGCCGCAACGACATTGCGGGCGGCCGGCCATGAATGTCCTGTCGTTAGCGTCGGCTCGACGCCGACCGCCCATTTCGCCGAAGACCTGACCGGCGTCACGGAAATGCGCGCAGGCGTCTACATGTTCTTCGATCTGGTCATGCACGGCGTCGGCGTCTGCACGACCGATGACATTGCTATCTCGGTGCTCGCCACCGTGATCGGCACAAAACCCGAGAGGGGCTGGATTTTGGTCGATGCGGGGTGGATGGCGCTTTCGCGCGACCGCGGCACCGCGGCGCAGCGGGTCGACGAGGGATACGGTCTGGTCTGCGACGTGGCCGGCAAGATCTATCCCGACCTGATCGTTTCGCAAGCAAGCCAGGAGCACGGGATCCTCGCCATCAGGCCCGGATCGGCGCACGCTTTGCCCCATCTTCCGATCGGCGCGAAGGTCAGGATTCTCCCCAATCACGCCTGTGCGACGGCGTCGCAACACGAGTTGTACAACGTCGTCTCGGCCGGCAGCGACGCGATTCACGCCCGATGGCCCCGGATTCGCGGCTGGTAGGACTGGCCGGCCATTCTCGGCCACCGCCCCCTCGTTCCTGCCGCTGATCGGCGCCTATTACCGGATCAAGGATCGCTTCCAATGACCTCGCCCCTTCGACACCTGACGGAAGCCGGCTTCCTCGGAAAATTCTACATCGACGGAGAATGGCGGAAGCCGATCGGATCGGTCACGGCAGCAGCAACTGTCGTCAATCCGGCGACGGAGCAGCCTATCGCTGACGTCGCGCTCGGCGATGACGATGACGTGGATTGCGCCATCGCAGCCGCCAGACGAGCCTTCGCCGGTTGGTCCATGACACCGCCTGCTGAGAGAGCGGCGCTGCTCGACCGGATTCACGCCTTGCTCCTTGAGCGGCTGGAGCTGTTCGCGCAGGCGCTTACGTGCGAGATGGGAGCTGCTATCACCTACGCGCGCCGCGCGCAGGTGCCGCTGGCCGCCGAACATATCCGTGTCGCCCGCGACAATCTCGCGATTTATCCGTTCATCGCCGCGCGCGGCAGCACCGCGATCATGCGTGAGGCAATTGGCGTCTGCGGCCTCATCACGCCATGGAACTGGCCGCTTTATCAGATCACCGCAAAGGTGGGCCCGGCGCTCGCCGCCGGCTGCACGGTGGTGTTGAAGCCGAGCGAATTGTCGCCGCTGAGCGCCTTGCTGTTCGCCGAGGTAATGAACGACGCCGGTTGCCCGCCGGGCGTCTTCAATCTCGTCAATGGGACAGGTCCAATCGTGGGCGGCGCTCTGGCGTTGCATCCGCAGGTGGACATGATCTCGATCACCGGCTCGACGCGCGCCGGCGTTCTCGTCGCCCAAGCTGCGGCGCCGACCGTAAAGCGCGTGTCCCAGGAGCTCGGCGGCAAGTCACCGAACATCATTTTGCCGGATGCGGATTTGAGCCGCGCCGTTGCGCTGGGCGTCGGCGCCGCCTTCCGCAATCTCGGCCAATCCTGCAGTGCGCCGACGCGCATGCTCGTGTCTCGCTCACACATGGAAGAGGTCGAGACCTTGGCGGCAGCGGCCGCTTTAGAACTGGTGGTCGGCGATCCCCTTGCGGAAAGCACGACCCATGGCCCGATCGCCAACCGGCCGCAGTTCGAGCGCGTGCAGACCATGATCGGCGTCGGCCTGGATGAAGGCGCCAAGCTTGTCATCGGCGGCCCGGAGCGGCCCGGCGGCGTTCAGATTGGCTTCTATGCGCGACCGACCATCTTCTCGAACGTCCGTCGCGACATGCGGATTGCGCAGGAGGAGATCTTCGGCCCGGTGCTGTCGATCATTCCCTACGACGCCGTGGACGAGGCGATCGCGATCGCGAACGACACCGTCTACGGACTCGGCGCCCATGTGCAGGGCACCGATATCGAGATGGTACGGACCGTCGCCAGGCAGATCCAGTCGGGTCAAGTTCATCTCAATTATCCCGACTGGGACCCCAACGTACCTTTCGGCGGCTACAAGCGCTCCGGCAACGGTCGCGAATACGGCATCGAGGGCATGGAGGAATATCTCGAGACCAAGGCCCTGCTTGGATTTTATCGATGAATCGCTCCCTGTCGGGAACGAGGCGCTCGGCGTTCGCACAATGCATGGATAGGATCACACGTGGTGGTATTCATCTCCGAGACCGACTCGAACCACCTCATCTCGAGCGGCTCTCGCCATGTGTGGCCTCCCAGACTGCGCTTCGGTCGGCTCGATGTCCTACAGGTTCATTTTGAGTGCGTAGACGGGCAGACCGTCGAGGACAATGGGCGGTGGCGACGTCAAGCAGGCGAGGCTGCCAGCAGCAACTGCTCGCGCACGCCGGACAGATCTAGCCGGTCATCATCATCAGCTGCCTCCCGCACCCGTGAAGGAGTTGAATCAGACGGCGGTGACGCCGCAAATGGGCGTTTTTCAACGTCAACGGTCGAAAGCGGACGAGGGCCACGAGCGCGATCCCACGGACGAGCTGGTTGCGCCGCCCTCCGCCGAGCTCGAGCTCGGTCGGGCTTGAGCAGCATCGATCAATCAAGCGGCCAAAAACCCGAGCATCTTTCGAACTCTTAGGTGATTTCAGCACATTCTATCGCGCGCACGATGCCATGAAGGACTGGCCGGAACTTTGCTTCCGTATTCTTGATAGCCGAGGTTTATTGGGATATGTCGCCCCGCGTCGAGCGCATTCACAGCGATGAACGGCTCCCCGCCGAGGCCGACGTCGTCATCGTCGGCGGCGGAATCCTCGGCTCCACAGCCGCCTACTACCTGGCAAAGCGTGGCCTCTCTGTGGCGCTCCTCGAGAAGGGCCACGTCGCCTGCGAACAATCGAGCCGAAACTGGGGTTGGTGCCGCCAACAGAACCGCGATCGCCGCGAACTACCGCTCTCGGTGATCTCCATGCGGCTGTGGGACGAGCTCACGCGCGATATCAATCGGGACCTGGGATTTCGGCGCTGCGGTCTCGTCTATGCGACCCACGACGAGGCTGTGCTCGCGGGCTGGGAAAAGTGGCGCGAGGTCGCCAGGGAGTACGACGTCGACACCCGCGTGCTGAGCCGGGCGGAGGTGGCCGAGCGCGTCCCCGAAGCGCGCGGCAAATGGGTCGGCGGGACCTATTCGGAGCGGGACGGCAAGGCCGAACCTGCGCTGGCCGCGCCGGCTATCGCCGAGGGGGCCAGAACTCTGGGCGCCACGATCCACCAGGGTTGCGCCGCTCGGGCGCTCGACTTGGCCAATGGCAAAATCGCGGGCGTGTACACGGAGAAGGGCTATATCAGAACCAGCGCGGTGCTGTGCGCCGCCGGCGCCTGGTCCTCGCGCTTCCTTGGGCCGCTCGGGATCAGTTTCCCCCAGGCGAGCATCCGGCAGACCGCGCTGCGTTCCACCCCGACAATCAACATAGGCGACGCGGTCTCCACACCCTACTGCACGATCACGCGCCGACTGGACGGCAGCTATACGCTTGCGATCAGCGGCAAGGCGAACCTCGAAATCACGCCCCAGGCGATCCGGTATAGCCGGGAATTCATGCCGCAGTTCTTGCGTCGCCTGAAGAACGTCAGGCTTGGCGTCGGGCGATCGTTCGTTTCGGGGCCGGATTCGATGCCGGCGATGCTGACCAATGACGATCGGATCTTTGAACAGAATCGCGTGTTGGATCCTCCGCCCTTGAAATGGCTGGTGAGCCAAGTGGTGGAGAGTGTTCGAAAAACCTTCCCCCAACTCGGCGAAATAAAGATCGATAGCGCCTGGGGCGGCTTCGTCGATTGCACGCCGGACGCAGTGCCCGTGGTGTCGCAGGTGGACGGGGTGAAAGGCCTGGTGCTTGCGACGGGCTGCTCGGGTCACGGCTTCGGTTTGGGCCCGGGGCTCGGCTATCTGGCCGCAGAACTTGCCGTCAACGACACGCCTTGCGTCGATCCCGCACCATTCCGGCTGTCGCGTCTGGTCGACGGCTCGAAGCTGGACATCTCCGCCATCTGAAGATCGAGCCGGAAGTCAGGCCTGACGCGCACCCTGGCGAGCAAAGGATTCGGATCTGTGCTCGAAGATCCACATCTGCGTCCGGGACTTAATGTCCGTCGTGGACGGCTAACTTCATGGCCCATGGCCGAGAGTCTCGGCCCGGCATGCTCACCGATCGAACAGGTCGCGGCCTGATCGCGATTTAGCCGTCTCTGAGAGGCGTTTCCTCCCCAACTTGAGCCACTCCTTCGGAGTGGCTCATTCTTTATGGAGAAGACGATTTGACTGATCGAGGTGCCTCAGCCGAAGACCCCACAGTTTGGGCCTGGACGAAAGCATCGCTGTAAATCGGCGCCGAACAATGACCCCTTCGCAGTTATCTGAATCAACGACTTAGCGCCGATCGGCGTGAGGACCCCACGCCGATTAACACCCGTCGGGGGCCCCTTCGTTGAAAAGCTCGCTGAAGCGGCGGCGATCGAAGCAACGCTCTTCCTCTTTGGCTCCTGATCAGGGCATCCGACCCTTACCCTCGCAGGCCTCGGCTGCTCCGCCGCAAGTCCAAGATCCCAAATGCGCGCCGAGCGCCGTTCCCCCTCACTACCGCCGCAACGAAATCGCAACGAATTGGGTGAAACGAGCGTGAACAAAACGGGACAGAAGCACCTGCCTCTGAGAGAAAAATCAACAACTTAGAAACTGTTCACTGCGTTCGGGACGCAGGGGTCGCAGGTTCGAATCCTGCCACTCCGACCATTCTTCCAAAAGTTGACGTTTTCCAAAGGCTTGGCGGACCGGCCGCCAACCCCTCTGGACGCCTTTTTGCAATGATTTTGCGAGCGGGTCCACGGCCGATTTGGTTCGTCAGGGGCGGTTGCCGCAGCGGCATGGCTCGTCAGCCGCCGGCATCAGGCATTCAGCATGGCGAGCTGGGTCAGAGACCTACCGCCGCGCCACCAGCACACCCACCAGAAACGCCACCATCAGTGACGGCAGCGGGGCCTCGCGGACCATGCCGCGGACGATGTCGGACCAGTGCGGCGCCGGCACGAGTCCTGGCGACCTGATCTCGACCGGCGGCGCGATGTCCCACTCTGTCGCAAGTTCGGCGATCTCGCTTGCGGCGAGACGCGCGCCGTCACGGACGCGGAAGATCGCGGCCTCTGCGCGCTCGCGCGGGGTGAGCAGCATCACGGTTGCGATCGCCGTGCGCAGCGTCATCTCGCCAAAACCTTGCAGCCTCACCGACTCCTCGGGTTCGGACATCATGCAAAAATCCTCACAGCGCGAAATGGTGCGCGATGGTGAAGGCCGCCGTCGCGCACAGGACCAGCGTGGAAACCGCGCCGGCCACGCCACGCGCGAAATGAGCTCGCGTCAGGTGCCTGGTCATGATTGTGCTCCATGCTCACCATGAAAATGGCGGGGCGGAGCGTTGGTTCCGTGCGCTGTGCCGAATCGTCCTACGCGCTGGGCGCAGCTACTTCCGCAGCAGCTCGCGCAGCGCCGCCGTCGCCTCGGCGCAGCGGATATCGTCGATCTCCCTGGACAGGCTGAGCGCGCTCGATTTCAGCTCTTCCACCTTCCAGCTTTCGGGATGCTGGCTCTCGAGCTGGCTGAGGCGCTTGTTCAGATCATCCAATCTGGATTGAAGCTGCCCGATGCTGGCGGCTCCATTCACGTTCCAAACGCGTTGTGCACGCATCGTCGTTCCCCTGACTTGTCTCACGGTGTTGTGAGCAG
>Ga0209148_1000789_pt1 | contig 23558 bp, 17 predicted proteins | sample AraplaCol_mMF_r2_2_FD_184288 | JGI IMG/M metagenome (GOLD analysis project Ga0209148, IMG submission 184288) | Arabidopsis root microbial communities from North Carolina, USA - plate scrape CL_Col_mMF_r2 (SPAdes) (version 2) | ecosystem: Host-associated > Plants > Roots > Endosphere | place... | reverse complement strand
TATGGGCGGGGCTGACGCGCGGATCGTCCGCAACACGGCGCTGGCGATCCTCGCGCTGGTCGTTCTGCGGCTGGTTGCGGCCGCCTTCACGCCGATTACCTTCGACGAAGCCTATTACTGGATGTGGTCGAACAATCTGGCGGGCGGTTACTACGACCACCCGCCGATGGTGGCTTACGTCATCCGCGCCGGCACCATGATCGCCGGCGACACCGAGCTCGGCGTCCGCCTGGTCTCGATCCTGCTCGCGCTGCCGATGAGCTATGCGATCTATCGTTCGGCCGCGATCCTGTTTGGCGGCGCGCGCGTGGCGGCGACCAGCGCCATCCTGCTCAACGTCACCATGATGGCCTCGGTCGGCACGCTGATCGTGACGCCGGACGCGCCGCTATTGGTCGCCTCCAGCTTCGTGCTGTTCTTCCTCGCCAAGGTGCTTGAGACCGGCCGCGGCGCATGGTGGCTCGCGGTCGGCGTCGCCGTCGGCGCGGCGCTGCTGTCGAAATACACCGCGATGTTCTTTGGCGCTGGGATCCTGATCTGGCTCGCGGCGGTCCCGAAGCTGCGGCGCTGGTTTCTCTCGCCCTGGCCCTATCTCGGCGGTCTCGTCGCGCTGGCGTTGTTCTCGCCGGTGATCCTGTGGAATGCGGACCACCACTGGGTCTCGTTCGTCAAGCAGCTCGGGCGCGCCAGGATCGAGGATTTCCGCCCGGTCTTCATCGCCGAGCTGGTCCCGACCCAGATCGCGTTCGCGACGCCGCTGGTCTTCATCCTCGGTGCGATGGGCCTGCATGCGTTGACCTGGCGCCGGGCCGGCGCGCTGGCCTCGCGCGTGCTGATCGAGACGATGTTCTGGACCATCGTCGTCTATTTCGTCTGGCATTCGCTGCATGCGCGCGTCGAGGCCAACTGGTTTGCGCCGGTTTATCCGCCGTTCATTGTCGCCGCCGCGGCCGCGGCCAACCTTGTGCAGTGGAAGCCGCGGGCGCGACGCCTGGTCGATTTCTGCCTGCGCTGGGCCGCGCCTGCTGGCATCGTGATGTTCGCCGCGCTGATCCTGCAGGCCAATACCGGCTGGCTTTCAGGCTATCGCCGCGACGCCACCGTGCGCAGCGTCGGCGTCGGCTGGCGCGAGCTCGCAGCCAATATCGAGGCGGAACGCGTGCGCAACGGCGCAACTTGCGTGCTCACGCCTGACTACGGCACTACGGGCTGGCTCGCCTTCTATTTGCCGCCTGGGGCTTGTGTGGTGCAGCAGAACCAGCGCATCCGCTGGGTCAACATGCCCGAGCCGGATCCGAAACTGCTCGCGGGCAAGCTGCTCTACGTCGACGAGATCAGGCCCGGTGGCCATCCCTTCCTCAACGATCTCTTCACGCACGTGACGCGTGTCGCCGAGCTGCAGCGCAAGCGCGGGCCGCTCGTGGTCGAGACCTACGGCATCGATCTGCTTGAGGGAGCCAAGGGCGACGCGCTGGATCGCTCGCCGCCGCCCGAGCTCATGCCTTGAACCCGCCGCTGCTCACCAGCGGGGGATTTCGCCCGTCGGCACCGTCGTCGAAACGGCGTTGTTGTTCTTCGGAATGACCAGCGGGCTGACGCAGGCGAACGCCTCGATCGAATGGTAGATGAAGTTCATCATGCCATCGATCCCGAGGACCGGGACCGTGCGATTGAGCGCCGCAATCTTCAGGAACCGGTTCTCCATCGGGAAGCAGAGCTCCAGCAGTTTCGTCGCGCCGCGAGGCGAGACCACATAGCCCGCGGTGCCGAAGCATTGGACGAGCCGCAAGGCGGCGACTTCAGCGGTCGATCTCTGGAACATCGCCGCGCTGTCGTCGCTGGGCTGCTTGGGGGTGAACATCATCTCGGACTTGAAGCCGGGCGCCAGCTCAAGCTCGAGGACGGAGTCCGTGTTGTAGCCGAGCGCGATATAATCCCAGTTGCCGAGACGCCGAAGGAAATCCAGACGCTCGGCGATGTCATTGCGGATGATCGCATCGTCCTCGAACACCAGCGCGGGCACTTCGGACTGGACTGTCTGTTGCCAGATCCGGAAATGCGAGGCCGCGCATCCGACCGCCCCGGGCGTGAACTGCGCGCCTGATACGACCAGGTTCATCGCGCGCGCATCCTGCGGTGACAACGATGCGCCTTCGGATGCCTCGAATCGTTCGAAAGCGATCTTCGACCCGGCATTCCGTCTCAGGAAGCTTTCGTACTTTTCCGGCTGACGATTGAGGTTGACGACAAAGTTCTTCATGCGGGGCCAGACTCGAAGTTCGGATAAAGCGCGCCGATCACCGGTTGCAGCCATATCAACGGCCCCCTTGATTCGCCACGCGCTGGCGCAGTGCGGGGACAGCGGTGTCCAGCTTCGAGCAAGCTCCAGCGGATAGTTGAGAAGCGGCAACCTCCCGCGTTGCTGCCCGCTCTCATGATCCGGAAGGTCTCTGATGAATTATCACGACGGCACTCTCGCAAGGGCAAATGAGACTTCGACAGAGCCGTCTTCGCTGACGCGGGATGAAGTTTACCAGATCTGCCTTCGACATCTGAAGTCAGGCGAGCTCGAGCAGGCCGAAGCCCGTTGTCGCGAGGGACTTGCTTCAGATGCAAGCCATGCCGGCCTGCTTCATCTGATGGCCGGCGTCTCTCTGCTCAACGGCGATTACGATGCCGCCATCAACTGGGCCGGCCGTGCGCTCACGAATGAGATGAAGGCGGCCTATCTCGCAACGTTTGGGACGGCGCTGCTGGGCAAGGGGCTCCAGGCGCAGGCGTTCGAGGCGTTTCAGCGCGCGGTGGCGCTCGACCCTGTCGACCCCTCGATCTGGGAGAATTTCGGCAACGCCTTGAACAGGGTGGGGCAAGCCAATCAGGCGAGCCTTTGCTTCCTGATCGCGCGGGCCTATCAGAAGCTGCCGTTCCTCGGCGAGTGCCGCTCCGCTCCCCGCAGCGGCTGGAACGCCCTGACGGCGCTATTCAATCCGCATCTGCGATCCCGCGCCAGGTCTGACGAAGCGCGCGATCCCATTCACTGCTTCTGGTCGAACGCGCCGCTGAGCGACATGTCGCGTCTGTCGCTGCAGTCGATGGTCCGTCAGGGCCATCCGGTGAAGCTGTACACCTATGACAACGCCGCCGCGATGCAGGCGCGCGTGCCTTCAGGGGTGATGGTGGTCGATGCGTCAAGCCTCGTGCCCGCCGCGATCTACCAGCATGCCGTGCTGAACAGCGAGATCCGCTATTTCAGCGACATCTTCCGCTATGCGGTTCTCCATGAACTTGGCGGCTGGTGGCTCGATACGGACATCGTGCTCGTGAAGCCGCTGGATTTCGGCAGGGAGCACGTGTTCTCCGCGCAATGGTCCGGCGTCGAACAGGGGCATGTTTGCGTCGGCGACGTGATGCGCGCGCCCAAGGGCTCGATTCACATGGCCAATCTCTATGCGCTGTCGCTCCAGCGGCTGTTCAGCGAGAGGCGCGTCGAATACGGCGCGGTCGGGCCGCTGCTGCTCAGCGAATATCTGCTCGTTGCCGGAGACGAGGAGCTTCAGGCGTCGATCCTGCCGCCGACCACCTTCAACGCGATCGACTGGCGCGAAGTGGAAATGTTCGCCTCCGAGAGCCGCGCCGGGTTCGAGCTGTTGAGCGACCCGCGCGTGACGGGTGTCCATCTCTGGGGCAAGATGTGGGCCGAGCGGGGCCTGCGCTTCGACGCCGTCCCCGAGCAGAGCGTGGCGGGTTATCTCAAGAGGCTGGTGCTCGAGCCGAACTGGCTGACGCAGCTCGCGGCGAAATACGATTCAGACAAGGGCGCGGTCTACAAAGGGCACATTGCGCACCACTACACGCGCATCTATCACGAGCTGTTCCGGTCGAAGGCGCTCGAGCCGATCAGGCTCCTGGAAATCGGCCTGTGCCGCGGCCGCGTCGAAGGCTGGGCTCAGGATCAGGTGCCGTCGCTGCAGATGTGGCTGGACTATTTCCCGAATGCCGAGATCATCGGCGTCGACATCGAGGATTTCAGCTGGTTCTCGCATCCACGCGTCAGGATCCATCGTGTCGATCAGGGCGACCGCGGCATGCTGGAAGAGCTCGCGCGCAAGGAGAAGGCGCTGGACATCATCATCGATGATGGCTCGCATGCCTCGGTGCATCAGCACCTGACGCTCGGCGTGCTGTTTCCCGCGCTGAAACCGGGCGGCTTCTTCGTCATCGAGGATCTGGATTGGCAGCCGCCGGAGATCCCGTCGGCCGGTGCGCCGCCGGTCAAGGATGTGCTCAACGCGATGAAGGCGGGCGGCGCCTTCACTTCCAACGTCACGACCGAGCTTGAAGCCAAGCTGATCTCGGAGGAGGTCGACGAGGTCCTCATCAATGACAGTTTCCGCGAGCTGATGTCGCGCGGCCTGCTCGGCGGCCTCGGCGTGCTCAGGCGCAAGGCTTAGCCCGGCCTTCGCCGGGACGACCGCCGAGCTCAGTCGACCATCTCGGCCCGCGTGGTGGTCTGGCTCGGCCTGTCCTGGTCGCGCCAGAACCAGACGGTCACGACGCCGGAGCGGCCGCGGACCTGCGTGAGCAGGGGGCCTGACAAGACGCCGTCGGGCGCGCCGTGGAAGTCCGCGGCATCCAGCAGCGTGTCGGTCAGTGCGAGACGCGCGTTGTTTTGCGCGGCAACCTCCATCAGCCGGCTCGCGAGATTGACCGTGTCGCCATTGGCCGTGATGTGCTGATGACTCTCGCCGAGACGTGAGGCGACAATCGGACCGCAATGCGCGCCGATCTTGAAGCCGATGCGGCCGCCGATCGCAGGCGGCAGCGATGCGATCCAGCGCTCGACGCCGCGGTGCAGGTCGATCGCACATTTCAGCGCACGCGCCGCGTCGTCAGGCATCGCGCTCGGCAGGCCGAACAGGATCATGGCGCCGTCGCCGAGGAAGCTCGTGATCATGCCGCCGCAATCGACCGCGGCCTTGTCGATCAGCGCGTGGAACGCCTTCAGAACGTCCTGAAGCTGGTCGGGATCGAGTTGCTGGCTCAGTGCCGTGAAATCCGACAGATCGATGAAGACGATGGCCGCGTCCTGCCGAACGGGCTTCGCCAGGAAATCGGGGTCGCGCGCCAGCCATTCCTGCACGGCCGGCGCCTGGAATTGCGCCAGCGAGCGGCTCTTGGCGGCGAGGTCTTGCGTGCGGCGGGCTCCCGCCCAGGTCTGCACGCCGACGAACACGGCAACCGGCGGCACCGCGGCCGCGAGCGTCGTCGCAGCATCGAGCCAGACGCCATGCGTGAACGCGAACAGATTGAACCCGGCCCAGGCGATCATCACGACTGCTGCCGCGACGAAGCCGAGCGCGCTGCGCCGCCACGCCAGCAGGCCGATCAGCAGCATCGGCAGCAGGACAGCGATCAGGCTATCTGCGATGTGAACCTTGCGGTCGCGCACGATGCTGTCACCGGCGACGAGGTGCGTGATTGCGGTCGAGATCACCTCGGCGCCCGGCATCAGGGAATCGAACGGTGTCGGGAAGAAGTCGCCGCCGCCGGCAACCGCCGCGCCGATCACGACGATCCGGTTCTCGATCGCCTTGCGGTCGAGCGTGCCGTCGAAAATGCTCTGCGCGCTCACGGTGCGGATGGTGCGGCGCGGTCCGTAATAGGTGATTGGGAGCGAAAAGTCGGTGTCTACAGGCACGGCACGATCGCCAAGCATGAGATGATCGGGCGCGATCGTCAGGGGCTTGTCGAGCGCGCGGCTGGCGACCCGCAGCGGCAACGACAATTCGACCTTGTCGCTCGTGCGGAACAGCATCGGCACCGAGAGCGGCGAGCCCGATTGGCCGGTCGCGACATTGACGATGCCGACATCGGCGTGATCGGCGAAGGCGGGCAACGGCAGCAGGAAACGCTCGGCCTGGGGCAGGGCGGCGAGCGGCCCGGCGCTGCCTGATACCACCGTCTCGCTCGCGCTCGGGAAGATCGCCGCGGCCGCGAGCACCATGGGGCCGGTCGCAAGCGTGTGGGCCAGCGTCGCATCGCCGATCGCGGCGCTGCGGTCGACCAGCAGCAGATCGATCGCGATGACCTTCGGCTTGAACTGCACGATGGTGTCGACCACGCGCGCCAGATCGGCCCGCGGCAGCGGATAGCTGCCGCCGCGCTTCACCACGGTGTCGTCGATGGCGACGATGGTGACGAGGTCGGGCGGGGTTTGCACGCCGCGCGCAAGCGTGCGCAGGTCTGTCAGCGTCGCCTCGAGTCGGTCGAGGAAGGCCAGATGGCCGTTCGCGTGTGCGGCAAAAATGCCGGCGCCCCACAGGGCGGTGAGGACGAGGGCCACCAATATCTGAACGCGTCTATTCATTAGGTCTGACTTGCAATCTTCTTTTTGTCTTCAGGGCCTGCCTGGGCAGGTTGGCGGACCGGGTTATTGACCGAGCCGCGCCATCAGCGCGTCGACGCGCGGCTGGCCCCAAGTCTTGACAGTCAGCGGACCGGTCGCTTCCACGTCGACGCCTTCGCCGGGGCCGAGCACCACGCCGCGCCCTCGTGCCGCCCTGCGGGTCACGCCAACGCGGCCGTTGGCGACGAACACGGAGGTTTTGGCCTCGGCGACATCGACCGCCCATTTGGTGCCGCGCACCGCGGCAATCGCTTGCGGTGTCAGCACCTTGAACGGATTGCCGCCGGGCTTCCTGGGCACCTCCACGAGCAGCGCTTTGTCGCTCAGCTCGACGGCATCTATATGTCCGTCGCGGTTGGCGTCCTTCAGTTCAAATCTCGCGCCGTCTTCTGCAACGATCGTGATGCCGTTGTCGCAGCGCCAGGTCTGGGTACCCGCTGCGGAGGGCGCTGCCGTGCAGCCCGTGTCCGTGGCAGGCTGTGCCGTCGCAGAGCCGATCAACAACAATGACCACGCCAGGGCGCAACACCCCGCGCGCAAAAAACCTCTCATGCCAGCCTCCGTTTGCGTGCTCGGCACAGTTCAAGGCGATGTTGATACGGTACCGTATCACGCGCAGAGGCTGCTGAAAAGTGCCAAGGGTGTAGCTATTTTCCCGCTGCGGCCATTTCCAGATTGGCGCGATCAATTTTCAGTCAGGGCACACCGTTTCTCTCCTCCCTCTCCCCGTGCTTGCGGGGCGGGGACGAGCTTCGCTCGCCCTAGGAGGGTTGGGGTGAGCGGCCGTCTCTACAAATTCAGTGAGAGTCGCATTCGCGGAGAGTCCCCTTCACGCGAGCTCGGCGCGCACCAGCCCCGCGCAACGCTTCCCCGCTATCTTGCGGATATTGATGACCACGAAAATGACTTGGTTGGTGGGTCTAGAAGTGCGGTCGGTGATGCCAGCCAAGCGTGCTGAACCGGCCGAGATTTATGGTTAACAGCGTCGTCTAAGTCCGTAGTTCTGCGGGCTTTTTTCTCGAAATGGCACAGCGTTAACGAGTTGCCCTACATCCGCCAGAACTTAATCCGCATTTAACTAAAAGTCGCCTTAATGACGCTCCGACCCTCTGCGAAATGCTGGTTCCGGAACGTGACCAGCGGCACTTCGAAGGGGGACTGAGTGACACTGTTCTGGACGCAAGGCGAATGAGTACGAGTATCGCTGCGCCGAGTTACGCGGCACGGAAGTCAAAGAATTCCTATCGGAAGCCTTCCCGGAAAATGACCACCCAAAACGTGCTTGGCGCGGCCGTTGCCGGTTGCGTCTTGCTTGCCGGATGGACCGTTTACAACACCATCTTCGCCGCCAGCGTCTACCCGACCGTCGGCAGCACCGGCTACGACGAGCCCGTGGTGAAGCGCGCCCCCAAGGTCGCACTGCGCGACGCCGGTGAGGCCATCCGCGAAACCTTTGCGCTGCTGCCCGATCGGTTGCAGGTCGCGCCACCAATCTCACGCGAAATGTTCAACGAGCGCTTCGCCGCCGCGGCGACGCAAGGTGTCGACTCGAACGCGGCGAGCGCTGCGCCTGCGACCAAGGTCGCGGAGGCCCCGCCTGCGAAGCCGACCGTCGTTGCCAAGGTCGCGGAAGTCCTGAAGAGCCCGGTCAAGGCCGTCGAGAAGATCGCGGACGCCGCGAAGACCAAGCGTACCGAAGCTCCGGTGCAGCTCGCGTCGGCCGACCCGGCCCAGATCGTGCCGGCGCCTGAAGCCAAGCCGAAATCCTTTGGCGATCGCGCCAAGGCCGCGGTGATGTCGATCACCGGTCCGCGCCAGTCGATGGTGGAAAAGCTCTGGGGCAAGCATGAGTCGTCAGGCGGTTTGCTCGCTTACGCTTCAGCCGATGCCAGCGTGACCTCGGCGATCGCGCCGAAGGAGCAGAACCCGATGTTCGGCGGCGCGCCGCCCTATGAGCGCGACACCGCGGTCTACGACATCACCGCCAAGACGGTTTACCTGCCCGATGGCACCAAGCTCGAGGCGCATTCCGGCCTCGGCGACAATCTGGACGATCCGCGCTCGCAGCGTGTCCGCATGCGCGGTGTCACCCCGCCGCACATCTACAATCTCAAGCCGCGTGAAGCGCTGTTCCACGGCGTGCCCGCGCTGCGCCTGACCCCGGTCGGCGGCGAGAGCGCGATCTACGGCCGCGATGGCCTGCTCGCGCACACCTTCATGCTCGGGCCGAACGGCGACTCCAACGGCTGCGTGTCGTTCAAGGACTATTACGCGTTCCTCGACGCTTACCGCAACAAGGGCATCCGCAAGCTCGCGGTGCTGGCGCGGGTCGAGTAACGCCGGCGCGCCTGGCGACGCCGGCCCGGCTAGCGTTTGACGAAGGTGAAGCTGCAGGGACGCTGCTCGTTGCGCTTGCCGCTGCCGCGGGAGCGTTCGAACTGCGCGTCGATGGTGTACGCATAGGCTTAGCCGGGCGCAGCGTTGTTGAGGGTATAGGCGCTTGGTCCCGTTGTGCCCCGGGCGCTCAGCGTTGTCTTTCCGTCCGCTGGTATCTGCCCGTCGATCGCCAGCGTGTTGGTCGTTCCCGGCTCCGGATACTCGGCATGGAGCGCACCGTTCGTGACGGTGGCCGGTAGGACCCGGGTGTAGCCGAGCGCTTTGCCGACGTTCGTGCAATTCACGGTGATGTCCCACTTGCCGTCGAAACTCTTGCTCTCGCCGGTCGGCGTTGCGAGCGCCGTCTTCTGCTTCAGGCCATCAATTCGCGCCTTGGCAAGATTGGCAAAGCTGCAACTCGAGAACCGTGCCAGATGATCTTCGTAGGCGCCTAGGGTGCCGATGCTGTCGGCGGCCTTCCAGTGCGCCTCTGCGGACGCGCACGGATCGGACTGCGGCGCAGCTTGCGGAGCAACCGGTGCGACCGTGATCGAGACCGGTCCGTTCAGGTAGAACTTGCCGATAATCGAGAGCGAAAGCTCGGGCAGCTGAGTCTTGCCGCTGTTGTCGTACACGTCGCTGCTGATGTCGCGAAACACGTCGCCGATTTCCTGCGGCTCCTCGATGTGCTTGAGGAACGCAGTCGTATAGGGACTGTTGCGGCCGCTGCCATCCGCGGCGACCTGTCCTGATTGTGTCGAGAACGACACGATCGTGCCGCGCGGTGCTTCCACGCGCGAAAGCCCGCGCCCGATCGCGGCGGCGCGCGTCATGCCGGAAGAACGCTTCAGGCTTTCGGCCAGCGGATTGTCGCGGCAGGAATCGAGCACCAGGATACGCAGGTTCTTGGCCTGCTGCAGGTCGTTCACGATGTCGTCGACGCGCACGAAGCGCTTCAGATCCGCTTCGTCGGCAAGCACGGCGTCCACAGGCATCAGATAATTCACGCCGTTGAACTGCATCGCGTGACCGCTGTAGTAGAACATCGCGACATCGGCTGTGCTCGCGGCGCGCGCAAAGCGAATGGTCAGGTCCTGCATGTCGGCCTGGCGCAGGTCGATGCCCTCGATGACCTGGAAGCCGCTGTGCTTGAGCGCGATGGCAACGTCTTCGGCATCGTGCGGTGGATTCGGGAGCTGCGCGGTATTGATGTAGGCGCCGTTGCCGATCACCAGCGCGACCCGCGTTTCCGAAGATGCAGGACAAAGGCCCAACCAGCAAACGAGGAGGGCAACGCATAATGTGGAAAGAGCACGCATGAAATGCCCTCCGGGAAATTGTCGAAAAATATCCTCCAGATTAGCTCATGCTGCGCCGACATCAATGCCGTCGCTGTGAGGTCGCTCACATTGTTTGTGGTAATATCTTTTCGTCACGCCTGGCTGAGTGTCTTTCGCAGCGCCATCTCGGTGGCGATTGCATCTCGCACCACGGGCCGCGCCTGCATGCGTTCGAGATATCGAGCGAGCGAGGGCCACTGCGCGACATCGACACCCGCGGGACGAAGCAGCAGCAAGGCCCAGGTGAGATGTGCATCCGCGACGGTGAAGCGTTGACCGACCAGGAATTCGCGGTCCGCCAGATGCGCTGATGGCACCGACAATGTCTGCGCGATCCTCGCGCGCGGCTTGGCGAGCGAGCCGTCGTCCTTGTACCAGAAGGTCGGAAACAGGAACGCCTTGTGGATCTCGGCGCCGACGAAGCTCAGCCATTCCTGCAGGCGGTAGCGATCCAATTCGCCCGGCCGCGGCGCAAGGCCGCGCTCGGGCTTCAGGTCGGCGATATATTGCAACACCGCCGCGCACTCGGTCAGCCGCTCGCCGTTCTCCAGCACCAGCACGGGTACGGCGCCCTTCGCGGAAACGTCGCGAAAATCGCCGTCGCCGTCCGCGACCGTCTTGGTCGCGAGATGCACCTGGTGATAGCGCGCATCGAGGCCTGCTTCCATCAGCGCGATGCGGCTCGCAAGCGAGCAGGCCATCGGCGAGAAATAGAATTGCAGCATTGCATTGCTCCGTTATGTCAGCGCATCGCCGCGCGCGATGATCGCGAAGCGGTCGGAGAGTTCGGCGAGTGCGACCTCGTGAATGGTGCGCGCGTCCAGCGTGCCGCCGCGGCCGTCGGGCAAGTCGCGCGTGGCGCAGGAATCGGCATCGATGGTGGTGCGAAAGCCGAGGTCGAGCGCGGCGCGCGCCGTGGAGCTGACGCACATATGCGTCATGAAGCCGGCCAGTACGATGTTCTTCCTGTCGATCGCGGCAAGGCGGGCCTGGAGATCAGTGCCGGCAAACGCGTTCGGCAACTCCTTCTCGATCACCAGCTCGCCGGCACGCGGTGTGAGCTCGGCGACGATGGCACCGCGCTCGGTGCTGCGATCGAACAGGCTACCGGGCTTGCCGCGATGGGCGATATGGATGATCGCCGCGCCAGCCTCACGCGCCCGCGCCAGCAGCGTGGCCGCCCGCGCGATCGCAGGCCTGGCGTCGGGCAAGGCGAGGGGGCCCGCAAGGTATTCGTTCTGGATATCGATCAGCACCAGCGCGGAATCGCCAAGACGCGGCGGATTGAGGTCGGCGCCGGCGAGCTGGAGCAGGGTCTTTGCGGTCGTCATGGTCAGGCAATCTCCGAAAGCGAAGGGCTGGGCCCAACATAGCGCCGGAGCCGCCTGCCGATATGCAGGGATATTGCAGCCAGTGGCTGCGATATTGCAGGCAAGTCGCCGCCGATGTAGCCTTGGGCCCATGAACTGGGACGATCTGCGCATCATCGCCGCCGTCAGGGACGAGGGCACCTATGCCGGCGCCAGCGCGCGGCTGCGCATCGACGAGACCACGGTCGGGCGCAGGCTCTCGCGCATCGAGCGTGCGCTCGGCCTGCGCCTGTTCGAGGCCGCCGATGGCGTTCGCAGGCCAACGCGGAGCTGCGAGGCGGTGCTGGCGCATGTCGAGGCGATGGCCGCGCATGCCGCCGAGATCGGCCGCCTCAGTGAAAGCCTGGAAGGCCCGGTCGGGCGTCTGCGCATCGCCTCCACCAACACGGTCGCCGAGGCGGTGCTGTCGGCGCGTGCGAGCGACTTCCTGCGCGCCAATCCCGGCCTCACGTTGCAGTTCCTCACCTCGAGCGAGAACGTGAAGTTCTCGCGCTGGGAGGCCGACCTTGCCATCCGCCTGCGCAAGCCCGACAAGGGCGACTTCGCGATCTCAAAACTCGGCGACGTCAGGATCTATTATTTCGAGCCCGTCGCGACCGAGGGCGAGCCGATGCTGTGCGCCTATCCGGACGAGCTCGGCGCCATTCCCGAGATGCAATTCCTGCGCACCAAGACGTCGCGCACGCGCTGCGTCACCGACAATGTCCGCGTCATCCGCAATCTGATCCGCGCGCATCAGGCCGCCGGCGTGTTGCCGGAATATGTCTGCGCGGACCTGCTCGGCGATCGCCGCCTGCGCGCCACGCTGCTGCCGAAGCGGCGCGACGCCTGGCTGCTCGTGCAAAACCACCTCAAGCGCGACGCCGCAACGCGCGTGACGATCGATTGGGTGAGGGCGTGTTTCCAGGAGATGGCGCGCGAGTGACGCGCTTCCTTGATGTGCTCATCGCGCGACAGCGCGCGGTTCGCGATGAAAAATCTTCTCATCCCCCTTGCAACCCTGAACAGCTGATACTTTGCGCCGCGGGTCGATACGGCTTGCGCTGATGCCGGGTGGCTCCGCTCGGCCGCGCGACAGATGTCGCGCGATTGCGCGCGTGCGCCCGTCATCGTGCAAGCTCAAGCCCCGGTCCGCCGATGTCACGGGAAGCGTCGTCCGCGTCCTCACGTCCTTTGCAAACGAAAACCCGCTGCGCGGCCGGTGGGCCGGTGGGCCGGTGGCAAATGATGGAGACGTGTCGTGACCTGGCACTTGCTGACGTTGAACGTGACGGTGAAGGATGGCGAGCGCGCATTGCTGACGCGCAACGGGCAGCTCGTGCGCGTGCTCGCGCCTGGTCGTCATCGCCTGTTCGATCCCCTGCATGAGTTGAAGGCCGAAGTGCTCGACGTGATCCTGCCCGGCGAGATCCGGGAGCTGGTGAACAAGGTGGTGGAGGCGGAGCGGGTCGCGAAGGCGAACCTGATCCGCCGGCAGGAGGAGACCGCGGCGACGCGTTCTCTTCTGAACACCGCCCGCCTGATGGAGGAGAACCCCCTGCTGCTTCGGCTCAAGGAGCTGGAGTCGCTGGAGCGGCTGGTCGAGAAGGTCGGCCGCATCGATCTCCACGCCGGCAATGGCGAGGGCCTCGATGCCCTCCTGACCCGGCTCGTGCGCCTGAAGGCGCCCGAGACTGCATAGGATAGAGGGGCCGCCCACGGGCGGCCCCTCACTGCCGAGGGCGCGGCGCGCCCTCGGCAACTGGCGACGCTTCGTGATCTACCAGCCGTAGCGCAGCGTCGCCGTTCCGGCATAAGCGTTGCCGCGGCCGAACAGCTCGGCATCGACCTTGGAGGCGAGCGAGAAGCCGCGTGCGAAGTGCAGCTCGCCGCCGAGCGACACCAATGCGGCGTCGCGCACCGGCGCAACACCCGTCACAGTAAGCTCCGTTCCCGGCAGCACCTGGAAGGCCGCGTTTGCCGTGATGCGGTCGGAGTAGTCGTGCAGCCAGGCCGCGCGGCCGCGCAGGATCAGCTCGGTGCCACCATCAAGCATGAAGCGGTTGTCGAACCGCGATCCGAGTTCGCTGCGGATCTGCGTCGAGGTTTGAGCTGCGTAGGCCAGCGCGAAGCCGCCTGCGCCGGCAAGTCCCGTCTCGCTGTAAACAGGGGTGTGGAAGCTCTGGGCCTGCCCGGCGGCGTACGGCGTGATGCCGAAGTTCATCAGCGCGATACGATAGCCAGCTTCAATGCGGCCGCCATAGCTTTGGGCCCTGAAGCTGGCGTCCAGCCGGTCGAACGCACCCGGCAGCATCACGGTCCTGGCTGTGCTGAGGTCGTGCCAGCCATAGGTGGCCGCCGCCGAAACGTAACCGTTGCCGAACCTGGTCGAGGAGTAGAGGCCGGCCTGGACCATATCGCCACGGCCTGAGCCGAGCGTGTCCACGCCCCAATTGCTGAAGCCGCCCGAGATCGCCGCGCCGATGACGGTGTTCGCGGAGACGCGGTAGTCGAGACCGGCTGCGCCGCCGCCATTGCGCGCATCGAGCGCGTGGCTGCCGATCACGGTGTCGGCGTCGCGCTTGGCCTGCGCGCCATAGGCCGCGGCCCAGGTACCCCAGCGTCGCTCGACAATGTCGGTGGCTGCCGGCATCGCGCCAACGGCATTGTTGGCTGCGGCAACGGCCGGCGGAAGCGCCGGCTCTGCCGCATAGCCGATCGCGCGTGGCCGCGACGGTCCGTCGCCGAGCTGGCTGTCCATGAACGGGTCGAGCATCAGGTTCAGGAATGAATCCGACGCCTTGAAGCCGGCGGTCGCAGCACCCGTCGCCACTTCGCCGGAGATCTGGTCGAGACCGTTCCCGAGCGAGGCGCCGCTCAGGCCGAACAGCGTCACGAATTGCCCCGGCAGCCCGTTGCCGGCGTTGAAATAGCTGTTGAGCGCATTCGCGACCGAGGATTGGTTGCGGGTGAGAGGAGTGTTGCTGCCTCCGCCGCTGCTGCCTCCGCCTCCGGTGCCTCCGCCGGTACCCCCGCCTCCGGTGCCTTCGCCACCGGTGCCGCCACCGCCAGTGCCTGTGCCACCAAGCGTCGCCGTGAGGTCGAGTTTCGCATCGGTTGCGTTGTAGGAGAGGTTCGCCGTGAAGCCGGACGGCAGCCCGATCGTGTTCAGGCTCGCAAACGTCCCGGTCCGCCCGCTCGAGGCGAGCAGCGTGTAGGATTTCGCGACATAGCTGCCCGGCGTGAACGTCGCCTGCACGGAGCCGGCCAGGCTTGCGGTGCCGCTCGCCACCGTCTTGTCGGACGTCGCAGGCGTGACGTCGACCATGTAGACGCCGCTGCTGGTCTGGACGAAATTTCCGGTGATGTTCGTGGTCAACACCGTTCCGGCGCCGCCGGGCGCATAGCTGCCCTTGTTGGTGAAACTGTTTCCGGCTCCGACTGCGACCGTGACGCCGGCATTATAGAGGCCGGAGCCCTGGTTGGTGAAACTGTTGGTGCCGCCGCCGAGATCGACCTTGCCGGTCATGGTGCCGAGATTGCTGACGGTCTCGTTGCCGGTGCCGCCGATCACGGCGTAGCCGTTGAGTCCGGTGAGCGTCGAGATGTTGCCCGTCGCCGAGTTGATCAGGCTGTTGTTGGAGCTGCCACCGATTGCGACGCCAAAGATACCAACGATGCTGGCGTTGGTGGTGATGCTGATCGTGCCGGTGCCTGCGGTGTTGGCAAAGATGCCGTACGTGCCGGCCTTGATGGCGCCGTTCGCGGTGATGACGGTGTTGGAATTGTTCGAGGCGTTGCCGATGTTGGTCTGGACGCCGATCGTGCCGGCGTAGATCGTGCCTGATGTGATGTTGATGCCCCCGGCCGCGGCGGTCGGGTTCGACGCGTAAATGCCGACACCGCCGACCGCCGCACCAGATGTACCGATCTGGCCACCTGTCATATTGACTACGACATTGCCGGTGCCGAGCGAGGTCGCGTGGACGGCGTCGCCTCCGGTCTGGATGGTGCCTGATGTCATGTTGAATGTCGTGGTGCCGTTGGCTGCGCTTACGGAGACGGCACGGCTGTTGGCGTTGTCGCCGACATTGACGTCGGCGGCAATGTTGACGGTCACCGCTCCACTCCCCGAACCGCTCAGGTCGATGCCGATGGCGTCGTGCGCCGGCGCCGTGACGGCGGCGTTGACGTTCACGGTGGTGGTGCCGCTGCCGGCATTGGTCGCAAAGATTGCAGCCTGGCTGAGGGTGGCCGGCGTGTTGGTGACGACGATCGCGCCGTTGGCGTCGACCCTGATGTTGCCGGTGCTCGCGGCGTTGGAGATCCCCGCATAGACGCCCATGTATTTTGCGAAGATCTGCCCACTGGTGACAGCGACGTCGCCGGCCGTGCCGGAGCTCTGCGCGTAAATGCCGCTGTTGCCGCCGGTGGCCGCCGCCGACGTTCCGATCGAGCCACCGGTCATGTTGACGCGGACGCCGCCGGTGCCGAACGAGTTGGCTTCGATGGCGGCGGTGTTTCCACTTACGGTCCCGCCGGTCATGTTGATCGTTGTCGCGCCGTTGACGCCGGTGGCTGCGACGGCCCCGAAGAACACGCCGGTGCCGGTCACGTTATTGGCGATGTTCAGCGTGGTGACACCGCCGAGCGTGGTTTGGGTATAGATGCCGGAGCCGAAGCCGGACGAGATCGCGCCGGTGCCGTTGAAGGTGATGTTGCCGCCGACGTTGGCGATATAGAGGCCGATATTGCCGCTACCGCCGTCCACCGTCCCCGCACCGCCATAGGTGATCGCGCCACCATTGCCGTCGAGTTGCAGGGCGCCGGTCGTGACGTTGATGACGTTGACAATGACCGAACCGCTATTGGTCACGTCGATGCTGTGCGGCGTCGTGCCGGTCGCCGTCAGTTCGAGGCCGGCACCCGATACGGGCACGCCCGATTGGATGGTGCCGACGAGGTTGGCATCGAACGACTGGATGCGATCATGGGTCGACGTGTTGGTGCTCGTGGAGTTGGTCGTGTTGGTCGTGACGATGGTGGAGGCGCAGTCGACGGTGACCGTGGTCGTCCCATTGGCGACGCAAGCCATGGCTTGGGGGATGCCGAGAAGCGGAACGGTCAGAAAGGCTGAAGACGCCAGGAATGCTCTCTTCAGCGGCAGGCGATGAGCAGGCAGGAATTTCACGTCGCACCCGAAATTTGCAATGAATCAAGTTACTTGGCTCATTTGCACGGGCTGCCGGGGCTGTCTTGTTCTGGACCGGACTGGATTTGGACCAGGGCCTCCTCGATCCGTTTTCGCCGGTTTGTCGCCTTTCTGCCACGCCGGGCGCAGTGCACTCCGGGCGTATGAAGGCGAGGTGGATTATTGCTTGAACCCTTTTGTTCCGGGCCGGACCAATGTGAGGGTTTGAATGGGCGATCGGGGCTAGATTTGACGATCCAGAAATTTGCGGTGTCGACGGGTGGGCATTCAGCGCACCTCGAGGAAGAGGCGCGCTTCCGGCTCTGGCAGGAGACCTATTGCGGGCGGATCGACGACCTCAAGCGGCTCTCGAGCGATCCCTTCGCCGGCCGCTGGAGCTTTACCCGGATCGGTGATTTCGGCATGTGCCGGTTTCGCGGCACGCCGCATGCGGGCCAGCGCGAAGCCAATCAGATCGCGACATCGGGCGACGAGAAGCTCAGCATCGGTTTTAACCTTGCAAAGACCCCGCATCGGTTTCGCCAGCGCGGCCAGGAAACCGTCGTGCCTGACGTGCAGCCGCTGTTCTACCGCGCCGACGAGGCCTACGGCTATGTCGGCGCCAGCGACTATGTCGTGATGGCGTTTCCGAAGCGCATGCTCGGTGCGCTCGGTGCGCGCGCCGAGGTGCTTGTCGGCAAGCCGCTTGACGGCGAGCTGCCGGCGCTGCGGCATCTGCGTCGCTACCTCTGCCTGCTGGACGAGCCCGATATGGCGACCGACGATCCGGCGCTGGCCAATCACGTGCTCGACACGATCGAGGACCTCGTGGTGCTGGCACTCGGTGCGTCCGGCGATGCGGAAGCGATGGCGCAGATGCGCGGCATGCGCTCGGCGCGACATGCCGAGATCACCGCGATGATCGCCAGGGACTTTGCCGATCCCGCCTTCTCGGTGCAGCGCCTCGCCACCACGATCGGCGTGTCGCCGAGTTATATCCAGAAGCTGCTGCACGAGAGCGGCCAGAGCTTTACCGAGCGCGTACTCGAGCTCAGGCTGGCCAAGGCCCGCGCCATGCTCTCGGATCGGCGCAACGACGCTCTCAAGGTCAGCGACATCGCGCTCGCCTGCGGCTTCAACGATATCTCCTATTTCAACCGCAGCTTCCGCCGCCGCTTCGGCAGCGCGCCGAACGATTTTCGGTAGCGTCTGCGTTCGGGAGCAGCCGGCGAACGGCCGCTTTGAACGGATCCAGGCCGCGGGGCGACCAAGTCGGACATATCAAGGATTGTGCGCCCCCATGGGTTGCGCAATCCTGTGGCGAGGACAATCTCGGGCAGGGAAGGCGATGACCACGCTTCAGGACACCGTCCGGCCGAAGGCCAGATCCAGCGGGTGGAAGGCAATTGTCATCCTGATCCTGCTCGTCCCCGTGCTGTGGTCGCCACTCCTGCTGTTTCGCTACATCCTCTATCAGCCGTTCAATATCCCGTCCGGCTCGATGATGCCGACGCTGATGGTCGGCGATTACGTCTTCGCCGCCAAATATGCCTATGGCTACGGCCGCTATTCCTTTCCCTTCGCGCCGTCATTCATCTCCGGCCGTTTCGACGCCGCTGATCCCGCCTATGGCGACATCGTCGTCTTCCGGTCGCCGAAAGACGATGAGATCGACTATGTCAAACGCGTTGTCGGATTGCCCGGCGATCGCATCCAGATGCGGCAGGGGCAGCTCTTTCTCAACGACGTCAAGGTCGCGCGCGTCGCGTTGAAGGAGGTGTCCGCCGGCTCCGCCTGCGGCGGCGAGACCGGGATCAAGGTCAAGCGCTGGCGCGAGACGATGCCGAACGGGGCGAGCTACATCACCTACGACTGCGTCGACAATGGCTACGCCGACAACACCGAAGTCTACACCGTGCCGCCGGGCCATTTCTTCGCGATGGGCGACAACCGGGACAACTCCACCGACAGCCGCTTCAAGTCCGTGATGGGCTTCGTCCCGATGGACAATCTCGTCGGCAAGGTGACGCGGATCTTCTGGTCGCTCGATTCCGAAGGCGACCTGCGCGTGGACCGGCTGGGGAAGGTGGGGTAGCCCCGCTGTCATTCCGGGGCGGCGCGCAGCGCCGAGCCCGCAATGACGAGGGGAGAGAGCTGACGCCCCAAACAAAAACCCCGGCATCGCTGCCGGGGTTTCGTAGTTCTCGAGGATGCTGGACTTAGAAGTCCATGCCGCCCATGCCGCCGCCCGGAGGCATCGCGGGGCCGGCGCCGCCCTTCTTGGGCAGCTCGGCGACCATGGCTTCCGTGGTGATCAGCAGCGCCGCAACCGAGGCTGCGTTCTGGATCGCGGTACGGACCACCTTGGTCGGGTCGATGATGCCCTTCTTGACGAGGTCGGCGTACTCGCCGGTCTGGGAGTCGAAGCCGTAAGCGTAGGTCTTGTTCTCCAGGATCTTGCCGACGATCACCGAGCCGTCTTCACCGGCGTTGATCGCGATCTGGCGAGCGGGAGCCGACAGAGCCTTGCGGACGATCTCGACGCCGGTCTTCTGGTCGTCGTTCTTGGTGCGCAGGCCCTTGAGCTGCTCGGAGGCACGGAGCAGGGCGACGCCGCCGCCCGGGACGATGCCTTCCTCGACAGCCGCACGGGTCGCATGCATCGCGTCATCAACGCGATCCTTGCGCTCCTTCACCTCGACCTCGGTCGCGCCGCCGACGCGGATCACCGCGACGCCGCCAGCGAGCTTGGCGAGACGCTCCTGGAGCTTCTCACGGTCGTAGTCCGAGGTGGTCTCCTCGATCTGCGCCTTGATCTGGGCCACGCGCGCCTCGATGTCGGCCTTCTTGCCGGCGCCGTTGACGATCGTGGTGTTCTCCTTGTCGATCATCACCTTCTTGGCGCGACCGAGCATGTTGAGCGTGACGTTCTCGAGCTTGATGCCGAGATCTTCCGAGATCGCCTGGCCGCCGGTCAGGATCGCGATGTCCTGCAGCATGGCCTTGCGACGATCGCCGAAGCCCGGAGCCTTGACGGCCGCGACCTTCAGGCCGCCGCGCAGACGGTTCACGACCAGGGTCGCGAGCGCCTCGCCTTCGACGTCCTCGGCGACGATGACCAGCGGCTTGCCGGTCTGCACCACGGCCTCGAGCAGCGGCAGCAGCTCGTTCAGCGAGGAGAGCTTCTTCTCGTTGATGAGGATGTAGGCGTCATCCATCTCGACGCGCATCTTGTCGGCGTTGGTGACGAAGTAGGGCGAGATGTAGCCGCGGTCGAACTGCATGCCCTCGACGACGTCGAGCTCGGTCTCGAGCGACTTGGCTTCCTCGACGGTGATGACACCCTCGTTGCCGACCTTCTTCATGGCGTCGGAGAGGAACTTGCCGATCTCCTGGTCGCCGTTCGCCGAGATGGTGCCGACCTGGGCGATCTCGTCGTTCGAGGTGACCTTCTTGGAGTTCTTGACGAGGTCCGCGACGACGGCTTCGACCGCGAGGTCGATACCGCGCTTGAGGTCCATCGGGTTCATGCCGGCGGCAACCGACTTGGCGCCTTCACGCACGATCGCCTGGGCGAGCACGGTGGCGGTGGTGGTGCCGTCGCCGGCCGCGTCAGCGGACTTGGAGGCGACTTCGCGCACCATCTGCGCGCCCATGTTCTCGAACTTGTCCTCGAGCTCGATCTCCTTGGCGACGGTGACGCCGTCCTTGGTGATGCGGGGAGCGCCGAACGACTTGTCGAGCACGACGTTGCGGCCCTTCGGACCGAGCGTGACCTTCACCGCGTTGGCGAGAATGTCGACGCCGCGCAGCATCTTGTCGCGCGCTTCAACCGAGAATTTGACTTCTTTGGCTGCCATCTGGAATTTTCCTTAGGTGTTTGACTGGAGGGAGAGAGGGGCTGTTAGGCCGCCTTCTTCTTGGAAGCGGGGACGTCGAGGACGCCCATGATGTCGCTTTCCTTCATGATCAGCAGGTCGACGCCGTCGATCTTGACTTCGGTGCCCGACCACTTGCCGAACAGCACGCGGTCGCCGACCTTCAGGTCGATCGGAACCAGCTTGCCGGCTTCGTCGCGGCCACCCGGGCCAACGGCGACGACTTCACCCTGGGAGGGCTTTTCCTTGGCAGTGTCGGGGATGATGATGCCGCCGGCGGTCTTCTCTTCTGCGTCGATGCGCTTGACCACGACGCGGTCGTGAAGCGGACGGAATTTCATGCAGCTCTCCTAAGCATTTGCACGAGTTGATGATTTCAGCGTGTTAGCAGTCTGCGCCGGCGAGTGCCAGAGCAGCCAGAGCTGAAATAGGGCAGGAAATTTGCGGGGGCAAGGGCTTCTAGCAGAAAAATCGGCACTCTGAAGGCCCAAGTGCCAGAAACCTTTCCCATCGTTAACCGATTTCGGAAGGCCTCTTTGAGACCCCTGGTGACCGTATTAGCACGGTGCCCGCTCTGCTGCTAACGCATTGAATTTCAACAGCTTGTTAAACTTTTGGGCTTGAGATGGGTTGTCAGTTTGCGTCACATTTCTCTCATGTGAGCGCATCTCCATCGGGTGGCTTGTAAGCTCGCGTACCCGGAAAGCCGCCCCCTGAATGCGCTCCTGCAAAGGAGGTTGGCATGGGACTGCGGGTTGGGGGCGTTTCCGAGGACTTCCGGAAACAGATGCTGGGCTACGGGCTGACGACGGCGGAAATTCTTTATCGGATGCCGGATCATCCCTCGCTGCTGCAGACTTACGTCTGGCAGAACTACGACATGTTTCCGAAATTCCCGGCATTGACCGACTTCCTGGCGTTCTGGACCGAGAAGCTCGACGGCCCGCTGCATTCGGTGACCGTCGCGCACTCCAAGCTGATCAAGCCGGCCGAGCTGCGCGCGATCGACGGTGTGTTCCGGCTGAATTGAGGACAGCACCGCTCTTGCTGCGAACATCGCTCTTGTAGGTGGGCAAAGGCGCGCTCTTCGCGCGCCGTGCCCACCATCTCTCTCCGATTGCACGCAGAACGTGGGCACGCTTCCGCTTTGCCGACCCTACGAGACCTGTTTCCGTGCTAGCTTCCTGCGATAACAACAGGGAGGCCGGCTCATGGCCAAAAAAGCAAACAAGACAACAAAAGCGCGCAGCGCAGCCCAGACAGCGGTGAAGAAGCGGAGCGGCGCCAAATCCGCCGCAAGATCCTCTGCGCGCAAGGCAGTGAAGTCGAAAGTGCGCACGACGACGGCCAAGTCCTCGGTGAAAAAGCCCGCCCGCCCCAGGCAGCGCATCGCCATCAGCCATCACCGCGAGGAAGACTTCAAAGCCGACGGCCTGCGCGCCTATGCCAAGTACCGCGATCTCGGCATCGCGAACGCGACGCACGGCCTCGCGCAGGCTCACGTCATCCGCCTGCAGGGACCTTGCGATCCCGCCGAGGTCTCAAAACTGCACTTCCACGACGTCGAATTCCAGATGGTCTACGTGCTCAAGGGCTGGGTGAAGACCTACATGGACGGGCAAGGCGAGACGATGATGCAGCAAGGCAGCGCCTGGACCCAGCCGCCGAAGATCAAGCACATGATCCTGGATTATTCTGACGATGTGGAGCTGCTTGAGATCATCCTGCCGGCCGAGTTCAGGACGGTGGAGCTGAAGGCCTGACGCGTCATTCCGGGGCGCGCGTAGCGCGAGCCCGGAATGACGGCGGACAGACCTACGTCAACACCCCCACGATCGCGCCCATCAGGCACGTCGTCAGCGTCCCCGATACGATCGACTTCAGCCCCAGCGCGTTGATCTCCTCGCGCCGGTCCGGCGCCATCACGCCGAGGCCGCCGATCATGATGCCGAGGCTGGCGAAATTGGCGAAGCCGCACATCGCGTAGAGCATGATCAGGCGCGAGCGCGGATCGAGCGTGTCGGGCGGCAGCTTCGAGAAGTCGACATAGGCGACGAGCTCGTTGAGCACGGTCTTGGTGCCCATCAGGCTGCCGGCGGTGATCGCCTGGTCCCAGGGCAGTCCCATCAGCCAGCATACCGGCGCCATGATCAACCCCAGCACCCGCTGCAGCGAGATCGCGGCGCCGCCGACGGCAGGCAAGAGGCCGAGCACCGCATTGGCGAGATAGACCAGCGCCACCAGTACCAGCAGCATCGCGACGATGTTGATCAACAGCTCGATGCCGGCACTGGTGCCTTTCACGATCGCATCCATGGTGCCGGAGACCGCCATCTCCGGATCCTCCAGCGCCCCGCCAGTGCGCTTGTCGGAGGTCTCGGGGATCATGATCAGGCTGATCAGGATCGCGGCGGGCGCGCCCAGCACGGAGGCGATGACGAAATGCGCGGCCGCGTCGGGAATGAGAGGCGCAAGCAGCGTCGCATAGAGCACCAGCACGGTGCCGGCGATGCCGGCCATGCCGCCGGTCATCACCAGAAACAATTCGCTGCGCGACATCTGCGAAAGATACGGCCGCACGAACAGCGGCGCCTCGACCATGCCGAGGAAGATGTTGGCGGCGGTCGAGAGCCCGACCGCGCCGCCGACGCCCAGCGTGCGCTCCAGCAGCCAGGCCATGCCGCGCACGATTGGCGGCAGCACGCGCCAATAGAACAGCAGCGTCGTCAGCACGCTCATGACCAGCACGATCGGCAGCGCCTGGAACGCCAGGATGAAATCGGCGCCGGGCACCTTCAGCTCGAAGGGCAGGGTGCCGCCGCCGACATAGCCGAACACGAAGGAGGAGCCGGCGCGCGAAGCCGCGGAGATGGCTCCGACCGCGTCGTTGATGGCGCCGAAGGCATGCGCCACGAACGGCACCTTCAGCAGCACGATCGCGGTGATGAAGGTCACGACCAGGCCGATCAGCGCCTGGCGCAACGAGACCGCGCGGCGATTCTCCGCCAGCGCGAAGGC
>Ga0209148_1000784_pt1 | contig 23607 bp, 12 predicted proteins | sample AraplaCol_mMF_r2_2_FD_184288 | JGI IMG/M metagenome (GOLD analysis project Ga0209148, IMG submission 184288) | Arabidopsis root microbial communities from North Carolina, USA - plate scrape CL_Col_mMF_r2 (SPAdes) (version 2) | ecosystem: Host-associated > Plants > Roots > Endosphere | place... | reverse complement strand
GGCAAGCTGACCGTCAACGGCGCCACGATCACCGGCGCCGGCACGGTCACGGACAACAGCGAGATCGACCTGACCGGCAGCGCCGTGCTCAGCAATGGTGTCCTGAAGAACAACGCGGCCCTCAAGGTCAGCGGCGCCGGCAACGCGCTGGACAACGAAGCTGTTACCAACGCCTCGACCGGCACGATCGAGGTGCTGGCGAACGGCGCGCTGACGGTCGATCAGGGCTCTGTCGTCACCAACACCGGCAACGTCACCGTCGATGCGACCGGTAAGCTGACCGTCAACGGCGCCAGCATCAGCGGCGCCGGCACGGTCACCGACAATGGTGAGATCGACCTGACCGGCAGCGCCGTGCTGAGCGGCGGCACGTTGAAGAACAACGCAGCGTTCAAGGTCGGCGGTACCGGCAACGCGCTGGACGGCGAGACGGTCACGAACGCCTCGACCGGCACGATCGAGGTGCTGGCGAACGGTGCGCTGACGATTGATCAGGGTTCTGTTGTCACCAACACCGGCAACGTCACCGTCGATGCGACCGGCAAGCTGACCGTCAACGGCGCCACGATCACCGGCGCCGGCACGGTCACCGACAACGGCGAGATCGACCTGACCGGCAACGCTGTGTTGAGCGGCGGTACGTTGAAGAACAACGCGGCCCTCAACGTCAGCGGCACCGGCAACGCGCTGGACGGCGAGACAGTGACCAACGCCTCGACCGGCACGATCGAAGTGCTGGCGAACGGCGCTCTGACGGTCGATCAGGGCTCGATCGTCACCAACACCGGCCACGTCACCGTCGATGCCGCCGGCAAGCTGACGGTCAACGGCGCCAGCATCACCGGCGCTGGCACGGTCACGGACAATGGCGAGGTCGACCTGACCGGCATCGCAGTGTTGAGCGGCGGTACGTTGAAGAACAACGCGGCGTTCAAGGTCAGCAGCACTGGCAACGCGCTGGATAATGAGGCGGTCACGAACAGCTCGACCGGCACTATCGAGGTGCTGGCGAATGGCGCACTGACGATCGATCAAGGCTCGGTCGTCACCAACACCGGCAACGTCACCATTGATGCGACGGGTAAGCTGACGATCAACAGCGCCAGCATCACCGGCGCCGGCACGGTCACCGACAACGGCGAGATCGACCTGACCGGGAACGCCGTGCTCAGCGGCGGCATCCTGAAGAACAACGGCACCCTCAACGTCAGCAGCACCGGCAACGCGTTCGATAATGAGACTGTTACCAATGCCTCGACCGGCACGATCGAGGTGCTGGCGAACGGCGCGCTGACGATCGACCAGGGCTCGGTCGTGACCAACACCGGCAATGTCACGGTCGATGCCAACGCAGCGTTGACGCTCGACGGCGCCACCATCGACGGCGGCACGCTGACGCTTGCCGGCACGCTGGAATCCTCCGGCACCAGCGCCATCAGCAACGCTGACGTCACCAACACCGGCACGATTACGGTCACCAGCGGTACGCTGACGATCGATCCCGCTATCGTCCATACGCTCACCAACCATAAGCTGATCCAGGCAAATGGCGGCGAGCTGGACATCTCCGGCGAGCAGATCGTCAACACCGCGGATCTCAAGGCGATCAATGGCGGTATTCTGAGGCTCGCGGGCCCCGGCGTGACCAACGACGGCGGAGCCGTCACGATCGACGGCACCTCGAAGCTCTATCTGACCGCGACCTCGATCAACGGCGGCAGCCTCAATAATTCCGGCCATCTCTATGGCGTCTCCGGCCTCGACACGATTTCGGCCGGCATCACCAACATCGGCACGATCGAGGTGCAGGCGGGGACACTGAACCTCTCCGGCGGGCTTGCGGGCGCTGGCGCGCTGGTCATCGATGACGGCGCAACGCTGGAGCTCGCGGGGGCGACGGCACAGACCGTCACCTTCGCCGGCGGCGCCGACACACTTCTGCTCGACAAGGTGGTCGGCCAGAGCTTCACCGGCACCATCACCGGCCAGTCGTCGACCGGCGGCACGTTCACGGTCACCGGCGCGGCCGACATCACGACCTCGATCAACGATGCGCTCGACTTCACCGCGTCGAGTGCAACGTCCGTCAAGCCCGCCAATATCGTTCTCACGCCCACCGGTACGCTGAAGGGCGCGGCGAGCGGCATCGTTGTCATCCAGAACGGCACCGGCGACATCTCGCTGACGGCGACCAAGGATATCACGGGCCTTGCCGGCAACGGCATCACGCTGCGCGACAGTGCCAGCGGCGTGGGCGGCATCACGATCGACAATCTTACCGGCAAGGCGACGGGCACCGGCGCGAATTCAGAAGGCATTCTGGTCGAGAATCTGAATGCCGCCAATGCCGGCGACATCTCGATCACCCAGCTCGGCGGCGCGGCCGGCGGTGCCTACGGCATTGATGCGACGACCCATGGCAATGGCGACGTCACCATCGACGCCGGCGGCACGATCACCGGAAGCTCGATCTATGGCATCCGTGCGCGCAGCTATGGCACCGGTGACATTACCGTCACCACCGAGGCCGGCGGCGTCGTCAATTCGGGCAGCTCCGGCATTGTCGCTGTCAATCGGGCGATGTCGCTCGACACATCATCGACCATCACCGTCAACGCCCACGGCTCGATCAATTCAGGCAGCAGCTTGAATCAAGGCGGCAATCCGCCGGCCGGCATTCAGGCGGGCTACGCTGGCGCGGCCAACGGCACCAATGCCAATACCCACGTCAACGGCACGGTCATCGTCAACAATTACGCCGACATCACCGCCGGGGCGGGCTCGGGCATCGACGCCTACAATTACGGGAACGGCGACGTCACGGTGAACAGCTTCGCCGGTACGACGATTTCTGCGTCCGGAACTCAGAGCTACGGCATCGAGGCTTCGGCCCTCAGCGGCGGCACCGGCGACATCACGGTCGCGCTGGGCGCCAACGTCACGATCTCAGGTGCGACGGCTTACGGCATCAAGGCCTTCAGCATCGATGCCGGCAACATCAGCGTCACGCTCGCGACGGGCGACAGCATCAAGTCGGACAGCTCGGGCATCGTCGCAGTGAATTATGCAACTGCGATCGGAAGCGATCTGCACAGCACGATCTCCGTCGAGGCGCATGGCACGATCCATTCCGGCTCGACCGCGAATAACGACACCACCACGCCGGGTGGCATCATCGCCGGCTACAAGCCGGGCGGCGACGCCACCTTCTCGGGCGCGGTCACTGGCGATGTCATCGTCAACAGCGATGCCACGATCACGGCGGACGCGGGCTACGGCATCGAGGCATTCACCTGGGGCGCCGGCAATGTCACGGTCTCGACCGGCAAGACATCGTCGATCACCGCCGCAGGCATCGCGATCGGCGCCTTCGACCACGGCGGCGGCGATGTGAGCGTCACCAACGAGGGCTCGGCCACAGGCTCGGTTGCTCTCGGCGTCGTGGCGACCGGCAACGGCAGCGTCACCATCCTCAACGACGGCGAGCTCACCGCCACGGGGACGGCCGGTATCGTCGTTACCCAGAACGATGCAAGCGCGACCGGCTCGACACATATCACCAATACCGGCTCGGTCGTCGGTGCGAGCGGTCACTACGCGATCTTCGTCCAGGAGAACACGACCGGCACAGCGTTGATCGAAAATTCCGGCACGATCGGTCCGGATGCTGCCGGCAGCGTGACCTCGACAACCTACGCTATCGCCGAGAGCGGCGGCGCGATCACGATCAACAACAGCGGGCACATCAACGGCAACATCTCGGTTGCGAGCGCCACGTTCAACAACGAGAGTGGCGGAATCTGGACCGTTTCCGGCACCAGCGTGTTCGGCACGCTGTCCAAGATCGACAATGCCGGCGAGATCGATTTCCACAACGGCGCCTCGGTCTTGAGTGCGGACGGGCTGACCTTTGGCATCACCAACTCCGGCATGATCGAGAGCTGGGGCTCCGCCTCGATCACCGGCAATATCACCAATACCAACACGATCGAGATCCATACCGACGGGACCCTGTCGCTGTTCGGTTCGCTGTCCGGCTCCGGCTCGGTCACGATCGACACCGGCGCGACGCTGGTGGTCGACGCCGCGGTGTCGCAGACGGTCACCTTCGCCGGCACTGGCGCCGAGCTCTCCATCAAGACGACGGACTTCGGCGGATCGATCGCGGGATTGGCGGCGACCGACAAGATCGACCTGTCGAGCATCGACTATGGCCTCGGCACCAGCGCGGTCTATGTCGCCAATCACGACGCCAGCACCGGCGGCACGCTGACGATCACCGATGCCGCGGGGCACCACATCAGCCTGACTCTGACCGGTGCCGATTACAGCCACACGGTCTTCGCGGGCAGCGATGACGGTTCGGGTCATACGTTGATCACGGTGAATACCGCCGACGACGCGCCGAAATTCATTACGGATGGCGCGACGCTGACCGCGAGCGTCTCCGAGCTTGCCGACACCACTGGTGCCTCTGCGACATACGATCCGTCGCCTGCCGCGACCGGCTCGATCGATTTCAAGGACGTCGATCTGACCGATCTGCCGACAGCGAAGGTCACGCACCAGGACGTGACCTGGCTCGACAGCGACGGCCATACCCCGCTCGCGCTGACGCCGGACGAGATCGGCGCGCTCGAAGCCGCGCTGTCGCTGCAGCAGACCGGCAAGAACAACGGCACCGTCGGCTGGAGCTACTCGATCGCCGACAGCTCGCTGGATTTCCTCGGGCAGGACCAGACCGCGACGGTGGTCTCCACCGTCACGCTCGACGACGGCCACAAGGCCGACACGGCCCAGGTCGCCGTCACGATATCAGGGGCGAACGACGCGCCGGCGATCGCGGCCAAGGCCGGCGACAGTGCCGGCGCTGATCTGGGCGAGACCGGTTCGGGACTCAGCGCGACCGGCACGCTGACCGTGTCCGACGCCGACGCCACCGATCACGTCACCGTAGCGCTCGATCACGTCTCGGTCTATCTCGACGGGACCTTGCAAGCCGACGGCATCGACGGGCTGTCGAACGCGGACCTCCTGAACTATCTCACCGTGCAGTCCGGCGACATCCTGAACGGCACGGCGACCCACGCCCACTTCACCTGGGACTTCAATTCCGGCAGCCAGGCTTTCGACTTCCTGGCCGCGGGCCATACGCTGTCGCTGCAATACACCATCGTGCCCGACGACAGCCACCCGGCGACCGGCACCGGCAATGGCGTCGTCACCATCAACATCGCCGGCAGCAACAATGCGCCGACGCTCGACGATGCCAAGCTCGACGCGATCAGCGAAGACACCAGTGCGCCGGCCGGGTCCACCGTCGGCAAGCTGTTCGGCGGCGGTTTCCACGACGTCGACGACGGCTCGAGCCTTTCGGCGGTCGCCATCACGGCCGACCACGCCACGGCCTCGGAGGGCATCTGGCAGTACGAGGTCGCGGGCAGCAACCACTGGATCGACATCTCCGGCGTCAGCGACAGCGGCGCGCTGGTTCTGGCCACGGACACGCTGATCCGCTTCGTGCCATCAGCAAATTACAGCGGCGTGCCGGGCAGCCTCGACGTGCACGCCCTCGATGACACCTATGTCGGCGGGGTCAGCGGCGATACGCCGGTCCTGATCGACATCACGTCGCCCGCGATCGGCTCCAGCGTGTCGACCCAGGCGGCCGCGCTCAACACCGAGATCACCCCGGTCGCCGATCCGCCGGCGTTCAAGGCGCTCGCGGTGAACTATGTCGCGGACAGCCTGACCGGTGACAGCATCGATCTGACGAAATGGCACGTCGTCCTGCCGTCGGTGCCCGGCACCGACGATGATGCGTCGGTGACGCCGACGGCCAACGGCGTGGTCCTGCACGACCACGGCTATCTGGAGACGACCTCCACCTTTACCCCGACGGCGGACACGCCGCTGCATGTCAGCCTGAGCTTCAGCCTCGACGACGGTATCGGCCCCTATGTCGCGGTCACCGACGGCACTGACGGGACGACCGGAGCGTACGGCTCGCCGGTGAACGGTCTGTCCTTCATGTTCGGCTGGGGCAATGGGCTGATCATCACCAACAATGCCACGGGCGATAACGTCAACCTGGCGGCCGGCCTCAGCCAGGGCACGGTCTACGACGCCACCATCACGGACAACGGCTCGCATCAGACCGTGGTGATCGTCGATCACGGCACCGGCGAGACCGTCGGCACCTACACATCCGATTTCAGCGACTACGCTGCCGGCAATCTCGTCACCATCACTAACCGAGAGGCGAACGACAGCCAGCACGACGCCACGGTCAGCAACGTCACCATCTCCAATGCCTATGAGGGCGCGCACGGCGTGCCGATCGCACTTTCGGGCCTCACTGCGGTCACCGATACCGACGGGTCGGAGCACCTGTCGCTTGACCTGTCCGGCTTCCCCGATGGCACGACGTTCTCGGCCGGTCAGGCCGGGAGCGGCGACCAGGCCGGCCATTGGCTGATCAGCTCGACGGATCTCGACGGGCTCGGCGGCTCTCCGCTGACGATGACGGCGCCGGCCGACTACGCCGGCGAGTTCAGCCTGCATGTCAGCGGCACCGTGGTCGATCAGGCAACCGGCCTGGACGGGCCGCTGAGCGACACCAACACGTTCACCAGCGATGTCGCCGTCAAGGTCGACGGTGGCGCGCCGCTTGTCGGCCCGGTCATCGACACCGACAATTTCACCGTCTCGCACAACGGCGAGTTCAACACCGATACCATCAGGCATCTGTCGGTTGTCGACACCGATGACGGTGCCTCGACCGATGCCTTCACGCTTGCGGCGTCGACCTCGCCCACGCCTTCGACCGACACCAGCAGCGTCGACGTCCCGACGACGTCAGGCTCGCTGAGCGACGTCAATCACGGCCTGGCGAACGGCGTCACCTATTCACCGGGCGATCCGGCCCCCGACCAGGACCAGATCACGTTCACGGTGACGGACAAGGCCAACGGCCTCAGCGATACCGTCCATTTCATCTTCAACGAGGGCGACGCCAGCCATGGCGTCACGCTCAACGGCACCAGCGGCAAGGACGTCATCTTCGCGACGACGACCGGCGACACGCTGTCCGGTGGCGGCGGCAAGGATCAGTTCGTGTTCGCGCCGGGCCATGCCGGGTTTGACGGCGAAGGCCAACCCGTCGCCAACTACTCGCACACCATCACCGATTTCATCGAAGGCGTCGACAGGATCGATTTGCGCCAGTTCTCGGATGTCAGCTCCATGAGCGATCTCATCATCACCCCGCAGTCCGGCGATACGCTGGTCACCTGGCAGCAGCACATCGGCACGGGCGAGGGCTCGGTGACCGAGAATGAGTCCCTGCTGCTGTCGAAAGTGACTGCGAATCTTCAGGCCAGCGATTTCATCTTCGGCAGCAGCCATATCACCTGAGCAAGGCCTCGCCCTCCCGGTGGTGAACGCGGAGCTTGACCGCGGCAAAAAATCCATAATCCTCCGCCATCAGACAATGGCCAACCGCGCACGAAGGCTCCATGATCGGTCGATCGGACGCAATGCGCGGCGGGAAGCGCGACTGACATGAAACGTCTCAAGATCCTGCGCCGGTGGTTCACGCGGAGATTTGGCCTCGCGCGCCTGCTGTGCCTTGCGCTGCTGATCCTCTTTGCAACCTTCCGCGTCTGGGATCCGCCGCCGGTCCAGGAGCTGCGGCTGCGTACCTTCGATATGTTCCAGCTGGTCGACCCGCGCGACAAGAAGGGGGTGCGGCCGGTCACCATCGTCGACATCGACGACAGGAGCCTCGCCAAATTCGGCCAGTGGCCGTGGCCGCGCACGCGGATCGCCGACTTGATCATCAACCTCACCAGTCTGGGTGCGGTGGCGATCGGTTTCGACGTGGTGTTCTCGGAGCCCGACCGGCTCAATCCTGACCTGGTCGCGGGCCAGATGCGCTATCTCGACGACGCCACCCGCACCAAGCTGCGCGAATTGCCGAGCAACGACCAGGTTGTCTCGGAGGCGATCAAGCGCTCGCGCGTGGTGCTGGGTGAGACCGGGCAGCAGAAGGTCACGTCGGACGTCGACAAAACGCTGCCCTTCACCGGCGTTGCCACGGTCGGGGAGGAGAATGCCGACCGTTTCCTGTTCGAATTCCCCGGTCTGCTTCGCAACGTGCCCGTCATCGAGCAGGTCGCGGCAGGTCGCGGCCTATTCAGTATTCAACCCGAGCGTGACGGCCTGATCCGACGCGTGCCGATGATCATGCGCGCGCAGGGCCAGATCATGCCGTCACTCAGCCTCGAGATCCTGCGCGTCGTCACGGGGACACCGACGCTGCTGGTGCGCACCGACAAGACCGGCATCCGCGCCGTCCGCATCAAGGGCCTCGAGATCCCGACCGACGAGAACGGCCAGCTCTGGGTGCATTATGCCCGCCAGGATCCCTCGATCTACGTCTCGGCGGCCGATGTGCTCGACAACACGGTGCCGCCGGGCAAGCTTGCCGGCAAGCTGGTGCTGATCGGAACCTCCGCGGTCGGCTTGAACGACATCAAGACCACGCCGGTGTCGCGGGCCATGCCTGGCGTCGAGATCCACGCCCAGGTGCTCGAAAGCGTGCTGACGGGCGCCGCGATTTCCCGGCCGAACTACGCGCTTGGCCTCGAATTGATCGTCGCGATGATCATCGGCATTCTCGTCATCATCTTCACGCCGAACCTCGGACCGGTGCGGCTGGTGCTGGCAGGCGCCTTGTTCGCCGCTATCCTGATCGGCGTGTCCTGGTTCTTCTACGCCCAGTACCGCTACCTGATCGACTTCACCTATCCGCTGCTGTCGACCACCGCGATCTACCTCACCTTCATCTTCTCAAGCTTCGTGCGCGAGCAGCGCCAGCGCGTGCAGATCCGCGGCATCTTCGCCCAATACATGTCGCCGGTGCTGGTCGAACAGCTGGCGCAATCGCCGGAGAAGGTCGTGCTCGGCGGCGAGGAGCGCGAGATGACGATCATGTTCTCCGATGTGCGCGGCTTCACCACGATCTCGGAGAGCTACAAGCACGATCCGCAAGGCCTGATCACGCTGATGAACCGCTTCCTGACGCCGCTCACGGACGTGATCATCGAGCAGAAGGGTTACGTCGACAAATACATGGGCGACGCCATCATGGCGTTCTGGAACGCGCCGCTCGACGATGCCGAGCACCAGGTCCATGCCTGCGAGGCCGCGATCCAGATGCTCGAGAAGATCGACGTCGTCAACAAGGAGCGCGAGCAGGAAGCCGCCGATGGCGGCCACGTCTACATCCCGCTCAATGTCGGCATCGGTCTCAACACCGGCATCGGCGTGGTCGGCAACATGGGCTCCGACCTGAAGAAGAACTATTCGGTGCTCGGCGACAGCGTGAACCTCGCCTCGCGCCTGGAAGGCCAGACCAAGGAATATGGTTTCCCCATCATCGTCGGCTCCCGCACGGCGCTGGCGGCCAAGGACAGATTCGCGATCCTCGAGCTCGACTTCATCATGGTCAAGGGCAAGACCGAGCCGGAGGTGATCTATGCCATCGCCGGCCGCGAGGACGTGATGCAATCGGGCGCGTTCCAGCGCCTGCGCAACGTCACCATCGAGATGCTCGGCTGCTACCGCAGCCGCGACTGGCAGGGCGCACTCGATGCCATCGAGCGCGGCCGTCGCAGCGAGGACGCCGATACGCTGGAAAAGCTGTTCAAGCTCTACGAAGCGCGCATCAACGAGTTCAAAGCCAATCCGCCGCCGGACGGCTGGACCGGGGCGTACGCGCTGCTGACGAAGTAAGGGGTACGGGGCTTTGCCGCTGCCGCACTAAAGGTGTCGTCCTCGCGAACGCGGGGACCCATAACCACAGGAAGTGGTTTGGGGCGAGCCGATAACTCCGAGTCTTCGTCAAACCACTCCCTGTGGTTATCGCTCCCGGGTCTGCGCTGACGCTTGCCCGGGACGACGGCGGCATTTGACGCGCGAGCGTTGCCACATCAACCGCTCTTGTAGAGTGGGCAAAAAGCGCATAGCGCCGTGCCCACGATCTTTCTCCGAACATAGAAGTGGTGGGCACGCTGACGCTTTGCCACCCTACGACACCGGTGTCTGCCGCCTCACTCCACACCGATCGTCGTCAGGTCCTGGAACCAGTGCTGCGCCTGCACGAACTGCTTGATCCTCGGCGACAGCGCGTGCGGGTTGGTGTCGTGGACGACCCAGACCAGCACGGCGTCGTCGACGACAAGCGCATGCGCCTGCGCGATCAGATCGTCCTGCTTGGCCGTGTCGAAGGTCTGCTTGGCCTCGGTGATCAGCGCGTCGACCTTCGGGTTCTTGTAGCCGCCCCAGTTGACGCCGACAGGCGCGATCTGGTCGGAGGCGAAGAAGCGGACGATGGCGTAGAGCGGATCTGACGTCACGTAAGCGATATTGTTGGCGGTGATGCCGGCGTTGATCTCGTCGGCCGCGCCCTTGCGCCAATGCGTATAGAGCGTCTCGAGCTCGACCACCCTGAAATCGATGTCGATCCCGATCTCCTTGAAGCTCTGTTGCAGGAATTCATTCATCGGCAGCGACAGCATCTGGCCAGTGCCGCCTTGCGCGATGATGAACGTGGTCTTCAGCGGTTTTTCCTTGGAGTAGCCGGCTTCCTCCACCAGCTTCTTCGCCGCGGCGAGATCGTATTTCAGTTCAAAACTCGGCTTGCCGAACCACGGGCTCGATGGGTCGACCTGGCCCTTGGCGGGCTTTGCAAGGCCGTTCATCAGGCCGACCACCTCGTCGCGGTTGATCGCAAGGTTCAGCGCCTTGCGCAGGCGGATATCGGTCCAGGGCGAGCCCGGCAGCACGCTGAGGTGATAGTTCCAGACATGCGGCGTGACGTTGTCGACGAGCCTCATGCCGGCGGCTTTCAGCTGCGGCACGGCATCGGGCGCCGGCGTCTCGATCAAATCGACTTGCCCGGCGAGCAGCGCATTGGTGCGCGTCAGCGCCTCCGGCATCGGCACCAGCACGATCTTGTCGACCTTGGGAATCCGCTTCGGATTCCAATAGTCCGGATTCTTGCTGAGCTGGGCCAGCTCGCGCGGCACCAATTTCGTCAGCTTGAACGGGCCGGTGCCGGAGGGCTGGCTTGCGAACTTGTCCCAATCCTTGCCGAGCTTTTCGTACTGTGCCGGGCTCGACACCAGGAACCACAGCATCTGATAGGGAAAGAAGGAATCGACCGTCTTGGTCGTGATCTCCACGGTGAAATCGTCGATCTTGGCGTAGCTGGCGACCGAGGGCAGGCGGGTCTTCACCTGCGCGCTCTGCCGCTTGTCGAATTGCGGCGCCTTGTCGTTGAGGACCTTGTCGAGATTCCAGATCACCGCATCGGCGTTGAACTCGCTGCCGTCGTGAAACTTCACGCCCTTGCGAAGAGTGAAGCGCCACTTGGTCTTGTCGGTGTTGTCGACCTTCCATTCCGTCGCGAGGCCCGGCACCAGCTTGCCCGGCCGGTCCGCAACGTCCATCTCCCAGGCCACCAGCGGATCGTAGATGGTGTAGGCCGTGAACTGATAGGCGCCGGCGCCGCGATCGGGCTGGCCCGTCGTCAGCGGAATATCCGCCATCGAGATGCCATAGCGCACCACCGTCTCGGCGCGCGCCGAGATTGCGAATGATGCCAGCGCAAGCACGGCGAGACAGGTCGTTAAACGAATACGCATGGCCCAAAGCTCCCAGGACAAAGTCGAGGCCAAACGTGCAATCTTGATGCCAGAATAGGCAATTTGGCTGCTCTGCCTTCCTGCGATCACAAGGACTTGTCGTCGCAGGGGCGATTTGCAGAATAAGTTTCCCCGGATGGCATAGCCATTGCATACGTTTGCATCAAAATTAATCAGCGATTTCAGGAAGAGGACTGAGGCGATGCTTATCAAGACAACCGCGCGTGCAGCATTGATCGCTGCACTTGCCGTGACGAGCGCGGCGGTATGGCCGCGCGCGGCCAGTGCCGAGACCGTGCTGCGCATCGGCATGACCGCGGCGGATATTCCGCGCACGCTCGGTCAGCCCGATCAGGGCTTTGAAGGCAACCGCTTCACCGGCGTCACCATGTATGACGCGCTCACCGGCTGGGATCTGTCCTCCGCCGACAAGGCCAGCGTAGTGATCCCGGGCCTTGCCACCGAATGGAAGGTCGATGATGCAGACAAGACCAAATGGACCTTCAAGCTGCGCCCCGGCGTCACCTTCCATGACGGCACCCCGTTCAACGCCGATGCCGTGGTGTGGAACGTCGACAAGGTCCTGAAGCAGGACGCGCCGCAGTTCGATCCGAGCCAGGTCGGCGTCACCGCCTCGCGCATGCCGACGCTGGCATCGGCAAAAAAGATCGACGACATGACGGTCGAGCTCACCACCAAGGAGCCCGACAGCTTTCTGCCGATCAACCTCACCAACCTGTTCATGGCGAGCCCGGCAAAGTGGCAGCACTTCTATGACAAGGCCGAAGGCGCCGATGCCAAGGCGAAGTCGCAGGCCGCCTGGACCGCCTTTGCCAAGGACGCTGCGGGCACCGGCCCGTGGAAGATGGCGAGCTTCACCCCGCGCGAGCGGCTAGAGCTGGTCAAGAATGCTGACTATTGGGACAAGGCGCGCGTGCCCAAGATCGACAAGATGGTGCTGTTGCCGATGCCGGAGGCCAACGCACGCACCGCGGCGCTGCTCTCCGGTCAGGTCGACTGGGTCGAGGCGCCCGCGCCGGACGCGCTGCCCGAGCTGAAGCAGCGCGGCTTCAAGCTCTACGCCAATGAACAGCCGCATGTCTGGCCGTGGCAGTTCTCGCGTGTCGAAGGTTCGCCCTGGAACGACATCCGCGTCCGCAAGGCCGCCAATCTCTGCGTCGATCGCGAAGGTCTCAAGGACGGATTGCTCGCCGGCCTGATGGTGCCGGCATCAGGCACGTTCGAGCCCGGCCATCCCTGGCGGGGAAAACCGACCTTCGAGATCAAATATGACAAGCCTGCCGCGCAAAAGCTGATGCAGGAGGCCGGATTCGGTCCGAACAAGAAGCTGACGGTGAAGGTCCAGACGTCGGCCTCGGGCTCGGGCCAGATGCAGCCGCTCCCGATGAACGAATATCTCCAGCAGGCGCTCGCCGAATGCTATTTCGACGTGCAGCTTGATGTCATCGAGTGGAACACGCTGTTCACCAACTGGCGCCGCGGCGCCAAGGATCCCAGCGCCAACGGCTCGAATGCGACCAACGTCACCTATGCGGCGATGGACCCGTTCTTCGCGCTGGTGCGCTTCCTGCAATCGGGCATGGCGCCGCCGGTCTCGAACAATTGGGGCTTCATCAACAATCCCAAGTTCGATGAGCTGGTGAAGAAGGCGCGGCAGACCTTCGATCCCGCCGCGCGTGACGCCGCGCTCGCCGAATTGCACGCAGCTTCCGTCGACGACGCAGCCTTCCTCTACGTCGCCCACGACGTCGGCCCGCGCGCGATGAGCCCGAAAGTGACAGGTGTCATCCAGCCAAAGAGCTGGTTCATCGACTTCTCGCCGATTGCGATGACACCGTAGTTCGCACCACACGCACAGTGCACCCTCTCCCCTTGTGGGAGAGGGTGGCTTCGCGAGAGCGAAGCCGGGTGAGGGGTCTCTCTCCGCGGGAGCTGACCTCTCCATCGACGCAATAATCTCCGCGGATAGAACCCCTCATCCGGCGCTTGCGCGCCACCTTCTCCCACAAGGGGAGAAGGAAGAAAGTAGCAACGTGCTCGCCTATATCGCCAGACGCATCGTCTATGTCATCCCGATCGTCATCAGCGTGGCGCTGGTGTGCTTTCTCCTCGTGCACATCACGCCGGGCGATCCGCTGGTCGCGGTGCTCCCGGCAGACGCCTCGCAGGAGCTCGCCGCGCAGCTCCGCGCCGCCTATGGTTTCGATCGGCCGCTGCCGGTGCAGTTCGGGCTCTGGCTCATGCGCGCCCTTCACGGCGATCTCGGCAATTCCATCGCGACGGGACGCCCTGTGCTCGCCGAAGTCATGCGCGCGGTCGGCAACACCGTGACGCTGGCGATTGCCGCCGCCATCATCGGCTTCACCATGGGCATCCTGCTCGGCCTGATCGCCGGCTATTTCCGCGAGACCTGGATCGACAAGCTCGCGACGTCGTTCGCCATCGCCGGCGTCTCGGTGCCGCATTACTGGCTCGGCATGGTGCTGGTCATCATCTTCTCGGTCGAGCTGAACTGGCTGCCCGCGGTCGGCGCCGGTCCCAATGGCTCCAATTCCTGGGCCTGGGACTGGGCTCACTTAAGATATCTGGTGCTGCCGGCAATCACGACCTCGGTGATCCCGATGGGCATTGTCACCCGCACCGTGCGCGCGCTCACCGGCGACATCCTCAGCCAGGATTTCGTCGAAGCGTTGCGGGCCAAGGGCCTGCACGAGCGCGGCGTATTCCGCCACGTCATCAAGAACGCCGCGCCGACAGCGCTTGCGGTGATGGGCCTCCAGCTCGGCTACATGCTCGGCGGCTCGATCCTGATCGAGACCGTGTTCTCCTGGCCCGGTTCGGGCTTCCTGCTCAACTCGGCGATCTTCCAGCGCGATCTGCCGCTGCTCCAGGGCACGATCCTGGTGCTGGCGCTGTTCTTCGTTGTCCTCAATCTGCTGGTCGACATCGCGCAAGCCGCGATCGACCCGCGCATCAAGCGGGGCTAGCGATGAGCGAGCTTCCCTTGTCCGCCACCGCCGACGCCGCGCTGCAGGCCGCGCCCGCCAGCAAGGCGCGCGGCTATTGGGCGACGGTCGGCCGCCGCATTCTGCGCGACAAGGTCAGCATGGCATGCGCCATCGTGCTGCTGCTGATCTTCATCTCCGCGATCCTGGCGCCATGGCTCGGGCTTGAAGACCCCTACAAGGGCTCGATGATCCGACGCCTCCGCCATATCGGCACGTCAGGCTATCCGCTCGGCACCGACGAACTCGGCCGCGACATGCTGGCGCGGCTGATCTATGGCGGGCGGCTGTCGCTGGTCATCGGCATTCTGCCCGTGATCCTCGCCTTCGGCATCGGCACCTCACTCGGCATCATTGCCGGCTATGTCGGCGGCAAGCTCAACACAGCGATCATGCGAACGGTCGACGTGTTCTACGCCTTCCCGTCCGTGCTGCTGGCGATTGCGATCTCCGGCGCGCTCGGCGCCGGTATCCTCAACTCCATCGTGGCGCTGACCATCGTGTTCGTGCCGCAGATCACCCGCGTCGCCGAGAGCGTCACCACGGGCGTGCGCAACATGGATTTCGTCGATGCTGCGCGTGCCTCGGGCGCGGGGCCGCTCACCATCATGCGCGTGCACATTCTCGGCAACGTGCTGGGGTCGATCTTCGTCTATGCCACCAGCCTCATTTCGGTCTCGATGATCCTGGCCGCCGGCCTCTCCTTCCTCGGCCTCGGCACCAAGCCGCCGGAGCCGGAATGGGGCCTGATGCTCAACACCTTGCGCACCGCGATCTACGTCAACCCCTGGGTCGCGGCGCTACCCGGTGCAATGATTTTTGCGGTCTCCATCTGCTTCAACCTGCTCTCGGACGGCCTGCGCAGCGCCATGGACATCAGGAACTGACGATGGAGAGAGAGACGCAGACTTCCACGGCGTTGGCGGTGCCACACCTCTCCCAAAGGGAGAGGTCGGATCGCATCGTGAGATGCGATCCGGGTGAGGGGTTACGCTCCACCGAGTTTGCCGCTCCCCCTCACCCGGCGCTTTGCGCCGACCTCTCCCCGATGGGGAGAGGTGAAGGACGGCGGCCATGACGACTGAACCAATCGCCATGCTGGAGCCGATCGAGGACCGCGGCGGCGTGGCGCAGCCATTGCTTCAGGTCAACGGCCTGACAAAACACTTCCCCGTCCGTGGCGGCCTGTTTGCCGCCAAGCGCACTGTGCGTGCCGTGGACAAGGTCTCCTTCTCCGTCGCCAAGGGTGAGACCGTCGGCATTGTCGGCGAATCCGGCTGTGGCAAGTCGACCACGGCGCGCCTGCTGATGCATCTGATGCCGCGCGATGATGGCGACATCATTTATGACGGCATGACCGTCGGTCAGTCGCTCTCGTTGCGCGAGCTACGCCGTGGCATGCAGATGGTGTTCCAGGATTCCTATGCCTCGCTCAATCCACGCCTGACCATCGAAGAGTCGATCGCCTTCGGCCCCAAGGTCCACGGCATGGCCGACGGTGCGGCGCGTGCGCTGGCGCGCGAGCTGCTCGGCAAGGTCGGCTTGCGCCCTGAAAATTTCGCCAACCGCTACCCGCACGAGATCTCCGGCGGCCAGCGCCAGCGCGTCAACATCGCCCGCGCGCTGGCGCTGTCGCCACGGCTGGTGATCCTGGATGAGGCGGTCTCGGCGCTCGACAAGTCGGTCGAGGCGCAGGTGCTGAACCTGCTCGTCGACCTCAAGCGCGAGTTCGGCCTGACCTATCTCTTCATCAGCCACGACCTCAATGTCGTCCGCTACATCTCCGACCGCGTGCTGGTGATGTATCTCGGCGAGGTCGTCGAGCTCGGCCCGGTCGACCAGGTCTGGGACAGTCCCGCCCATCCCTATACGCGCGCGCTTCTTGCTGCGATGCCGTCCTCCGATCCTGACCGCCGCACCGAGAAGCCGCCGATCTCGGGCGATCCGCCCAATCCGATCGATCCTCCCCAGGGCTGCCGCTTCCACACCCGTTGCCCGTTTGCGGAGCCGCTCTGCGCAATTGCGACACCAAAGCTCACCTCGCTCGATAATATGGGTCACGAAGCCGCGTGCTACATGGCCATTCCGGGATCAGGCCATAGCCGCGCGCCCAAAGGGGAGACCGCATGACGAGACCGACGACAAAAGAAATCCAGGCGACCGCGCAGGTCGCCAGCGTTCCCGTGAACGAGGAGATCGCGACGCGCATCTCCAGCTCCATTGGACCTGCCTTCGAGGGCTTTGCCGCCATTGCCGGCACGCTGCCGTTCGACCTCGAGCCCGCGCACTATCCGCTCGCGCAAGCCGCGAAGGTGTCGAAATGAGCCGTGAACCCGCCTTGATGACGCTCACCGAGGTCGCGCGTGCGATCGCGATGAAGCAGGTGTCCTCGCGTGAGGTGACGCGCGCGCTGCTGCATCGCATCGCACAGTGGCAGCCGCATCTGAACGCCTTCATGTCGATTGAGTCGGAAGCTGCGCTGAAGGCGGCCGATACCGCCGACGCCGAGCTTGCCAAGGGCAAGGTGCGGGGCCCGCTGCATGGCGTCCCGCTTGCGCACAAGGACATGTATTACGATGCCGGCAAGGTCTCGACCTGCGGCTCGCTGATCCGCCGCGACTTCGTGCCTTCAGTGACGTCGACGGCGTTGCAGCGGCTGAAGGATGCCGGCCAGGTCAGGCTCGGCACGTTGCACCTTGCCGAGTTCGCCTATGGCCCGACCGGTCACAACGCCCATTACGGCCCGGTGCGCAATCCCTGGAATGTCGCGCATATCACCGGCGGCTCCTCCTCGGGCTCCGGCTCGTCGGTCGCGGCGCGTCTGACCTATGCTGCGCTCGGCTCGGACACCGGCGGCTCGATCCGCATGCCCGCGCATTTCTGCGGCGTCACTGGCTTGAAGACCACGGTCGGCCGCGTCAGCCGCGCCGGCGCGATGCCGCTGTCGCAATCGCTCGACACGGTCGGCCCGCTCGCACGCACCGCGGAAGATTGCGCGCTGCTGCTGGCGCTGATGGCCGGTCCCGATCCTGAAGATTCGACCGCGAGCCATGAGCCGCTTTCGGACTACGTCGCGGCGACCAAGGGCTCGCTCAAGGGCCTCAAGATCGGCCTGCCCGCCTCGTTCTATGTCGATGATCTCGACAGCGAGGTCGCGCGCGTGCTGGACGAGACCATCGCGGTGCTCAAGCGCGAGGGCGCCGATATCGTCAAGGTCGAACTGCCCGACCAGCGGCAATTGTCCGCTGCAAGCCAGCTCGTGCTCGCCGCGGAAGCGGCCGCGTTCCATAAGCGCTGGATGATCGAACGTCCGCAGGATTATGGCCCGCAGACCTTGATGCGGCTTCAGAACGGCCTTGCCGTTCCGGCCATCAGCTATCTCGAGGCGATGCGCTGGCGCGGCCCGGCGCTCGCCGCGCACAATGCGGCCACCGCCGGCGTCGACGCGCTGATCGCACCGGCTTCGCCGGTGCTGGCGCCGACGATCGAGGAGAGCGATGTCGGCGGCGGCCCGAACGCGCCGGCGCTGCTGCAGCGGCTGTCGCTGTTCACCCGCCCGGTGAATTTCCTCGGCCTGCCGTCGCTGACGGTGCCCTCGGGCTTTGCCAAAAGCGGCCTGCCTGTCGGCATGCAGCTGATCGGCCGCTCCTTCGATGAGGCGACCCTGCTCACCATCGGCGCCGCATTCCAGCGCGTGACCGACTATCACGAGAGGTTGCCCAAGCTGCCGTCATGACAAAGCTCGTCGAGATCTCAGGCCTCAACATCCGCTTCACCGGCGAGCGCACGGTCTATGCCGTGAACGATCTCAATCTTGTGCTCGGTGACGGCGAGGTATTGGGCCTGCTCGGCGAGTCCGGCTCGGGCAAGAGCGTGACCCTGCGTGCGCTGATGCGGCTGTTGCCGAAGAAGCGCACGCAGATTTCGGGTGCCGTCAACGTCATGGGGCGCGATGTGCTCGCGATGAACGACGAGGAACTGTCGTCGTTCCGCGGCCAGACCGTGTCGATGATCTTTCAGGAGCCGGCGCTGGCGCTCGATCCTGTCTACACCATCGGCGCGCAGATCGCCGAAAGCGTGGTGCGCCACGAAGGCAAGTCTTATGCGGAAGGGCGCGCACGTGCGCTCGAGATGCTCGACATCGTGCGCATTCCCTCGGCCAAACGGCGGCTGGATGCCTATCCGCACGAAATGTCCGGCGGCATGCGCCAGCGCGCGATGATCGCACTCGCGCTCGCCTGCCGTCCAAAGATCCTGCTGGCCGACGAGCCGACAACGGCGCTCGATGCCACCGTGCAGATCCAGATCCTGCTGCTGCTGCGCGAACTCCAGCGCGAGTTCGGCATGTCCGTCATCTTCGTCACCCACGACATTGGTGTGGCCATCGAGATCTGCGACCGCGTCGCGGTGATGTATGCCGGCCAGATCGTGGAGCAGGGGACTCTTCGCGATATCGTCCGCACCCCCGTGCACCCCTATGCCAGGGGCCTGCTCGCCTCGACCATCCATGGCGCCAGGCGGGGCCAGCGGCTGGAGACCATCCCCGGCACCCCGCCGTCGCTGGCCGAAAAGCCGAACTGCTGCTCCTTCGCTCCCCGCTGCGCCATGGCCCAGCCCCGCTGCCTGGAGCAACTGCCTGACAACGTCGAGGTCGGTCCGGGCCGGGCGGCGAGGTGTGTGCTGGCGGAGCCGGTGCCCTCCTGAATCGGGAAATCTCCCTGCGCCGGCACGCCCTTGTCACAATCCACCCCGCGCATCGCGGCGTGGCCATTGCTACTGTGCATGGGGTTGTTTTCGCGATTCCGGCCTGAGGGGTCCTTCCGGGGACACCATTCAGACCCCATTCATCCCGGTTCCGGTTCCATGGCCGTGTTAACGGAGAGGGACTTCATCTTATGTACATTTCTGGTCAAAGCCTCATCGTCATCCTGTTCGTCGGCCTGGTGGCCGGCTGGCTCGCTGGCAAGATCGTGCGCGGCGCCGGGTTCGGCATCATCGGCGACATCGTGATCGGTATTGCCGGTGCGTTCGTCGCAACCTTCCTGTTCCCGAAGCTCGGCATCCATATTGGCGTCGGGCTGGTCTCGGAGATCATCTATTCCGCCATCGGCGCCATCATCCTGCTGCTGGTGGTCAGGCTGATCCGCGGCGGCGGCCGGCTCTAGCGGTTCGACCGATCGGAACCTTTGGCCTCTCCCCGGCACTCTGGGGGGGAGGCGCTTGTCTTTACGCGAAAAAGCCGCAAAGACTGTGAAATACCGGACTTGCGGATCGGGCTGTCCGCGGTAGATGTGACGAGGCCCGGATGAATTTGATTGCATTGCAAGCGGGGAAAACCCGATATTAATCCGCGGCGCGTACGCCACGATTTGCCTTTTTAATCAGGGGCTTTGGAAATCAGGGGCTCTGCCCCTCACCCGAAAGAGATCAGACTGATGGCAGCCGTTCCCGGCCTCCGCCGTTCAGAGCTCGGTGACGCGCTGCGTGCCTGCCGCACAGCATTCGTCGGCGTCGGCTTCATAAGCTGCATGATCAACCTGCTCTATCTGACCGGGTCGATCTTCATGCTGGAGGTCTACGACCGGGTGCTGCCGAGCCGCAGCATCCCGACCCTGGTCGGCCTGATCGTTCTGGCCTGCGGCCTGTACCTGGCGCAAGGCGTGCTCGACATGATCCGCAGCCGCATCCTGGGACGGGTCGGCACCGCGCTCGACGAAGCCCTGAACAAGCGCGTGTTCGACACCATCGTGCGGCTGCCGCTGCTGGTCGGCAATCGCAACGAGGGGCTACAGCCGCTGCGCGACCTCGACAATGTCCGCTCCTTCCTCGGTAGCATGGGCCCGAGCGCGTTCTTCGACCTGCCCTGGCTGCCGCTCTATCTCGGCATCTGCTTCGCCTTCCACGTGTGGATCGGCGTCACCGCGCTCGTCGGCGCCGTCATCCTGGTCGGGCTGACGCTGGTCACCGAATTCCTGTCCCGCCAGCCGGCGAAGGAGGCGATGGGCCTTGCCGCCCAGCGCAACGACCTCGCCCAGTCCAGCCGCCGCAATGCCGAGGTGCTGGTGTCGATGGGCATGGCCGGCCGGCTCAACGCGCGCTGGAGCGAGGCCAATGAAAAATACCTCGCCGGCAATCAGCGCGCGAGCGACGTCTCCGGCGGCCTCGGTGCGATCGCCAAAGTGCTGCGCATGATGCTGCAATCCGCCGTGCTCGCAGTCGGCGCCACGCTCGTCATCCACCAGGAGGCGACCGCCGGCATCATCATCGCCGGCTCGATCCTCTCGGCCCGTGCGCTGGCGCCGGTCGATCTCGCCATCGCGCACTGGAAATCCTTCGTCACGGCCCGCCAGAGCTGGCAGCGCCTCAGCCGGCTCCTGGACCAGATGCCGGCGCAGCCGATGCCGACGCAATTGCAGGCGCCCATCAGCCGCCTTTCGGTCGAAGCCGTCGCCATGGTGGCGCCGGGCGACCAGCGCCTCATCGTTCAGGACGTCAATTTTACGCTCGAAGCCGGCAACGGCCTTGGTGTGATCGGGCCGAGCGGCTCCGGCAAATCCTCGCTGATCCGCGCGCTGGTCGGCGTCTGGCAACCGGTCCGCGGCAAGGTCCGGCTCGACGGCGCCGCGCTCGACCAATGGTCGAGTGACGTGCTCGGTCGCTACATCGGCTATTTGCCGCAGGACGTCGAATTGTTCGGCGGCACCATCGCGCAGAACATCAGCCGCTTCGATCCCGAGGCGACCTCCGACGGCATCATCGCCGCGGCCAAGGAAGCCGGCGTGCACGAGATGATCATCAAGATGCGCGAGGGCTACAACACGCAAGTAGGCGAGCAGGGTGCCTCGCTCTCCGCCGGCCAGGCCCAGCGCGTGGCGCTGGCGCGCGCGCTCTACGGCAATCCGTTCCTGATCGTGCTGGACGAGCCCAATTCCAACCTCGACACCGAAGGTGACGAGGCGCTCACCCGCGCCATCCGCAGCGCGCGCGAGCGCGGCGCCATCGTCGTCGTGGTGGCGCACCGCCCCATCGGCGTCGAGGCGGTCGACCAGATCCTGGTGCTGCGCGACGGCCGCATGCAGGCCTTCGGTCCGAAGGAGCAGGTGCTCGCCCAGGTGCTCCAGCCCCGTGTCGCACCGCCGGCGCCGATCAAGGTCGTCAGCGAAGGCGGAGTGGCCAAAGCATGAGCACGATGACGGTTGGCGGGACCAAGCCCGCCGCGACCAAGACGGTGCGGGAATCGATCCGGTTTCACCTGTTCCTCGGCCTCGGAATCGTGGCGTTCCTCGCCGTCGGCCTCGGTGGCTGGGCCTCGACGGTGCTGATCTCGGGCGCGCTGATCGCGCCGGGCCAGATCGTGGTCGAATCCAACGTCAAGAAGGTGCAGCATCCGACCGGCGGCGTGGTCGGCGAGGTGCGCGCCCGTGACGGCGACGTGGTGAAGGCCGGCGACATCGTGGTGCGGCTCGACGACACCGTCACCAAGGCCAATCTCGCCATCGTCACCAAGAATCTCGACGCGGCGCAGGCGCGCGCAGCACGGCTTCAGGCCGAGCAGCGCGGTCTCGACAAGATCGAATTCCCGGCATCGCTGCTCGACCGCGCCAGCGACCCCGATGTCAAGGCGCTGCTCGACAGCGAAACCAAGCTGTTCGACGTCCGTGTCAACGGCAGGGCCGGCCAGAAGGCCCAGCTTCGCGAGCGCATCCAGCAGCTCAACGAGGAGATCGAGGGTCTCCAGGCGCAGGAGAGAGCCAAGGACAAGGAGATCGTGCTGGTGCAGCAGGAGCTCACCGGCGTGCGCGATCTCTATGACAAGCACCTGGTGCAGATCTCGCGCCTGACCACGCTGGAGCGCGACTCGGCCCGCCTCAACGGCGAGCGCGCCCAGTACATCGCCTCGCGCGCGCAAGCCAAGGGCAAGATCACCGAGACCGAACTGCAGATCATCCAGGTCGACAAGGACATGGTGAGCGAGGTCTCCAAGGATCTGCGCGAGACCAACGACAAGAGCGGTGAGCTGATCGAGCGCAAGGTTGCGGCCGAGGACCAGCTCCGCCGCGTCGACATCCGCGCCCCGCAGGACGGCATGGTGTTGCAATCGACGGTGCACACCGTCGGCGGCGTCGTCACCGCCGGTGACGCGCTCATGCTGATCGTGCCGCAGGCCGACGATCTGCAGGTCGAGGCCAAGGTCAATCCGGTCGATATCGACAAGCTGCAGATCGGCCAGAAGACGCTGCTGCGTCTGTCCGCCTTCAACCAGCGCACCACGCCCGAGCTCAACGGTGTCGTTACCCGCGTCTCGCCCGACGTCACCACGGACCAGCGCACGGGTCAGAGCTATTACACCATCCGCGTCTCGATGCCGGCGGAAGAGGTCGCCAAGCTCGGTGATTCCAAGCTGATCCCGGGCATGCCGGTGGAGGCGTTTGTGCAGACCGGCGACCGCACCATGCTGTCCTACCTGTTGAAGCCGCTGCACGACCAGTTCATGCGAGCGTTTAGGGAAAAGTGACGCGCGAAAGCGCGTCATCCGGAGCGCGCTTAGCGCGCATCCGGGATCCGGGGCTGCAAAGCTCGGTCTCGCAGGATGGCAAAGGCGCAACGCGCTATGCCCACCATTCTTTGCACAATGATGAGGATGGTGGGCACGCTTCCGTTTTGCCCACCCTACGCCACCTTCTTCTTTGCTATAGTTCGACTCAAGCTCCAGCAACCCCTGCCGGTCGAACAATGCAATCCCCACCATCCATCGCCACGAAATCCTTCTCCGATGCATCGGCGGCCGTCGCTCGCCTCGAAGAGATCTACGAGCGCAACACAAAATTCCTGCGCGACCGGTTCGAGGCCTATGTCTCGGGCGAGGCGAT
>Ga0209148_1000783_pt1 | contig 23617 bp, 24 predicted proteins | sample AraplaCol_mMF_r2_2_FD_184288 | JGI IMG/M metagenome (GOLD analysis project Ga0209148, IMG submission 184288) | Arabidopsis root microbial communities from North Carolina, USA - plate scrape CL_Col_mMF_r2 (SPAdes) (version 2) | ecosystem: Host-associated > Plants > Roots > Endosphere | place... | reverse complement strand
CAGAACGCCGGCGGCGGCGCGGCCAATGCGCTCGGCCTGCCCGGCGCGTCGGCGGCCCCCGCCCAGGGCCAGGCCAACTTGCAGGCGGGCCAGCAACTGGCCACGAGCGGCACGCCGAACGGCGTCACGGCCTGCGCCGGCTGCCACGGCGCGCAGGGCGAAGGGAATGCGGCCGGGGGCTTCCCCCGCATCGCCGGCCAGTCCGCCGCCTATCTCGGCAAGCAGCTGGGGGCGTATGCCAATGGCGCGCGCGTGAATCCGATCATGCAGCCGATCGCCAAGGCGATGAACGCGGCGCAGATCCGCGACGTCAGCGCGTATTACGCGTCGCTCGGCGATGCGCCCGGCGCCGCTCCCGCCACTCCCGCCGCCGCGGCGGGCGCCAAGCCGCCCGCGGCCGGTTCCGACCGCGGCGCCACGCTGTCGGCCATCGGCGACAACGCGCAGGGCGTGCAGGCCTGCGCCAACTGCCATGGTCCGGGCGGCGTGGGCAACCAGCCCGCGTATCCCTACCTGGCCGGCCAGCATGCGAACTACCTGACGGCGGCGATGGCGGCATGGAAGAACGGCGCGCGCAAGACGGACAGCAGCGGCCAGATGCCCCACATCGCCCAGGCGCTGGCCGACGCCGACGTGGCCGCGCTGTCCGCGTACTTCAGCGCCCAGCCGGCACCGCCGTCGGCGGCCAAGTGGGTCAACATCCCGGCCGGTTCCAGCCAGCGTCCCGCCGTGGCGGCCGCCGCCGACGCGCCGGGCCCGCGCGGCGCGGGTGGATCGACGACGCGCGCCACCGGCACGGAGCAGGGCGCGCCGACGACGGGCGGCAGCCAGGGCGCGGGCGGCGGCGGCGGCACGCAAGCCACGCAGCCGCAGCAGGCGACGCCGCCGGTCCGGCGCTGAGGGCACGCCGGCGCCACGCGCACAGGCGTCATGCGCGCGTGGGCACCTCCGCGTCCACGCGCGTGCGCGCGGCCCGCGCATCCTCGCGATGCGCCCGCGCGCACGTCACGACGCCCGCCACCAGCAGCGTCAGCGCGAGACCCTCGAGCGGCGTCGGCCAGCGGCCTTCCCACAGGTAGCCGTACAGCGACGCGAAGATGGTCTCGAACACGATCATCTGCCCCATGAGGGCGAGCGGCAGCGCGCGGCTGGCGATATTCCACAAGCCATTCCCGAGCACCGAGCAGAACAGGGCCATGGCGCCGACGAGTCCGGCGAAGCGGAGCCAGTCCGCGCCGGCGTGGACGAGCGTGTCGCCGTAAAAGGCGGGCACGGCCAGCACGATGGCTTCGAGGCCCGTGACGACGCCGGTCAGCAGGCTCCAGTCGCGCGCCGACACGTGGTCGAGCCGGGCCAGCCAGCGGCTGTTGCTGACGGCATAGGTCGTCCACGACAAGAGGGCACCGCCCGCGCACAGCAATCCCGTCAGCGACCCCGGGCCGGACGCGGCCAGCGACTGCCAGCTGATGCATACGAGTCCCAGTGCGCTGCAGGCCAGCGAGGGCAGCAGCCCACGCAGCGATGGCGCATGGCGCGCGCGGCTGCCGACGAGGGTGACGGCGAGCGGCAGCAGGCCGATCACGAAGGCCGTCATGGCCACGCCGCCGGTCTGCACGGCGGTGGCGAGCAGCACGTAGTACAGGATGTTGCCGATGAAGCCGAGCCAGGCGAGGGCGCGCCACTCGCGCCAGCCGAGCGCGCCCTTGAGCCGGCGCCAGGACGGCGCGACGAGCACGGCGGCGACGAGGCCGTACGCGAGGTAGCGTCCAGCGGACCATTGCAGCGGCGGGAAACCGGCGGCCAGCCTGGGGGCGAGGAAGACGAGTCCCCAGACGGCGCCGGCGACGATGCCGGCCGCGATGCCGAGGCGGGTGTTGTTGACGGTCACGGGTGCTGCTCCAGATGCGGAAAGCAGCCATTGTCCAGGGCGGGGCGGCGGACTGTCTTGGCCAGGACTCCTGGCATGTTGGCCGGGACTCGCCAGGTCGGGTATCTCTAGAAAATTTCCACATGGAAATGTTAAGATCCCATATCGCGCCGTGCCTAGCACTCGCGAGCATTGTCTTCCCGAAAATCTTGCAAAATGAACACGCCAGTCAAACGGGCCAGTCCCGATACCAATCCACGCTTCAATTATTTCGTTCTTGTCGACGTCGTGGTCGTCGCCTGCATTTTGGTGATTGCGGGTCGTCCGGACGGACTCGCGATCACATGCAGCGCCGTCATCGTGGCAACGTGCGCGCTGGTCTATCGCTGTTCGTCGGGCATCAAGTCATCGATGGCGGCCAAACCCCGCGCGCCGGCACCGCCCTTGCAGGAAGCCGATGGCGCGCCGCCGGAAAGCCCATCGGACCGCAGGGCCAAGGGTACGTCGTGGCTGCGCGACGCCGACTAGCAAGCCGGATGCGCAGCCCGAATCCCGCGGGCCGCTGCGGTAAAATGGACGCAGGGTCGATCGCATCGATCTGCCCCCATCACGCAATTGCAGAGGAAACGACATGGCCAAGAAAGATGAACTCGACGAGGAAGCGCTGGCGTTCATCCACTGGTGTATCGAAGTGGAAAAATTTCTCGTCGCGGGCGGCGCCACCGTCAAGCAGGCGCAGGACCATATCGAAGAGCAGGTCGATTGGTTTACCGATCAGTATTGCGCCGACCTGACGCCGGAGGAAGCTGCGAAGGCAGCGCTGGCTTGACCCCGATCGTCGGCCAGGTGCGCCTGGCTGACGCTACCTGATCTCTTTCCCGCTCCCCGATACGTCCTCGCCGGTATGCCCTCGCCGGTAAGCGCCCGGCGTCATCCCCGTCACGTCCCGCAACGCCCGCGTCAACGCGCTCTGGTCGGAAAACCCGGCCGCCAGCGCGATGTCGGCGATCGGGCGCGCCGTGTCCGCGAGCCAGGCGCGCACGCGGGACAGGCGGACGTCGCGCAGCCACGCGTGCGGGCTCGTGTCGAGCTCGGCGCGAAACAGGGCGTGCAGGCGGCTGACGCTCAGGCCGGCGCTGCGGGCCATGGTGTCGGTCGTCCATGCGAGGCCGGGCTCGGCCTCGATGCGGGCCAGCAAGGCGGCGAGGCGCGAGGCGGGGCGCGGCGCGTCCAGCGCGAGGGTGTCGAGCAGCAGCGGCACCCAGCCCGTCAACAGCGCCGGTTGCCGCATCACGCCCATGAATTCGACGAGCTTGCGCGCGCCCGGGCCGAGCGTCATGAATGGCCGTTCCAGCAGCCGCGCCCAGGCGGGATGCGACATGGCCCCGGTGTCGACGTCGACGATCAGCGATTCGTTGCGCCCGATGCCGCGCTGGGCGTGCCAGGCGCCCGGCGCGACGCATGCGCCGCGCAGCGGATCGAGCCTGTCCTGCCGGCCTTCGATGTCGAGCAGCACGGCGCCGCCGAGGGGCAGCACGAGCTGGGCGTAATCGTGGCGGTCGGCGCCGAGGTCGGTGCCGTAGCTGCGCACGTGGAGGGAAGAAGCGTCCATGGGGCGCCAGTCTAGCACCGATGCGGCCGGGTGATTGTCCGAGCAGGCCTACACGTCGACGGGAAAAAATATCTGCGCCATGCCCCTTGCAGACGCGGCCACCGTCCCAATTTGCCATTCTGTTACAGCGCCCCCGGGCGCTGGTCTCCTCTGTCTCCTCCAGGTGAAAACTTGGATTTACCGCCTGACGCAGCGATGCGCAGGCGGTTTCTTTTTGCGTAAACGGCACAAAGAAACGCGGTGTTCGCCTTGTTCAAGACGGTCCAGGTTGACTGATGCCAAATCGTGCGGATCAGCTCGGCCCAACAATGCGCTCTTGAGCCCACTGATTTTTCCAAGCGGCATCACCACGCACGAGCAAGACCGGCCTGGTCACATGGCTGTTGTAGTGGATGAATAAAAATGTCACTTGCTGACTGCGTAAGTCATTGATTCAACGAGTGCCTGCCATCGATCCGCGCCGCGAAAAATCTCACTGAAGATGTGAAACCTTGGTACCTGTGATCGACCGACGGATGAATAGAACTGTCACAAGACCTTGGTATAGCGTCCCCTTGCGGTCGGTCGGGAAGGGGCAAACACAGAAAAGGGAAAAAATCGCACGTTAAGCGCTGTGCACATGACGATGGCCAGTCTCATCATCGTCCGTGATGAGACGGTGCTAGGTGCCACCCTGGCCTTTGTGTTCCTCTACCCTGGCCGTGTTCGCACAAGCGGCTTTATGTCTACTTCTAGGCGCGTTCTAGAGTATCGCATCTTGCATTTTTCTATTATTTGCGGATAATTCAACCATTGGACGCACGGCAGACAGGGGAAAGAAGCATGACGACCGAAACGATTGATCACAGCACCCTGACCAAGCTGGCTGAGGCTGGTATCGTGCGTAGCGCGCATGTGGTGGGGCAGGACGGCGGCTGGGCCATTCTGGTCAAGTACGGCATGACAGCAGAACGTGCCTTGGCTGCCCAGCGTAGCCAGCAAGTGCGAATTTTCCGCAGGCTCGAAACGTTGGTCGAGTATCTGAAAGGTATCGGTATTCCACGCTTCGACGTGGACGCCGTGAACTACGACCCGCACAGCGTCACCGCCGCCAAGCGGCCGGATCGCGCCGCCGCCATGAAGGACGCGCACGCAGCGGCCGCCTACACGAAATGGCTCAAGGCCGAGGTGCAGGAGGCCATCGACGACACAAGCCCGACCATCCCGCATGACGAGGCGATGCGCCAGGTTCGCGCCGCGATCAAGTTGGCGTAAGGGGAGCGCGTGCACGTCATTCATTGGAAAAAACAGGCTATCAACGACCTGATCAAAATCGGCCAGCACATCGCCAAGGACAGCCCGGCCAGCGCCGGGAAAATGATCGACCTCATCGAGGGCAAGGTGACGCCGCTCGTCGCCCATCCCCACATCGGACGCACCGGCCGCAAGCGCGGCACTTATGAGCTGGTGGCGCATGAAAACTATGTCGTGATCTACCGGGTCCTAACAAAGAAAATCGAGATACTGCGTGTCAAGCACACGGCGCAGCAATGGCCATCAGCGACGACATAGTCATCACGTGTATTCATGATCTTGGCCGCTCTCATATCAGCAGTGCTTAACGTGCGATTTTTTCCGTTTTCTGTGTCCACCCCGGGAAGGACCGCAACCCATAGCGGATGCTTGCAACGCAGTTGCGCTAAATGTGATTAGGAAAAACGGTACATATACGTCGTGCAGTAGACCTCTGCGTCATTCATTTGCGACCACCTCCGCTTTTGCCACATATCGACGCCGTTGAGAAATTTGACGTCTTTGGCAATAACGTCGTACACAGCCTTCGTGATCCAAATACTTGGATCAACGGGAACAGTCGTCAGCTTTGCCGCATGGTTCGCTGCGCGTCCGATCCAAACGATGTCGTTGTCCCCACGCACACCGATACGTGCCGCGTGGAGCTGACTGGTGTCAATGCCGATCTTGTGTTTCAGTACAAAATCGCTATGGTTGTCGTTACGAGCACGGATTTGAGGCTGTATTACGTCAACAACTGCGTGGTGGATCTTCATGGCACACCGAACGGCACGCGTGTTCTTCATGTCGCCCGTGAACACGGCCATGACGCGGTCTCCGTCGTAAGCGGTAATGATGCCACCTTCCTCGCGAATAAGCGCGCCAGCGCAGCGGAGATATGCCTTATAGATCTCGGCGCTGAACCACCAAGGGCGCCCGTCCACCATGTTGGTAGATCCATCGATATCGGCATAGAGCACTGTTGCGACCTCAAGGTCTTTGGCGTGATTTGCGTTTAGTCGAAGATCTTCGGGGGCTGGCACACTCTGCGATGTCTCGAATTGCCATAGGGAGCTGAACGAGGATTTGATTTCAGTAGTAAGGGTGTCCTTTAGTTTCATGGTGGTCAAACCTTCACGAGCATGGCAATGGCTACGATCCATACGCCGGCCGATAGGAATGACCAGAACAAGCTCTTGCGCACCCAGTGATGCTTCTCGCACGCGATTTCTGAGTTCCGATGAATCTGCATAGTGAGGTCGGCAAGGAAGTCTTTCTCGGTCATTTTCGAGAACTCATCGACATAGGTATCGGCATCCTTTTCAATGATTCGGCCAAAAAAAATCATCGACTTCACCGGACCACGCATTCTCGGGATGGCTGCCATCCCAGCACAGAACATCGCAAAGCCCATCCCCGCCGTCGCCGCCAAAACAAACAAATAGCACCAAGCAGTACGTAGGTGGTAATCCGAGGCTGCGAATGCAGTGGCTAGCCCGCCCAACATTGCGGTGTCCAGTGCAAGCGCAACACCAATCTTAACGTCGGCCGTGGCGATCCAGCCAAGCGTTCGCTCAAATAACCATTGGGCTGCCTTGATACGTCCTTCGTCGTTAGTCAATTCTTCCTCTTTTGCACGGATGTTTTACGTTAGAACTTTTGAACAACATTGACAGTTTATGGGTACGACGTGTCGTCCTTGTATGGCTGCTTCTGGCCGAAGTCGGTCGTGACACAGTGTAATAGGTCGGTTGCATATAGGACAAGTTATGCTTTTATTTTTCTGGTGATATTTTTCGTTCAGCAAGTGATGACCTTTTTCATCCTTCATAGCTGTTGTAGTGGATGAATAAAAGTGTCACTACGGAGCGCGTATGTCCTTGATTTGACGCGTGCGCATCAGCACGTCATGCAGAGGAGATCATCACTAGGTCAGAGAAACATTCGCGCGGGCAATCGAGCCGTGGACGAATAAAAGCTTCACCAGTCACGAGTGACAGAGTCCGCTTTCGATAGGCAGCAGCCGCCCCAAAGCCGCCTATCGTTAATCTTGCGGCCATCTACTCTTCACTGGGGTTGAGCACCGTCGTTATTTTTTGGGCTTATCGTTTTTAGATACTCTGTTGTCGATCACTTTTACACCGTCGCCCATCATCTTCTTGATTTTGGAAAGAAGTTCGTCATCAATGCTAACGGCATTTTGCTCTTCAAACCGTTGAGCATACTTTACGACGTTCTCGGGCACAGAATCGGCTCCAAGATTCTTTTGCAACATTCGTATGAAGTCAAGACTACTAAGCATTTCCTGTAGAGTGTCAAACCCAATAGCATTGGTACATCCGTCATGAGCGGCATTTAAAGAGACCTCCCAACCAAAGCCCATTTCTGGATGACGACGTAAGGTTACAGTGACCTCTTGCTGTTGAATGCCACTAATGTTGTTATTTAGACTCATCGTTTCTTCTGATTTCAGGTTTTTTCTCATCGTTTCTCATTTGTTGAGCGGCTGCTTCTGGCCGATCTCGGCCGTTCGGGCCAGCGAACAGTGTAAGAGGGAAGTTGTCGTCAGAGCAAGTGATGATTTTGTTCATCTAGTGACGTTTTTATTCAGTCGGTGATGGCTTTTTTCATTCTTCACAGCTGTTACCACTTCACCTCAACTGGAGAAAATAACATGGCAATCGACGTGTATCTGCAGATCGACGGCATCAAGGGGGAGTCGCAAGACGACAAGCATAGGGACTGGATCGAGGTAACGGGCGTCCACTGGGGCATCCACCAGCCCCGCAGCGCCACGGCGATGTGATGGTGATGCAGCCCCACAAGGGAGGCAACCAGGCTGGCCATGTCGCCGGATACGACGGAAAGTACTGGATATCAGATTTTACTCAGCGTGATTTTTGGGCCGGACCCGATTACCGCAACCAAATTCCGAGGCCATCCTATGCCGTCTACCGTTATTAGCAGAATCGCTGCTACGGCCCTGTTCGCAATCAGCGCGACAGCCGCCGCAGCGGTCAGTGACAAGCCGCCGCGTGTTCTGACCGTTCCTGTCCTGGGGCTGCGCTTGCCGCTGGAACGGATCAATCTGGAACCGTTCCCCGAGGAAATACGCCTGACGTGCGGTCAGCTTTATGACGAAGAGTTTTTTACAAGCCGCGTGTGGATATTCGGACAGGCAAGGAATGCTGGGGCAACGTATTACGTCCTTGGCGGATATTCCAAACGATTGCACAAGGAGCCCGGCCAAAAACTTTATGAGTATTGGGATAACGGAGCGGTATACACCGTAATGGGCAGCAAGTGCGGTGGCGATGACGCGGGCGACACGTTCGACGTACGCGACCCGAACGCGGACAACGACGGCAACGTGCCTATTCCCATGCTTAAGGCGCTCGCCGTCGATCTTGCCGCCAGGACGGTGAAAGCATTCGGCGGTGCGGATCAGCTACGTGCTGAAATCAAGGCCCAGCGCATCGATTTCAATCGACTCTCGCCCGAGCTTCAGGAAGCGTTCAGGCCGTATTTCGGGCCGACGAAGTAGCTGAATCGGGCACGGGGCGCTCCTCAAGCTGCCCCGGGATGAAGCCTCTTGAGCGACCAACTGATGCGAATACAATCATCAGCGCCGCGCCCGGTCAGCCTGGCCCGGGCGCGGTGCGGCGGTCAGCCGCGGTTCGGATTGTTCGGATGGGCGTCCTCGCGGTTCGGGATGCCGTCGCCGTCGCGGTCGCCGCGGCGCCAGCGGCCGGGCTCCATCACCCAGTGGCCGTCGCGCTCGACCCACGTCGGCGCATGGTAGACGTAGCCGCGGCGCTCGCGCAGCCATTTGCCGCTGACCCAGACGTGATGGCCATGGCGCCATTCCCAGTGACCCGGTGCCCAGACGTAACCGTGGCGCGGCTCGGGCACGCGCTCCTCGCGCAGCGGCGGCGGCGCGGTGCGGACGATGACGTCGGCGCTGACCGGCAGCGCGACGCCGCCGAACGAGCCGGCGATCAGGGCAGCAATGAGCAGTTTTTTCATCTTGGCCTCCTCGAAAGTGGTTGTAGGCCGACTCTAGCGCCGCGTCGCGGGCGCGACCGTGCGGCCGCGCTCTTAACGGCGCAATTTACAGTGCCACGGAGAAAAGGCTTAGCTGGCCAGCGGCAGCGCGAATTGCAGCACCAGGCCGCCGCCGTCGCGGTTGCGTACGGTGAGTTCGGCGTTGTGGCGGCTGATCACGCGCTCAACGATGGCGAGACCCAGGCCGGCGCCGTTGGCCTGGCCGCGGGCACTGTCCAGCCGGGTGAACGGCCGCAGCAGTTGCTGGATCTGGTCGTCCGGCACGCCGCTGCCATGGTCGTTGATCTCGACGACGGCGCGGCGGCCGTGGCCCGTCATCTTGACGTGCAGGGCGATGTCGATTTCGGTCATGTCGGCGCCCGGCGTCTTGCCGTAGCGCCGTGCGTTCTCGATGATGTTGTTGATCACGCGGCGCAGGTCCGTCGTGTTGCCCATCACGTGGATGTCGGGGTCGATGTCGCAGGTCGTGCGCACGTCCGCCAGGCGGCCGGCCTCGCGGGCGCAGTCTTCCAGCAGGTCGGACAGGTCGACCGGCACGAACGTCGCGCTCTCGGTGGGGCGCGCGAAGTCGAGGAACTGGCCGATGATGGCGTCCATCTGGGCGATGTCGGACTGCATGCCGGTGCGCGCGTCGTCCGACAGCGGCGCCATCTCCACTTCCAGCTGCATCCGCGCGAGCGGCGTGCGCAGGTCGTGCGAGATGCCGGCCAGGATCACGGCGCGGTCTTTTTCCAGCTGCTGCAGGTCTTCGATCATCTGGTTGAAGCTGCGGTTCGCTTCGATGATCTCGCGCGAGCCTTTTTCCGGCAGCGGGGCGGGGCGCTTGCCCTGGGCGATCGCGCGCGCGGCCGCCGTCAGGCGCGCCAGCGGCAGGTTGACGAGGCCCGAGATCAGCGCGGCGCCCAGCAGCGACAGCACGCCGACGACGGTCGCCCACCCGAGCCACTGTACGCGCGTGAGGCCGGGGAGCTTGTCGCGCTCCAGCATGAGCCAGTACTTGTCGCCGTCGATGTCGAAGCTGACCCAGAAGCCGGGGATGTCGTTCACCTGGCGCGAGAAGCGCGTGTCCGGCCCGAGCTTGTCGCGCACGATGGCGGCCACTTCCGGCATCAGCGAATTCGGCGGCGGCGGCTCCACGGTGTCCGTCGGCTTCACGTCGTAGATGCGGATGCCTTCGTTCGACACGAGTTCGAACAGCAGCTCGCGCCGCAGGTCCGGTGCGGAGTGAGTCAGCGCGGCCTTCGTGATGGTGACGACGGACACGAGCAGCTCGGCCGTCTGCTCGACCTGCGGGCCGCGCTGGAATACGTTGAGCATGCCGATCCACGAGGCCATCGACAGGCCCGTGAGCACGGACAGCAGGAAGAAGGTACGCCAGAACAGGCCGCTCTTCATCCTGCCGAGAAGATGCGGCGCGGCCTGTTCCTTCGAGGTTGATGCGAACACTAGCGCGGCTGGCCTTCAGGAATGAATACGTAGCCCAGGCCCCATACGGTCTGGATGTACAGCGGGCTCGAAGGATCGGGCTCGATCAGCTTGCGCAGGCGCGAGATCTGCACGTCCAGCGACCGGTCGAACACTTCGTATTCGCGGCCGCGCGCCAGTTCCATCAGCTTTTCGCGCGACAGCGGCTGGCGCGCGTGGCGCGCGAACACCTTGAGCACGGAGAATTCGCCCGTCGTCAGCGGCACGGTCTCGCCGTTCTTTTTCAGCGTGCGGGTGCCCAGGTCGAGCACGAAGTCGCCGAACTCGAAGGTCTGCGGCGTCTCGCTGGGCGCGCCGGGGATTTCGTCCGGGCCCTTGCGGCGCAGGACCGCGTTGATGCGGGCCACCAGTTCGCGCGGGTTGAACGGCTTCGGCAGGTAATCGTCCGCGCCCATCTCGAGGCCGACGATGCGGTCGACGTCCTCGCCTTTCGCGGTGAGCATGATGATCGGGGTCTGGTCGCCGGCGCCGCGCAGGCGGCGGCAGATCGACAGGCCGTCCTCGCCGGGCAGCATCAGGTCCAGCACCAGGAGGTCGTAGCGCTCGCGCAGCCACAGCTTGTTCATCGCGGGCGCGCTTTCCGCCGTCACGACCTGGAAGCCCTGTTCGGTCAGGTAGCGGCGCAGCAGGTCGCGCAGGCGCACGTCGTCGTCGACGACCATGATCCGGGCGGCGTGGCCGCCGTTCGCGCCGGCCGTGCCGGTATTCGAGCTCGTTGCATTCATCGTTCTGTCGGATTTGTCAGATTAATGTCGCTATGGTAACGTCTTATCGCTCGACGCCAAGGGGGTATCGTTGAGCCATTACATTGTGTTACAAACTTTACCCATTTCGCCTTATGCCTGGAGCTGATTCCTCATACACTGGCCTCATCGAATCGCAGCTGAATTACAGCTCACGCTACAGCTTACTCCTAACCAGGCAAAGCGAAAGAGGAACACCATGAACAGTGCGTTCACCCACCATCACGCAGCGAAAAAGGCTGGCCGCCTGGCCCGCTTTGCTGTGCTGGCGTGCGCCCTGGTGCTGGGAGCCGGAAGCGCGTTTGCCCAGCAACACGGCGACCGCCGGGACGACCGCGGCGACGCGCAGCAATCGTCGCGCTTCCGCCTGCCCCCGCAGGATCGCGACCAGCGCGACGACATGCGCCCCTACGATGATCAGCGCCGCGCGCAGCAGCAGGAGCAGCGCGAGCAGCGCGAACAGCAGCACGATTCGCGCCGCAGCGGCCGCATGACGCCGGACGAACGACGCGACCTGCGCCGCCAGATCAACGAAGCGGGCATGGACCTGTACCCACAACGCCGTTGATTGGCCTGCTTGTAATTTCCTTACGTCAACTTTGTTGCCTGTAGTTTATTTTTAGCTGGCAACATGATACGCTAGCCGGATTCGCCCCGGCCCAGCCCTTGCCGTGGCATCAACCGCACGGAGCGCGTATCGTGACTACAGACTCTCCCGCCGCGCCGCACGTCCAGGCACCGGCGCAGGCTTCGGCGGCCCGGTTCGCCGCGACCGGCCCCGAGCATTGCATCGCCAAACGTGACGACGGCGTGTTTGCCGATCCCACCGTGCTCGGCACCACGCTGGTCGCCGCCATCGACAACGTCTACCGCGCGGGCAACTACCTCGTCGGCGTCGACTATCCCGTGCTGATGAAAGCCTTGTTCGGCCACGGGCCGGACCTGCCGCACGGGCCGGACGGCGCGGCGGTCGTGCGCATCGCCGCCGACATCCAGCCGTTCGACCCGGGCCGCCGCGCGCTGTACCGCGCCGCCAAGATCGGCCGCGGCCATGCCGAATACTATTTCGAGCCCGTCCGGTTGCCCAATCCGGACGACCCGGAGGGCGAGGGCGTCCCGACCCGGCTCGACGTCGACGAATTCATCGCCGACATGTGGAGCAAGGGCATCCGTTTCGGCCTCGACCTGCCCGCCATCCGCGCCGCGATCGCGTCGAACAAGGCCGACCGCATCACGTTCGCGCGGGAGTGCGAACCGGTGCCGGGCGAGGATGCGCACATCGTCGAAGTGTCCGACGACCTCCACCGCAGCGACGCGCCGCTCGAACTGGCCAACGGCCGCCTCGACCTGAACAGCTTCCAGAACCGCTTCCCGCAGATCCGGCCCGGCGTCCGCCTCCTCAAGAAGCAGCCCGCCACGGCAGGGACGACCGGCTTCGAGATGTCCGGCACGCCGTTGCCCGCCAAGGCGGGGAGCGACGCCGATCTCGCGCCGTATGCGGGCACCGGCACGAAGGTCGAGCGCACGCCGGAGGGCGAATTCCTCGTCTCCAGCCAGGCCGGCTTCCTGATGGTCGATGCGAAGACGAGCCGGATCTCCATCGACGAGAAAGTCGTCAGCCACGACGGCGTCAGCGCCAAGACGACGGGCAACCTGTGCCTGACGGGCGACTACGAGGAGTTCGGCGAGGTCCAGGAAAAGCGCGTGATCGAGGCCGACAGCATCACCGTGCACGGCGACGTGTTCGGCGACCTGGCGTCGCGCGGCGGCTTGGTCGTCGTGCATGCGAACCTCGTGGGCGGCAGCGCCCGCAACGCACGCGGCGACATCCACGTGCGCGGCGTCGCGTCCGCCGCGGTGCTGAGCGCGGCGGACGGCACGATCGTCCTGGAGCGCGCCGAGAGCTGCGTCATCGCGGGCAAGCGGGTCGAGGTCGCGCATGCCGTCAACTGCGAGATCGTCGGCGACGAGGTCGTCGTCAAGATGGCCGAGGGCTGCGCGCTCGCGGGCCGGCGCGTGACGGTGGAGTGTACCGTGCCGCGCAAGCAGAGCGAGATGCTGGTGGCCGTGCTGCGCCCGGAAGACCGGCAGATCGAGGAAGTGATCGCGGCGGTGACGCAGCGCGTCGAGCAGTTCGGCGCGCTGGCCGCGCAATTGAAGGCGGCGATGGACGCCATGACGGCCAGGCCGGACGTGCGCGGCTACCTGATGCTGGCCGCGCGCGTGCGCAAGGGCGACATCACGCTGACGCCGGAGCAGGCGCGCCAGTTCCAGAAGATGGCGCAGGACGTGGGCCCCGCACTCAAGGCCGTGGCCGATGTCTCGGCGAAGGTCAAGGCGGCGGAAGCCGAGCAGCAAGCCGGAACGACCATGCTCGCGAACCTGGAGGCGCAGCGCAGCGATGCCGCCAGCAACGCGGGCGTGGCGATCCAGTCGGTGCAGGGCGAGACGCAGGTACGCATCCTCGGCTACAGTCCGGCGGGCGCCCAGCCTTATCTCTGGACGCCGCGCGACATCCGCACGCGCCTGCGCGGTCCGCAGGCGGGCGAGCTGCTGTTCATGGGAGGTGCAGGCAACTTCGCGTGGAGCAGCGACGCCGTGCCCGACGTCGTGCCTACCGCGGTGCCCGACACCGCGGCGTAAGGCTCCCCGGCGCCCGTGCGAGCGCATATACTTGTGGGCGGCCGCGAGGCCGCGCGAACCAATCCACACAAGAGAAGAGGGGAAACCTTGAACAACATGCGTCCCATCGACCAGCGCCGCCCGATCGGCGCGCTGGTCGCCGCACTGTGCGCCGGTGCGCTGCTCGCCCATCCGGCAAGCGCAGCAACCAAGGCCGCCAACGCCGCCAACGCCAAAGGCAAGTCGACCGTGGCCGAGGCCGAACGCTTCGTCGCCGACGCCGAACAGAAGCTCGACCAGCTGGGCCTCGACGCCGGCCGCGCCGAGTGGGTGGCCGAGAACTTCATCACGCTCGACACCGAGGCCCTGACCGCGCAGGCCAACGAACGATACCTGACCGTGAGCGGCGACATCGCGCTCAAGGCGCGCCGCTACAACGGCCTCAAGGTGTCGGAAGCAAGCGCGCGCAAGCTGATGCTGATGCAGCAGTCGCTGATGCTGGAAAACGCCGCCGACCGCGCCGCCTATGCACGCCTGGCCGCCGGCATGACGGCCGCCTACGGCAAGGCGAAGTACTGTCCGGCCGCCGCCGCGGGTGCCGCGACGCCCGATTGCATGCCGCTGGGCGAACTGGAAAAAGTGCTGGCCACGAGCCACGATCCGGCGCGACTGAAGGAAGTCTGGCTCGGCTGGCACGCCCAGTCACCGGCGTACAAGCAGGATTACGCGAAGTACGTCGACCTGTCGAACAAGGGCGCCCGCGCGATGGGCTATGCCGACACCGGCGCCCTGTGGCGCTCGCGTTACGACATGGCGCCGGATGCCTTCGCGGCCGAGATGGAGCGCCTGTGGCAGCAGGTGAAGCCGCTGTACGAGTCGCTGCACACGTACACGCGCTACAAACTGCGCCAGGCCTATGGGCCCGATGCCGTGCCGGCCGACGGCCCGATTCCCGCCCAGCTGCTGGGCAATATGTGGGCGCAGAGCTGGGACAACCTGTACCCGCTCCTCAAGCCGGCCGGCCTGGAGAAGGGCGAAGACCTGACGGCGCTGCTGGAAGCGCGCAAGGCCAGCGCGGTCGAGATGACGCGCTATGCCGAAGGCTTCTACACGTCGCTGGGCATGCGGAAACTGCCGGCCACGTTCTGGGAACGCTCGCTGCTGACCAAGCCGCGCGACCGCGAGGTCGTGTGCCACGCGTCCGCCTGGGACCTGGACGGCCAGGACGACGTGCGCGTCAAGATGTGCATCACGCCGACGGCCGAGGATTTCCGCACCATCCACCACGAGCTGGGCCACCTGTACTACGACCTCGCGTACAGCGTGCAGTCGCCGATGTTCAAGAACGGTGCCAACGACGGCTTCCACGAAGCCATCGGCGACACCGTGGCGCTGTCGATCACGCCGGCCTACCTCAAGAAGATCGGCCTGATGAACACCGACCCGGACCCGCAACAGGAGATCGGTCCGCTGCTGTACACGGCGCTGCAGAAGGTCGCGTTCCTGCCGTTCGCGTACAAGGTCGACAAATGGCGCTGGCAGGTGTACGGCGGCCAGGTCAAGCCGGCCGACTACGACAAGGCCTGGTGGGCGCTGACGGAGCAGTACCAGGGCGTGTCGCGTCCGGCGCCGATGCTTGACGGCGGCTTCGACGCCGGCGCCAAGTTCCACGTCGCCAGCGATACGCCGTACGCGCGCTACTTCCTGGCCCACGTGCTGCAGTTCCAGTTCCACCGCGCGCTGTGCAGGGAAGCGGGGGACACGGGCCCGCTGTACCGCTGCTCGATCTACGGCAACAAGAAGGCGGGCGCCAAGTTCCAGCAGATGCTGGCGATGGGCACCAGCAAGCCGTGGCCGGAAGCGCTGAAGGCGATCACGGGGTCGGAGAAGATGGATGCGACGGCGATGCTGGAATACTTCGCGCCGCTCAAGACCTGGCTGGATGAGCAGAACAAGCTGCTCGCGGTCGAGGATGCGAAGCTGAAGCGCTGAGCTTCACGCTCCGTCGCGGCATGGTGGGCACGGGGTGCCCACCCTGCGCGGTCATGCCGTTCAGTTAGCAGAAAAACCGTCGCCCCGGCGAAGGCCGGGGCCTAAGTTCAGCGGCTAGACGGCTCACGCAGAGCTTAGGTTCCGGCCGTCGCCGGAACGACGTTCATACGCTAACCGAACATCTTCGCACCCCTACGCGGTCACCGCCAGCGCCGCATAACACCGCGCCGCCGCGGGCGGGAGTCCCGCAAACACAGGATCGTCCGCCTCGTCGACCAGCCCCTGCTCGACGAGCATGCGCACCTTCCCGAGATAATCCGTCAGCTTGAGCAGGCGTCCCAGCGGCGACACCGGCGCGCCGCGCCGCAGCTCGCCCTGTTCCAGCAGCGCCTGTCCCACCGTGTCTGGGAAATTCCATTCGCGCGCGATGCTCGCGCACAGGCGGCGCGTGTCGCGTGCCAGCTGGGCCAGGAACACGTCGGAGCCGAGGCGCTCGCCCTCCTGCGCCATCTGGTCCATGATGCGCAGGCTGACGATCAGGCCCACGTTCTGCAGCAGAGCGGCCAGGAAGGCGTCGAATGGCGCGACCCCGCCGTCGGCCGCCTGGCGCGCGGCCATGGCGCAGCGCTCCGAATGCGCCCACAGGTGCGGCGCCAGCCGGCGCGTGTAGAAGCCCGAATGGATGTTGATGATGGGACGGAACGCGACCGTCGTGATCAACTGGCGCAAGCCTTCCTGGCCGATCAGGATCACCGCGTGTTCGACGCTCGTGATGGCTTGCCCGGTCCCCTGGTAGCAGCTGTTGGCGAGGCGGACGACGGCCGCCACCAGCACGGGATCGGACGCGATCGTGCGCGACAGCGCGCTGCCCGAGAAGGTGTCGCTGCGCAGGCTTTGCAGCAGTTGCGGGACGAGCCCCGGCATGCGCCGCACCAGCGCCGCGCCGGACTGCTGCGACGCCACGATCGCGGCCAGCGCATCCAGCACGCGCGTTTCGACGCCGCTCAGCTCCAGGCCGCCGTCGGCGCGGTCGAACAGCCAGGCATTCCACGCACCGTTGATCCGCTCCAGCTGTTCGAACGACACGGGCGCCGCGCCCGGTGTCGGCGGCGCGGGTGCGGGTGCGGGAGCGGCCGGCGGCACAGGCGGCGCGGCGTCGGGCACGGGCGCCAGTGCGGCGCCGGAAACGGCGGCCGGCTGCGCTCGTGCGGCGGCCGGGCCGGAAAACAGGCGTTGCAGCCACCGGAACATCGTCATCCCCTTTAGGTTAATTCCGAACATTGTACGGGCGCAGGCGCTGAACGCAAGGTAGGAAATGTCTCATAGTTTGTTGACTGTACTCAATAATTTCCAAACGTCATCGCCGTAGCATGGCGATCTTGAGAAAGGATCCGCCATGCACACGACTACGACCACGACCACCCAATTCCTGAGTTTTACCCTCGGCGGCCTCGAATACGGGCTCGACGTCGCCAAGGTACAGGAACTGCGCGTGCTCAAGGCCCTCGAGCGGTTCGCGTCGGACGGCGAGATGGTCACGGGCGTGGCCGTCTCGCGCGGCGTGATCATGCCGCTCATCGACATGCGCGCCGCCTGCGGCCGGGCCCCGGGCGCGCCCGACCCGATGACGGACGTGATCATCCTCAGGCTGTCGACCTGCGTGATGGGGATGGTCGTGGACGGCGTGACGGGCGTCGTGACGCTGGCGCCGGAACAGGTGTCGCCCGTGCCGGGCGCGGACCAGGCCAAGGTCGATTACCTGATCGGCCTGGGACAGGCGGGGACGCGCCGCCTGATCCTCGTCGACATCGACCGGCTGATGTCGGTGCGCCGGCCGAAGAAGGAAGGGGAGCGCCAAGTAGCGTGACCGTCGTTCCCGCGGAGGCGGGAACCCAAGTTGTTCGCGCCGTCGAAAAGCGCGCAAAATTGGAGGGATAGCGCCAGTGGCGCTATCCCGCCTTCGCGGGGACGACGTTTATGTGTACGCGCGCGATTAAGCGACCAGGCTCTCCAACTGCTCCTGCAACTCCAGCCACTCGTTTTCCAGATTGCCCAGGTCACGCGTCAAAAACGCCTGGTCGGCCACGAGGTTCTTGAGCTCTTCCTTCTTGTCGGCCTCGTAGATGCTTGGCTCCAGCAGCCGGGCGTCGACGTCGGCCTTTTTCGCATTCAGCTTGGCCATCTGCTCTTCCAGCCGCTTGATGCGGTTTTCGATCGGCTTCTTCAGCGAGGCCACGCGCTGGCGTTCTTCCGCTTCGAGGCGCTTCTGCTCCTTGCGGTCGACGGCGGCAACGGGCGCGGTGGCGGCGGACGACGGCAGCGGCGCGCTCGCGCCGGCGTCGCCTTTCAGCTTGGTCTGGAACAGCCAATCCTTGTAGTCGTCCAGGTCGCCGTCGAAAGGCTGCAGCCGGCCGTCCGCGACGATGATGAACTGGTCGGTCGTCGCGCGCAGCAGGTGGCGGTCGTGCGAAACGACGACGAGCGTGCCTTCGAACTGCGCCAGCGCCAGCGTGAGCGCCTCGCGCGTTTCCAGGTCCAGGTGGTTCGTCGGTTCGTCCAGCAGCAGCAGGTTGGGGCGCTGCCACACGATCAGCGCGAGCGCGAGCCTGGCCTTCTCGCCGCCGGAGAACGGCGCGATGGAACTCGTCACCATATCGCCGGGGAAGTTGAAGCCGCCGAGGAAGTTGCGCAGTTCCTGCTCGCGCGTGGTCGGCGCGATCTTCTGCAAATGCCACAGCGGCGATTCGTCGTGGCGCAGCATCTCGACCTGGTGCTGGGCGAAATAGCCGATCACGAGGCCCTTGCCCAGCGTCGCCGTGCCGGCCAGCGGGGCGAGGTCGCCCGCGATGGTCTTGATCAGCGTGGATTTGCCGGCGCCGTTCACGCCCAGGAGGCCGATGCGCTGGCCCGTCTGCAGCGAGAAGGTCACCTTGTGGACGATGGTCTTGCCGCCGACCTTGTCGCCATGCGCATCGAGCAGCGGATAGCCGGCGTCGACGTCTTCCATCACGAGCAGCGGGTTCGGCGCCGACAGCGGATCGCGGAATTCGAACGAGAACTCGGCCGCGGCCCGCAGCGGCGCCAGTTCTTCCATCTTCGCCAGCGCCTTCATGCGGCTCTGGGCCTGGCGGGCCTTGGTGGCCTTGGCCTTGAAGCGGTCGACGAACGATTGCAGGTGGGCGCGCGTGCGCTGCTGTTTTTCGTACGCGGCGGCCGCGAGCACCAGGTGCGCGGCGCGCTGCCGTTCGAACGCCGAGTAGTTGCCCGAGTAGCGCTTCAACTTGCGCTCGTCGATGTGCACGACGACGTTCACGATCTCATCGAGGAAGTCGCGGTCGTGCGAGATGATGATCAGGGTGCCGGGATAGCGCTTGAGCCAGTCCTCGAGCCAGATGATGGCGTCCAGGTCCAGGTGGTTCGTGGGCTCGTCCAGCAGCAGCAGGTCGGAAGGGCACATCAGCGCCTGCGCGAGGTTCAGGCGCATGCGCCAGCCGCCCGAGAAGCTGGCGACGGGCTGGCGCATCTGCTCCAGCGAGAAGCCCAGGCCAAGCAGCAGTTGCTCGGCGCGCGATTGCACCGTGTAGGCGTCGGCATCGGCCAGCGCGGCGTGCACGTGGCCGATGGCGATGCCGTTATCGAGCGTGTGCGGCGCGCCCTCCAGGCGTTCCAGCTCGGCCTGCAGGGTGCGCAGGTTGGCGTCGCCGTCGATGGCGTAGTCGATCGCGGGGCGGTCCAGCGCCGGGGTCTCCTGCGCCACGTACGCCATGCGCCAGCGCGCGGGGAAGTCGATCTCGCCCTGGTCCGGGTGGAGCTCGTTGCGCAGCATCGCGAACAGGCTGGATTTGCCGGCACCGTTCGCGCCGATCAGGCCGATCTTGTCGCCGGGATTGAGGGTGAGGTCGGCGTCTTCCAGCAGCGGCTTCGTGCCGCGCATCAGGCTGACGTTGGAGAATCGGATCATGAGGGGGAGAACTGAGTTATCGTAACCAACGTCGCCCCTGCGGAGGCAGGGGCCCAAGTTCGTGGCGGATCACGCAAACTTGGGTCCCCGCCTGCGCGGGGACGACGGTTTTAGGGCTGTCTTAGGAATTACTCGCCAGCTGTTCCGCCGTCAGCAGGAACACGGCATCGTCACCCTGGCTGGTGGTCAACCACGTCAGGCCCAGATGGCCGAACGCGTTTTCCGCATACTCGCGCTCGTTGCCGATCTCGACGATCAGCACGCCTTCCGGGCTCAGGCGCTCGGCGGCGCCGTCGACGATCTTGCGCACGAGGTCCATGCCGTCCGCGCCGCCGGCCAGGGCGATCTGCGGCTCGCGCAGGTATTCCGGCGGCAGCTTGCCCATCGAGTCGCTGTTCACGTACGGCGGGTTCGTGACGATCAGGTCGTACTTCTTGAACGGCACGTGCTGGTACAGGTCGGACTCGATCGGGTTCACGCGGCCTTCCAGCTTGTAGTCGCGGATATTGCGCTCGGCCACGGCCAGTGCGTCCTGCGAAATGTCGACGGCATCGACGACGGCGTTCGGGAACGCGTCCGCCAGCATGATCGCCAGGCAGCCGGAGCCGGTGCACAGCTCCAGCACGTTCTCGACGCCGTCCGGATCGGCTACCCACGGGCTGAACAGGTTCGGGATCAGCTCGGCGATGAACGAGCGCGGCACGAGCACGCGTTCGTCGACGTAGAAATTGTAGCTGCCGAGCCACGCTTCATTCGTGATGTAGGCGGCCGGCACGCGTTCGGTGACGCGGCGCTCGATGACGGCCGTGACTTGCAGCACTTCTTCCGGCAGCAGGCGGGCGTCGAGGAAGGGCTCGAGCTTGTCCAGCGGCAGTTTCAGGGTGTGCAGGATCAGGTAGGCGGCCTCGTCGAAGGCTTCGGCGCTGCCGTGGCCGAAGAACAGCTTGGCACCGTTGAAGCGGGTGACGGCGTAGCGCAGCAGGTCGCGCGGCGTGCAGAAATTGGTCGTGGTCATGGCCAGGTCTCGTTATGCCGCGGACGGCGGGATGGTCAGCAATCGCTCCAGCGTGCGCCGGTAGATGTTCTTGAGCGGATCGATGTAACGCACTTCGATGTGCTCGTCGATCTTGTGGATGCTGTCGTTGGGTGGCCCGAATTCTATCACCTGGGGGCAGATGCGGGCGATGAAGCGTCCGTCCGACGTCCCGCCCGTGGTCGACAACTCCGTCGTCACGCCCAGTTCCTGCTTGATCGCGCCGCAGATCGCGTCCGACAGCGTGCCTTTCGGCGTGAGGAACGGGTGGCCGGACAGCGTCCACTTGAGGTCGTAGTCGAGGCCGTGGCGGTCGAGGATCGCGTGCACGCGCGCCTGCAGGCTCTCGGCCGTGCTCGCGGTGGAAAAGCGGAAATTGAAATCGACCTTCAATTCGCCCGGGATCACGTTCGTCGCACCGGTGCCGGCCGCGATGTTCGACATCTGCCAGCTCGTCGGCGGAAAGTACTCGTTGCCTTCATCCCATTGCTCGGCCGCGAGCTCGGCCAGTGCCGGCGCCGCCAGGTGGATCGGGTTGCGCGCCAGGTGCGGATAGGCGATGTGGCCCTGCACGCCCTTGACGACGAGGCAGCCGGACAGCGAGCCGCGGCGGCCGTTCTTGATCATGTCGCCCAGCACGTGGCTGGACGTGGGTTCGCCCACGAGGCAATAGTCGATCGTCTCGCCGCGGTCTTCCAGCAGCTCGCACACGATGACGGTGCCGTCGGTGGCCGGGCCTTCCTCGTCGGACGTGATCAGGAAGGCGATCGAGCCGACGTGCCCGGGATGCGCGGCCACGAATTCCTCGACGGCGACGACCATCGCGGCGATCGACGTCTTCATGTCCGACGCGCCGCGGCCGTACAGCTTGCCGTCGCGGATGGTCGGGGTGAACGGCTGCGAGGCCCACTGGCCGGCGGGACCCGTCGGCACGACGTCCGTGTGGCCGGCGAACACGAAGACGGGTGCCGCGTCGCCGCGGCGCGCCCACAGATTGGTCACGCCATTCGATTCGATCGTTTCGCAGTGAAAACCCAGCGGCGCCAGCAGATCCTTCAGTTTCTGCTGGCAACCCTTGTCCTGCGGCGTGACGGAATCGAGCGCGATCAGCGCTTGGGTCAGCTTGTGGGTGCGCGACGGCTTCATGCCGGCCAGTCGCCGAACAGGTGTTCGTACTGCTCGACCGAAAAGCCGACCGACACCTTGCCGTCGCATTCCAGCACGGGACGCTTGATGACGGACGGATTTTCCAGCATCAGGTCGAGGGCGCCGGCCTTGTCGACGACCTGCGCGCGGCGCTCGTCGGACAGCTTGCGCCACGTCGTGCCCTTGCGGTTCACGAGGGTTTCCCAATCGATCTGCTCGAGCCAGTGCGCGGCGGTGGCGCGGTCCAGGCCTTGCTTCTTGAAGTCGTGGAACTCGAATTCCTGGCCGTTGTCGGCGAGCCAGGTGCGGGCTTTCTTGACGGTGTCGCAGTTGGGAATACCGTAGAGGATCTTTTTCATGGCGGTCGCTGGCCGGCCGGGCGGCCGGTAGATCTTGCTGTTCGGGAAGGCGCGAAGGATAGCACAGGCTGGCTATCCGACCGATAGTTTAGCAATGACGGGGCCCGGGCAGCGCGCGCTGGGACGGCCGCCGCCGCGCCGTTCAGCTGTCCAGCGTGAATTCCGTGAACGACGGCCCGTCCGGCTCGGCCGGTTTCGGCGCTTCTTCCTGTTTCGCCTTGCTGTCCGGTCCGTTGTTGATCAGCCAGAGCAGGTTGGTGGCCGAGTCGGCGTTGGCCAGCGCCTCCTCCTGCGTGATGAGGTCGGCCTGCACGAGTTCCAGCAAGGCTGTTTCGAACGATTGCGAGCCCGGCGACAGGCTCTTGTCCATCGCTTCCTTGATCTGGCCGATCTCGCCTTTTTCGATCAGGTCCGCGACGTAGCGCGTGCCCACCATGATCTCGACCGCGGCCTGGCGCCGCCCGCCCGCCTTCGCGCGCACGAGGCGCTGCGACACGATCGCCTTCACGCTCGAGGACAGGTCCTGCAGCAGGGCGGGGCGGTTTTCGATGGGGTAGAAGCTGATGATGCGGTTCAGCGCGTTGTAGCTGTTGTTCGCGTGCAGGGTCGCCAGCACGAGGTGGCCGGACTGGGCGTAGGCGAGGGCGGCGGCCATCGTTTCCTTGTCGCGGATCTCGCCGATCAGGATGCAGTCGGGCGCCTGGCGCATCGAATTGCGCAGGGCGACGTCGAAGCTCTTCGCGTCGCTGCCGATCTCGCGCTGGTTGATGATCGATTTCTTGTTCTTGAACAGGTATTCGATCGGGTCTTCCAGCGTGAGGATGTGGCCGTGGCGCTGCTCGTTGCGGTGGTCGAGCATGGAGGCGATCGTCGTCGACTTGCCCGACCCCGTCGCGCCGACGATCAGCAGCAGGCCGCGCTTTTCCATGATCAGCTCGGACAGCACCGGGGGCAGGCCCAGCTCGGCCAGCGGCGGGATCGTCGCGGGCACGAAACGGAATACGGCGGAAATGCTGCCGCGCTGGCGGAAGGCGGACAGGCGGAAGCGGCCCAGGTTCGCGACCGAGATGCCCATATTCAGCTCGTTGTCGCGCTCCAGCTCTTCCATCTGCTCGGGCGAGGCGATCTCGGCCAGCAGCACGCGGATGTTTTCCGGCTCGAGCTTGTTCTGGTTGATCGGGATGAGGTTCCCGTTGATCTTGATGTGGACGGGGGAATTGACCGCGAAGAACATGTCGGACGCGTTCTTTTCCTTCATCAACTGGAACAGGCGTTCCATCATCATGGTGGTCTCCCTTGTTTCGCGGTTATCGCCCCTACGTCGTTCCGGCGAAGGCCGGAACCCAAGTACGCTTGCATGTCGCGAAAAACTCAGGTTCCCGCCTGCGCGGGAACGACGGTCTTGAAGCTGGCTTGCGTCGCGGTGTGCCCCTTACGTCGTTCCGGCGAAGGCCGGAACC